>ERZ857629.1120-NODE-1120-length-31721-cov-25.848544_pt1 | contig 31721 bp, 33 predicted proteins | sample MGYA00519700_ERZ857629 | MGnify/ENA primary metagenome ERZ857629 (study PRJEB31778, sample SAMEA3449351) | human gut metagenome | biome: human gut; feature: human-associated habitat; material: faeces | place: United Kingdom | collected 2010/2012 ... | reverse complement strand
ACAGGAACAAACTCGATGCGTGCTGATGTCAGGAAATTAGGATATTTAAACTGGGGATGATATAGATACTCGATAATAAGATTTAAATGATAGGGGAGGAATTACTCATCGTCCACCTCAATCAGTTCGTGTTCGGTACCTTTGCCAGCGCGAAGTTCCTGGACGGATTTTTTTACATGAGTCATATTTGTCTCAGAGTAAAAAGGGTCAGGAGTCTGTGCAATTTCAAAGGGGATGCGGTTTTCACGGAGAACTGCTTTCACAAACATATTGATAGCGGTGGAAGTATTGATTCCCACATTGGAACAGAATTTGTCAAATTTACTTTTGTCGGAAGAATCCACACGAGCAGTAATCGTTGTCTGTGCCATAAATAATCTCCTTTCTGTAATACTTTTACCGTAATTATAATAGTATTGTATGCGGTTAGCAATGGGATGTAACACAATTTATATAATTTTAATAATTAGATAGAAACATCCATTCAAATTCTACTGGTATTCTTTTGTCATATAATGTAAACTGAAAGCGAATAGTCACGTTCACGGTGAATCTGCGAACAGTGGCAATGTGACTTTGCAAGGGAGAGAATTTATGTACCAATGTCCTAATTGCGGCGGTGGTTTACGTTTCGACATTGCCAGCCAGAAGCTGGTGTGCGACCATTGCCAGACACAAATGGCACCCTACGATTTCAAGGAATCCGGTGGTGCAGAGGAAGAAACGGAGTTTGAAGTAACAAAATTTATCTGCCCACAGTGCGGTGCGGAGATTGTCAGCAGCGACAATACGGCAGCAGCATTCTGCAGCTTTTGCGGTGCATCCACGATTCTGGACAGCAGGATTTCCCAGGAGAAGCGGCCTGACGGCATCATCCCGTTCCAGCTTACCAAGGATGACTGTGTGAAGGCTTATACCAAGCTGATGAAACATTCTATTTTTGCTCCGAAGGAATTAAAGGACGAGAAATGTATTGACGGTTTCCGCGGAATTTACATGCCCTACTGGGTTTATCATGTGGTACAGCAGGGACCGCTCAAATTAAAAGGCTCCAAGTCCCATCGGGAGGGAGATTACGACATCACCCGCTATTTTTCCCTGACAGGAGAGCTGGATGCTTCCTACGACGGTATCACCCACGATGCTTCCACAGAATTTGCCGATGATATCAGCGAGAGTGCGGCTCCTTACGATGTAAAGAAGATGCAGCCCTTCCATCCCTCTTATCTGAGCGGTTTTTATGCAGATACCGAAGATGTGAATCCTGCCCTTTACCAGCGCGAGGCGGTGGAGCTGGCAACAGATCTGTCAACTTCCACCATTGAAAAATGTCCGGAATACCGGAGTTATAATCCTACTATTCCACCGCGAAACGGTGTCAATGCACTTCCTACCAGGTTGGAGCCGACACAGTATGCCATGTTTCCGGTATGGTTTATGTCTTATCGAAAAAAAGATCGTGTCTCCTATGTGACCATCAATGGCCAGACGGGTAAAATTGCGGCGGATATTCCGATTGATGAGAAGCGTTACGGAATTGGTTCCCTGCTGCTGGCGATTCCGATTTTCCTGTTATTAAATATTCTTTTCACCATGACGGCTTCCAAGGCGCTGTTCATGACTTCGATCCTGACAATTATTACGGCTATTATGGCGATGGTGGAATCCCACACCATGAAGAAAAAAGAACAGGGTGCCTACGATAAAGGGAAAAAGGGATATCGGAAGCGAAAGAAAACGGAAAAGGCGGCATCCTCCTCTCTGGATACCCTTTCTCCTACGGCATGTATCATCTGTTTCGTGGTATCGATTCTGATGTGGATCATGGCTCCGGTGTCCGACTACTGGTATTACGGCTGTATACTGGTTTGTATCGCAGTAGTTTTTCTGACCTTTGTGCGGATCATCCGCAATTACAACATTCTGGCTTCCCGGAAGCTGCCCCAGTTTGACAGAACAGGAGGTGATGACCGTGCATAAGTCTTTTATGAAAATAAGTGCGTTTCTGTTTGCATTACTTCTCGGCGGAGCTTCCGCACTGCCTGTTTCCGCAGCAGATGATTCTCTTTCCACGGAAGAACCGGGGGATGTGGTCATCAGCGATGAGGCCGATCTGTTGACGGATTCTGAGGAAGCGGATCTGTTGGAGATCATGAAGCCCATTACCCAGTATGGTCATGCACTTTTTTACTCCACAAATACTAACGAGTATGATGATACATACGATATGAGCAAGGCTGCGTATGCCTCCTTCTTCAGTGAATATGACGACGGTGTCATTTTTACCATTGATATGAATGACCGGCAGCTTTGGATTTCCGGTTTCGGCGAATGTCAGTACATGGTGACGGACAGCTATTGCTACACCATTACCGACAATGTTTATACCTACGCAAAGGACGGCGATTATTACGAGTGTGCAGCACAGGGATTTGAACAGATTTATACGGTGCTGCAGGGTAAGGACATTCCCCAGCCGATGCGTTACACCTGTAATTTTCTGTTGGCGATTGCGATTGCACTGGTCATCAATTTCCTGATCGTGACTTCTTATAGTAAGAAGCGTACTCCTTCCCTGAGTTCTGTAAAGGATAGTATGATTTACCATTGTGACATCCACAATCCCCAGGCAACCTTTACCCATGAGCGCAAGGTCTACAATCCGCCTTCTTCCAGCAGTGGAAGCAGCAGCGGTGGCGGTGGCGGCGGCGGAGGTGGCGGCGGCGCCTCCAGCAGCGGCGGTGGACATAGTTTTTAATAATTTAGAGAACAACAGGGTCGTGCCCACGATGGAGCACGACCCTGTTGTTGTGTGATTATAAATTTTTTAGTTTTCAGAGGTAATATCACTTCCGAAATATTTCTCGGAGATCTGTGCCAAGGTGCCGTCTGCGCGGAGTTCCCCGATGGCTTTGTTGAGTGCCTCTAAAAGGGTGGCACTGTCCTCGCCTTTCTGTACGGGGATGGCTACCAGATTGGCATCCTCCGTGAGGGCGGCAACTTTGAGGGGTGTCTCAGGGTGTACGCTCATATAGTCATAGAAGGAAACTTCCGCGTTGAGGGTAGCGTCCACGCGTCCGGAAAGTACCATCTGCATGGTTTCATCCAGGGAATCCACGCCGGATACGGTTGCGCCGTACTGTTCCGCCAAAAGCATGTAGGTGCTGTCAATGCTGTTTGCGGTGGTGCGTCCCTTCAAATCTTCAAAGCTTTTGATATCCTCGTTGTCATCCTTCACGATAAGTGCGGTACGGATGTAGGCATAGGGGTCGGTGAAATCGTATTTTTCTTTTCTCTCATCGGTGATATCCACGCCATTGACTACCAGGTCATAGCGTCCGCTTTCCAGTCCGGCGAAGAGTCCGTCCCACTCTCCTTCTACGAAGTTGACCTTTACGCCCAGCTTGTCGGCGATTGCCTGTGCCACTTCCACATCGAAGCCTACCAGATTGTTGTCCTCATCGTGGTAAGTCCAGGGTGCCCAGGTCCCCTCCATGGCAACGGTAATCTCGCCCTTTTCCTGGATGCGTGCCAGCTTATCGCCCTCTTCGGTGTTCTGAGCTTTGCCACAGCCGGTGAGTGCCCCAGCCATCATGGTGGTTACCAGTGCGATACTTCCTAACTTCTTTGCAAATTTGTTCATAATTTTTCCTCGCTTTCTTATCATACTTTCTTACACTTTCTCACTTGTGGTGCGCAGGAATTCCTTCGTGCGTTCCTCTTTTGGATTCTGGAAGAAATCAGTGGAAGAACCTGCCTCCACTACTTTTCCGTTTTCCATAAATATAACTTTATTGGACACATTTCTGGCAAACCACATTTCGTGGGTGACTACCAGCATGGTCATTCCCTCTCTTGCAAGCTGCTGCATGACCGCCAGGACTTCTCCGATGAGCTCCGGGTCAAGGGCGGATGTGGGCTCATCGAAAAAGATGATTTCCGGGTCGGTGGCAAGGGCTCTGGCGATAGCCACACGCTGCTGCTGCCCACCGGAAAGCTGGTCGGGATAATAGTCGTAGCGTTCTGACATTCCCACTTTGTCCAGCATTTTCTTTCCGATTTCCACCGCTTTGTCTTTGGGCATTTTCCGGGCTGCAATCAGCCCCTCCGTCACATTCTGCAGTGCGGTTTTATTCAAAAATAAATTGTAGTTCTGGAACACAAAGGCAGTTTTTTTCCGTAGGCGGGATATGTCCTTTTTCGTCATGTGTCCCAGTTGGAAACTTTCGCCGTCAAAAATCAGTTCGCCGCTGTCAGCGGTTTCCAGAAAATTGATGCAGCGCAGCAGGGTGGTCTTACCGGAGCCGCTGGGACCAAGGATGGCGATGACATCTCCTTTGTCCACCTCTAAATCCACACCCCTGAGAACATCCAGCTTCCCAAAGGATTTATGTATGTCTTTTACCTCTAACATAGGAACCTCCTCTTACTTGTCGCGGTGGTGGGTGTAGCTGTTGAGCCTGCGTTCAATGACATGCTGCAGGCGGGTCAGAACGGTACAGAAAATCAGGTAAATCAAGGCAACCTCAATGTATAAAGCCAGGGGTTCGTAGGTACGGGCCACAATCCGCTGGGTGGTCATGAACATTTCCACCACGGTGATGTTTGCCGCCAGGGAGGTGTCCTTCACCATGCCGATGAGGGAATTCATCAAAGGCGGGAAGGCGGTGCGGAGTGCCTGGGGCAGCACAATCCGCCACATAATCTGCAGGTAATTCATGCCCACGCAATAGCCTGCCTCAATCTGTCCGTTGGGTACGGATTCCAGGGCGGCACGCATGGTTTCGGCACAGTAGGCGCCTTCGTTGATGGCAAAAACCAGTACGGCGCAGGGGAAGGGGTCAATCATAATTCCCAGATTGGGCAGTCCGAAGAAAATCACATACAGCTGTACCAGCAACGGGGTGCCACGGATAATCCAGATGTAAAAACGGCAGATTTGCTTTAAAATTTTCACATTGGCAAACTGAATCAGGGCAACCACCACGGCGATGACCATCGCCAGCGAAAAGGCAATGATGGTCAGCGGAATGGTCACCGTCAGTCCCGGCACCAGAATTTTGGTGAAGGAATCTGTCAGGATTCCCCATAGTCTCTCATTCATCTTGTTCGTCCTCTTTCGGCATTAGTATCTCTAAAATCAGCAGCGCATCCTTTACCTTCATGCGGCACTCTGCCTGTTCCGGGGTGCAGCCCTTCAGGATGTCCTTACATTTGATGCCGCCGTACTCTTTTTCAAACATTTCCATCGCCTGCTTGATTTTTCCGCAGGTCTCATGGCGGCTTTTCTCGTCACCCTTGCAGCATTTACAGCTTAAAATCATGGTGATGGCAGACAGGGCACAGCACATCTCGCCACAGTCTCCGTAGCCTCCGTCAAAGCCGTCCATCATGCGGGCCGCCACATCCTTAGGTATCCCGATCTCATCCGCGTAGGCACCGAGAATCGCTTTCCCGCAGGAACCGCTCTCATCATAAATTTGTGTTGCCTCATTCATTTTTTTGTGCATAGAAGTCTCCCCTTTGGATAGAACCTAAATCCTATTTTATCCATATTTTTCTATTTTGCAGCATTAAATATTAAGTTTTACTATGGCAAATTCTAACATTTTGCAGTAGGATATGGATAAAGATAAGAGAACGATTGGAAAGGAGCCGGGGAACTGCCCATGGGAAAACAGCTTGAAACTGCCGGAAAAAGAGAGAACGAATGTATAACAGAAACTACTGCCAGTCCTGTCCTGTGGAATTCCCTACAGACCCTGCGGGCACAGTACGATTCCTTAGACTGGGAGTTTTACGATGCGCCGGCGGGCAGTGCCCGGGAAAAAATGTACCGGTGGCCGGGGGCAGAAAACGAGGATATTATGATTTGTGTCCGCATGGGGAATCAAATCCATGAGTTTTTCCACCGGCAGGACTATTTCTTTATCAAATATGCATCCCAGTGTAAATTCCAAGTGTTCAGTTATGCGTATGACAAGGAGCTGACGGTACATCAGGGGGAATGTTATATCGGACAGCCTTTTGCGGGATATGCCCTGCAGGGGCGTAGCTGCCGGGAGCTGATTCTGGTGGAGGTGCTGATTCGGCGGGAGGCATTTTTCCGCACCTTTCTGCCTGCCATTTCTGCCAGCTCCGGTCTGTTCCGCTTTTTTCTGGCGCCCCAGACCAATGAATTTTCCGACGAGTTCATCCATCTTTCCTTCGGGGAGGATTCCTATGTAGGGAATCTGGTGGAGATGATGGTGATTGAGTACGCCAATAAAAAGGAGGATTCCCAGGAGCTTTTGAAGCTGCTGGTGCTGACCATGCTCACCTATGCGGCGCGGATTTACAAAGGACAGCTGCCACCCTCCACAGAAAGCCGTCTGTCGGACAAAATTATCCGGTACATGAACGACCATACCGATGCGGTGTCTCTAAAGGAAATTGCGGCGGATTTTTCCTATCATCCCAATTACATTTCCAAGGTGCTGCATGAGGAAACCGGGCAGACCTTTTCCCAGCTTCTGCTAAAGCTGCGCATGGAAAGAGCGCTGACTCTGTTGAAGGGGTCAACGCTCACCATGGAGGAAATCGCCTATATGCTGGGTTACAGCAACAGCAGTAACTTTTATAAGGCGTTCCGGGAATATTTCCACACTTCCCCCGCCGCCTGGAGAGCGCAGGAGAAGTAATGGCGGTTTGGGTTTACATCACTTTGATTTCAGGATATCGGCAATGGCGTCCGGCTCGATGGTGAAGGAGACACATCCCATGGACATGGGTGCCACATCGCCTTCGTTGAAGGAAATTACCAGGCTGCCTTCTGCGTCCAGGTAAAATCCGGTTTCATCGGTAATATTCTGGAAATCCCATTCCGGCATATCAGAATCCAGCCAGTAGATGGTGTTGGGGTCTGCCGCCATCTGCTCTTTCATCTGCTTTTTGATGTTGTCGCTGATGGGGGTAATGTAGTCGGCACCCTCTTTGAAAAGGTCTTTCAGCTGGAGTCGCTCTTTGGTTTTTAAATCAATGGTGTAGTAATAGTCCTGCTCGTAGCCACTGCCTGCGGACTGAAAGCACATGAGTTTCAGGGTAAAATAGTCCGGGGTGGTGGCAATGACTTCGCTGTTTACGGTCATGGACTGGTAGCCTTCCTCCCGGGAAAGTCCTTCCTTAAACTCCGCAATCAGCTTGTCGGTAATCTCCTGGATTTCCCCGTTGATGCTGTCCGCCGCCTGTTTTAGCTGTTCCTTGTCGGTTTCGCTTGTGATGATTTCATCCTGTCCCACGGTTTCCACAACCACACCGGGCACTTCCACATCGGCGGAATTTCTGTCATCCTCATACTGGTAGCTGCGGAAGGTGACCACATCCACCAGGCGTCCCAGCAGAGGGATATCGCTCATGGCGTGCGCCACGGATGCGCTGGTGTTTGGCAGAATGATAAAGGCTGCCAGGACTGCGGCGGCGATACCTACGCCACGTCTCCAATGGGTTGCTTTTTCTTCTCTTCTATTTTTCATTTTGGCTCTCTCCATTTCCTTTTTCATCTGTTCCACCCGTTCTTTGGGCATGTGCTGGCTCTCGTAAGAGGTGCGCAGCGCTTCCAGATTGTGTTCGTTCTCTCTTTCCTGCTTCATCAAGATTCCTCCCCTGCGTACGCAATCCGCAGTTTTTTCATGCTGCGATAGAGTCTGCTTTTGACGGTGCTTATGTTTTCCTGCAGAATTCCTGCAATTTGTTCCAGTTTCAAATCTTCATAGTAGCGAAGCTGTATGACCATTTTATCCTCCGGGGAAAGGGTTTCCATGGCGTTTGCCAAATCCACATCGGTATAGGAGTCCTCTGCGGAAGGCTCTGCCTGACTGCCCTGCTCCGCTCTCATGGTGTCCAGGGAAATCTGTTCCGGCTTTGCCTTGCAGGCGCGGAAAATTTCGTTTAATAAAATCCGGTACACCCATGTGGCTGCGAAGCCAGCTTCTTTCAGGGTCTTGCCCGCCCGAATCGCCCGGTAGGCTGTATTTTGTACGATGTCGGCGGCATCTGACTCGTTGTGAACATAGCTGTATGCCAGCCGGTAATATTTGTCATAGTTGGCGAGGATGGTTTCCTCCACCGCTTTTTCTTTTGTTTTCTTTCCGGAAAGTAACTGCACACCCACCACCTCCTTTGTGCTTTCTAAAAATTAGACCTGGGGGAGCCTGAAAAAGTTTCACGGTTCTGCAACATTTTTTGTTTTTGGTTTGTATTGATAATAGAGTGTAGAAAAACTTGCCCATCCCGGGCGGGGCAGTTATACTGGTGTTGAAAGCATCGATGCAGGCAGCATACACAACTACACTCAAAACAAGGATTTCACTATGGTACTGACATTATACTCCAATGAACGTTGGCAGACCAGCAGCGCTTATGACACACCCTTGCGGGAAAAAATCCGGGAGGATTTTGTCCGGCTGGTGGCTGTCTTTTCCAAAACTACAGGACTGCGGGAGCAGTCTGCGGCAGCGCTGGCAGACCACGCCGCAGGCTATCGAGCAGCTGCAAATGACGCGGCGGCAGATAAGACGGCAGCACAGAGCCGGAGCATCAACGCCGAGGCGGAGCATTATCTGGACACTTACGGGAACGCGATTCTGCGTCTTGCCTATTCCTATCTCCACAACATGGCAGACGCGGAGGAGGTGCTGCAGGACACGCTGGTGCAGTTTATCCATGCGGCGCCTGTTTTTGAAAATGAGCCGCACGCCAAGTCCTGGCTGATGCAGGTGGCTGCCAATCTGAGCAAAAACCGCATCCGCAGTAACCGGATCCGCCGGTCGGAGGATTTGGATGAGCTGCAGGAAACCCTTGCCGGGCAGGAATCGGAGGACCTTTCTTTTGTATGGGAGGCTGTAAAGTCTCTGCCTGAAAAGTACCGTGAGGTCATTCATCTTTTTTATCAGGAGGGATATGCTACCTGGGAAATTGCCCGGATTTTGCAGCGCAAAGAGTCTACTGTGCGCTCGGATTTAAAACGGGGAAGGGAGCGTTTGAAGGAAATCCTGCAGGAGGTGTACGACTATGCATGATTTATTTAGGAAGAACTATCAGGAAATGATGGAGCCTGTCGAAGTCAGCGGGGAAATGCGGGAACGCATCCTGGAAACGCTGGAGCAGGAGGCTGACAAGAAGGTGGGCACCTGTAAACCTTCTAAGACTGCCCCTGTGATTTACTGGAAAAGGTATCTGTCCATTGCGGCATCCCTGGTACTTGTGGTAGGACTTGCGTTTGGTGTAAAACAGCTCCGCACCCAAGATTCCACGGAAAATGCAACGATGTCTGCCAAATCCTCAGCCATGGACACCTCAGGTTCCACAGAGTCCCTGCCGGAGGGAATGGTGGGCGTCACCATGATGGAGGAGGCTGCGGTGGAGGATTCCCCGGAGGAGGCTGTGGAAGGTGCCGCGCCGGATTTAGGTTCCACTAACGTGGATCGTTTTTCTTCTTCTCTGGAGGATTCTTCGGAATCGGATGCCACTTACGACTCCCTGGAGGATTTGTCTGCGGCATTGGAAATGCCCTTAGAGGATTTGACCGATTTTCCTTTTGCGGTGGAATCCGTGACTTATTCCTCATCCAATGGCACGGCGGCTATCTATTATGCGGACAGTTCCGATTCCAGGCTGCTGGTGTATTTAAAATGGAAGGATGACACTGCCACTTCCATGGAGGATTTCGCCCAGCAGTATGCCGGTGAAAGACAGATAACGATTGATGGTTCGGAAATCTGGCTATCAGGAAATACGGACAGCGACAGCTATGCTTATGCATTCTGGTTTGATGGGGCGTATTGCTATCAGCTGCAGTTTAGAGATGGGGTGTCTGTGAAGACCTTTACAGAATTTTGGAAAGAAAATTGGGGGAAGTAATTTCCCCCTTTTTTACACTCGCCGTTTCACCGTAATCTTCGGTTTCGGGCGTTCCTCCAGAAAGGTTTCAATTTCGGCGAGGAAGGTTTCGCCGTAGCGCTGGTATTTTGCCTGGGCAACGCCGGGAATCTGGAGCATTTCTTCCTTGTTTCCGGGTCGGCGGACGCTCATCTGGAGGAGGGTATTATCCGTAAAGACCACATAGGCGGGGACATGCTCCCGTCTGGCGATGTCGGCGCGAAGCTCCCGCAGACGCTCGAACAGTTCTCCATCTCCGGCGGCGTAGTTTAACTGCACGGAGGTGGTCTTTTTGACGACTTTCTTCGGGGCTGCCGCCTTTTCCAGTTCCTTGGGCAGCTTGATTAACAGTGGCTCTTTCGTATGGAAAAACCGCATGCCCTTGTCCGTCAGCTGCAGCACCGGAAATTCATCATTGGATGCCCGCACATAGTCCTGTGCCAGCAGCTCTCCCAGAATTTTTTTCAGTTTTAAAAGGCTTGTCCGTTTTTCCACGCCGTAGTAGGCGCTTTCTTCCAGATGCCAGCTACGCACCCTCTCACTGCTGCTGCCCCGCAGTACATCCAGAATCAGGGTCTGACCGAACCGCTCCCCAGTGCGGTAGATGCAGTGGAGGATATTCTGGGCAGACTCCGTCACATCCACTTCCTTGAACTGGGTCAGGCAGTTACTGCAGTTGCCACAGTACCCGCCCTTGTATTCCCCGAAATATTTCAGCATGTACTCCCGGAGACAGTCTCCGGTCATGCAGTAATAGGTCATTTTTTTCAAGCGCTGACGGTCTTTTTCCTGGATTTCCAGCAAAGTTTCCTCGTCCAGTTCCTCGTTTTCCTTGTCGTGGCTGATGAGGAATTCGTTGGTACGCACATCCTGTCCGCTGTACAAAAGGATACACTCCGAGGCAAGCCCATCCCGTCCGGCGCGTCCTGCCTCCTGATAGTAGCTTTCCAAATCCTTGGGCATGTTGTAGTGAATGACATAGCGCACATCCGGCTTGTCGATGCCCATGCCGAAGGCATTGGTAGCTACCATAATCCGTTTCCTGTCGTAAATAAAATCCTCCTGGTTGCGGTGGCGTTCCTCGTCCTCCAAGCCCGCATGGTAGCGGGTGGCAGAAAAACCGGCGTCATTCAGCCTGTCACAGACCTCCTCCACCAGTTTCCGGGAAATGCAGTAGATAATGCCACAGTCCTTGTCATGCTCAATGACATAGGACAGAACCTCCCCGAATTTATCCTTGGGGGTGCGTACTTCAAAGTAGAGATTCTGCCGGTCAAAGCCTGTGGTAATCTGGAATGGTTTACATAAGTGTAAGATTTCCACCACATCTCTTTTTACCGCATCGGTGGCTGTGGCGGTAAAGGCTCCCAGTACCGGGCGTCTGGCTAGCTGGTCAAGAAACTGGGTAATTTTCAGATAGCTGGGGCGGAAATCCTGTCCCCACTGGGATACGCAGTGTGCCTCGTCCACCGCCACGAAGTCGATGGGCGCGGTTCTGGCAAAGGATAAAAAGGAGTCCGTCAGCAGGCGCTCCGGTGCCACATAGATAATCTTGTATTTCCCGGTTTTGGCATATTCCAGTGCCTTGAAATACTGACCCTGGGTCAGCGAGCTGTTGAGGTAGGCGGCATAGACTCCCACCCGGTTCAGCTGTGCCACCTGGTCTTTCATCAGGGAAATCAGGGGCGACACCACGATGGTAATTCCTTCAAAAAGAAGTGCCGGAATCTGATAACAGATGGATTTTCCGGCACCGGTGGGCATGATTCCAAAGGCGTCCCGGTGGGAAAGGAGGGCATCAATAATCTGCTCCTGCCCCTCCCGGAAGGAATCGTAGCCAAAATATTGTTTTAAAACCTGATATTTGTCCATGAAAGGTGTTCCTTTACACTAAAGTCCGGTACAGCTCCTCAGCGGTGTCCACCAGCTTGTAGGGGTGCAGACTTTCCAGCAGGTCTCTGTCCCGGAAGCCCCAGGTGACGGAGATGCAGTTTAAGCCGGAGTTGTCCGCTGTCGCCTTGTCCACCTCGGAGTCGCCGATATAAACCGCGTCCTCCCTGGCAGCGCCCAGTTCCCGCATGACTTCAAGCACAGAGTCCGGTGCGGGCTTTTTGCGGATACCGTCCTTGACACCCATGGAGCTGTCCACCAGTCCGGGGAAGTGCTGTTCCATGAGGATTTTCACCGCCTCGTCATTTTTGTTGGAAACCACGGCAGTATGAAAGCCATCCTGTTTCAGTTTGTGCAAAACCTCCACCATGCCGGGATAGGGTGCAGTTTTGATGGCGCAGTGGTCGGTGTAGTAGGCGTGAAACGCCTCAAATGCCCGTTCAAAGGTTTCCGCGTCCGTTCCCTCCGGCACGGCTTTTTCCATGAGGACACGGATGCCATTGCCGAGAAAGCGGCGGATTTCCCGGGTGCTGTGGGTGGGAAAACCGAACTGCTCCATCACATGGTTGACGGAATCTGTCAGGTCGTCCAGCGTGTTTAACAGAGTTCCGTCTAAGTCAAAAATTGCTGTCGTGTATGTTTTCATCGTGTTGTACTCCTTGTATGTTAATAATATAGTCCATACCGATAGCTCTGCGCAAGTCTCTGCTCCCAGACATCGTCGGTATCCTTGGTCACATCACTGTCAGGAAACCAGTTGATGTAGGCTTTGCCCTGCTCCATTCCCCTCACGAAATCGGAAAGCAGCAAATCATAAGCCTCCTTCGGGATTTCGTTGCCGTCCATGTCGTAATAGGTGTCAATAGTGTCCACGTTGTTGGAAGCCGCCTCGGAGGTGGAATGGCAGATATCCTGGAAGGTTACCATGTCCCCCTCCAGATAGAAGAATCCCTGGATGACTCCATGAAAAGCTGCCCCATTACGGCTGATATTGCTGCCACTATAGTAAACCCTGCCCCGGGAATCCCGGTAGGCATCCATGGACCAGTTCATGTCATACCCGTCCAAGTCCGGGAAGTCCTGATTTTCCTGTCCGGGAAGTTCCCTCTGGTTCAAAGTTTCCAGTGTTTTGCCATCCTCACTCATCCGGTAAAAATGGTTCTCCGAGAATATTCCACTGCCCATACATACGGTGGTCATCAGTTCCAGTCTGCCATCCCCGTCCAAGTCGTAAACCGCATATTGCAGGCCGTAAGGTCCGTAGGTTTCCAGGTCAAACCGCCACTGCTGCCGGTTTTTGGCAAAGAATTCAATTTGTGCCTGCTCCTCTTTGGTAAATTCCCGGTTTCTGGTCATGCCCTGCACTTCCCCAATCATTTCTTTTACCCGGCTGGCATCACAGATTTCCTCGGTATAGGCCTCTCCCGTTCCCCGGAATTTGTCCCGGGAATTGTCCTGCATCACATAAAAATCCTTGCCATTATAGGATATATAGGTAAGAATGGCATCCCCTTCAACGGTGGTTCCAGCGAGAATCAGTTTTCCCAGCTCTCCAATCTCCACTGCCCGCAGGAAGCTGGCAAGATATCCCATTCCCAAGTCCCCCACAATTGCATTGTTGTAATCCAGACAGCAGACATCATAGGTTTCGCTCAGTTCCTCAAGGGAATCCGGCAGATTCTCCAGTTCCGCTTTCACTGCCTGGGTATCCCGTTCCAGCTCCGACTGGCGGCGAATCCGGAAAACATAATCGGTGTTATAGGTGTGGACATAGAGCTTTCCGTCCTTTTCCACCAGAAAATCCGGTGCGGATTTCAGCTCCACGCACTTCTGGTCAATACCGATGCCCTTATCAATCACATGGAGATAATCGTACTCATCGGTAAATCCATAACCGGTGACAATCACATCCTCCAGCAGGACAAAGTTATTGGCGTTAGCCGCCTGCTGTCTGCTCTCCCAAAGCACCTCGCCGTTTTGCAAATCGATTGCCAGCAGATAGCCGGTGTGGGGGCAGTCCTCCGCATAGGTATTATGACCGATGGCAAGATAAAGGGTGTCCCCCTCGCTCTGCGCCCAGAACACACTCTGGCGGATAAAGTCATACTCCGCATCTGCCTCCGGCTCATAGCCGTCTGCATACAAAAAGTCCCCAAGGTGCAAGGTGATTTCCAGTTCCCGGCTATCCAACCGGTACATGTACAAATCCAGGGAACCTAAATCCTCTCCGTTACGCCCGGTGTCCACCACCTCATAGAAGTACCGGTCATCGTAGAATCCTCTGGACACGCTTTCTGCCATGTCCTCATAAATCCATTTCGCCTGTTCCGGTGCCGCCTCCTCCCACTGGATTCTGGTGGTATCGGAAAGAAAGTTCTTTATCATCGGAAGAAACAGGTCATTTTCCTGAAACCAGGTGTCTGCATCGGAAATGTCGTTGGGTTTATCCGATAGTTCCTGGAATTCTATTCTGTCCCGGTAAAGTTCCTGCTGCCCCTCCCGGGTATACAAATCATACTCCGGATCTTCGATGGTAAATTCTCTTTTCTGAAACTCCGGCAGCTGCTCCTGGGTTTCCTGTATGGTTTCTGTTTCCTCTGTATCCGTTTTCTCCAGGCTCTCCCGGTTTTCCGCAGATGCGGTGTCTGCTTTGCCACAGCCAGTGAGGGCAAGTGCTACAAGCCCTGCAATTATAATATTTTTATGATATTTCATTTGATACGCTCCCCTCTTAACTTGCATTTTGCCTTCATTATACCTGATTCTGGCAGCTTTGTTCCTTAATGTTTTCCTAAGGTTCCTTTACACAAATGTGAATTCCTTCATACTCTTGTGATATTTTCCGGTTGACTTCCTGCACCACTGCCGCCTCCAGCTTTTCCGCTTCCCTGTCGTAAGTGAAAAAGCCGTTGATTTCCTCCTCAATGTCGCTGGTCTGGGTGTAAATCGCAGCCGATAATCCTTTTTCTATCCAGGGCAGAACATCCCGCTGCCACAAGGCCCGGTAGGCCTCGGTAAGCTGTTGTTTGTTCTGATAGCCTTTATAACCAAACTCTTTCTCACATGCCATGTGTCCGGGAGTAGGACAGGCGTATCCGCCAAATTCCGTGAGTGCCACCACCCGATCGGGCTGGGATTTCAGTTTCAACGCCCGGAGGTAATTGTGGATGCTGTAGACATCCCCGCCTCCCTGGTCAAACCAGCCACAAGCCTCGTTCACCAACCTGGTATCGTCCAGTTTCCGGATGAGTGCGGTGGCTTTTGCCGCATCGAACTGTCCCCAGCCCTCATTGAAAGGCGTCCAGAGAGCAATGCAGGGATAATCCCGCAACAGTTCCACCATGCCGGTCAAATCCCGGTAAAACTGTTCCCGTCCTTCCTCATCGGTGCGCTGAAACAGCCGGTAATGGTTGTCTTTCACTTTGCGCCCGAAGAAGGGAAAGGCGTTGGGTAAATCGGTGACCAAAAAGTGGTTCATCACTCCGCCTCCGTTGGGCATATCCTGCCAGACTGCCATGCCCAGACGGTCACAGTGGTAGTAAAACCGTTCTTCTTCTATTTTGATATGCTTGCGGATGGTATTAAATCCCAGTTTCTTCAATCTCTGGATGTCAAAAAGCAGGGCGGCATCGGAGGGCGCTGTCAGCAACCCGTCCGGGTAGTATCCCTGGTCTAACACGCCGTTAAAGAAAAAGGGCTTGTCGTTTAAGGTAAACCGCCAGATTCCCTTCTCATCCTTTGCCCGACCGAACTGGCGCAGGGCAAAATAGGAAGTGACCCGGTCTGTTCCATAAGAGATTTCCACATCGTAGAGGTTTGGTGTGTCGGTTGTCCACAGGTGTCTCTGCTTCTGGGGGATAATCAGTTCCGTAGTCAGATGCCCTTCGGTGTCTGGCAAAAGAGGACTCTGGAGAACCGCTTCTCCCTGGTAGAAAATTTGAAGGCTGCTTTCCTGCTTTTCCGCTTTTATCCCATCAGGCCGATTTATCAGGGCCTCTACCTGTACCTTCCCGGTATGAATGTCCGACCGGATATGGACATTCTCGATAAATTGTTCCGGCACAGCCTCCATCCACACCGTTTTCCAGATACCGCTCTGGGGTGTGTAAAAAATAGACGCCATGTGTCCCTTGCGCACCAGTTTTTGTTTGCCTCTGGCGTGAGGTGACTGTTCCGTGGCATCCGTTACTGCCAATATGAGTTCGTGCCACTGCTGTCCCGGATTTTGTTCTAAAATTCCGGTTAATTCCAGGGTAAAGGGCAGATAGCCTCCCTGATGTTCCCCCAGATACTGTCCGTCACACCACACGCGACATTCCTGATCCACTGCACCAAAGTGGAGCCGCACCCGGCTGTCTTTCCAGTTCTCCGGCAGGGTAAATTTTTTCCTATAGTAAATGGTTTCTCCGGGCTGTAAGATGTGGTTCACGCCGGACAGCACGCTTTCCGGGGAAAAGGGCACGAAAATATCTCCGTCAGCTTGCGATAGTGACGGAAATTTCTTGCTTTCCCATTTTTCCCGGCGGATGGCATACTGCCATCTCCCATTTAAATTTACATAACTATCCCTTTTCAACCGGGGACGGGGATATTCCTCTTTACAGTGCTCTGTGTTGATTTCTTTTCCCCATCTCGTGAATAGCTGTTTCATCCCTTACTCCCTTTACGCCTGTTCTGCTTTTCTTTGCGCCTTTAGCCCCGGCACCGCCAGAAGAATGACCATGGAGTGGATGTTGCCGTGGGTGGAAATGAGAAACACACCCACTAGGGCAAAAATCAGTCCCAGCACTTCAATCCACTGGGGCAGCCGTTTCATGGGGGCGCTGGGTGAAAAATGCGATGGATAACAAAATGGTTTTTCTTCATCTGTCTATAACCGTCCTGCCTTTTCTTTCTGTATTTTATCGCATCCCTGCGGCACTACGCCTATTATAATCATCTCCTTCGGAAAAGGGAAGTTAAAAGAACCTATGCTTCTTTTGTTTTGTTCAGATATTTGATTCCAAAGATGGTCGCGGTAAGCAGCAGAATACCGAAAATCAAAGGGACAAAAGGATTCTGGGCAAAACCGGCAACCACATAGGTAATGCAGGAAACCACGGCTACCATCACAACATAAGGAATCTGGGTGGACACGTGGTTCAGATGGCTGCACTGCGCTCCCGCAGAGGACATAATCGTGGTATCGGAAATCGGTGAGCAGTGATCACCGCAAACCGCACCTGCCATACAAGAGGAAATGGAAATAATCATCATGGTCTCGTTGGTTCCGGCAAAAACATTTACCACAATGGGAATCAGGATGCCGAAAGTTCCCCAGGAAGTTCCGGTTGCAAAAGCCAGGAAACATGCTACCAGGAAAATAATGGCAGGCAACAGGCTCAAGAAACTGCCGGACGCACCTTTTACCACACCGGCTACGAACTCTTTCGCACCCAGGCTGTCAGTCATGGCTTTCAGTGTCCATGCAAAGGTTAAAATCAGAATCGCAGGAACCATGGCTTTAAATCCCTCGGGAATGCAGCTCATGGAGTCGGTAAATTTCAATACTTTGCGAATCTGGTAGAAAATCACGGTAATCAGCATGCCGAAAAAGCTGCCTAACATCAGTCCTACAGACGCATCACTGGCAGAAAACGCCTCCACGAATCCCACACCCTGGAAAAATCCACCGGTGTAAATCATGCCCAGCACGCAGCAGACAATCAGCACGATAATGGGAAATACCAGGTCAATCACTTTACCCTTTCCATCCTGTACTTCTTTTTCCGCAGCAGCGTAAGGGCGCTCCTCCGTGGTGTACAGATCCCCCTTCAGCGCGTTGTCCTCATGCTTTTTCATGGGGCCAAAATCTACTTTGGTGAGTACCAGCAGGAACATGGCAAGGATAGTCAGCAGTGCATAATAGTTGTAGGGAATGGCGCGGATAAAAATACCAAATCCATCTTCACCCTCCACAAATCCGGTAACAGCTGCCGCCCAGGATGAAATCGGGGCGATAATACAAACCGGTGCGGCTGTGGCATCAATGAGATATGCCAGTTTTGCACGGGAAACATTGTGTTTATCGGTAACGGGACGCATCACACTTCCCACAGTGAGACAGTTGAAATAATCGTCAATGAAAATCAGAATACCCAGCAGAATGGTGGCAATCTGCGCACCCGCACGGCTTTTGATATGGGTGGATGCCCAGCGTCCGAATGCCGCCGAACCTCCGGCTTTATTCATCATACAGACCATGGAGCCCAGAATAACCAGGAATACCAGGATACCCATGTTATCGGGATCGGTCAGCACACCCACAATTCCGTCCTGGAATACATGGAGAACGGTGCCTTCAAAACTAAATCCGGAATAAAACAGACCACCAATGACAATTCCGATAAACAGGGAACTGTAAACCTCCTTGGTAATCAATGCCAGGCATATCGCAACAATCGGGGGCACCAACGCCCAGAAAGTGGCATACATCTGCGGTACATACTCTACTACTTCGCCCATTTTCTCTCTCCTCTAAGAAGTTTATTGTAAAAATTTGCTTTTATTGTAGGCACGTTCTTGTCGGTATGTCAAGAAAAATGGCATATTTATGCAGAATATGCAGAGAAAAAGTGGAGTGATTATATAATACAGTGCTGCATATTTTATCGAAGGCAATATATCCCCGGAATCACAAGATTTCCTAAAACATTGACCACAATGTGACAAAGCAGTGCATAACGGATGCCTCCGTGTTTCAATACCATGTAGGCAAACAGCCAGCCTGTTGCCAGTCCCAGGATCATATTGATGGGATTGTTATGTCCGACTGCAAAAAATATGGTGGTGACAGTTATTGCAAATACCTGTCCCTCACTCTCCAGCCTATGTAACATCATGCCCCGGAACATCACTTCCTCCATAGCCGGCATCAAAAGACAGCCAATGATTCCCTCTCTCACTACATCCATCCAGGTCAGGGAACCCAACATATCCCGCAAAGAAGTGTGACTTATTTGGCTAACGATAAATGCTGCCCCATACAGCACAAAGACAGGAAGAATACTCAGTAAGATGTATTTCACCAGTTCTCCGGATGTGGCTTTTCTTTTCTCCTTCCAGGAAAAGTGAGGCATCGCTCCAAGCAGCCTCATGGCAAGAATGAAGCCCGGGAATGCCACAAGAATGACCAGCAAGGAGCTGCCCGCCTGGTAAAGCTGTATCATGGTCTCCTCATCCAGACTCGTATTCTGCAGGAAAAGTGCCCATAATTCCGGCACAAATACCGATAAAAGTTCAAACACCAAAAAACATACGAATACTTTTCCAAATGCTGCTAACTTATTTTTCATATCAGGAATGCTCCTTTGCCTTGAAAAATTCTCTCAACCAGGGATATATTTAATGCTGTATCAAATCCTCTCCACCGGTTTTCCTGTCTTTCTCTGGATGAAATCCCGGAACTCTTCCACAGTGCCGCCCTGTAGCTGCCGCTTATCATAAAGCTGTGCATGAACTTCGTTAAAGATAAACACAAAGAAGTCCGCCGTTTCCGCTATCCGTTCAATCTTATCGTAATTCCATTCTGATTTCCCAGCGTCTGTTGTGGAGACAAAGCCATTTTCGGAAAATGCCGTCACTGCTTTTTCCGTGCCGGGGAGCAGGTGCTTTTTCGCCACATACCCGTTGATTTTGTCCTCAAAAAGTAGGTCAACCAGGAGCAGGAGAACAGCGATGGACAGAATGATGGTGCGGAAATCAAATGCAAAGCCTTCTATAATAAGAAGCAAGCCGAGAATGGTAAAAATCCATCCGAAAATATGGGAACGGCGGCTGCGTTTTTTCCGGATGGTCTTTCGTAACGCCTTCGCCATCAAGGACATGGTTTTCGCATTGTATTGCGTTTCAAAAGTAAACTCCATCATAAGTCTCCTTCTTATCTATTTAAATATATTTTACCAAGAGTTTGAAATTCTTTCTACTATTTCAAGAAAGTCTTTTTTATGTTTTTTACATTTTTCCACCTGGTTTTTTGTCTATTTTCACCATGTTTTGAAATATTTGATGGTATATACTTAGACTAGGTATTTTATTCATGAGATTTAAGAGAGGCTATGTTATGAACTTACAAACTGTCCACCATATTGCCATTATTGGAAGTGACTACGAAAAATCGAAACACTTTTATGTAGACTTGTTGGGTTTTTCTGTTATCCGGGAAAATTATAGAAAAGAGAGAGATGACTACAAAATTGATCTTCAGCTTCAGGGAATGGAATTGGAACTCTTCATTATCAAGAATTGTCCGAAGCGCCCCAGTTATCCGGAGGCTTATGGGCTCCGGCATCTCGCATTTGCTGTAAAATCCGTAGATGAAGCCGTGAAAGAATTAAATGGGAAGGGTATTGCCACGGAGCCCATCCGGATTGATGCCTATACAGGCAGGAAAATGACTTTCTTTTTTGACCCGGATGGTCTTCCTTTGGAAATTCACGAATGAAGCAGCGTAAAAAGCAGGAATGTACGTTAATTCAGCGCTACATTCCTGCTTTTATTTTTAATTCTTAGTAATTCTCAGCATGAACCTCAAAGTAAGCCTGAGGGTGTGTACATACGGGGCAGATTTCCGGTGCTTTCTCGCCTACCACGATATGTCCGCAGTTGCGGCACTCCCATACCTTGACCTCGCTCTTGGCGAATACTTCCTGCATCTCCACGTTATGAAGCAGTGCGCGGTAACGCTCCTCATGGTGTTTCTCAATAGCGCCTACCATGCGGAACTTCGCAGCCAGCTCCGGAAAGCCTTCAGCCTCAGCGGTCTTTGCAAAGCCCTCATACATGTCCGTCCACTCATAGTTCTCGCCATCGGCTGCGGCAGCCAGGTTTTCAGCGGTACTTCCGATGCCATTTAACTCCTTGAACCACATTTTGGCATGCTCTTTCTCGTTGTCAGCAGTCTTTAAGAATAAAGAGGAAATCTGCTCAAAACCGTCCTTTTTTGCCTTGGAGGCAAAGTAGGTATATTTGTTTCTTGCCTGGGATTCTCCGGCAAAAGCCTCCATCAAGTTTTTCTCGGTCTGTGTTCCTGCATATTTGTTTGTCATAATTTTTCTCCTTTTTCTGTAAAATAATATTATTTTCTAAAAATAGTAATTCTTACTGATTTTAAAATACACCTATTGAGAAAAAATGTCAAGGAAGATTTACAGATTCTCCTGTTTTTTGTCCTGTTTTCGCAGGTACAGATAGGCGATGGTACAGATGATATCGGAGAGCAGGGAGCCTGCTGCCGATGCCAGTCCCATGGGGAGCAGGGTGCCCGGGAACAGATGGGACGCGAGATAAGCCCCTGGCACCCGCACCAGCAGGATGGAGAGGATGTTATGTAAAAAGGACAGCTCCGCGTGCTGGCAGGCACAAAAATACCCGCTAAAGCTGAACTGGATTCCTGCAAAGAGGCAGTCAAATACATAGCCCCGGAGGTATTGTCCCCCCAGCACCACCACCCTGGCACCGTCCGCCTGGGCGGTATCGGTAAAAAGGGCAACCATTGGCTCCGCAAAAATCTGCACCAGTGTCACAATCACCAAACCATAACACAGGGCAATTCCCATGGCGTACCACAGGGTCTGCTTTGCCCGGTCTTTTTTTCCGGCTCCGATATTCTGGGCGCCCAGTGCGGACACGGTGGAAAGCATGGAGGAAGGCACCAGAAAGAGAAAACTGATAATCTTTTCCACAATGCCCACGGCGGCGGCATCATTTAATCCACGGCGGTTGGCAATGATGGTTATTATAATGAAAGAAATCTGGATAAAGCCGTCCTGAAGGGTGATGGGAATACCGATGCGGAGAATCTGTGCCATCACATCCCTCTGGGGCTTTAAGTCCCTCCGGGTCAGGGAAATGCCGGGGCTTTGTCTGCGGATAAAAATCAGGGACACCGCTACGCCGATTGCCTGGGCACAGGTGGTTCCCAGCGCTGCTCCTGCGGGTCCCAGGTGCATAGCTCCCATAAAGAGGTAGTCCAGTGCAATATTGGCAACGCAGGCTGCCACGATAAAATACATGGGGCTTTTGCTGTCCCCCATGCCCCGGAAAATGGAGCTGATAATATTGTAGGCGGTGATAAAGGGGATGCCGAGAAAGCAGATGGTGAGGTACGCCACTGTGCCCTCCACTGCTGTCTCCGGGGTGGACATCACGGAAACGATGGAACGGTTTGCCATCAGCAGGATGCCGGTCAGCACCACGGACAAGCCCATAAAGAGGGTGATGGTGTTGCCGATATAGGCTGCCGTCTGTTCTTTCTGTCTGGCACCCACTGCCTGTCCGATGCTGACGGTGGCTCCCATGGCAAGTCCCACAATCATCACGGTGAGCATGTGCATCACCTGGGAGCCGATGGACACCGCAGTGGTGCCGGCCACCCCGTCAAACTGTCCGACGATAAACAGATCCGCCATTCCGTATAATGTCTGTAAAAAATAAGAGAGCAGATAGGGAAGGGAAAATACCAATACGTTTTTAAATACACTTCCGGTTGTAAGATTCTTTTCCATTGTTTTCATTCCTTGGTTTTTTCTTTCGTCTTATTTTAAACTCTATAATAGTTGTAGAGTCAAGCAGGAATTTCCTATGCACTAAAAAACAGCCAGAAAATCATTCTGACTGCTTTATATTCCAGTAAAATTTTTAGTAATCATTTTACTTCTGCGCATTATAAATATCTGTCCGTTCTTGAATTGTGGAAAGCTCTTCACGACAGCCGGCAATTTCCTGCTCAGAGCGGTTTGGGCTCCCGTACTCTGAATCAAAGCAACTTCTAAGCGTGTTTTCAGCCTTTGGGAATTTGACCATCGACATGCAGAATATGATCAACCAGCCACTCTGTAAGATACTTTAAAATTCCCATAATCTGTTCATCCTGATCCTCTATCTCATCATTATGGTGTTGCATAAATTCATCCAGTTTGTGTATAAATTCCTGATGCTGAATCTTTTGCGTAAATATTTTTTTATAGTTGATAGATTCCATATACTGCTCTTCATCGGTAAAATGTTTCACTGTATAATTACGAAGGTCTTCCAATATCATGTCAATTTTATCATATTTATCCGTTCTATACTCGTCATGAAGCAATTTATATGCCTCATCTGCATATTTGAACAACTGCTTATGCTCTTCGTCTATCATATCTATGCCGATATAATATTCTGGTTTCATTTCATACATAAATTAATCCTTCTTTCATTCTTAATTGTTTTATGAACCTGTTCTATCCTATCTGAACAGAACAGGCAAATGCATTTCTCATGAGTTTCCTATATTTCCTCGTATTTCATGTCAGGTTCTACCAAAACATTCTCTAATTTTCTTTGAAATGTCTGAATCAATAAAATCTTTCTGTGCCATGTCATCAAGGATATCACATGTTTTTTCATGAGATAATCCCTTTTTATAAGGTCTTTCTTCCGTAAGAGCCTGATAAATATCAACACATGCCATCATACGCTCCGGCTCATTTAACTCATCTGCCGTTTTTCCAAACGGATATCCTTTTCCATTTAGTTTCTCATGATGAAAAGCCGCCCAGTCCCGTATTTCCTCAAAATCATCAACCATTGATAATATAAGATATGTATAGCCAGCATGATTTTTCATTTTAGAAAATTCATCCTCCGTAAGCTTATCCGGTTTTTCCAGAATTTCATTGCCTACCGCCATTTTTCCTATATCATGCAGAGCACCAGCCAAATACATTTTCTGTACAGCGATTGGATCATATCCCATATATTTGGCAAGCAGGGCGGCTTTTTCCGCTACTCCTATAGAATGCCTGCTTGTAAAAGAAGATTTATAGTCTACAATCTTCGCAAAGAAATCCGCAACATTTTTACACATTTCCCAATCAAAAGCCAGTTTTTCTCTTGGGATAGTTTCCCATAGCTTCGTTTCAAAAGAACCATCACTTAAACACATAAAGGATTCTTCTGTGAATACATGAAGAAAAGCATTCACACATTCCGAGTCAAATAATCTGTCCTTATTTTTTAAAAGAAACTGATAGATAAAATTCCAGCTGTTATTACCAGATTCCTTGCTGTTTCCTATAATATCAATGGTATCTGCAAGATGAATAATCCTTGCAAACAATGGAATTTCATGCCATTGTTTTTGAAAAGGACCAGTTCCATTGGCATGTTCATGATGATACAAAATCACATTTGAGACATCTGTTTTAAAAGGAAATTTAGCAATATTTTTTTCACCATAAATACAATGAAGATTCGCTTTTTTTCCGGATAAATCCTTTTTCAGCTCTTCCGAAATATATTGTGTCAGAGCATTGTCATGCAGTAAAGCGCACATGGCTAAATCTTGTAACGCATCACCTTGAATTGCCCAATATTCAGCCATGCATACGCTTATATAAGCCACTCTTTTTCCGTGTTTGTTTTTGATATTTATCAACTCTGCTTCTATACAGTCCAAAGCATAGGAACAGGCTCCTGTAAGTCCAACAATATCTATACTTAGTTTTTCCTTCATGGATATCATCCTACCATACTATATTTATGCTTCTGGGAACTGGTCTGTTCCCACAAAACATAACGGACATTCAAAATCTTCCGGAGCATTTCCATAATCCATGCAGATTACAATATGCATATACTTCTTCTACCTGTTCACCATCGCAAAGGCAAAAATCTGCTGCCGGCTCCTGTCCCGGAGTCAGCTGCTTTCTGTAAATACCCTGATTTGTATTTAATGTAATCCACTCAATGAAATGCTCTTCAAGCATTGGATGTTTTGTTTCTCCGACTACAACATGAACATGCTGTTTGTCAACTGTATATACAGGAACATGCTTCTCAACAGCAGCATCTGTCACTCCGGCCTTTAATTCGTGCATAGCCTCTCCACAACATATTACTGGTACGCCCTTATCCTTTACCATTTCAATAATGTTTCCACAGTGATTGCATACATAATATTTTACTTCCATCTCTTTATCTCCTTCCTATGTGTAAAAATTAAAGTAAAATTGTTTCTATAACTTTTTAAAGCATCTGCCAATTCCTTAAGCTTTCATGCTTCTTCACCATTTAAATTAAGTACAAACAATCCATAACTCAGCTTATACATGCTTTCCTATCCATATTTTCCGCCCTTACCTTCTCCCTGCATTTCGGGCAAATGCCTCTGAATGAAATATCATAATCCAAAATTTCAATCCCCTGTGCATTACGAATTCTTTCCAGCAAGTCCGGTATTTCATCCATATCCACATCTAAAACTTCACCGCACTTTACACATCTGACATGGTAATGATTTTTCAATGCGAAATCGAATCGATTCGGTCCATCCGGGACTTCAACCTTTCTTAATGAACCTTCTTCTACCAATATATCAAGATTTCTATATATCGTTCCTTTTCCGATTGTAGGATATGCTTCTTTTATAAATTCGTACACTTCATTTGCTGTAACATGTCTTCTCATTTTGTATACGGCATTTCTTACAAGGTCTTTTTGAATGGTATTTCTCCTCTTTGACATCAGCTCTCCTTATTAGGATTGGTTCTTAATAAGGATTGTATGTTGTTTTTATTACATTGTCAAGAAAATATCTCCATCATTTCAACAGATATGATGGAGATATTTTGTGTTCACCGGTGTTTTTCTGTTTCAATCCTTGTTCGCCCGTTTCGATTGGATGTTTCAAGCCCATGGCACCGCTGGGGCAGCAGAGGATTTCATCGCGCAATCATATTTAGAAATTTGCGTTCGTAACTGTCGAAATTTACAGAAATATATATTTTATCAGTTATATCTTATGATTTCATGAATATATCATTGAGCTTCAGACGTAAATGTGTTACACTATGTTCAGCCACAGGCAAGGAGGCTTATGATCATGATTAAACGTGAAATGTATATGAAGCGCATCCGTCCGTTTATCGGAACGGAGCTGATAAAGGTCATGACCGGTATTCGCCGGTGTGGTAAATCGGTCATGCTGGAGCTTATAAAAGAGGAACTTGTGGAGTCCGGTATCAGCTCTGCTCAGTTCATCTCTATCAACTTTGAGGATTTGAACTTCTCTCATCTGCAAACCGCAAAGTCACTGCATGATGAGATTACCAAAAGAGCCGCAGAGATCAACGGCAAGGTCTACCTGTTTTTTGATGAGATTCAGGAGGTAAAAGACTGGGAGAAGTGTATCAATTCCCTCCGTGTATCCCTTGACTGCGATATCTATATCACCGGTTCAAATGCAAAGCTTCTGTCCGGTGAGCTTTCCACCTATCTCGGCGGACGCTTTGTGGAGTTCATTATTTATCCATTCTCCTTCGCGGAATTTCTGGAACTGTACCGTCCCATCGCACCGGACGAGCCGATCCAGAAATGCTTTCAGAACTATCTATTATGCGGCGGTATGCCGTACCTTGCCAACATCCGCTACGAGGATGCTCCTTCCAAGCTCTACCTTCATGACCTGTTCAACTCTGTCCAGCTCAAGGACATTGTGAAGCGGAACAAGATCCGTGATGTGGATCTGCTGGAACGTATCATCGCTTATGTGATTGCGAATGTGGGCACTACCTTTTCCGCAACTTCTCTGGCGAAATTCCTCAAAAACGAGAAGCGAACCGTTGCACCGGAGACCATCCTGAACTACATCAAATACTGCTGCGACGCATATTTGTTCTATCAGGTCAAGCGTGAGGACCTGCAGGGAAAGCAGATCCTTGCCTCCAATGAGAAGTATTACATTGCCGACCACGGCATCCGGGAGGCTGTTTTCGGCGGCAATATGCGTGACATCAACCTCATTTTGGAGAACATCGTGTATCTGGAGCTGCTGCGCCGGGACTACAAAGTGACAGTCGGTAGAATCGGAGACAAGGAGATCGACTTTGTATGTGACAAGAGTGGAGAAAAACTGTATGTTCAGGTTGCCTATCTGCTGGCATCCGACGAGACCGTTCAGCGTGAATTCGGCGCGTATGACAATATCCGCGATAACTACCCAAAATATGTTGTCTCTCTGGATGAGTTCGACATGAGCAGAAACGGGATCAAGCACCGCAACATCCGCGATTTCCTGTTGGCAGAGGAATGGAATTAAAAAGAAATCAGCTTTTGGGGTGAGTCTATGAAAGTTTACAAGCTGAGCTTTCCTCTGGCTTCTCCCAAATGCTCTTCAAATGTGATATCAATATCCTCTGAAAAACGGTCTAAAAGATGCTCTTACTGAACACCTTTTATGAAATCATTATTCTGTTTTGCGTTCAAAAACATATTCTGTATCTGATGATAAATCAAACCGGAACAAATAGCCAAGTCTGTCAAATTTCTGAATTTCCACCGGATTTTCAATGTTATTTTCTGCCATATATCTTACCATTTCACCGCGGGCCATCTTCGCATAGGTCCCTTTTGTCACCAATTTATCACCTGACAATTCACAGAATGTAATCGTGATGTAACTGTCTTTATCCGATAGATATCTTTCTATACATTTTGAATATTCTTTGGATGCCAGATTTATGATAATTCTGCTGTCATCAGTCACTGAATGATATAACCGGTCCCCCCAGTAATCATATAGATTTTTTGTTCCTCCAATCTCAGCTTTTGCCTGCATTTCAAGACGATAAGGAGTCACACCATCCATTGGTTTTAAAATGCCATAAAACGCAGACAGGATTCTTAAATGATTTTGCAAATACGCAAACTGCTGGATCTCAAACACAGATGGTGCCATATATTGAAATGCAATCCCTTCATATGCTAAAACAGCCGGAGTAAGCCTGTTATAAAGATCCATCTTTTCCAATCTGTTAAAGTTCTGCTTTGCAATCTTGTCATTACATTTCCAGATAGCTTTCAGTTCCTCTTTTGATTTGCTTTTCATCCAGTTTACTACTTCTGCTGTCTTATCAATAAAGACAGGCAGTTCAGCCGGTGCTAAGTTATCGGTATCTGCAATCATCTTTTTTGCAGGTGATAAAATAATCTTCATTATACCAATTCCTTAAGCATATTTTCAGGATCATCTGCCGCCTTCACTTTATCATTTGCTTTTATAATGATTCCCTGCTCGTCAATAAGATATGTGGTTCTTACCACGCCCATAGAGACTTTTCCATAGTTTTTCTTTTCTTTCCATACATCATACGCTTCGATCACCTTACGCTCCGGATCTGACAAAAGTGTAAATGCCAATCTATATTTTTCCTCAAATCTCTTGTGAGAGGCTACAGAATCCTTACTCACCCCAAGAACAACTGCTCCTTTCTCGGTGAATTGAGGCTGACGCTCTGAAAAACCACATGCCTGCTTCGTACATCCTGGTGTATTATCCTTTGGATAAAAATATAAAATTACTTTTTTTCCTGCATAATCACTTAATTTATGCATTTCTCCGTTCTGATCCGGCAATTCAAAATCCGGTGCTTTGATTCCTATCTCTAACATTTACTATTCCTCCGCTTCTGTATTTTCCACCTGTTTTCTTACTCTCTTATTACCTGAAATCATTTTATGTCCAGTGTACATAGACATGATCATACATATAAGAGTGCTGCACGCAAAATACCTATGACTTGATTTGGATCCTTTATATCCAGTATAAAAAGTTCCAATCATAGTAATTAACGCTCCGACTGACCAATACTTATGTGCTTTCATTCTATACCTCCAAATTGATTAAGCTGTTTCCATAATAAATATCTCTGGATCATTAACAATATTATACCTTGGCGCATCTTAAAAAAGCAAGTATACTATGTTCGTAACAGGGCATCATGAAGGAATCCGCCGGAGAAGTTGTATGTTTTATAACCGTTTCCTTCCAGAAACATATCGTAAACTATTACGCAACGTAGGAGTCAATAGCTTTTTGAAGAAATCAAGTTTTACTATCTTTGCATCCTTTGGCAAATCTGCTGCATCCTGTAAACAGATATCATCATTCTCCAGTTCCTCTGCTGTTGGAATATGCGTGACCTTGCGGTATATATCCTGATCGGCATACCATTTTTCAAATATATCAACCTTCTGGAAGGTTACGGCCAGGACAACCCTGCTTCCAATGCTCATGTGCGGTAAAGTAACACACAGAGCTTGACAGACCGCAGCCCCCTATTCTGAGTGTCAGATACAGCTATTTTTGATAACTGTATCTGGCAATTTTATTTTGATGGTTGACTATGAGTTTATAGATGATATAATGTACCTGTACATTAAGTACAATAAAAACGAAGGCGGTGAGTTATGGAAATCATTATCAGTAATAACGCCAACAAGCCGATATATGAGCAAATCACATCGCAGATAAAAGCAATGATAATGAGTGGTGAACTGCAAGCCGGAGACGCTATTCCCTCCATGCGTTCACTGGCAAAATCTATTCATGTTAGTGTGATTACCGTCCAAAAAGCATATGAGGATCTGCAAAGGGACGGTTTTATTGAAACAACTGTTGGCAGGGGGAGTTTTGTATCGGCACAAAACAAAGAATTTTATCAAGAAGAACAACAACGTATTGCAGAGGAACATTTACAAGCCGCCGCAGAGATTGGACGGACAAGTAATATTTCCCTTGAAAAATTGACGGAGTTGTTGGCCTTATTCTATCAGGAGGACGAATGAGCATGGAAAATATTTTAGAATTACAACAGGTTTCCAAAACATTTTCTAAGTCAAATTTTGCGTTAGAAAATGTGACTTTTTCTCTGCCGTATGGTTCTATTTTGGGTTTTGTCGGGGAAAACGGAGCCGGAAAAACTACAACGATTGGCTGTATTCTAAATACAATCGCCAAAGACAGCGGAATGGTAAAGTTGTTTGGAAAAGAAATGACAGACGCAGATACAGATATGCGGGAAAAAATAGGTGTTGTTTATGACGGAGATAATTTTCCAGCTTATTGGACAGCAGCACAATTAGCGAAAGTTATGTCAGGATTTTATAAGCAATGGGACAATATTTTGTTTCAGAAATTTTTAAAAGAATACAAATTACCTGCAAATCAAAAAATTAAGCAATATTCCAGAGGGATGACAATGAAATTAGCGATTGCGGTTGCTTTATCACACCATCCACAACTGCTAATTCTGGATGAAGCTACTGGCGGACTTGACCCTGTTGTACGCGACGAGATGTTAGATACATTCCTTGATTTCGTACAGGAAGAAGACCACTCTATTTTACTTTCTTCCCATATTACAAGTGATTTAGAAAAAGTGGCAGACTATATTACATTCATTCATAACGGAAAACTGATTATGACCGTATCGAAAAATGATTTGGTTTATAATTATGCGGTTATGCGCTGCAAGGAAAATCAATTTCTTGCATTAGATCCGGCAGATATTATTGTTTATCGGAAACGTGATTTTCAAATTGATGTTCTGGTTTCAGATTGTAAAGCAATGCAGAGAAAGTACAAAGAAATCGTGATAGACCACGTTTCTGTTGATGAAATTTTTTTGCTTTTAGTAAGGGGGGATCATGTATGAAAGGTCTTTTTAAAAGCAATTTTCTTGCTGTATGGACAAATGCAAAATTTTTTTTGCTTTTTATGTTTGCAATGGGGATTGCCGTTATCATTATTCCAGACCAGACATGGCAAATGTATTTCATAATTATTGGAATTGTCGGATTAGCAGTAAATGCAGCTACCGTTATTGGAAATGAATTTTCCTCAAAATGGGGAAAATATAAACTTACTTTGCAAGTAAAGCGGATTGATATTGTAAAAAGTTTATATATAAATCAATTATTATGGATTATGATAGGACTGCTTTTCGTTGGCATTATAATAGCCCTATCCTATCTGTTACATGGAATTACTTTTGAACAATTTGAGGGTATCTCAGGTGTACTTGTACTAGGAATTAGTATAAGTCTTACAATGGGAGCAATATTTATTCCTATGGTTTATTTAGCGGGGGAAGATAAAACCATTGTGTTTCTTATCATATCTTTGATTTGTGCATTGGGTATTGCCACAATGCTTTTTAATATACTTTTTAATAGACCGTTGTTCGGGCCGTTTATGTTAATTGGCTGTTCTATATTGTTATTTATCGTGTCCTTTCCTTTGACTGTAGGTATTTTCAAGAAAAAGGAATATTAGGTGATAAAGCACCGGAGCAATACGGGAAATATCTGATTACCATTTGCGGCGATACGGTTGTCCTCTATGGCGAATTGCTTGCCGCTGTCGGGAAACTGACCGCCGAATACGGCAGGATCGGCGGCAACTTAAACCAGATAGCCCGGACGCTGAACGAGTGGCACAGCCCCTACCCGCAGCTTGCCGGGGAAGTGCGGGCGGCTGATACCGAGGGAGGATTACCGCATTTCTTCCCTCAACTGCGGGGGCGAGGATTTCGCTGTTGCCTGTATGCGAGCCAATCTCCGCTATGAGAAAAACCAAAAACGGGAAGATGTGAAAAGCCACCACTATATCATCAGCTTTGACCCACGGGACGGGACAGACAACAGCTTGACCGTAGACCGGGCGCAGGAGTTGGGCGAGCAGTTCTGCAAGGAGCATTTTCCCGGACACCCAGAAGGGACGCTTGCAGGTGAAAAAGACGCTGACGCTGTTTTTCTGCTTTGGGGGTAGACTCTGTTTCTTCTGTTGTCTCAGCTCGTTCGGTAGGTGATTTCCGTTCGCCACGAAACAGCTGATGGCTGGCGGCAGAGTGGCACTGATCGGAACTACTCTCGTACCGTTACTGGCAGGTCTTTTCTAAAAATCCAATAATTGCTGATTGACTATGTATAGACAGTGTCATATAATAAATATACAAGAAAGAGAGGCTTTTATGGAAAGTATGGGAATTGTTCAAGCGAGGGTAAATAGTAACCCGAGAATCCCATTTGTAAACCAAGACTCCCTCTTTGTAAAT
>ERZ857629.1119-NODE-1119-length-31769-cov-7.553478_pt1 | contig 31769 bp, 40 predicted proteins | sample MGYA00519700_ERZ857629 | MGnify/ENA primary metagenome ERZ857629 (study PRJEB31778, sample SAMEA3449351) | human gut metagenome | biome: human gut; feature: human-associated habitat; material: faeces | place: United Kingdom | collected 2010/2012 ... | reverse complement strand
TGTTAATAATGTCAGATAGAGATAAATATGGAAATTATGTAAATGATAAAGGAGTCACTATAAAAATTAATACAGATAAAAATGGTAATGATCACATCAGTTTTTATGGTGGCGAAGTAGATAAACCGCATGATGCAGCACATGTTAATATAAATTATGATAAAGAATCTTGGAGTTCTATAACTCATAATCCAGATAAAAGTGATAAAAATTCGGGGTCTGGTGGTTGTTATTTGACTTCAGCCTGTATGAAGTATTTTCAAGAAAATTTTGATGATAATTGTTATGAATTGACAGTATTAAGGTGGTTTAGAGATAATTTTGTATAAAAAGAAGATATAGAACACTATTATGAAGTTGCACCTATTATCGTTGAAAGTATTAATAATGAAAAAAAATCAGATATTATTTATAATTATATATATGATAATATAGTTGACTATTGTGTTGTGCAAATTGAACAAGGAAACTATGATAAAGCATATAGCAGGTACAAAAGTAGTGTTTTAACATTAGAAGAACAATTTGCAAAGCCATCTTTACAACAAAAATTTGTAAAAACATTAAATAGAACTATTGTGTAAAAATTAATAGATTTATGAAATTAGTATAATAATATTAATCCGAAATTTTTAACAAAGTTTCAATATTTTATGATATACTTATATCGTTAGTAGTTTATTACTACCCATAGTTTAGATAATTAAAGGTTGTCCGACTTCAACCTTTATGGCTCCATTGAGGAATCTGCTCGGAACAATTACCGAGTTTGATATATAAATCTATCGTAATGATAGATTTTTTTGTGTTTATAAATCATCCATCCAAAGAAAGGATGGTGAAATAATGAAGAGATATTTAATGTATAAGTCTATTATGAAGTATCTAACTGATATGGTAGAGATGTTTATGTAGAAAATTTACAAAAGCACATTAATATTAATGATTTGTATAATTTTATTATCATCATTGTATACAACTTTATATACTCCAGTGCTTTTAGGATTTCCTTCAATTATAACTTCATTATTATGTTTTACTAATATTTTATTTTCATTATATTCAAATTCGCAATTATTTTGTAAAAAAAATAATAAAATAATACCATGAATAACAAGAATAGTCTTATCATTTTTTTTAAAATATCTTTTATAAAATCATTAAATCTGGAATCCACATCATTTAGTGTTTCTCTATCATAAACCTTAAAATTTTTATCGTTAAATGAATGTTTTGTATAATCATCAGGAAGATCACTTATATATTTAACCCCTAAATTTCTTTCATTTATTCGATCATCTAATTTAATTTTAGTATTATTTAATTCACTTAAATACTTAGCTGTTCCAATTGCTCTAAATGAATTACTCGAATATATGTTTTTAATGTTTTTTAATTCTTTTATATCACATAATTTTTTAGCCTTTTCTTCTCCTTCAACAGATAATATCATGTTTTTATTATATTCATCCCATAAAACATTTTTATAATCATTATAATTTTCTATTTCTACGAAAGGGCTCGAATGTCTTATTAAATATATATACTTCATTTTTTTCCTTCATTCTCTTATACTTAATATTATAACTTCATATTAAAAAAAAATATATATATTCAATATTTTATACTTTAATTTGTAAAACTTATTATAATATCCAACTTTTTTTGATATAATGTTAATTAGACAAAATACAAATAATATTTTAGGAGCTGATATAAATGGCTTATATAGAATTCAAAAATGTTAATAAAATATACAAAATGGGTGAAATTGAAATAAATGCTTTAAAAGACACTTCCTTTGAAATTGAAAAAGGTGAACTTGTTTGTATACTTGGACCATCTGGTGCTGGTAAAACAACATGTTTGAATATTTTAGGTGGAATGGATAGACTAACAAGTGGTTCAGTAATAGTCGACAACGTTAGAATCGATAAATTAAATGAAAAAGAACTTATAAAATATAGAAGGAATGATATTGGATTTGTTTTTCAATTTTATAATTTAATTCAAAATATGAATGTTCTTGAAAATGTTGAACTTGCTACACAATTATGTAAAAATTCATTAAATCCGAATGAAATATTAAATAAAGTGGGTTTAAAGATGAGGACAAGCAATTTTCCAGCACAACTATCTGGCGGTGAACAACAAAGAGTTGCAATTGCAAGAGCAATATGTAAAAATCCGAAATTATTGCTGTGTGATGAACCAACAGGTGCATTAGACTATCAAACTGGAAAACAAATATTAAAACTGTTGCAAGATACATGTAGAAATGAAAAAATGACAATAATAATAATTACACATAATTCTGCAATTAGTCCAATGGCTGATAAAATAATTAAATTCAAAAATGGTTCAGTAAGCAATGTTATTATAAATGAAAATCCAACTAATATAGAGGATATTGAGTGGTAATATGAAAAGCATGTTAATTAAACATATCTTTATGAAAATTAAAGATAATTATAAAAGATTTTTATCATTATTATCTATGGCACTTCTTGGCGTAGGATTTTATGCTGGAATTCAAGCATGCAGCCCTGATATGTTAGAAACATTAGATGACTTTTATGATAAAAATAATGTTTTTGATATAGAAATAATTTCAAACCTTGGATTAACAGATAATGACATAAAAGCCTTGTCAAATATTAATAACATAGATAAAATCATCGGAATATATTCTAAAGATGAATATTTGAACACAATTAATGAGCAATATGTAATAAGATTAATTGGTCTAAACAACAATATTAATAATGTTTATTTAGAAGAAGGGAGACTTCCTAAAAATAATAATGAAATAGTTGTTGAAAAAGCATTGTTAAAAGACAATAACATAAAAATTAATGACAGCATTACTATTAATAATGTGAATTATAAAATAGTTGGAGCAGTATTAAGTCCTTTATACTTCTCTACAAAAAAGCCAGCAACGACTTTAGGAAGTGGAAAAATAGATTACTATGCATATACACTAGATGGTAATATTAAAAGCGATGTATATACAAATATATATATCACTGTATCAAATGCGAAAGACGAATTAACAAATAACAATAAATATAAATCATTAATAAAAAATGTTGAAAATGATATTGATAAAATTAAAGAATCAAGAGAAAAAATTAGATATAATGAACTTTATGACGATATTATACAAAATAGTAATAAATATGGAATTGAAATTGACAAATCTAAACTAATAGAACCAAAATGGTATATTTTAAATCGACTTGATAATGAATCTTATAAAGAATTAATAAATGCAAGTGACAATATTAAAAAATTAGGCAATGTTTTTCCATTAATATTTTTTGCTATCTCTATATTGATAAGTCTTATTTCAATGATGAGAATGATTGAGGAAGATAGAACTGAGAACGGAACTTTAAAATCTCTTGGTTATAACGATTTTGAAATCACCTTAAAATATATAATATATTCATTATTAGCAACAACTATAGGCGGAACATTAGGCGTATTTATTGGTTCGTATTTGATTCCTTATGTTATATGGGATATATATAAAAAACTATTTTTTATTCCTACATTCATATATGCAATTAATAGTTTTTCTAATGCACTTGGCTTGTGGATATGCATATTATGTATATGTGGTACAGCAATATTCGTATGTATTCATGAATTAAAGGATGCCCCGGCTAATTTAATGAGACCAAAAAATCCAAAAAGTGGTAAAAAAATAGCTTTAGAAAAAATTTCGATTATTTGGAAAAAACTAAAATTTTCAGACAAAATTACTATTAGAAATATTTTCAGATATAAAACAAGGGTATTTACAACTATTTTCGGTATTGCAGGATGTACAGCACTTATTTTGGCTGGTTTTGGATTAAAAGACTCAATTAAAAATGTAACTAATTATCAATTTAATACTATATTTAAATTTGATAAAATATTAATGATAAATGAAAATGCTAACTATGATATTATAAAAAGCAATTTATTGAATAATAACAATATAAATAAAATAGTCGAAGTTAACATGCAAAATATAAAAGTATCAAACAATAATGAAAGACAAGATACAACTTTAATAGTACCAGATAATTTAAAACAATTAGATAGCGTTATTTCACTTATTAATATTGATAATCAAGAAAAAATTACTAACATTGAAAAAAACACTTGTGTCATAAGTGAAAAAACAGCAAAATTATTGAACCTTAAAGTTCAAGACTCAATAACTATATTAGATAATGAAAACAATGAAAAAAAATTAAAAATATCTTATATTACAAAAAACTATATCAATCAATACATTTATATAACAAAAGATACATATAACAATTTATTTAAAAATTATTCTATCAATTCAATTCTAGTAGATTTAAACAAAACAAACATTAAAGATAGCAATAACTTTGATAAAGAATATATAAATAATAATTATGTAACCACTATTGTTAATAATAAAGATATTGAAAATTATATGAATGATATGTTATCATCAATTAATTCAATTGTAGCAATTTTGATTATTGCCGCTACAGCACTTGCATTCGTTGTCTTGTATAATCTTTCAAATATCAATATTAGTGAAAGAAAACGTGAAATTGCAACTCTTAAAGTACTAGGCTTTTATCCAAAAGAAGTTGATAAATATATAAACAATGAAACGATTATATTAACTGCCATAGGTATTTGCTTAGGACTTATCTTCGGTTCATATTTAAGTCATTTCATTATCTCAACATGTGAACCAGATTATATAACATTTGATAGACAAGTATATGCATTAAGTTATATTTATTCGGCATTAATAACTATTATGTTTACTTTTATTGTAAATATTGTAACTCATTTTAATTTAAAAAAGATTAATATGATTACTTCATTAAAAAATGTAGAATGATATGTATTAATTTATTTTCTATTCATTTTATCATATAATTTATACAAGCATTGTACACCATTTTCTAAATAATAGTAATGGATTATATAAAATATCAAACATATTAATAATATTATATTTACAAAAATAAAAGCAAAATGGTATTTAATCGTATATACACTCAAAAAAAATAATATTGAAAATGATAAAGTTACTATTAAATGTACCAATCTTTCATGTTGAAAAAAATTAATTTTTATCAAAATTTCTTCTTTTAATTCTTTTACATCTTTCTTATTATTAAGTTTATCACTTACTTCATTAATATATTCATATAAATATCGTTTCATATTCTCTCCTATTCTATAATCATACATAAATACATTATATCTAAAAAATATTAAATTGACAATTAATATTACTATGTTATAATATTGAGAACAAGGAGGTTTTTATGTTAAAAAAGACCATTAAATTAAATAATGAAGCTAAATTAGTTTTAGAAAGTTCTTATAATGAAGTAAATGATGCAATAATAAAAGCAATGATAAGTTATAGATCACATGAACAATATGATTTAGGTTATGTTGTAACAAAATCATACTCTAATATGTGCGAAACTGGTTATTTCTGTTGGGATGATCAAAATGTATATTTATGTGATGATTGTGACAATTGTTATCAAATATTCAATTTTATAGAAAAACAATACATAAAAGATGAGCATTTATCTCAATATACTTATAAAAAAAGATTTAAATAAAAAATTAAGTTCGAGGACTTAATTTTTTTAACTTACATTTGACCATATTAATTTTTTATTAAATAACCAAAATTCACTTCCATAAATTGTCTTAGTATCCAAATTATCCTTAGTTTGCGGGCTATTTGTTAAATATCTCATTGAATAAAATATACCATCATACCTAACATATTTTTCAGTATACTCCTCATGTATCGTTATTATTGGTTTGGTATTATATTGTTCTTCTTTTAATCTAGATGAATCCATAACTATCAAAATAACGATAACAAATACTGCAATCAAAAATACTTCTAAAAATCTTTTCATACTATTCACCATTCTAATTTTATCATAAATATTTATAAAACAACGTAATTATAACATTTTTTACAATTTGTTTACTTATCAATATTATCAACAAAAGATTCTGCTACTGAATCAACAAGTTCATCAAATGTTTTTTCTTTTAATTTTGATTTATCATACTTTGTTTTCTTAGTATCTTTTAAACCATCTTCTTTTTTAATGGTTTTATAAGATAAACCAGTCCCAGGAAGAGAAAGTGTTTTTTCTGTTTTTCCTTTTGCAGTTTTTCCTATTCTAAAACCTTTAACACCAAAACTATATCCAATTCCTGATTTACTTAAATTAATTTTAAAATGTTTTCCAATATTAAATGACTTTTTAAATCTAAATCCCATAATTCTCTCCTACTTATTCTTTAATAAATCTCTTATTTCAGTTAATAAAATAGTCTCATCACTTTTTACTTTTTCTTCTTTTTTAGTTTCTTCTTTATGATGTTCTAACTTATTAAGTAATTTAACAAATATAAATACACAAAATGCAATTATTAAAAAGTTTATTATATTTTGTATAAACATACCATATTTAATAGTTGATTGTCCTATTTTAATAGATAGTTCACTAAAATCATAACCTCCTATGACAACACCAATTAAAGGCATTAATATATCATTTACTAAAGATGAAACTATACTACTAAAAGCACTACCAATAATTACACCTACTGCTAAATCTATGACATTACCTCTTTTAATAAAAGTTTTAAATTCATCTATTAATCCTTTAGATTTACCACTAACCTCTTTTAATTTTTCATTATTAATTTTAATTTTTTTCATACTACCACCAAATCAATTATATCAAATATTTAAATTTAATTATAGTTAAATTAACAATATTGATGTACCAATAACTATTAATACTAAACCTATGATAGATTTTTTTGTCATTTTTTCTTTTAACATTATATAAGACAAACCAATACTTACAACAACACTTAATTTTTCTATTGGAAATACCATACTTGCTTGTCCATTTTTAAGTGCATGAAAATAACATACCCACGATAAACTTGTAGTGATACCAGATAATATTAAATAAATCCAAGTTTGTTTTTTAATATTTTTAATTTCCTTTGGTTTATTTTTAATAAATGCATGAATCCATATAAGTATAAATACAACTAATGTTCTATAAAAATTACCTAAATTAGGATTTATATCTCTTAATCCAATTTTACTTATTATAGCAGACACACTTGTAAAAATTGCAGTTAGTATAGCATATTTTAACCATTTTTTATTATTAGAATGTTCAGATTTATTAACCATTAAAAAAGTACCCATTATTATCAAAATACTAGATATGATTTTTATAATAGTTATTTTCTCATTTAAAAATATACTTGATAAAATTAATGTAATAACTATACTAGTTTTATCAACTGGTGTTACTTCATTTACATTACCAAAATCAAGTGCTTTAAAATAATTTATCCATAATAAAGATGTAGATATTCCAGATAATATAAGATATATAATAGTTTTACTATTTATTTTTTCAAATGAATTAAAGAGTATAACTATCAAAAATGATATTATTAAAATAACAGTTGTTCTTATCGATGTTGATAATAAAGAATCTATATTTTTAACACCTTTCTTTGCAAAAATAGTTGTTAATCCAGAAAACACCGCTGCTAAAAGTGCAAATAAAGTCCACATATAATCACCTATATTAGTATGCTTAATTTACTAATAATTTACACGTCAAACTAGATTATTAATAAAATAAATAAATATAATGATATAATTAAGTAAATGGAGGTTTTTATGTTAAAATACGAAAGTGATTCAAGAAAAGTACAAAAAGGACAAATTTTTGTTGCATTGAAAGGTTTAACAGTTGATGGTCATGATTATATTCCATCAGCAATAAAAAATGGTGCTAGTAAAATAATTTGTGATAGAAAAATAGACTTTGATATTCCTTATGAAATAGTTCCAGATACAGATAAATATTTAAAAGATATATTAAAGAAAGAATATGGAGATAAATTAAGTAAATTAAAACTAATTGGTGTTACTGGTACAAATGGTAAAACAACTAGCTGCTATTTAACTTATCAAATGTTAAATGAATTAGGTTTAAATTGTGCGTATATAGGTACAATTGGATATTATTATAAAGATGATTTTATTTCTCTTAATAATACTACACCTGATGTATTAACTTTATATAATCTTTTAATTAATGCTTATGAAAGTGGCGCAAAATGTGTAGTTATGGAAGTTAGTTCACAAGCATTATCATATGATAGATTATCAGGAATTGATTTTTCTTTAATAGCGTATACAAATTTAACAGAAGATCATTTAGATTATCATAAAACTATGAAAAATTATCTAAATGCTAAATTATTAATATTACAGCATTTAAGAGATAATGCTAAAATAATAGTTAATAAAGATGATGAATATTCTAAATATTTTAGTAAAGATGGTCATAATAGATATACTATTGGTAATGATGGTGATTACAACATTAAGGAATATGAGACATTTCCTAATAAAACAAGAATAACATTTGAATATAATAATAAAGAATATACTGTTTCAATACCATTAACAAGTAAATTTAATATATATAACTACTTAACATGCTTAGCTATATGTAATCAATTAGATTATTCAATAGAAGAAATAATTAAAAAAACTCCTATGTTAAAGGCACCTAAAGGAAGATGTGAAGTATATGAAGTTAATAATGGATTTGCTGTTATTGATTATGCACATACACCTGATGCTGAAGAAAAAGTAATAAATGCTTATTCAGAATTAAAGAAAAATAGAGTTATTACTATTATAGGTTGCGGTGGCGATAGAGATCCTAAGAAAAGACCAATAATGGGTAAAATCGCTACAGATCTCTCTGATTATGTTATTTTTACAAATGATAATCCAAGAACTGAAAAACCAGAAAATATTATGAAAGATATTTTAAATGGAGTTACAAAAGATAATTATGAAGTTATATTGGATAGAAAAGAAGCAATTAAAAAAGGAATCAATATAATGAATAAAGATGATATCTTGTTAATATTAGGTAAAGGTCACGAAGATTATCAAATAATCGGTAAGACAAAATATCATTTAGATGATGCAGAAGAAGTATTAAACTATAAAAAGTAATACTTCTTTTTATTATAAAAGAACACATTGAGTCATGTGTTCTTAAAAGTTTATTATAAGCAGTAAGGTAGGAATATTTACATATATTCACATTTATTTATTTAATTTTAGTAAAGTGTTTTCATGTTCACATTTTATTTTCTATAAGCATCTCTCCTTTCATATTTATAATTATAGACTCCAATTGTTAAAATATTGTGAACAAAAAGTCAAATTAAAGAAAAAATTTAAAAATTTATGGTATAATTTATAGTAGGTGGTAGCATGAATAAAAAAGTAAAATATTTTTTAGGAGTTTTATGTACTTTATTATTTGGAGCATTATTCTTATTAAATCTAGATAATATCAAAGCAGATAGTGGATGGGATGTAGATTTTGATACAGGAGGTTCTGACTGGGGTGGTTCTAGTTGGAGCAGTTCTGATTGGGATTCAGGATATTCCTATAGTGGAAGTAGTAGTTCTGGTAGTAGTTCTAGTTTTGGATTCGTAGTATTTATAATTATCGTTGTTATTATAATTTACTGTTTGAAATATAACAATGTTACAACAACAAGCAAATATATTCCTGAATATAAATATAGTCCAATTGATGAAGAATACATTAAGAAATATATTGATGACTTTAATAAGCAAAAATTCTTAGATGATGCATATCAAATATATTTAGATACGCAAAAAGCATGGAGTAACTTTGATACTAAATCATTAAGAAATCTATTAACTGATGAACTTTTCAATACATATAATATGCAATTAAAAGCACTAAAAGCTAAAAAGCAAAAAAATATAATGAGTGATTTTGCACTAGAAAAAATAGATACAACTGCAATTAATGTATCAAATAATCAAATTACTATGAAAGTAGTATTAGAAGTTAGTTTCTTCGATTATGTTGTCGATATAAGCAATAATGTCTTAAGAGGAAATAAAAATCATAAAGTATCAGTGACATATGAATTAACATTCGTAAGTACTATAAATAAAAAAGAAACTAAAAATTGTCCAAGTTGTGGTGCTCCAATAAATAAGAATTCAGCATCAAATGTTTGTGAATACTGTAATAGTACACTAGTTAAAAATACTTATAGTTGGGTACTTGCTAAAAAAGAAAATAAAAGACAGGAGTTTAAATGATAGAAGAATTAGAAAAATTAGATAAAAACTTTTCAGAAGGAACATTTCTAACAAAAGTAGATCATATATTTATCATGATATTAAATGGTATCATGGATAATGACATGACATCAGTTAAGCATTACTTATCCAATGAAGTTTATGAAAAATTTTGTAAATTAACAGACAAATACATCAGTATGAAAGCTACAAGATTATTTGATGAAATGAATGTAAGTTCAACTAAAATAACAAATATCGATATAGCTGATGAAGAAATACTTGTTCATGTAAATATAGAATCTAAATATATGGATTACTTAATAGATGAAAATGGTAACTTCTTAAGTGGTGTTAATGATCACAGAATAGTAACAAATCATAATATAATATTTTCAAAGAAAAGGAATGCCTTATCTCTTTCAGAAATCAGAAGGTGCCCAGGATGTGGCGCTAGTTTAGATTTAAATGATTCTGCAGTATGTAAATATTGTAATCAACCATTTGATATGAGTGATTATGATTATATAGTAGTTGATATTGATACATTTTAAAAACTTCACGCAACGTGAAGTTTTTTATTTATTCCCATTTCCAATTTTTTATTTCTGGTAAATCTTCCCCATATTCACTAATATATTCTTTATGTTCAATTAATTTATTTTTACACCATTCATTTAATGCACTTCTTTTATCTCCAAGTTGAGGCAGATATTTTAATGCATCCATTACTAAATGGAATCTATCTAATTTATTTTGAACTTTCATATCAAAAGTAGTTGTAATTGTACCTTCTTCAATATAACCATGAACATGCATGCTTTTATTACTTCTTTTATAAGATAATTGATGTATTAAATGTGGATAGCCATGAAATGCAAATATTATTGGTTTCTTTTTAGTAAATAAATTATCATATTCATCATCATCAAGACCATGTGGATGATTATCAGGACTAACTAATTTCATTAAATCGACAACATTAATAACTCTTATTTTTAATTTTGGAAAGTTTTCCCTTAATATTTTAACTGCCGCTAATGTCTCTATAGTAGGAGTTTCACCAGCACATGCCATTACTATATCGGGTTCCTTTCCTTCATCATTACAAGCAAATTCCAAACGACCTAAACCTTTTGTACAATGTTTAACAGCATCTTCCATATTAAACCATTGTAATCTAGGATGTTTTGATGCAACAATAACATTTATATAATTTTTAGTTTTAATACAGTGGTCAAAACAAGATATCAATGTATTAGTATCAGGTGGTAGATATATTCTAACAGTATCTGCTTTCTTAGTTACAAGATGATTTAAGAATCCAGGATCTTGATGAGTAAAACCATTATGATCTTGCTGCCATACATAAGATGTTAATATAAAATTTAAAGATGATATTTCTTTTCTCCAAGGAAGTTCTTTAGTTACTTTTAACCATTTTGCATGTTGAGATGCCATAGAATCAATTATCCTAATGAATGCTTCATAACTATGTATGAAACCATGTCTACCTGTTAGTAAATACCCTTCAAGCATGCCTTCACATAGATGTTCTGATAACACAGAGTCTATTACTCTACCATAAGTACTCAAATATTCATCAGTATCATATTTAATTCCATTCCATTGTCTATTAGTTGCTTCAAAAACATGATTAAGTCTATTAGATAATGCCTCATCAGGGCCAAAAATTCTAAAATTCTTTTTATTTTCATTTAATTTAATAATATCTCTAATAAAATATCCAAGTTCCATCATATCTTGAGCAATAACTGAGCCAGGTTTTTTAACTTCAATTCCATATTCTTTAAAATTAGGTATTTGTAATTCTTCTAATAGTAGTCCACCATTAGTATGTGGATTCATGCCCATTCTCAATTCTTTAGGTGGAATTAATGCTTTTAATTCTTTTTTCAATTTTCCATTTTCATCAAACAACTCCTCTGGTTTATAACTTTTTAACCATGCTTCTAATATAGGTAGATTTTCCTCATGATCTTTATTTACCACTACTGGAACTTGATGAGATCTAAAACTACCCTCTACTAATTTTTTATCAATCATTTTAGGTCCAGTCCAACCTTTTGGAGTTTTCAAGATTATCATTGGATAAGTCGCTCTTTTATTCAACCTAGTTTTGCTTTTTATTATCTTTATATCTTCAATACATCTATCTAATGTTTTTGCCATTTTTTCATGAATTTTATCAGTAGTAGATGCCTCTACTATATACGGTGTCCAACCACATCCTTCAAAATATTTTACTAATTCATCTTCTGGTATTCTTGCAAGTATAGTTGGATTAGCTATCTTAAAACCATTTAAATGTAATATAGGTAAAACTATACCATCTGTTAAAGGATTAATGATTTTATTTAGTTGCCATGATGCCGCTAAGGGACCAGTCTCTGCTTCCCCATCTCCAACCACACAAGCAGCTATTAAATCAGGATTATCAAGTACTGCTCCAAATGCATGTGCTAAACTATACCCAAGTTCACCACCTTCATTTATACTACCAGGTGTTTCAGGCGCTACATGAGATGATACTCCTCCAGGAAAACTAAATTGTTTACATAGTTTTTTTAGTCCCTCGATATCCTCTGTAATATTTGGATAAACTTCTGTATAACTACCTTCTAAATATGTATTAGCAATCATTGCTTGACCACCATGTCCAGGTCCAGATACATAAATCATATCCAATTTATATTTTTTTATAATTCTATTTAAATGAGCATAAACAAAATTCTGTCCAGGTGCTGTTCCCCAATGACCTACAACATTTGGTTTTATATGTTCTAAAGTTAATTTTTCTTTTAATAAAGGATTATCTTTTAAATAAAGTTGTGCTACTGATAAATAATCAGTTGCCCTTACAAACGCCTTAATATTTCTTAATTCTTTATCACTTAATGTTCTCATAAAATCCTCCTTTTTATTCTAGTTATATTTTACAATATTTTGATATAAAAAAAAAGAGTTTATAATACTCTTTCACATAGATCTTCATATTTACTACCATGAGGTGTAATAATGATTTGTCTAGTATTTTCATCAACCATTCTTATTTTAATATCTAATCTATTTTTAGGTAAGATATCTTCAATTAAATCTGCCCATTCAATAATACAAACTCCCTTTTTATTAAAATACTCACTTATACCTAAATCCTGCTTGATATCACTTAGTCTATACACATCCATATGAAATAATTTCATTTCGGCATTATCATATTCTTTAATGATATTGAATGTTGGAGATGTGATATTATCAGTAATCCCTAAGGAAGATGCAAATGCTTTAGCAAAAACAGTTTTACCGCTTCCCAAATCTCCTACTAAGCATATTACCATATTAGGAAATTTTTCTGACTCTATATTTTGCGCTAATTCAATTGTTTCTTCTTCAGAATATGTTGTTATTTTATATTGCATTTCTATCACCATAACTATTGTATCATTAACATAAAAATATATACAAGTATTTTTGTATATTTTACATTTTTTTAATGAAACAGTCTATACAATAGTCAAAAATCATACATACAATAATTCAGGAGGAAATAAATATGTATTTTGATGAAAATAATAATTACTTTGACATCATGATGGCAGAACAAGAATTTGAATTTAATAAAAATTATAATAAAAATAAAATTAATGATATTGATGTTGATGTAAATATTGATAGTATTAATTTTAATAGAGAGGATAAATTATATTCACCTTTAGAAGGTTTCAATAAAGGAAATATGTTTAGAAATTTATACTCAAAATATAAAAATCATGTATATAAATTAAAAGTTAGCAGTAAAAGGGATGAATTATTATATCAAATTCAAATGTATATGTTCGCAATGAAAGATATAAACTTATATTTAGATTTACACCCAGATGATAGTATGATGCTTAAAAAATACTACGACTATAGAAATAAATATAATGAGTTAAAAAAGAAATATGAAAATGAATACAGTCCATTATGTATAAACAATGTTATGAATAGTAGTAAATGGACTTGGATCGATAACCCATGGCCATGGGATAAAGGAGGAAATTAATTATGTTTAAATATGAAAAAACATTAGAATATCCAGTTAATGTAAAGAAAAAAGATTTAAGAATGGCCAAATTACTAGTAGATCAATTAGGCGGTCCTGCTGGTGAACTAGGCGCATGTTTAAGATACTTACTTCAAAGATTCACTATGCCAGATGATAAAGGGAAGGCATTATTATCAGATATAGGTTGTGAAGAAATCGGTCATTGTGAAATGATATGTACAATGATAAATCAATTAATAAAAGATGCGAGTATTAGTGAACTTAAAAATGCTGGTCTTGATACCTGGTACACACAACATAATAAAGGAGTATATCCAAGTGATTCGAATGGAATTCCGTTTACTGCAGCATACATTGCTTCATCAGGTAATCCAATCGTAGATTTGCAAGAAGATTTAGCTGCTGAAGAAAAAGCAAGAGCGGCATATGAAAATTTAATGGATTTAACAACAGATGAAAGTATTTTGGGACCACTTAGTTTTTTAAGACAACGAGAAGTAGTACATTATGCTAGATTTGAAGAACTTCTTAATTATTACAAAAGAAAAGGATACAAATAAGATACTACTACCTGTCAAGTACTCACTAAATAAAAAGATAAATTAATTCGAATATTTTAAACGATACTGTACAGGTGACAAGTATCCAAGATTCTTTTAAATACGTTCATTATTATACCAATGAACGTTTTTTTTAGTTATCATTTCTTGTTCGTTCATAATTACACCTCTTTTTTTCTTTCTTTATTAAATACGCTTTTTCTACTATTATTAGTTGATGCTAATGTAAATATTTTTTTTGAAAAAGAGAAAAATTGACTTACAAATTAATTCCATGTAAATAATACTATAAAGCAAAAATAGGAGTATTTATCTCCTATTAATTGACTTTATTATATATTCATAATTGAAAGTACCTTTTTTCAGTTCAAATGTAACATCATATTCCTCTTCTTCTGTTAAATCTAGTGTTTCATCTGATATGTATTTCATTTCATACTCTCTATTATTACTATCTATAAAAGTATAATTTCTATAAACATAAGTCTCATCATTTTCCATACCAAAACCTGGTGTTCCTATCTCTTTTAAAGTAAAGGTAGCGGTATGCTCTCCAGTAGTATATAAACCTATTTTTTCTTAACTCTTCTTCTGTTTTAATATTAGTTATATCTTCAAGATTAGATTTTAAATATACCTTATAATTAGTAATTTTATTATTTTTAACAAAAATATCTACTTTAATATATTCGCTATAATCACTTAAAATAGCAAGCATATCATTAGTTTCACTATCTACACTACATTCTTTATAATTTCCTTCTGATATTTTAACCTTTGCAGTACAATCACTTCCAAAACAAGAATATGAATAATATGAATCTATTTCTGCGTCTTTGATAGTGACATTAGAAGTTGCAGACTTTATTCTATTTAAATAATCAGATAAAACAGCCTTCCCAACAATTCCACCAAAACAATAAGCATCATAAGAATTGTTAGTATAATAGTCACAGCAAACTGTACGATAAAACCTAAAAACATTTTTCCAATACTTGTTCCACCTTTAGAAGTACATATTCTTATTAATTCCTCACCACTTTTACCCTGATTTTTTGCTTTAATTGATATTATTTTCTTTTGAGCATAATTTAAATATATTTTATTTACAAAACACCCTACAACTGCTCCAATAGCAAATATTAGATATAGTAAATTAAAAATATTTATTACTATAATAATTAGTAAAAATGTTAATATACCATATGCAAACATCTTTCTATAACACATATATAATCCGGTGAAGAAAAATCCTGCAAATTAAATTTTTTAGTTGTTATTTTATCATAATTTTTACCTATAAATGCTCTTAATAGTTCATCATCATTTAGTATATTTGCTGAATTTTCTTCATTATAATTATTATTAATATTTTGAGTATTTACTATACCTCCATTATTTTGCATAACAATATTTATTTGACTTGAAATATTGTTTTGAGTACTTACTTGTGATGAACTTATTCCATTATTTATATTTAAGTTATTATCTGGAATTATATTATTTACTTCTACTGGAGTTGAATTTATATTAGTTTGACTATTTATTTCTGAATTATTTGGAATATTATTATTTCCACTATTTACTTCATTCATTACTTTATTCTCATTATTACTGTACTATTATAATAATTTTATTATGTTACTTTACGATTAAATAATAGCATATTTATTTATATGTGTCAATTTGACGATATTACTTGAACTTGTTGCTTTTCTGCTCTATAATATTATTAGAAGGATAAGTAAATGAAAAAGAAATATAAAATAATTATACTAATACTGATATGCTTGATAACATCTTGTTTGAGCTATAAATTTTTCTTATTTTTTAAGGGTAAAACTTTTGATAATAAAGTAAAAGCTTTTATAGAAAACAAAATATATGAAGAAGATATAGATAAGAATAAACTTTTAAATACTAATATTAAAGACTCTGTAATTTATACAAATAATAATACTATTATAGTTAATAGTGATAAAGATATGAATATTAATGTTGTATGTAATGACTCTAAATATATTAACAAGAATAATAATGTAATATGTAAAGCTGATAATAATGAAACATGTATAAAATTTTTTACTGAGGTAAATTATCTTAGTAATATTGATAATTTTACTTCTTTTATTCCTATGCCTGATGCAAGTCTAATAGAGAAAGAAGTTAATTTAACTAATATAAAACCAAAGAAATTACTTCATAAATATAATATTAAAAGTAATGCTGATCTATTTAAAGCAATGATTAAGTCTATGAATAATGAGGTTAACTTTTTTAGTAGTAATAATCTTATTAGATATAACATTTTAATGGATATGCTACTGCTTTATATGCCTTTTACAAATTTTAGTGATATATATACTATAAGTGGTAATCTTGATGGTAATATTATCAAAATTAATAAAACTGAGAGCAATCCTGATTATTTCGTCTCTTATGTATGCCCTCTTACATCAAATGAATATTGTTATAATATCATGTTTTATAACTTTGATGATTACTATTTTGACTATGATAAAGTAATTGACATTCTTAGTAATATTGAATTTAATTAAAAATCGCACTCCCCTAGAATTAATTCGTGAGTTAGATTTTTCCTTTTCCAAAAACGATACTGCTACTTGTCAAGTACTCACTAAATAAAAAGATAAATTAATTCGAATATTTTAAACGATACTGTACAGGTGACAAGTATCCAAGATTCTTTTGAATACGTTCATTATTATACCAATGAACGTATTTTTTATTTCTTCAGCAGCTTGTTTTCTAGTTAATTTACTAAATTGACAAAGCCATTCGTGTTTTAATTGCATAAACCAATTTTCAATTGGACAGTTTTCCCAACAATGTCCTCTATGTGACATATTTCTAGTAAATCCCATAGTTTATGCAAGTTCAACATATTCATATGCAAAATATACTGTCCCTTGATCTGTGTTAACTATTGCTCTTTCTTTTGGTTTTAATTCTTTATAACTTTCTTTTATTAATTTTACATCATTGTTATTTGATGTAGAAAGTGATACAATTTCTTTGTTGAAGTAATCTTTAATAGCTGATAAATATAATGTACCATCACTACATTTTATATAGCTAACGTCTGAAGAAAACCTTTGACCAGGTTTTTCTGATTTAAAGTTACATTCAATTAAGTATTGAGCCTTATTTGTAGGGTTCTTTTCTTTTGCTTTTGAAACAGATAATCCTTTTTCGTTCTTTTAACTGTTTCTAATCCTAATATATTTTTATATCTTCTAATCAATTTATGATTTAAAATTAATTTTAATTTATTCTCTATATGTTTCTTTAGTCTTATTGTTCCATAAATCTCTTTAACATTTTTATGCTCTTCTAATATCACATTAGCAAGTTCTTGTTTATAATTATTAGCTATTGGTTTTCCGTTTTTACACCATTTATAATAACTTCTTCTATTAATATTTAAAACATTACATATTCTATAAACTGGATATTCTTGTTTTAATTTATCAATTATTTGATATTTTTCTATTTGTGTTGCTGAGAGCGGATTTCCATCAGAAGAGCATAGGATTTTTTAATATGTCAATATCCTCGATTTCTGTTTGATATTTTCTTTTACCTCTATTGTCTATATCAAGTCTTCCTTCATCATATTCTTTATTCCATCTACTTACCGTACCACAACCTGATATACCATATTTATTATTTAAATATGATATAGTTGCACCTTTCTTAAACTCTTTGACTATTTTGACTTTATCTTCTAAAGTCCATTTTTTATGTTTACTCATGAAAAAACACCTCCAAAATCCTTTCTAAATAAATTTTACCATATTTTGGTTCTTTTTATTTAGTGTGAACTTTAAAGGTATTATAATCTAATATTCCTTTTTTTATATTCTAATATCTTTTATTTTAAACAACTTATTTCCTATTAAATAATAAACAATTAAATAAAATGTATCAATAATAATACCGGTTTTAATATTTAAATTACATCCCAAGTCTTGATTTATTTTGTAAATAACATCTTTATCATTAAATAAATTAAACTCTAAATATGGTAAAGTTGTATATTCAATAAAATTCAAACCATATCCAAGTAATATTTGTGAAATTAGAAAGGAGAAAATCAAAGTAAACATATTAATTCCAACTACAAGAGAAGTATTTTTGAAAAGTGTAGATAATAATATAATATACATACCAATAGTTAATAAAGGAAAACAATATAATATAAAATCAAATATATATGCAGTATCTATTTTTTTTATAAAAATTAAATTTATTATAATTATATAAATCATAAGTAGAAATATATATAAATAAATTGCTAATATTTTTGATAAATATATCTTACTTCTCTTTATAGGTTTTGTTAGATAATATCTTAAATTGCCATTTGTATATTCCAAAGAAATAATCCCACTAAATAAAACACAAGCACTTACTCCGATAAAAGGTATTAATTCAAATGAATTATTTAAAGCATCAATTCTATTATTAAATTTATATATAAAACAAATTATTATTAAGAATATGCCAAACATAATAAGTATCTTATATTTTCCAATTTTGATATATTCATTTTTAATCAGTCTAATCATTACTCACCATTTCAAAAAAATCTTTTCTTAATGAATTTGAATTTTCACATATTCTATATACTTTAATATTATTAAGTATAAGTTCTTTTGTTAGCATACTAATTGTTTCATCAGTTTCATACACTTCCAAATTATCATTAATACAATAATTATTTAACAATATTTTTGCTTTTGTAAAATCATTTACTTCAAACAAAACATTCTTTTTATTTGTTGACTTTTCAATAGTTTTAATAGATACAATCTTACCTTCGTTTATAAATATTATTTTATCGCATAATCTTTCTATTTCATTTAGCATATGTGAGGATATCAAAATAGTAGTATTTTTCATGTTTTTTAGTAAATCCATTATTTTATTAACGCCTACCGGGTCTAATCCATTTGTTGGTTCATCAAGAATTAATATTTTAGGTTTATTTATTAAAGATGCTGCGATACCTAATCGCTCTTTCATTCCTAAAGAGTAAGTCTTAAATTTTTTTCCAAGATGTTTTTCCATCTCAACAATTCTAACTATTTCTTTAATTCTATTTTCATCTATACCTTTAAACATAGACTTAAATAACTCTAAATTATCTTTGCCAGATAAATTTTTGTATAAATCGGGACTTTCAATCAATGTGCCAACCAAAGACATCGCTTTTTCGAAATCTTTTTTTAAATCAATTCCAAAATATTCAATCAAACCATCATTAAATGGATACAAACCACTCATTATCTTAAGTAGTGTACTTTTACCTGCTCCATTTGGTCCTACTAAACCTACAATTTCACCTTCGTAAATATCAAAATTAATATTATCTAATATTTTCCTTTCATTTATCGACTTATTAATGTTTCTTACTTTTATTGCTTTTTGCATACTTTTCTCCTTTCATTGATGAAAGTATATACTTTATAATTTCAATATGCAAATCGATATAAATCCATTTTTAAAATTTATTAAAAACAAAAAAAGAAAATAACTTTATCTAAAAAATTATTTTCAGTTAAATATTTAAATTAAAATTTATATATAAACTTTTTTTATTTTTTTTACATATCATTTAAATCTACATTTTCTTCTAATATTATATCTTTGAATATTTCTTTAAATCTTGCTATTTCTTTAACCTTAGCATCTTCATATACTGCCTTAGTTCTACATATTGCCTTATAGAAATGTTTTAGCTTAACTTCTTTACTATTTTCATATAATGCCATTGAAAACGCACTCATTACAATAGTTAAAGCAACATCTGGATATCTATTTCCAATTTCATAAATTCTTTTATATTCATCAGTTAACTCTACTATAAATCTAAAAATCTTCTCTTTAATGAAATCAGTATAATTTAATTTAACACCAGTTCTTTTTTCATACTTTGGATAAGTACCCAATAATATTTGAACACATTGATCCTCAGTTGGTTCTAAAACATCTACTTTTAAAAATCTTCTCAAAAAAGCTCTATCTCTTAATATATATGCTTCATATTCCTCATCAGTAGTCGCACCAATCATTTTAATTACACCACGATCCAAACCTGGTTTTAGCATATTAGCAAAATCTATACTCATATTCGCGGTGTTTCTATTAACTAAAAGATGAACTTCATCTATAAATAATATTATATTTTTTTTAGTCTTTAATTCATCAACAAGTAGTTGCAATCTATTTTCATTTTGTCCATCACTTTTTACTTCTCCAAGTAAACTAGATATATTAACTTTTATTAATTCATATGGTTTTAAAGCATCTGGAATATTTCCTGTTTTCATCCTATAACCTATTCCTTCTACTATCGCAGTTTTACCTATACCTGCTTTACCAACTAAAAGAGCACTTTTTTCTGGAGTAAGTAAAATCATTATAGTTTGTTCTATTTCACTCTCTCTTCCAATTGCTGGATTAGTTATATATTCTTTCTTACTTAAATTTTCTCCATAAGTATCTAAAATGCTTATTTTTTTATTTAAATTTAACTCATCATTATTACTTATTTCAATTATTTCCATAATATCACCTATTTTCACTATAATTTTATCAGTTTTTATACTAAAAGTCCATATTTTTATTGACAAATGTAACTTGCAAGGTTATAATTATTTATGCAAGTGCCTGATTAGCTCAGTCGGTAGAGCGCACGGCTGTTAACCGTTAGGTCGTAGGTTCGAGTCCTACATCAGGCGCCAGTTTAAAAAATAACTCAAGTTTTCTTGAGTTTTTTTATATAAATATATTTAGAATTAGAAGAAACATTATTCCGGTTAACAGCGGTATCATAAATGAATATATCATCCATTTAAATCCTACTTCACTTTTGATTGTTGATAAAGTAGTGGCACATGGAAAATGCATTATTGAAAATAATATCGTACTCATCGCAGTTACTGTGGTCCAATTATTATCTATTAAAATATTTTTTATTGTAAAATAATTACTTATTAATGAAACAGATGATTCATTTACATATCCCATAATCATAAGTGGCATAACTATTTCATTAGCGGGAATACCAAGTATAAATGATGTTAATATAGTCCCATCTAATCCCAATAATTTTGCAAAAGGATTTAGAAACGTTGAAATATAAACTAATAGTGAAATATTATTAATATTTATTTTAGTAAGTATATATATAATTAATCCAGCAGGTAATGATATTAAAACTGCTTTTTTTAATATACTTAATGACTTATAAACAAAACTTGTTTTAATTATTTTAGATAATTTTACTTTTTTATAATCAGGTAATTCTAATACAAAAAATCCTGGATAACCTTTTAATATAGTTTTTGATAAAACAAATGATGTTAATAATGATATAGAAATAGCAAATAAAACAAATAGGGTTAAATAAAGTGCGACTAATATCTTATTATTACTTGTAACAAAAAACATACTTATTATCGCTATTATCATTGGAAATCTACCATTACATGGTATAAATGAATTTGTTAGAATAGCAAGCAATTTATCACGTTTACTATCAATTATTCTACTTCCAACTATCGCGCATGCATTACACCCAAATCCAGAACATATTGTTAATGATTGCTTTCCATGACAATTTGCTTTAGAACAAACCTTATCTAGATTAAATGCTATTCTAGGTAATATACCGCTCTCTTCTGCATAAGTAAATAGAAAGAAAAATATAACTAGTGGTGGAAACATAACTGATACTATAAATGATACTACTCTAAATACTCCAAATATCAAAGGTTCATATATAATTTTAGGTATACATAGAATATTAGATAATTTAAACAATATATTTTCAAAATAAATAAACAACTTGCTTAGAAGTTCACTAGGATAATTTGCTAAAACAATAGTTATTAAAAATATAGCAAAAATCATTACTAGCATTAATGGAATAGTATATATTTTATTAGAAAAAATTTTATCTAGTTTTGACATAGTCTTTTCATTATTCTTAATTTGTACAAGACTACAAATATCTTTACTTCTATCATTAATGCTCACAGCAATTGAATCAGCAATTTCTTCACTATTTATAGACATAATATATTTTTTAATATCATCATTTAATATAGTATCATTATTTAATTTTTCAATAGTTTCAATAAAATCTATATCTTTTTCCAATATCTTAACTGCAACAAATCTATTTTTATATGGTTCTTCTACATGGTCAATTATAAATGAAATATGTTTTTCAATAGTGTCATTGTAATTAAATTTATATCTAAAAACTGAATGTTTTTCTAATGAATTAAATAGCTCTTTTATACCATCTTTTTCTCTAGCAGAACATTGTACTATTTCTATTCCAAGTATTTCTTTTAAGTATTCAATATCTATTTCAATTTGTTTATTATTTAACTCATCAACCATATTTAAACAAAGAATAATATTTTTATTTATTTCTGATATTTGTAATAGCAAATTTAAATTTTTTTCTAAATTACAAGCATCACAAACATAAATAATTTTTTCATAACAAGTAAAATAAAGAGTATTTCTTGTTATAATTTCCTCATCACTAAGACTAGATAAAGAATAAATACCAGGTAAATCAATTAATTTATATTTAGTATTTTTTATTTGCTTACTAGTGACCTCAACGGTTTTACCAGTCCAGTTACCAGTATGTTCATGAGATTTAGTTAATATATTATAAATTGAAGATTTACCAACATTTGGATTTCCACATAATAAAATATCGTTATTCATTATCCACCTCTATTTTATACGCATCTTCTTTTCTCAATGCAATAAAAGTGTCTTTTATTTTATAACATGATGGATTTTTAAACACTGAATCATACATTTTCTCTATAACTTGACCTGGTATAAAACCAAGATCATATAGTCTTCTCTTTTTAATACCATGAAAATCTATATTTTTAAGTATAAACTTTTTATTAACATCAATTTCACTTAATTTCATGCTAGTTCACCTACCTATGATAATATATGTATTCTTTCTTTTTTTGATATTAAAACATATTATTAAGTATGAAAGAAAGTTTCCATGACATTTTCAATACAAACCCAAGATATTCAACAACTGTTGCATTTATTTTAGGTTTACTTCTAGTAGATAATTTAACCGCGCCTGAACAGAATACGTTAGGAAACTGGATCATTTTAATTGGACAAACTATTTTAACAAATGCCGCTTCTCAAAATATAATTGAATCTAGAATCGGAGGCACTATTATCAATATAAATTCAAAGGAAGCAAAATGTATTTATAATCCACCAGTGTATAATATTGAAAAAATTCGTAAAATAATAAAAGAATTATATTCAGATAGTGAAGGCGATGTGGAGGTTTTGAAAAAAAGCATTGATAATTTACAAAAAGAAATAAATAAATTAAAAAAGAGTAATTAATTAATAACTACTCTTTCTAAATCCTTTTTATTTCCAATAATTTTAACAGTGTATCTTGAAAGTTCATCAGAATCATATACTTTATTATCCCTTAAATTTTCAATATAAACACTTAATTTATCTCTATAATCTTGTTTTAATGATATGTAAACATTATGATTTCCCTTTTTATTATAAAAATTGTAATAACATTCATAATATTTAACTTCAATACCTATTTTACCATTCATGCTTTCAGAATATTCATACTCATATTTAGTATTATAATTACCATTGAAATATATATAGAATTTCTTTGATTCATTTTGAGGCAAATTATATTCTTCATATTTCCTAGTAAAATTATACTTCTCACTTACATCTTTTATGGTTTTAATTTTACTAACTTTGTAACCAGTTAATGCAATTCCAAGAGCTAATATAAATATGATGATAATTAATGATATAAACCAAAATAATTTATTAATTTTCTTTTTAAATAATGTTTTATTAACCAATAGAAGTGCCCACAAAGTTAATAACATAACTGCGAATAATATAATGTTAATTCCATATATTTTAACACCATCCATTATAGCAAATAATCCAGCAATGAATGCTATGCATGCCCATAACCATAAGAATAATAATACAAGCATCACTATTGCTTTTAATGTTTTAAAGATAATTCTATGTTTTCTTTCGTTCTTGGATTCAAATATTTTTTTAGTAGTTGGTATAGAAGAAACTTCTGCGATTTCATTTTTAAAATTCTGTTTTATTTCATTTGAAGCAATCTTTATATCTTCTGTTATTTTTTTAGTTTCTTTTTTTATTTTCTCTATATTTTTCTTGGATTTATTTTTACGAGTAAATTTTGCATTAAATCTTTCTTCAAAATCATTTACCTTATTTTCAAACTTTATGATTTTACTTTCTTTCTTACTTTTTTTATTCTTATTAGTAAAAATATGTTTTATTTTATATGATAAATCATGGCAATTATTAATTTCAATTTCTTTTAAGACAATCTCATCAATATTACCAAAAGATTTAATAATCTCAGTTATTTTTTTACCATTCTTTTTTTCACTATCAATAATATTTCTATATTTTGATAAAATTAAACTTTTCTTTTTTTGACTGATGTCTTCTAATTTATCATTTAATTCATTTAAAAACTTTTGATCTTTTTTCATTGCATTCACCTTTATTTAAAATATATGATATTCTATTATCCATTATTTGTCAATTAAATATTTTTTTAATCTCTTTTTTAATAGTTTTTTTAACTGATTTAATAATCTCATCAATTAAATCATTTATAAAGTCAGTTATTAACTCAGATATACTTTTTTCTTTATCTTCTTTATTGTTTAAAGTTTGATCACTCCATACTCCAATCTTTTTTTCTTTAATATTTTTTTCTACGTTTTTAAGCTCATTTGTATATAAATAGTCACCATAAATATATGCAACTTTTGCATATCCTTGTTCAATTAATTCTTTTTGTAATAAAGAACCATCAACATAAATCCATCCTAATGTTCTTTTATACTTATCTAGTTTATCACTTCCAGGATCATATTCTATTTCAAGTTTTTTAGCATTTTTAACCCTATTACATGTATAATTACTTGCTTCTTTTCCATAAGGTTCTGCTTTTTTCTTAGGATGAACTGTTTCTGGAGTATCAACTGCAAGAAATCTAATAGTTGAAACCTCACCATCTATTTTTGCTTTAATGGTATCTCCATCTACACATGAATCAAACTCTATTTCTTTTCTTTCCGCATTAACAGTTAATGGAAAAATAATTAAAATAAAAAATATTATTACTACTCTTTTCATAATAATATTTTATCACATTAATATTAGTTTTTAAATAGTTTAACTTAGTTCTGACAGTTTATTACTGTATTTTGTGTATGACTTTTCAATATTTTTTTCATCCTCTTGAGTTATTGAATACCATCCTTTAGAAAACATTAAATTATATATATCCCTAGCTATATCTTTTGTATCTTCAAATATGCTCATTACTTCTTTATATAAGTATTTATTACTCATTTCGTTAATCGCAACGCTATAACTATTAGATATATTTTTTTCACAAAGCATGATATCATTTAAAATATCTTCATCATTCATACACTCAATTTCAGGAACTTGCTCACATTCATTTTTTATTATTTTCATAATTTATTCTCCTTATTGTAATATATTTAATAATTCTCTATAATGTTTAGAATGCATTTTTTTAGCTTTTATTAAAATGTTTTTAACTTCTTCGTCATCAACACATTCTAAAAATGAATATATCTTTTTATTCATAATAAAATTCCAATTTAACATATCTTCTATATATAATAAATCTTTGACTGATATTATATTAGGTGTTTCTTTCATATTTTTACCTCCTAGTTATATTATTTACAGATATGTATATAATAATAGTGTAAAAAAATTCCAAAAATTTAGCACTTACTATTGACAAGTGCTAATTATTGAGTATAATTATAATTGTAAGGAGATGATAATAATGAGTTTATTACCAGGAAAATTTTATTTAGATGATTTCTTTGATGATTTTGCATTACCTAAAATGCCTAAAATGGAGTTGATGAAGACTGATGTCTATGAAAAAGGTGGTAATATTCATATTGAAATGGATGTACCAGGTTTTAATAAAGAAGACATTAAAATTGACGTAGAAGATGGTATTCTTACTATTGAAGCAGAAAAATCTGAATCAAAAGAAGATAAAGAAGGTAAAAATTATTACAGAAGAGAAAGAACTTATGGTTCATTCAAGAGACAATTCAATGTTGGAAGCGTTAAAGAACATGAAATCAACGCTAAATTTCACAATGGTGTATTGAAAATCTCTTTCCCAAAAGAAGAAAAGAAAGAAGCAAAGAAATTTATCGAAATAAAATAAATAAAATTAAAAAAGGTTCACATCAATGTGAACCTTTTATTTTGTAACATTAAATCTAAATAAACAAATATCTCCATCTTGCATAACATAATCTTTACCTTCAAGTCTAGCGCGACCAGCTTCTTTTACTTTAAGTTCACTTCCATATTGAACCAAGTCATCATAACTCATTACTTCTGCTTTAATAAATCCCTTTTCAAAATCTGTATGTATAAGTCCAGCACATTTAGGAGCAGTCATACCGTCCTTAAATGTCCATGCCCTTACCTCGTCACTTCCAACTGTAAAGAATGTTTTAAGTCCAAGCAAATGATAAGTATTATGAATAAGTGAATCTAAACCACTATTTTGAATTCCTAAATCCTTTAAAAATTCTCTTTTAGATTCTTCGTCTAGTTCAGATAATTCACTTTCTATTTTAGCACACATCAATACTACACTTGATTTTTCTTTGGAAGCATATTCTCTTACTTTATTAACATAAGTATTATCATTAGTTAATAAATCCTCTTCAGATACATTTGCTAAATATATAAATGGCTTATTAGTTATCAAATTATACGTTTTTATTAACTTAGATTCCTTTTCATCAAATTCTTCAAGTCTAAGCATTTTCCCTTCACTTAAAATATCTTTAAGTTTTTTTAATAATGAAACCTCATATAAACCTTCTTTGTCATTAGATGTAGTTGCCTTCTTTTCAATCTTAGAAAGTCTATTCTCTACTATTTCCAAATCACTTAGAATTAACTCATAATTAACAATTTCTATATCTCTTGTAGGATCAATTGTTCCTTCAACATGAATAATATCTTTATTTTCAAAACATCTAACTACTTGAACTATCGCATCAACTTCTCTAATATTAGCAAGAAATTTATTACCAAGACCTTCACCAGTTGAAGCACCTTTAACAAGACCTGCGATATCAATGAACTCATATTGCGTTGCGATTAATCTCTCTGGCATATATATATCATTTAATACTTCAAGTCTTTTATCTGGTACTGTTACAACTCCTACATTAGGATCAATTGTCGCAAATGGATAATTTGCTGCTAATATATTCTTTTTAGTTATTGCATTGAATAATGTACTCTTCCCTACATTAGGAAGACCTATAATACCTGCTTTAAGCGCCATAAACTACCCCCGGATAAGAACCAATTCCAATTGGTATTCCTATTAAATAAAAACCTACTAGAACTATTGCCCATATTAATAACGAATACATACTATATGGAACAAGAGTTTTTATACTACCAAAAAGTGTTACCAAATCACCTTTATTATATTTTTCCATAAATGCTATGTATATTACAAAATACATAAATAGTGGTGTTAATCCATTAGTTATACTATCACCTGCTAAATATACAAGTTGTGAAAATTCAGGACTTATACTAGCATTCATAAATAATGGAACAACTGTTGCTGACAACATACTCCATTTTACAATAGAATTTGGGCAAAAAATATTTGCTACACATATAAGTATCAATGTTAGCAATATAAGTCCAATACCAGTAAACTTTAATCCACCTATTAATGATGAAATAAAACCAGTAATAACAAGACCTATATGACTTTCTTCATATACATTAATAAATAATGAAGCAAAGAATATTAATACTATAATACCTCCTATGTCATCTAATGAATGTCCTAAACTATCAGTAACATCTTTATTATTTTTAATAGTTTTAGTCATATAACCATAACCAATACCTATTAAGAAAAATGCAAATGTTACTATAAATATAAACCCTTTAGCAAACAATGAATTATTACCAAAAATCATATCAATATATCTTTCACCACTATGATCTAAAAATGCACCAGATAAAGGTAATCCAGGTATAATCATATATATTATTATTAATGTATATAATATTCCAAGCCCTAAGCCTATTATTAATCCTCTTAATTCTTTATTTGTTATAACAAGTTGTTCTTCATCTGACTCATATCTTGGTAATTTAGGCATAATTCTTTTCTCAGTTATATATGTAAATATAATTGATGTCACTATTAACAATACTATCATTATAAATAATGCAAAAAATATGCCAACTTTATATTTTGGATCAAGTGTTTTCGCTGCATTAATTGTCAACGTTAAAAGACCACTATCATTTGATGATAAAAATATATTTATACCATATCCAAAAGAAAGAGATGCAAATGAAGCAATTATTCCTCCTAAAGGATTTCTTCTTCCATATTTAAATAACAACGCAGCAATCGGTAACATTATTGCAAAACCAGAGTTGCCCATTATTGAAAATAATAAACATATAAATATTAATATAAATGTAACAGTGTTCTTCTTAGAATTTCGTGTTAATACAGTAAAAAAGCTACGCATAAAACCCGTTTTTTCAAGTATACCAAGTCCTATCAATATAATTATCAATGTTGCTAATGGTTCAAAATTAACAAATCCATTTACAGCAGAAGTAACGATATGCTTGATACCACTAGTGCTAAATAAATTTTGAACTTCAACTACATTATTAACGGCCTCATTTGATACAGTATTAACGGTAGAATATTCTGCTTGTATGTTTAATAAATGCAAAAATCCACTTAATACTATAACTACAATTGTCATTATTATAAATGTCATAATTGGACTTAATTTTAATTTCTTTTTAAACATCAGTATTCCTCAACTTTCTTAAGTTTTTTGTCAAATTCTACTCTATCAATCATTATTGAACGACCACAAGCAATACATTTGATTTTTATGTCAACTCCAACTCTTGTAATAGTCCATAGATTTGTACCACATGGATGTTGTTTTTTCATTATGACTTTACTACCTAATTTATATTTATTTTCCATACTAATCTACTTTAATTTCGATATTTAATATATCTAAAATTCTTTCTAAATCTTTTTCACTATTAAATGGAATAACTACTTTTCTATTTTTAATTTTAACTTTATTTCCTAATTTATCAGTCATAATATCTTCAACATATTTATATTGATTTTCTTGTTTAATCTTAACTACTTTATTTTTTCTTTCAAAAATAGGATCAGATGCGATTCTTTCTAAATCATGAACTGACAAATGTTCAAATTTAATTCTTTCACATAATTGAAGCATTTTTTCTTTATCTTCTAATTTACTAAGTACTCTTGCATGTCCCATAGAAATATAACCATTTAATATGTCATTTTTAATCTCTTGTGGAAGTCTTAAAATACCTAACATATTTGTTACGTGTGTTCTACTTTTACCTATCTTTTTAGCAAGTTCTTCTTGAGTAATATTTAATGCTTTAATTATTCCAGCATATGCCTCTGCTTCTTCAATCGCAGTTAAATCTTCTCTTTGGATATTTTCCAAAAGAGCAATTTCCATCATTTCATTATCGCTAAACTCTTTAACAATCGCAGGTATTGTTTCTTTACCAATAAGTTCACATGCTTTAGTTCTTCTTTCACCAGCAACTATTTCATAACCCTTTATACTTTTAGTTACGATTATTGGTTCTAAAACACCATATTCCTTTATAGAATTTGCAAGTTCAGTAAGTTTTTCTTGATCAAATGTTCTTCTTGGTTGATATGGATTACTTCTTAGTTCGCTTATATTAATTTCAACTATATTTTCTTTAGGAGTAGTCTCAATTATTTCTTCTATTGGATCAACATATAATGATTCATTACTAAATAATTGTTCTAACCCTTTTCCTAATGCCTTTCTTTTATTTTCCATTTCTTTCAATCACCTCTTTTGCTAAATTTAAATAAGCAAGAGCACCTTTACTCTTTGGATCATACTCTATTATTGGTTTTCCATGTGATGGTGCTTCTACTAATTTAACTAATCTAGGTATTATTGTGCTAAATACTTTCTCATTAAAGAATTTTCTTACATCTTCAACAACTTCTAGACCTAATAATGTTCTTCCGTCAAGCATTGTTAACAATACTCCCTCAATATCTAAATTTGGATTTACTTTTTTCTGTATATTTAAAATTGTATGTAACAATTGATTAACTCCTTCTAGTGAATAATATTCACATTGAATTGGTATTAAAACAGAATCAGAAGCAGCAAGAGCATTAGTTGTTAAAATACCTAAGTTTGGTGGACAATCAATTATTATATAATCATATCTATCTTTTATAGTAGCAAGTTGTTTTTTTAATTGTTCAGTAATTATAAATTCTTTGTCTTGAACACTTATTTGAATAAGTTCAATGTCAACACCAGCAAGATCTATTAATGCAGGTATTATACTTAAATTTTTAAAAGGTGTTTTGATAATTGTATCTTTAATATCACATTCACCCATTATTACATTATATATACTTTTTTTAATTTTAACTCTATCAATTCCAAGTCCAGTTGTACTGTTACTTTGTGGATCCAAGTCGATTAGTAAAACCTTTTTCCCTAAATAACCAAGAGAACTAGATAAGTTTATACTAGTTGTTGTCTTTCCTACTCCACCTTTTTGATTTACTAATGATATAATTTTTCCCACGATAGTTACCTCTCTTATCTATTAAATATTTTAACATATATTACATTTT
>ERZ857629.1118-NODE-1118-length-31790-cov-4.962975_pt1 | contig 31790 bp, 27 predicted proteins | sample MGYA00519700_ERZ857629 | MGnify/ENA primary metagenome ERZ857629 (study PRJEB31778, sample SAMEA3449351) | human gut metagenome | biome: human gut; feature: human-associated habitat; material: faeces | place: United Kingdom | collected 2010/2012 ... | reverse complement strand
GGACGCCCCAGCTGGTTGCGGGGGAACGAAGGCCCAGTCCCAGAAAGCTCAGGGTGGTCTCACCGATGATCAGGTTGGGGATGGACATGGTCATGTTCACGATGATATAGCTCAGGAAGCTGGGGATCATGTGCCGGGTCACAACCTTGACGGCAGGAGCACCGGAGATCCGGGAGGACATGATATAGTCTTCCTTCTTCACGGAAATGAACTTGGACCGGACCACCCGGGACAGATCGGGCCAGGAGATCAGGGACAGGATCAGGGTCATGAGCATGAACACCTGCGCGGGCTTCAGGGTCTTGGGAATTGCAGCGGACAGGGCCATCCACAGAGGGACCTGGGGGAAGGAACGAACCACTTCCACCGCTCTCTGAATCACGGTGTCCACCCAGCCGCCGACATAACCGGCAAGGGAGCCCATGATGAGGCCCAGAAATACCGTCAGCAGCATGCCGACCACCGGGATAAACAGGGAGATCTGCGCGCCCAGAATCACCCGGGAGAACAGGTCCCGGCCCATGCTGTCGGTGCCGAACAGGAACACTCTGCCCTCTCCTTCCGCCTCAAACAGATGCAGATTGGTTTCGAACAGGCCGAGGAACTTGTATTCACTGCCCTTGGCACCCTGCACAAAGAAATGGACCTTGTAAATTTCTTCCTTGTTGTCCACAAACTTCATCATATAGGTCTCAGGGTCCCGTTCCCGGGCAAGCCCGTAGACAAAAGGACCGATGAACTTTCCTTCGTGGAACAGATGAATGCCATGGGGCGGGCAGTTGACATAGCTTCCGTCATACTGCTCCGTGCCCTGAGGCGCGAAAAAGTTTCCGAAAATTGCGACTATGTAAAGGATCATCAGCACCACCAGACTGACCATGGCCAGCTTGTGCTTCCGGAACTTCCGGGCCATGAGCTGCCACTGGGAGGCGTAGTAGTACCGGTCCTGTTTCTTCTTTTCCGTTTTCTGAGAGGGCTTCTGTTCTTTTTTCACTTCTTCCATAAAACTCACCCCTTCAGATATTCTTTGCGGGCTCTGGGATCCAGCCATGCAAGCAGGACATCAGAAATAAAGGTACCGATAACGGTAACGATTGCCATCAGGAACAGCCAGCTGCCCGCAAGGTACATGTCCTGATCGATCAGCGCGTCGTACATGACCCGGCCCATGCTGGGCAGGTTCAGAACGATGGCGGTAATGGTAGAACCGGTGAAAATGCCCACGAGGGACCAGCCGATGGAGGAGACGATGGGGTTCACAGCCGCCCGGACGCAGTACTTGTAGCGAATTGCCTTCGCCTTCAGGCCCTTTGCCCGTCCGGTCATGACGTAGTTCTTGCCCAGCTCGTCCAGCATCTGGCTGCGCATGGTACGGATCAGGCCGCAGGTATTGTTGGTTCCGATCACGATGATGGGAATGATGCAGTGCTTCAGAAGATCCACTACCTTTGCCCAGGACCAGGGCGCGTTCTGCATGCCCGGCGAAAACATGCCCAGCATGGTATCTCCCGTCAGCTTGAAGGAAACAAACATCAGCAGGATCGCCATCAGGAAGTTGGGAATTGCCTGCCCCAGGAAGCCAATCGTCGTAAACAGATAGTCTCCCACGGAATACTGGTGCACGGCACTGTAAATGCCGATGGGGATGGAAACAAGGTACGTAAAGAGCATGGTCACAAGAGACAGAGCCATGGTCGGAACGATGTAGGCCCTGATGATGGTGGAAACCGGCATTGCCAGTGTAAAGGAGTAGCCAAAATCACCGTGCAGGACAATGTTGCTGAACCACCGCCAGTACTGTACGGCAAAAGGTTTATCCAGTGCGTATTGCTCACGCAGCTGGGCAATCATGGCAGGGTCTACGGATTCGCCCGCAGCCGTCAGACGACCGATGTAACGGGTCAGGAAATCTCCGGGGGGCAGCGTAATGATGTAGAAAACCGCAAGAGAGATCAGCGCCACAGTCAGACACATGATCAGCAGTTTTCTGGTAATGAACTTTACCACAATGTCATCTCCGTTCTTTCAGGTAAGCAGTATCCGTTTCTCGCACACGGTTCTTTTGGGAAAGCCGGCAGCCAACCAGTGGCTGCCGGCCGAAAGGAATCTATGCTGGGGATTTTATCACTCCTGGATGAACCAGGTGTAGGGCTTGCCGTAGCCCAGGAAACGCAGCTCGTCGCAGTAAATGAAGCCGTCGTTGAAGTTGTGGATGCGCTTGTTGGCAGCGAAATAGGAGCCGGAATCGTTCAGGTAGCCGATTGCCCAGGTGTTGTCACAGAAGTTCTTCACGATCTTCTTGGCAGCGGCCTGCAGCTCTTCCATGGTGGTAGCGGCCTGCAGCTCCTTGGTGGCGTTGACCATGTCAGCCATAGGCGTGCCTTCCGCAGGTGTAATGCAGTCCTGATGCTCCAGACCGTACTTACCGGCCCATGCCAGGTTGTTCCGGTTCACGGCAACGGCGTCGGGGCGAAGCATGGTGTTGAAGGGACCGGTCTTGTACAGGGAGGACATGACCTCATCGCCTACATACAGCTTCTCGTTCCGGGCGTTGTTATCGGTGTTGGCGACTTCGACGACCTGGATGCCCAGTTTCTTATAGTAGGTAGCCAGCAGAGCAACCGCCTTGGCCTGAACCTCGGTGCTGTCGGTTTCGATCTGCAGCACGATGGGCTTGCCGGCGTTGGCGCCGTCCACGAAGGTCCGGTAGCCGTCAGCATTGCGATCGGAAGAAATCATGGCGATGCCGTCCAGCAGAGCGTTGGCGCCGTCCACATCCAGTTCGGTCCACTTCTCGGTAGCGCCCTCGATGTACTCGGCAGAGCCCTCGGGAGGTGCGGACTGGGTGGGAACCGCCATGCCGTTGAAGAGGATGTTGTTCATCTCATTCCGGTCGGCAGCGATGGACAGAGCGTGACGGAAATCGATCTGAGAGAAGAGCTCAGCATACTGCGCGTCCTTATAGGTCTGGTTCAGCTGCAGCTCCATGATGGTCCAGGAGGAACCGTTCAGCCGCTTGATATTGAAGCAGCCGGTGGCCTCGCTGGCCTTGTACAGGGGGAACTCGTCATTGCCGAAGGTTGCAACGTCAATGTTGCCTGCCATGATCTCCTGTGCGTACAGGCTCTCGTCCAGCGTCACGAACTCCAGATTGTCAATGTAGGGCAGCTGACGGCCGTCGGCGTCCACCTTCCAGTAGTAGGCGTTCCGCTCGAACAGCAGGTTGCTGTCGGTCATTGCGGAGGTGATGACCCAAGGGCGCAGAGAGGGACGGCCGGCGTACTGCCAGTAGTAGTAGCACAGCTCCTTGCAGAGCATGTTGTAGTCTTCGAAGGTGTACAGGGAGTTGCGTGCCTTTGCGTTGGCAACAGCCTGCTCCTCGGTAATGGTGGTCAGGCCTTCGCCGCCGATGAGCTTCAGGTCGGTCTCGCCGGACCAGTGCGGAACGGTCTCATCATAAGCCTGCAGGTCCTTGTACCAGTGCTTGGGGGCAAACATCCACTTGTTGTCGATGCAGATAGCCTGCAGCAGGGTTACCTTGGGGCTGTACAGGGTAATGGTGAAGGTGGTGTCGTCCACGTAACGGACCTGTGCGGGCTTCATGATGCCGTCGGCAGGATCCTTGGTCATGTACCAGTTGTAGTACTTGGTGGTAGCGGACTTGGTGACCTTACCGGTCTCGTTGTCCACATTGGTGACCAGAATGTAGTTATAGTAGTAAACGCAGTCCTCGGCAGTGAAGGGCTCGCCGTCGGACCACTTCATGCCCTCGCGGAGATGAATGGTGTAAACGAGGCCATCGTCGGACATCTCATAGCCCTTTGCCACGTTGGGCTCCACGGTACCGTCGTCCAGCAGCCGGAACAGAGGCTCTTCGGTAGTGGGTCCGAAGTACCACTTGCCGCCGTTGTAGGTCCGAAGGGTTCCGCCGTAGCTGGGGGTTTCGGTGGGATTATTGTCAGCTTCCACATAAACGTCGGACTCCACGGGAATCCGGTCTGTCAGGTCGGGCAGAGTGCCCGCATCCACCTGAGCCTGAAGAACGGGTGCCTGCTTTACGATCTCGACAGCAGTGCTCTCACTGGGCGTGTTGCCCGGTGCGGTGGTGCTGTCGCTTGCCGCGGGGGTAGTGCTGACGCAGCCGGCAAAAATGCCCATCAGCATCACAACAGCCAGCAGCAGACAAATGTACTTCTTTTTCATTGTTGTCCTCCTGTTGTTCTTATTTTGCCATCCGAGCAAGGATATTTCTCCATGCAGGAGACCGTTTCCCGGATGAATTGTCTTTATTGTAACGGATACATGGTCACAAATCCATGTGATTTTGGTAAAAAGTGATGTTAATAATGCATTGTACTTTCTCTTTACATTTCATTCTTTTTGTAAAATCTAGACAAAGCGTATTTTGTTTTGACTATTCTATCCAAAAAAGTGTGCTCTACTTTGTGCAAGATATCCGTCTTTTTTGATGACATCTTCCAGCGTTCCATGGAAGAAAGCCGTTTTCTACCAGGTTTTCCGTTTTTCTTCAGCAAGGTGCGGAACAAAAACACATATTCTGTTCTCCGCAAACCGGAGCGGAACCGTTTCCGGCCCGATTTGTGCCCCGTCCGTGACCGCCGGTCGTCTCTTTTTTCGGGATATTTTTCCATGGATTTTTGGACCGTTGTTTTCTACAATAACGCTGTCACAGGATACAGGCATCCGGCCCTCATCCGGCACTGCCAGATACAGGAGGTTTCCTTATGCTAAGCAATCGCGCGCGTTCCGTTGCGCAGAAGTACCTGCCCCATTTCCGCAAGGATCAGAACGAGCCCTTTCCGCTTCTTCACGTAGGCTGCACCGTAGCCGAAGCCCCCACCGTCTCCCGGAGTTTTCCCAATCTGACGCTGGACCCAGCCGCAGAAAACGCGGATCTCATTGTGGAGTACGCTCTCTATTTTGATTATGACATCCAGCACCTTTACGATCTGGAGCACGCCTGGGTCGCCGTAAAGGACGGAGCCGTCACCGGCTGCTGGTGCAGCTTCCACGGCATGCGCCTGTGCGCCTCCGGGGTCCCGGATCTGTACAGTCTGGAGGACGGAGTTCCTCTGCTCTACATCCAGCCGGGCAAGCACGCCATTCTGCCGGACCCACGGCTGTTCGGTCTGCATACCCAGGCAAACACCTGCTGCCGGGAACTGTGCGGCGGCGGACTGCTGGTCCCCCGCATGTTTGAGGGAAGAATGCACACCGACAAGGCGCAGGACGAAGCCGTCCGCGCCTACATCCGCAGGCACTACAGCTTCACTCCAAGCTGGAGCTTCATCCCGGAGGGCACTCCCATTCTCACCGATTGGGACGACCTGCACGAGGCTATCCCGGGCTATGTATCCACCCAGCTGGAAAAGATCCGGGCAGATTCATGATGCTGCTTTGCGCTTCACCCGACGCTTCTTTACCGGCACTATCCAAAATCAATTACGTTTTACCCCACTTTTATTTAAGGAGGACATTTCATGGACTATCAGCAGGACAAGATCCGGGTTATTTGTGACCAGCTGGATCTGCTCCGCCACACCACTGCCGCCGTGCTGGACGACTTTGCCTACTGCCCCGCGGGCTACAAGGGTGCCTGCAACACCGCGCCGGAAACCGGTTGGCAGCCCTGGGATCCCAACATGACCTTTGGCGGGCACGATGCCCACTACTGGTTCCGGACCCACTTTACCGCCCCGGCCGCCCAGCCCGGGAAGGAACTGTTTTTTCATCTCTCCACCGGCTACGAGGGAGACTGGGACAGCGTAAACCCCCAGGGCATTGTATACCTGAACGGCGAGCTGACACAGGGTGTGGACATCAACCATCGGCTTGTAAAGCTGGAGCCCGGGAAGGAATACGACCTGCAGGTCTATATGTACACCAGTCTGCTCCGCCCCATCCGCGCCAATTTTGACGCTACGCTCCAGTGGATCGACGAGGAAGCCGAGGGACTTTACTACGATCTGCGGGTTCCGCTGGACGCTTCCGCCTGCATGGAGCCCGGCTGTGCCGAATACTGGCAGATCCTGCGGCATCTGAGCACCGCCGTGGATATGGTGGATCTGCGCACCCCCGGCAGCGCCGCCTTCTACGAAAGCGTCCGCGCCGCCCGGAAGTACCTGAAAGAGGAATTTTACGGCAAGGTCTGCGGCGGGCTTGCCCCCACGGTCTACACCGTCGGTCACACCCACATCGACGTGGCATGGCTGTGGACGCTGGCACAGACCGAGGAAAAGGCCCAGCGGAGCTTTTCCACCGTACTGCGGCTGATGGAGCAGTTCCCGGAATACATTTTCATGTCCTCTCAGCCGCAGCTTTACCTCTATATCAAGGAGAATGCCCCGGAGCTGTACGCCCAGATTCAGGAGCGGGTACGGCAGGGCCGCTGGGAAGTGGAAGGCGCCATGTGGCTGGAAGCGGACTGCAACCTGACCAGCGGCGAAAGCTTTGTCCGCCAGATTCTCCACGGCAAACAGTTCATGAAGCAGGAGTTCGGCGTGGACAGCCATATTCTGTGGCTGCCGGATGTATTCGGCTACAGCGCCGCGCTGCCTCAGATTCTCCGGAAATCCGGGGTGGACCGGTTCTTCACCACCAAAATCGGCTGGAACGAAACCAACAAAATGCCCTACGATGCCTTCATGTGGGAGGGCATCGACGGTACGGAGATCTTTACCCACTTCGGCACCGCCCGGAACCTGCCAAAGCCCGGCGAGAGTGACAAAACCACCACCTACGTCTGCTCCACGGAGCCCACAATGGTGAAGGGCACCTGGGAGCGGTTCCAGCAAAAGGAATACTCCGACAAAACCCTGATCACCTTCGGCTTCGGCGACGGCGGCGGCGGTCCTACCCGCCACATGCTGGAGGTTCTCCGGCGCACGGACACGGGACTTCCCGGCATTCCCAGAACCAAAATGGCAACCGCCGGAGAATTCATGGACGGACTGTACGCGGACATGGTTCACCGGGCGAAGGAATCCGGACACATGCCCCGCTGGGTCGGCGAGCTGTATCTGGAATTCCACCGGGGCACCTATACCTCCATTGCAAAAAACAAACGGAATAACCGCCGTAGCGAATTTCTGCTGCAAAAGGCGGAGACCCTGTCCGTGCTGGACAAGGCACTGACCGGTGCCGGGTATCCTGCCTCCAAGCTTCACGGATACTGGCAGACCGTACTGCTCAACCAGTTCCACGACATTATTCCCGGTTCCTCCATCAAGGAGGTCTACGATGTCTCCAACGGACAGTACGCCACCGTTCTGAACGGTGCGGGAGCCATTGCGGATACCGCCCTGTCTCAACTGGCCTCCGGAGTACAGCACAGCGGCGTACTGGTTTATAACCCCCTGGGCTTTACCCGCAGCGGCATGGTTCGGGTGGGAGACCGGAATCTGTGGGCGGAAAACGTCCCCGCCATGGGCTGGAAGCTGATCACCGCTTCCGAGGGCGCCGCCGATGTGGAAGCCGCCCCCGACTGCCTCGAAAACCGGTTCCTTCGGCTGCGCTTCTCCGAAACCGGCGCCATCTGCTCCCTGTTTGACAAGCGTGCCGAACGGGAACTCTGCCCGGAGGGCAGTGCCATCAATGATCTGCGGGTCTACGAGGACTTCCCCCGGGACTACGACGCCTGGGAATTGAGCCAGTACTACAAGGATAAGATGTGGCAGGTCGATCAGGTTGCCTCCCGCACGGTGGTAGACGAGGGCTTCCGCAGGGGCATCCGCATGGTAAAGCCCTACTGTGATTCCGTCATTACCCAGACCGTATTCCTGTACGCCGACTCTCCCCGAATCGACTTTGAGACCCATGTGGAGTGGCATCAGCGGCACCAGCTGCTGAAGGCGGAGTTCCCGCTGGATCTCCACGCCACGCAGGCGACCTACGAAATTCAGTTCGGTCACGTGACCCGTCCCACCCACCGCAATACCAGCTGGGACGCTGCCAAGTTTGAGGTCTGCGCCCAGAAATGGGCGGACATCGGAGAAAACGGCTACGGTGTTTCTCTGCTCAACGACTGCAAATACGGACACAGTGCCGAGGGCAGCACCCTGACCCTCTCCCTGCTGAAGGGTGCCACCTATCCCAACCCGGAAGCCGATCAGGGCTCCCATGAATTCACCTACTCCCTGCTGCCCCACACCGGCGATTTCCGGGAGGCCGGCACCATTCGGGAAGCCTATGCTCTGAACCAGCCCCTGATGGCAGCTTCCGCCTGCGGCGGCGGCAGCCTGCCCGACAGCTTCAGCCTCGTCTGCTGCGACATGCCCGGCGTGATCATCGAAACCGTCAAGCAGGCCGAGGACGGACACGGCTTTATTGTCCGGTTCTACGAAGCCTTTGACCGCCGGTGCCGTGCCACCCTGACCCTCGGGCTTCCCTTCCGGAAGGTGACTCTGTGCGACCTGATGGAAAATCCCCTTTCCTCCGATACGCTGGAGGTTCACGGAAATCAGGTAACCTTGCCGGTCCGGAACTTTGAGATCGTCACCCTGCGCGTGGAGTAAAGGAGTAAAAATATGTTTGACTTTCATATGCACTCCCGGGTCTCCTGCGACGCAGACTCCGATCCCCTTGCCATGGTTCTTGCCGCAAAGAACGCCGGACTGCGGGAAATCTGCTTCACCGATCACAGCGACTACTGCCCCGGAGTGGCGCACAGCACCATTTCCTTTTCCCGGGAGCAGTACCGCACCGCCTATGAAAATCTGTCCGTTCCGGGTATTACCATCCGCCACGGTATGGAGCTGGGCCTGAGCAGTGAATTTACGGAGGAAATGGACGCGGAAATCGCTGCCTTTCCATACGACTTTATCCTTGGCTCCATCCACTGTGTGGACGGGATCGACACCTACTTTCCAGAGCTTTGGAGGGGCAGGGACCCCCGGCAGATCGAACGGCGTTACTTTGAAGCCATGCTGGACTGCGTGAGCCGCTGCAACTGCTTCGATGTTCTCAGCCACATGACCTTCATTTCCAAATCCCCCTGCAATCCCGCCCCCCGGATCATTCCGCCGGAGGATTACGGGGAACTGGTCGACGAAATTCTGCGCATCCTCGTGCGGAAGGGCAAGGGGATGGAGATCAACACCAGCGGCGTGGACAAAATCGGGGACTTCTTTCCGGGACTGCCCTACCTGCGGCGGTTCCGGGAGCTGGGCGGAGAGATCGTCACCGTCGGTTCCGATGCCCACGCCCCGGACCGGGTCGGGCAGTACATCCCCGCGGCGCTGGACGCCGCCCGGGAAGTTTTCGGATACGTGTGCACCTTCGAGCAGAGAAAACCCGTTTTTCATAAGCTGTGATGTTCTTTCCAAATTCCCGGTAAATTGTTGCTTAGCGCCGTAAGACCCCACGGCTCTGCGTCATTCCGAGGAGCAGCACACGCTGGCGTGGGAGTCTCCCGGTTGAAAAGTTCAGCGGAACGATTACGTTCCATTTGCTCGTGCAGGGGCAGATTTTGATGCACATCGTTCCGTGATATCATTCATCCGGGGGATTCTCACACCAGTGACATCGGTCACCGGCTCAGAATGACACCTTGTCGAGGCGGGCGCCCCGCTAAATTCCAATTTTCCATCCCAAACAAAAAGGAGAATTCTCATGTCTGCAATCATTACCGCTCATTCCGGTTCCGATGGAACTCCGGACAATTCTCTGGAATTTGTCCGGTATGCCCTTTCCTGTCCGGTGGAAGCACTGGAGGTAGATGTCCGGGTCCGGCCGGACGGAAGCTTTTTTCTGAGCCATGACGCATCCGACGATGTATGTCCTGACCTCAGGGAAGTTTTTTCCCTGCTGCGGGGCAGCGGCAAGCTTGTAAACTGCGATCTGAAAAATCCCGGCATGGAGTTGGGCGTGCTGGCCCTTGCGAAAAAATCCGGCATAGCGGAACAGCTCCTGTTTTCCGGAGATGTGAGTCCCGCCCTGGTCCGGGAGAACGCTCAGGTCCGGGAACGGACTCTGTTCAATCTGGATCCCTTCGCTGCCGATATGCTCCGCCGCTTCCGCAGCGGGCAGGAGCCCACTCGGGAGGATCTGGAATCCATTGCCCGCCAGTGTACCGCCTTCGGGGTGGGCACCATCAACATTCCCTACGGTCTGTGTACGCAGACGTTCCTCCGGTTCTTCCGGGAACGGAACATCGCCATTTCCGCATGGACGGTGAATGATGCGGAAACCGCCGAGTGGCTTCTCCGGGCGGATATCCGCAATATCACCACCCGTTCCCCCAAAAAGCTGACCGACCTCCGCCGGAAGCTGTTTGCGGAACAGTAAACCTGTCATGGTTTTTGTAAGGCAGCACCGCACAATTGCGTCTGCGAGTCTCCGCCGTCTTTTTGCCCCACTTCTTCAGTTTAAAAAACCAGAAATACATACAGGATTCCTTCGTTTTCCAAACTTTGAATTGGGACAAAAATCCTGTCTGAGACTTCTTGCCGAATTGCGCGGTGCTGCCTTAATCGGTTCAACGCCCCCGGCTCTCCCCTCCGGAGAGCCAGGGGGCGTTATCCCGTCGAATTGCGTAATTGGTAGACTGCCGAATTCACCGCCGCTCCCGTTTTTATTCTGCGTCGAAGCACACAAAAAAATGTAGGGATGCCATCGAAAAGCTCTTGACAGATGCGACAAATCGTGGTATTCTTTTTATCGGTACAGATGTACCGATAGTCACTCGTGTGGGGCGCCATTCTAACGGCAAGCCGCATAAGTCCTGTATTCTGCCTGAGCCATTCCAACGGCAGGGCAAAACTTTCATACAAGGAGAATGATGTAAAATGGCTTACAAATCCGACATCGAAATCGCACAGGAAACCCCCATGCTGCCCATCACCGAGATCGCGAAAACCGCCGGTGTAGACGAAAAGTATCTGGAGCAGTACGGCAAGTACAAGGCAAAGGTTGACTACAACATTCTGCGCGACATGGCTGACAAGCCCAACGGCAAGCTGGTTCTCGTTACCGCCATCAACCCCACTCCCGCCGGTGAAGGCAAGACCACGACCACCGTGGGTCTGGCAGACGGCATGCGCCGGATCGGCAAGAATGTTCTGGTCGCTCTGCGTGAGCCCTCCCTTGGTCCCGTTTTCGGTGTGAAGGGCGGTGCAGCCGGCGGCGGCTACGCACAGGTCGTCCCCATGGAAGACATCAACCTGCACTTTACCGGTGACTTCCACGCCATCGGCGCCGCCAACAACCTGCTGGCTGCCATGCTGGATAACCACATTTATCAGGGCAATGCGCTGAACATTGATCCTCGCCAGATCGTATGGCGCCGTTGTGTGGACATGAACGACCGGCAGCTCCGCTTCGTGGTAGACGGTCTGGGCGGCAAGACCAACGGCATGCCCCGTGAGGACGGCTACGACATCACCGTGGCTTCCGAAGTGATGGCAGTTCTGTGTCTGGCTTCCGACGTGAACGACCTGAAGGAGCGGCTGGCCCGTCTGGTGGTTGCTTACACCCGGGACGGCAAGCCCGTCACCGCCGGTGATCTGCACGCACAGGGCGCTATGGCTGCCCTGCTGAAGGATGCTCTGAAGCCCAACCTGGTGCAGACTCTGGAGCACACCCCCGCTTTCGTACATGGCGGACCGTTCGCAAACATTGCCCACGGCTGCAACTCCGTCACCGCCACCAAGGTTGCCCTGAAGCTCAGCGACTACACCATCACGGAAGCAGGCTTCGGCGCGGATCTGGGTGCCGAGAAGTTCCTGGACATCAAGTGCCGTATGGCAGGTCTGAAGCCCAGCTGCGTGGTTCTGGTTGCGACCGCCCGTGCGCTCAAGTACAACGGCGGCGTGCCCAAGGCAGAAACCGGGAAGGAAAATCTGGAGGCTCTGGAGAAGGGTCTGCCTAACCTGCTGCAGCACGTTTCCAACATCACCAACGTCTACAAGCTGCCCTGCGTGGTTGCCATCAACCGCTTCCCCACCGATACCGAGGCTGAGCTGAAGCTCATCGAGGACAAGTGCCGGGAGCTGGGTGTCAACGTTGCTCTGTCCGAGGTTTGGGGCAAGGGCGGCGAAGGCGGCATCGAACTGGCGAAGGAAGTTATCCGCCTGTGCGAGCAGCCCAACGACTTCACCTTCTCCTACGAGCTGGATCTGCCCATCAAGGAAAAGATCGAAGCCATCGTCAAGAAGATCTACCACGGCGACGGCGTGACCTTCACTGCCAATGCCGAGAAGCAGATCAAAACTCTGACCGAGCTGGGCTACGACAAGATGCCCATCTGCATGGCAAAGACCCAGTACTCCTTCTCCGACGATCAGACCAAGCTGGGAGCACCCAGAGGCTTCACCGTTACCGTCCGGAACGTGAAGGTTTCCGCCGGTGCCGGCTTCCTGGTTGCCCTGACCGGCGAGATCATGACCATGCCCGGTCTGCCCAAGGTTCCCGCTGCCGAGCGGATCGACGTAGACGAAACCGGCAAGATTTCCGGTCTGTTCTAACTTTTCTTTTCACAAAAAAGCACAGGCGGAAGGCCGCCTGTGCTTTTTCGGGCAAATCTTTTCTCCGGCACCGTCGGAGTCCGGGCCATGCCCGTAAGCCCCAATTCTCCGCAATCTCCCCTACTACATACAAAGGAGTTCTCTTTTTATGGATATGACTTTGGAATCCTGCCGTACCTTCGTGGAGGTTCTGGCGTCCAATGCCCCCGCTCCCGGCGGCGGCGGTGCTGCCGCGCTGGTCGGCGCCCTGGGTACCGCACTTGGCAACATGGTGGGTTCCCTCACCGTTGGCAAAAAGCGCTATGCCGATGTGGAAGCGGAAATCGTTGCTCTGAAGACAAGATGTGACGCGCTGCAAAAAGAGCTGCTGGATCAGGTGGAAGCCGACGACAAGGGTTTTGTTCCCCTTGCCAAAGCCTACGGCATTCCCAGGGATGATCCCAACCGGGATACCATTCTGGAAGACGCCACCGTTACCGCCTGCGCCGTTCCCATGCACATCATGGAGCTGTGCTGCCAGGCCATTGACTGTATCGCCGTCTTTGCCGCCAAGGGCAGCCGTCTGGCAGTCTCCGATGCAGGCTGCGGCGCCGTGTGCTGCAAAGCCGCCCTGCAGGCTGCTTCGCTGAACGTTTTCATCAATACGAAAAGTCTTAAAAATCGGGAGACCGCGGAGGCCATGAACGCCAAAGCGAACGAAATGTTGAACAAATACTGCGCCATTGCCGATGAGATCTTCACCACCGTGAAGTCCGGCTTCGGTCAGTAACACGATCTGGGAGGATTTTTGAATTATGGCAAAGCTTTTGCTGGGCAAGGAAGTAACCGACGCCCTGAATGCGAACCTGCAGACCCGCACCGCCGCTCTGCGGGAGAAGGGCATCGTCCCCACGCTGGGTATTATCCGGGTCGGCGCAAACCCTTCTGACCTGAGCTACGAGAAGGGCGCTACCAAGCGTGCCGAGCTGGTGGGTGTGGATGTTAAAAAATTTGAGCTGCCCGAGGACGCATCCAAGGAGCAGGTTCTGGCTGTGATCGATCAGGTCAACGCCGATCCCGCCATTCACGGCGTGCTCATGTTCCGTCCCCTGCCCAAGCACCTGAAGGCAGACCAGAACGAGATCTGCAACCGTCTGGATCCCAAAAAGGATGTAGACTGCATGACCCACATGTCCAATGCCGGTGTGTTTGAGGGTCTGGATCTGGGTTATGCGCCCTGCACCCCCGCTGCCTGTATGGAGATTCTCGACTACTACGGCATTGACTGCAAAGGCAAGAACGCCGTGGTCATCGGCCGGAGCCTTGTTGTCGGCAAGCCTGCCGCCATGATGCTCATGGGCAAAAACGCCACCATTACCGTCTGCCACACCAGAACCGTGAATACCGCGGAGATCTGCAAGAAGGCAGACATCATCGTGTCCGCGGCCGGTGTGCTGAACTCCCTGACCGCCGACTTTGTGCGGCCCGGTCAGGTGGTCATCGACGTATCCATTAACTGGGATGCCAGCAAGCCCAACGCCAAGGGCGGTCTGGGCGGCATCGCGGGCGACGCCAAGTTTGACGAGGTGGAGCCCATCGTGGAAGCCATTACCCCCGTTCCCGGCGGTGTAGGAAGTGTCACCACCTCCGTGCTGATGAAGCACGTGGTGGAGGCTGCCGAAAAGGTCTAAGGGGGGCAGGACATATGAATCTTTACACCATGGCTGAGGCCGCTAACAACTATTCCTCCGCCGGTGCGGGCAAGACAAAGCTGCCTACGTTAAAGATGCTGCTGCTGGGCATCCTGGCAGGGTTTCTGATTGGCGTTCCCTCCCTTGTCACCAACATGGCAACCTACACCGTTGTGGGCAATTCCACCGTCCGCATGATTTCCGGCATTCTTTTCGCCTTCGGTCTGGGAACGGTGATTCTCACCGGTGCCGAGCTGTTCACCGGAAACACGCTGATTCTCATTTCCGTATTGGACAAAAAGGCCACGGTTGCCGGAATGCTCCGCAACTGGATTGTGGTTTATATCGGCAATTTCATCGGCTCTCTGATTCTGAGCTTCATCTGCGCCCGGTTTGGCTGGCTGAATGCCGCCAACGGTGACACCGCCAACGCCCTGGCCATTGCTTCCATGAAGGTTGCCCAGGGAAAAATGAATATGCCCTTCTTCAATGCTTTCTTCATGGGCGTTCTGTGCAACATTCTGGTGACCCTGGGCGTTCTCATGAGCCTTGCAGGAAAGGATGGCATCAGCCGTGTGGTGGGCGCATGGATTCCGGTATGCTTCTTCGTGACCTGCGGCTTCAACCACTCCATCGCTGACATGACCTACTGTACCCTGGGGCTGTTTGCCAAGCAGTTCTACACCGAAGGCACCGCCTTCCAGGCGCTGAGCTGGGGCAAATACTTTGCCGGCAATATGCTGCCTGTGACGTTGGGCAATGTTGTTGGCGGTTGCGCGGTGGCGCTGCTGATGTGGTACTGCTACGTTCGCAAGCCCAAGAATTGAGCACCGTTATTGGTTAAAAAGCCCCCGTTTCTCACGAAACGGGAGCTTCTCCATTGTAGGGGCGGATAATATCCGCCCCTACAGTCGCATGGGGACACGGTTGCGTATCAACAAACTGCCCCACGGGTTTGCACTGCCGCCCGATATACTTTGGAGATGATAGATGATTGAAGAAATTAAATAAACTAGCCGAAAGCGACTTCCTGAAGCTCTTTTTCGGCCTTTTTGTCGCCGCGTTTCTGATTGCGGCTCCCCTGATGCCGGACAGAGCCGGTATGCTCTCCGGTTTCTATAGAATCCTGTCCAGCCCCTGCAAGGTTTCCACCAACTATTTTGCAGTGGGCGGCTGCGCGGCCACCTTCCTGAATATGGGTCTGGTGGGTCTCATGTGTCTGGCGCTCTATGTCCTGCTGGATGCAAAGGCCAACAATGTTTCTGCCCAGGCCGTCATTCTGACGGTGGGCTTTGGCTCCTGGGGCATCAATGTGCTCAACATTATCCCCACCATTCTGGGCGTGTGGCTCTACTGCGCCGTGAAAAAGGAGCGGCTGGGAAGCAATGTCAACGCCATGCTGTTCTCCACCGGCATTGCCCCCCTGATTTCCGAGCTGTCGCTGCGTTACCTCCATCCCGAAACCGTGGGCTTCACCCTGCCCGGTGTGGCGCTGGCGATGGGCATCGGTCTGTTTATCGGCTTCTGCACCCCTGCCGGACTGGCTCACTCCCCTCTGGTGCATCAGGGCTACGCGCTGTACAGCGCGGCACTGCCAGTGGGCATGATTGCCTTTTTTCTGCAAGCCATGCTGTATAAAACCACGGGGGTTGAGCTGCCTGCTGCCCCTGCTGCCGAGGCCCTGGCTGTCGGCTCCACCGCCATTGCAAATGCCTTCTGCCTCGTCCTGTTCGGTGTGATGGTGGTGCTTTCCCTGCTGATGGGCGGCAGCTTCCGGGAATACTGGAAAATGCTGTGGAGCAATGACCACCCCGTCAGCATTTCCACAGACCACAGCAACGCCATTTTCCTGATGAATGTGGGCATTTATGGGCTGTTCATCCTGGCCTATTACAATATTGTGGGCGAAACCTTCAACGGCGTTACCTTCGGCATTCTGTTTTGTATGCTGTCCTGCTGCAACGTGGGGGCAAATCCCCGGAATGTGTTCCCCATTATTTTGGGATATGTGGCGGCTGCCTGGCTGTTTGAGGCGCTGGAGGAATCGGTGGGCGGCAATTTTACCGGCTTCATCAATACCCAGGCCATCATGGTAGGTCTGTGCTACGCCAGCGGCCTGAGCCCCATCACCCGGAAATATGGCTGGCCCTTTGCATTCCTGGGCGCGATGATGCATTACACCCTGGTGACCTCTGTGCCCCTGCTCCATGGTGGTTTCTGCCTGTATAACGGCGGCTTCACCGCGGCGCTCACCTGCATTTTCCTGATCCCCATTCTGGAACGGTTCTTCAAAACCAGACCTGAACTGTGCGGAAATCAGAAATAAAAATTACGGCGAATTCTCAGAGATTTCCAGAAGAATCCTGCGAATTCGCCGGCTCGGTATAGATTTTGAGATACGGTCTTGCACAGCCGCAGCTTACATGGACCAGGCGGAGAGAAGATAGCCGGGAAGGACAACGAAAAGGAAGAAAGCCAGACTGATCCGGGTAAAGGTCTTGATGAAGCTGCCGCCCTGACCGGGGTATTCCCGGACGTAGATCCGGTAGTTGATAACGGAGGCAAGGGAACCGATCAGGCTGCACAGACCGGCGGTATCCACGCCGTAGAGCAGGGCGGGCAAATTCTGCGTGAAGGGGTACAAAACAATGGTAGCCGGAACGTTGGAAATCAGCTGACTCAGGAGAATGCCCCACCAGTATTCCCGCCCGCTTACCGCCCGCATCAGGAATGCGGAGACGGTTGGATTTGCGGAAATGGAGGAGGAGAAAATAAAGAAGCACAGGAAGGTCAGAAGAAGCACATAGTCGGTTTTGAGAAGGATTTTTCGGTCAAAGAGCAGGACGGCAAAGAATACTATCGCCGTGAAATAGCCCCACAGCGCCGTCCGGCTGACGATGGTATAGAGAATCAGTACAAAGAGCGCCAGATACAGGAGTCGGAACTTTTTTTGCTCCGGCAGCCAGGTGCCGCCGGTTTTCTCCGCATCAAAGGAAATACGCTCCCGGAGATCCTTCCGGTATAAAAAGAGCACGAAGAAAATCAGCAGAATTCCGGAGAAAATCCACAGTGGAAGCATGTGCAGCAGAAAAGTTCCTACACGGACGCCGGACTGCCCGAATAAAAAGAGGTTCTGGGGACTGCCGAAGGGCGTGAGCATGGAGCCGCGGATGGCTGCAATATTCTCCATGGAAATTACGGGCAGAATATAGCGCTCCTTTCCTCCGGAACGGAACAGAAGAATGGTCAGGGGCACGAAAATAATCAGGGAGACATCGTTGGTGACGAACATGGAGGAAAAGAAAACGGAAAAGATCAGGAACAAAGACAGCCCTGCCATGGAGCCGACCCGGCTGGTCAGGCGGATGACAGGCAGAAAAATGTTTTCCTTCTTGAAGCCCTCCAGAACCGTCAGCATCATAAAGAGCATCCCGAGGGTATGCCAGTCGATGGAAGAAAGAAGCGCCCGACTGGGCGGCGTGATTCCCAGAGACAGGAGGGCTGCCAGCAGTGAAACCGACAGCATCAGGTCCTTCCGGAATAACTGAACGATTTTTTTCATAACATTACCTCCATGCAGCAAACGATGGTAAGTATACTACCCTTTCTGCCAAAAGGCAAGCCCGGCAGGAAATGAATTTCAAAATTCATTGGTGCGAGGCTGCAGTGACGCGCAGTTTTCTTTCTTCGGGCACGCTCAAAAATCCTACCGAAAAAGTAGGAATACCCTCTTGACAATTCTCTCGCAATCGTGTATGATGTCAGCAGTTAGTTATAGCTAACCTTAAAAACGCCATAGGAGGTAACCTTATGAGTTTGCTGGATGTCCTTGCCGCCGGAAATGCGGTCTGCGGAAGCTTTGGAATTCTGTTTGCCTCCTTTGCCCTGCGCAGAGCGCTGCGCCGCATGATTCCGGGAGCTGCCCATGTCTGAGGATCTGCTGGTGCGCAACTGTGCTCCGACTCTTGCCGGGATCAAAACCGGAAACCTGTTCACCTGCCCCTGTGATGACCGTCAGGCGCTGCTGGAGAGTCTGCGCAGCCTGAACCGTCGTCTGGGTTCCAAGGGCGTCCGGGTGCTCCCCCTCCGATTCTCGGAGCGGAACGCACTGATTTACCTGTACCGCCCGACACGCCTGAAGCAGGATCTTTCCTCCGCAAGCTCCGTCCGGCTTCTGGAACGGTGTGGCTACTGCTGCCAGAGTTCCGGCCAGTGTCTGACCAGACTTGCCCGCCGGCTTCGGGAACAGGAGGATTTTCCCCACGAAATCGGACTTTTCCTCAGCTATCCGCCGGAGGATGTGCAGGGCTTCATGGAGCATCGTCCCTGCAAATGCACGGGCTTCTGGAAAGTCTTCGAAAATGAGGAAACCGCAAAAATGACCTTTGACCGCTACCGGAAATGTACGAAGATTTACTGCCGCCAGCTGGAAAAAGGTATGAATATTGAACGGCTCACCGTAGCCGTATAACAGAAAGGATTTTGGATCATGAAAATTGCAGTTGTATATTGGAGCGGAACCGGAAACACCGAAGCAATGGCACAGGCCGTAGCCGAAGGTTCTCACGGCGAACTGTTTACCGCTTCCGAGTTTGCCCCGGCACGGATGGCAGAGTACCACGCCGTTGCTTTTGGCTGCCCCGCCATGGGTGCGGAGGAACTGGAGGACGGCGAATTTGCCCCCATGTTTGACGGCTGTGACCTTTCCGGAAAGCGGATCGCCCTGTTCGGCTCCTACGGCTGGGGCGACGGCGAGTGGATGCGCTCCTGGGAGGAGATCTGCCGGAGCCGCGGCGCACAGCTGGTCTGCGACAGCGTGATCTGCATGGAGCAGCCAGACGACGACGCGCTGAACGCCTGCCGCAAGCTGGGCGAGGCCCTGAATTCCTGAGTTTTCATCCCGGAACGCCGTTCACCTCCTGAAATTTTTGCCCGGCGTTTCCAAAGATATGAAATGTGCCCACCGGCGGTTTTGCGGTGGGCACATTTTCCATTCTGCCAGGTTATATCCACTCTGGGGCGGCTTCAAAGCGCAGCTGCTTTTCCTTCCACGGAAAGGAAATTGCGCAGGAGAAAAGCCTTGGCTCTTTCAGCCTGTCCCGGGCGCCGTACTTATGGTCGCCCGCGAGGGGGTACCCCCGGGAGGCAAACTGCACCCGGATCTGGTGGCTTCTGCCGGTATGGAGCCGCACCCGGACAAGGGAAACTTCCCCCGCGGTCAGCCGGGTATAGGCAAGCTTTGCCGCCTTTACCCCGGCACGCTGCCGCTTCACCACAAAGACCTTGTTTTTTCGGCTGTCCTTCAGCAGAAGGTCCTCCCACACCGCTTCTTCCGGCGGCGTGCTGGTCACCTGGGCAAAGTACTCCTTCACCAGCTCCCCGCTCTGTACCAGCCGGGACAGTGCCGCCGCGGCTTCCTTCGTCCGGGCATAGACCATTACGCCGCCCACATTTCGGTCAAGCCGGTGGATGGTATAAAACACACCGCCAAGCTCCCGGCTCAGTCGCTCCGGAACCTCTTTTTCCGAATCCATCCCCACCGGCTTGACGATCACCGCAAAATCCCGCTCTGTACACAGGATCTGAATTTTCCCGTTTTCCGCTTCCATTTCCTCCGGCCTCCGTTTCTTCTCTATTTTATCAGATTATACAGAAAAAGGAAACGGTTTTCTGCTGCCGGGAGAAAAAAGAAAAAAGGTGTTGCACCCGGCAGAAAACAGCGGTATAATTATTTTGTAATCATATGGGCTTATGCCCGAAAAAGCTTGGAGGAGATTCCCATGTTTAATGCTATGATTGAAGTTCTGAAGGCGAACCCCCGGAAAATCGTATTTACCGAGGGCCATGACGCCCGTATTCTGGAGGCAACCTCCCGTCTGGTGGAGGGTGGCTTCCTGACCCCCATTCTCATCGGCAACGTGGAGGAAGTCAAGGCAAACGCAGCCAAGGGCGGCTATGACATCGAGGGTGTGGAGATCATTGATCCCGCCACCTACGAGGGCATGGACGCCATGGTTGAGAAGATGGTGGAACTGCGCAAGGGCAAGATGACCGCAGAGGACTGCCGCAAGGCGCTGTCCAAGGGCAACTACTTTGGCACCATGCTGGTGAAGATGGGCTATGCCGACTCCCTGCTGGGCGGCGCGACTTACTCCACCGCCGATACCGTCCGTCCCGCTCTGCAGCTGGTTAAGACCCGGAAGGGTGCGCATCTGGTTTCCTCCTGCTTCATTCTGGTTCGGGGCGAGCAGAAGCTGGCCATGGGCGACTGCGCCATCAACCTGAGCTACGAGGACTCCGTGGACAAGGACGGCAATGTGACCCTGTCCGCCGCCCAGAAGCTGGCTGAGGTTGCCATTGAGACTGCCAAGACCGCGAAGGTTTTCGGCATTGATCCCAAGGTTGCCATGCTGAGCTTCTCCACCAACGGCTCCGGCAAGGGCGGCACCGTGAAGCTGAGCCACGACGCCACCGCCATCGCCAAGGAGATGGATCCCGAGCTGAAGATCGACGGCGAGATGCAGTTCGACGCCGCCGTCGCTCCCGAGGTCGGCCAGCTGAAGTTCCCCGGCTCCAAGGTGGCAGGCTACGCCAACACCTTCATCTTCCCCAACATTGAGGCCGGCAACATCGGCTACAAGATTGCCCAGCGTCTGGGCGGCTTTGAAGCCTACGGCCCCATCCTGCAGGGTCTGGCAGCCCCCATCAACGACCTGTCCCGCGGCTGCAACGCCGATGAGGTCTACAAGATGGCCATCATCACCGCCGCAATGGTGTAAGGCGATCTCAAACGAAACCGTTGAAACACACGCTGAGCGCCAGTGCCGATACCGGCACTGGCGTTTCTTTGCGGTCAGACCTTATTTACCGTTCTGCTTCAGGTTAAATCTTCGCCATTTGTGGCGATCACTTTCCGGTACCAGTAGAAGCTGTCCTTCCGGATGCGGTCAAGGGTTCCGTTGCCTGCGTCATCCGCGTCTACGTAAATAAAGCCGTAGCGCTTGGACATTTCTCCGGTGGAAGCACTAACAAGATCGATGCAGCCCCAGGCGGTATAGCCCCAGATCTCGCAGCCGTCCTCCAGCGCCTGCTCCATTGCCCGGATATGCCTGCGCAGATAGTCGATCCGATAGGGATCGTGCACCCTTCCGTTTTCCGGCACATCCCGCGCCCCCAGACCGTTTTCCACTACCATCAGGGGAATCCGGTAGCGGCTGTACAGCTCATCCAGAAAATACCGCAGTCCCTCCGGGTCGATCTGCCAGCCCCACTCGCTGGAGGCCAGATAGGGATTGGGCACCCCGGTAGTCATGTTCCCGGAAACTTTCTCCCGCGTCCTGTCCGCGCTGACGCAGCCGGTCAGGTAGTAGGACAGGGCATAAAAATCCACCGTTCCGTTTTTCAGAATTTCCCCGTCCTCCGGTTGGGTTTCCAGCGTAACTCCCTGCTCCCGGAGCCAACCGGAAGCCATGGGATGGTAGACGCCCCGCACCTGAACATCGCCGCAGTAGAAGTTTTCCAGCTGGTTTTTTCGCCATGCCCCATAGACATCCTCCGGCGCACAGGTCAGCGGATAGCTCACAGAGCCTGCGATCATGCAGCCGAACCGGAACTCCGGATCAATTTTCCGTCCCAGCGCTACAGTCAGGGCGGAGGCCACCAGCTGATTGTGCAGGGCGGTAAACCGGCGGCTTCGGGTCTCCGGGCTGCCGGTCTCCGCCTGCATCACGTCCAGCGTCTCCTGCTCCGGGAACATGCCAAGGGACAGGGTATCCCCCACCCCCAGCACGGCAATGTTGATCTCATTGAAGGTGATCCAGTACCGCACCAGCCCCCGGTATTCCCGCAGAATGGTTTCCGCGTAGCGGGTAAAGCAGCCGATTGTCCGGCGATCCGCCCAGCCGTTCCATTTTTTCGTCAGGGCATAGGGAAATTCATAATGGGACATGGTCACAAGAGGCTCTATCCCATATTTCCGGCAGCACGCAAATACCCGGCGATAGTGGGCAAGCCCCGCCGCATTGGGTACTTCATCGTCTCCGTTGGGAAAAATTCTCGTCCAGTTTATGGACAGGCGGTACATCCGGAAACCCATTTCCGCGAAGAGCCGAATGTCCTCCTCATATCGGTGGTAGTGGTCAATGCCCCGGTGGGAGGGGTAGCGGGCTCCCGGTTCCAGTTCCGGGGTAAACCGGCGGGGAATTCCTCTGCCACCGGCCGTGAAGTGGTCCGCGCAGGATTCCCCCTTGCCATCCTCCTGCCACGCACCCTCGCACTGGTTGGACGCCGTCGCGCCGCCCCAGTAAAATTTCTTTGGAAATGCCATAACGCTCCTTTTCCGTCAGTCCGTTACCGTAAATCCCAGACTGCGGATCCGGTCGGCATAGGCGTCCCCGCTGTTTTCGTTGAAGGAATGGCTGACCACATGGGGGTAGGGCGTGTCCCCGGCGTACCAGCTGCCAAAGCACTGGCTCTGTCCGTGCTTTTCCAGCTTTGGGTAGGCAGTAAAGCCCTTGGTGCCCCATTTACCGTCAAAGTGAATGACCTTCGTGCCAATGGTCCAGGTTGCCGCCGTATAGACCACGGTGCCGTCGTCCACATAGGGCAGGTGACAGAACTTTGCGTCCAGACAGACATTTTCGGAAACAAAGGTGGGGTCTCCATCCAGATAATACATGCCGATGCCCTTTCCGTTCTGATTTGTGATCAGGGCATACACGCACTCTTTACGCCCGTCCTCCCGGATACCGGAATACAGGGCGCAGCAGCACCGGTAGGTTGCGGCATAATCCGCCTCAATTTTGGCAGTACCGGCGGTTTTATGATTCACCACAAAGGTTCTGTCAAAGCCGCCCATACCCCGGATGGGCCTGCCCATGTAAGTACCCGTCACCACGGTATTGACCTGAAAATAGGGGGCGGGCTGATCCTGATTGGCGTGGCTGATCACTGCCACCGGGAAAGGTACTGCCCGGATATCCAGAATACAGCCATCCTTTCCCTCCCTGCACTCCAGAATCACGCCGCCCTGCCCATCGTCAATATACCGGATCCGGCTGTAGGGTTCCTGCGTTTCGATTTCATAGGTTTTCGGATTATCGCACACCTTCCGGTACCGGGTGGAGGGTGTCTCGCCCTGGGCAAGGTCGTCGCCATGGAGTCCGGTCTGAGGTGTCAGCGGGGTAGCGCCAAAGCAGCTGATTCCTGCCCAGCGCTGCCCCTCCGGGGTAATATTACGGAAGTAATATACCGGCGTATCGATGCCCTCGGCCCGGAACTGGGCATAGTGGGCAGCTTTGCCCATCACTGCGTAGCCGTCCCGCTCCGTAAAAAACACTTTCGGCGACAGTCCCATATCCTCGATGGACAGTTTGCGGACTTCAAAATGCGCGGAACTCATGCTTTATTCCTCCGTATACTTTACGAAGCAGGCGGCGACGGTTCCCACGATCAGGGAGCCCAGCATCAGTACCACACCAGCGATCAGATTGCCGGTTCCGCCTGCCACCCAGGGCACCCAGAAGGTAAAGGCGGTAGCGGAAGTCATGACATAGTAAACGGGTTTGAAAATACCGACGATCAGTCCGGCAAAAGCGCAGCCTGCCACCAGCGCCTTCATGGTCTGGCGATACTTCATGATCACGCCGTACAGGCAGGGCTCCGTAATGCTGCCGAGAATTCCGGAAACAAAGTAGCCCATAACCGCCGTTTTGTTCTCCGGCTTTTTCAGCTTGAAGAACGCGCCGAGAGTAACGCCAAACACCGCGAAGTTATACGCCAGCATAATCGGCATCAGGAAGGACTCACTGCCGTTATTGACGAAGGTCAGAATGGCAAAGTTCACCAGCGCGCCGTGCATACCGGTCAGCACCATATAGGGCAGCAGCACCGCCAGAATCACGGCGGCAAGGGTAGAGACCACCACGTTGGACTGAGACATGGCAATAAAGAAGTTGCCGACCACATTGCCGATATAGGTACCGAGAGGTGCGCAGACCACAAACATCACGGGTGCCATGATGATCACCGCCAGCAGGGGCACAAAGATCGTCTTGAGCACATCGGGAATGTAACGGTTCAGAAGCTTCAACACATAGGACAGAATCCACACGCCCAGAATCACGGGCAGGAAGGAAGACGCGTAATTGGCAACCGGGGCAGGGATACCGAACACGGACAGGCTGTCCCGGACGCCCACCAGCGCCAGAAAATCCGGTGCCATGATGAGCGCGCCCAGATAGATGCCGTAAATGGGCGTAATATTCAGCACCCGGGCTGCGGAATAGCCCAGGAACAGGGGAATAAAGTAGAAGAACGCGTCATACATGAAATCCAGAACGATGGCAAGGTCGCTTTCCGCCGCCACCAGATTCAGCATGCCGGGACCCAGCACCACCGCCAGCGTCTTACACATGCAGGCGGCCATCATGATGGGAATGATGCCGTTCATGGTGGGAGACAGGTAGCCGAGGATCCGATTTCCCACATCCTTCAGGCGGAAGGGCTTCTTTTCCCTATCCAGATTCTCCGCAATGGCAGCTTCCTCCCGCATGCCCGCCGCGGCGCATACCACGGGATACAGCTGCTCCACATCGGTGCCGATGATGATCTGGTACTGGTCTCCCAGCCACTGGGTCCCAACCACGCCGCTGACGGCTTTGATCTTGTCATCCTGCACCAGTCCCTTGTCCTTCACGGCAATCCTGAGCCGGGTAACGCAGTGCGCCAGCTGAGCAAGATTTTCCTTGCCGCCAACCAGCGCAAGAATCTGGCTGGACATTTCTTCGTAGTTTTTCTTTGCCATACTTCTTTCTCCTTTATGTGGTTTCTATATTACAGCCCGGCGTAAAGCCGGACAGGCTGTTAACAAAAAATCCCCCGGAAAGGGCAGCAAACGCTGCCGCTCTCCGAGGGAAAGCCCTTGCGGTCACAATCCTCGTTCAGAACGTGGCGTATAAATTTGGGAAGTCCCTGCGCCGCCTTATTCGGCGTGTTCCTCCCGCTTGCAGTCCTCGTGGGCACACAGGCGGTTGACGTGCATCATCAGGTACACATACTCTTCCTCCGTCAGTTCCCACCCGCGAGCCTCGTTCAGATAGACGCCGATGCTTTTGCAGCAGTCGTAGGTGGAAGGAAAAGAGGTTTTCAGCAGCTGGAACAACTCATGATTTTCGCTCTGCTCCGGAATTCCCTCCCGGGTACGTTGAAACAGGTAATGCATATGGGTCACAAACCGGGCATAGTCAAAGCCTTTCTGATCCACCGTAAGCCGGAAATGGTTTTCGATAATCCGGGTAATATGTTGGATCATTTCCTCATCCAACGCAGTCCCCTGCTTTTCTCCGGAATACTCCCCGTTGATAATATGCAGGGCAATGTACACCGCTTCCTCCTCCGGCAGCAGAACACCAAGCTCCCGATGAATCAGGGTCAGGGTCTTTTTCCCGATGTCCATCTCCGTCTTGAACAAATGCCGTACATCGTGGGAAATCGGGAGTGTAAGATTCATGTGCTTCCGGTTGCGCTCGATCGCAAAATGGATATGATCCGCCAGTGTCACGACAATGTTGGAGTTCACCTGCGTTTCCAGCCGGAGTCTGGCATAATCTACCACCCGGGCGGAAAGAGACATGATCTCCTCCGGAATGCCGCCGATCATGGACAGATACATAGGGTCAATATTATAAAAGGTTCGATCCACCTGACTGAGGGATATCTCATAGGGAGGGTGGCGGAAGCCGATTCCCTTGCCGAAGGCAATCACTTCCCGCCCACTGCTGTCCACACACAGGGAGACGTTGTTATTGATATTCTTGATAACTTTCATCGGCGCCCCCACAACAAAAAAACTCCTTGAGCTTACCAGGGCATAGCACAACACGTCCGGTAAAGCCTCAAAGAGTAACAATCCTTCTATGCATAGAATACACAATTTCCGTCCATTTGTCAAGGGTTGTTTTGAGCAATTTTAATTTGTTGTCAGATGCGGCTTTCATGCCCAAACCCATATAAAATCGCCCCGGCATTTTAGCCGGGGCGATTCTGAAAGCTTGAGCAAAGAGGGATTTTATCAATAGAACTTTCTCTTGTTCTTACGGGCAGCTTCAGACTTCTGCTTCCGCTTCAGGCTGGGGCTGACGTAATGCTCGCGCTTCTTCACTTCCGCGATTACGCCCTCCTTGGCGCAGCTCCGTTTAAACCGGCGCAGAGCGCTCTCCAGAGACTCGTTTTCCTTTACGCGAATTTCAGACATTGTTTTCCCTCCCTCCGACGCATCCGGCTTGATCCAGGATGCTTTCAGGGCCATACTGGCTTGATATATTATAAGGGGTCTAAAAGCAAATGTCAAGCGGGTTTTCTTTAATTTTCCCGAAAGAACGCCAATTATTTCACAATCAGGTTCACAAGCTTGTTTTTCACCACAATGGTCTTGCGAATCTGGCCCTCCTGCTTTGTCAGGAACTTCATGACCTTCTCGTCCGCTTTGGCAGCCGCGATCACCGTCTCATCGTCGGAATCGACAGGCACCACCACCGTACCGCGGAGCTTGCCGTTGACCTGCACCGCCATGGTGATTTCGGAATCCCTGCACTTTTCCTCGCTGTAGGCAGGCCAGCTTTCAAAGGCAATGGTCTGGTCATGGCCCAGAATCTGCCAGATCTCCTCGCCCACATGGGGGGTGATGCAGGAGAGCATCTTGATGAAGCCCTCGGCATATTCTCTGGGGCAGCTGCCATTCTTATAGACCTCGTTCACGAAAACCATCATCTGGGCAATGGCAGTATTGAAGCCCAGGGCCTCAAAATCGCCTGTTACCTTTTTCACCGTCTGGTGATAGATCTTCGTCAGCTTTCCGTCGTCGGTATCCGTAATGTTGCCGGGCTCGGTAAAGAAATTCCACACACGGTTGATAAACTTTTTGGCTCCCGCCACGCCGGTGGTGCTCCAGGGCTTGGAAACCTCCAGCGGGCCCATGAACATTTCATACAGCCGCAGGGTATCCGCGCCGTATTCCCGCACCACATCACTGGGATTCACCACATATTCCGGGAACCGTTTGCCCATCTTGATGCCGTTTTCACCCAGAATCATGCCCTGATGCACCAGCTTCCGGAATGGCTCCTTCACGGGAGACAGGCCCTTGTCATACAGGAACCGGTTCCAGATCCGGGAGTACATCAGATGTCCCACCGCGTGCTCGGGACCGCCCACATACAGATCCACCGGCATCCAGTGCTTCAGCAGCTCCGGATCACAGAACGCCTTGTCGTTGTGGGGGTCAATGTAGCGCATGTAATACCAGCTGGAACCGGCGCTGCCGGGCATGGTAGAGGTCTCCCGGATGCCGTGGATTCCGTGCCGGTCATATTTTTTCCATTCGGTGGCGTTTTCCAGCGGGGCCTGACCGTTCTTCCCCCTGTAATCCTCCAACTCAGGCAGGATCACGGGCAACTCCTCATCGGGCACAAAGTAGATTTTTCCGTCCTGCGTATATACACAGGGGACGGGCTCGCCCCAATATCTCTGCCGGGCAAAGATCCACTCCCGGAAGTGGTAGTTGACCTTTCTTCTGGCAACGCCCAGCTTTTCCAGCTTGCAGGTAATGGCTTCCTTGGCTTCCTCCACCGTCATTCCGGTAAACTCCTCGGAATTGATCAGCTTGCAGCCCTTACCCAGATAATCCTGCTTTTCAAAGGCACACTCCGACACATCCCGTCCCTCGATGACCTGGATCATGGGAATGTTGTGCACCTGTGCATACTCAAAGTCACGCTGGTCGTGACTGGGCACCGCCATAACGGCGCCGGTTCCGTAGTTTGCCAGAACGAAGTCACCGATGAATACGGGCACCTGCTTGCCGTTCACGGGGTTGATGGCATACACACCCTTCAGGGGGCAGCCGGACTTTCCCTTATTCAGCTCGGTGCGATCCATGTCGCTCTTCTTGACGGTCTCGTCGATATAGGCCTGCACCTCGTCCCGGTTCTCGATCCGATCCATGAGGGACTGGACGATCTTTCCGTCAGGCGCCAGCACCATGAAGGTAATGCCGTAAATCGTCTCAATACAGGTAGTGTAAATGGAGAAGGTTCCGCCGCCCACCAGCTGGAAATCCACCTCCACACCGGTGGACTTGCCGATCCAGTTCCGCTGGATCTCCTTGGTGGACTCGGGCCAGTCGATCTCGTTCAGCCCTTCCAGCAGCTTTTCAGCAAAGGCAGGCTGATCAATGACCCACTGCATCATGTTTTTCTTCACGACCGGGTAGCCGCCCCGCTCGGACTTGCCGTCAATGACCTCGTCGTTGCTCAGCACGGTGCCCAGTTCTTCGCACCAGTTCACAGGCATTTCGATCCGTTTGGCATAACCCGCCTCATACAGCTGCTTGAAGATCCACTGGGTCCATTTGTAGAACTCCGGGTCGGAGGTAGCGATCATCTTCGACCAGTCGTAGTCAAAGCCCAGCTCCCGCAGCTGGGCGGAAAAAGTCTCGATGTTCTTCTGCGTGAAGCCGTTGGGATGATGCCCGGTGCTGACGGCATACTGCTCGGCAGGCAGGCCGAAGGAGTCATAACCCATGGGGTGCAACACGTTATAGCCCTGCATCCGCTTCATGCGGGACATGATGTCCGTAGCGGTATAGCCCTCCGGATGTCCGGCATGGAGGCCCACGCCGCTGGGATAGGGGAACATATCCAGCACATAGTACTTGGGCTTGGAGAAGTCCCACACATCGGTATGGAAGGTATCGTGCTCCTGCCAGTATTTGTGCCACTTGGCTTCAATTTCCGTGAAATTGTAATTCATTGCAAATGCCTCTCCTTACACGGTAGGTTCCGTGACAATATCCCGAAGATCGATTTTTTCCGCATCGGCCCACAGGCGTTCCAGCCCGTAGAACTCCCGGGCATCCGGTGTGAACACATGAATGACCACGGCGCCGAAATCCAGCAGCTCCCAGGAGTTGCCCCGGTGTCCCTCTCTGCCAAGCATGGTCTCACCCAACTGCTCCAGCTTATACTCGGCGCAGTCGCACAGCGTCCGGACGTGGGTATTGGAAGTACCGGTGCAAATGATAAAGTAGTCCGCCAGACTGCTCACCCGGTTCACATGGAGCACCTGAATGTCCAGCCCCTTTTTCTCGTCCAGCGCCCGGGTCGCTTCCCAGGCGATCTGTTTGGAAGTTAACATTCTTTCATTTCCTTTCTGTTCAGCCATTCCAGCGCCTGCCGGGACTCGGGACTGACCTCGCTGCCCTGGTCCTTCAGGTGTTCCAGCGTCATTTCCAGCCCCAACCGCAGGGCGCCCTGCAAATCCGTATAAGCCAGACCGCGCAGCCGCTCCACCCCGGGGAAATCCCGGTTCGGCTCCATATAGTCCGCCACGTAAATGATGGTTTCCAGCAGATTCATATCCGCTTTTCCGGTGGTGTGGTTCCGGATGGCGGAAACCACCGCTTCGTTTTCCCCAAAGATTCTCTGCGCCACCAGACTGCCCGTCATTGCGTGCAGCGTTTTGGGGTATTTTCTGGAAAAATCATCCAATAGTGTACCATAGGCACGGCACAATGTCAACTGAAGGGGGCCGTCCAGCGCCTTGGTGATGTCATGGAGCAGCCCTGCCCGGGCAGCGTCCGTAACGTCCGCGCCCCAACGCTTTGCCAGCTCCACCGCCGTGTCCCGGCAGCCCAGCACATGCCGCACCCGATTGGGATTCAGCAGACTGATCACCACCTGCTCCAGCCGCTCCATGGGGAGGTTCTTCCAGTTGTCCGCCGTGTGGTACAGCCCGTTTTCCCGGATATATCCCTCCACTGCCGGAGACAAGAACTCCGATGCGCACCGGAACGCCAGCAGGCGGCGCAGCTGGGTAGAGGAAATTTCACAGGGATCACAGTCTACCGTACAGACTCTGCCGCCCATGCGCCGAAGATTGTCGGTTCCCTCGGCAATTCTTTGCCGCTCCTGCTTTCCGCCGCGGGGAAGAACGGCAACAGACGCCTCCCGCAGGATCTGATCCGCGTCCCTCCATTCCGGCAGACTGCACAGCATGTCCGTCCCCACGAGGAGCACCAGCTCTTCCCGGGGATACCGCTCCCGCAGCTGGCGGATGGTCTGCCAGGTATAGCTTTTTCCCGGGCGGGAAATTTCCAGATCGGACACGGCAAGCAGCGGACTCTCCTCCGCCGCCAAGCGGGTCATGGCAAGCCGCTGTTCCGGCGTGGGTTCGTCCTCCGGCAGTTCCTTTCCCGGCGTCTGCCGGGCAGGGATCAGCAGGACCCGGGACAACTCCAGCTGCTCCGCGCACCGGACCGCCGCCCGGATATGTCCCACATGGGGCGGGTTGAATGACCCGCCGAAAATACCGATCCGATCCATAGTATTCCCCCATTTTTTGAGAGTCTGTCTGATTTTCCGTGCCATAACCGAAATTCATTGTTGGCATGGAATTTCCCGTCCGTACCGGGGCGCTCAGTCTTCCTTCTTTTCCTGCCTGCGGGCAATGGCCTGATCGATGGCCTGTTGGCGGAAGTAGGCATTCCGCTCCTCCCGCTGCTTTTTCAGCACCTGCCGCCGGGCTCTGGCACCCTTGCGGACCGGGTTTGCCTTGCTGGCGGGGGTGGGCTTCCGCTTTGCCCGCCCGGTCTCGTTCCGCTCCGCCTGACACTTTTCACTGAACCGATAGATCACGAATTTGGAGCCGATGCAGGCGACTCCGTCGGCGCCCACCGCCTGACAGATGGCGTCGCTTGCCTCCCGGGCGGACATGAGCGCGCCCTCCAGCACCCGGCCCTTGACCAGTTCCCGGGCGGTCAGCTGGGTGTCCGCCTCGTCCGCCACGGCCTGAGTGACCCCCTCCTTGCCCACGATGAGGGTGGTATCCAATGTATTTGCCCGGGCGCGAAGCTCTGCCCGTTCCTTACTTGTCAGCATAACCTGCCTCCTTCAATTTCTCATAAAGCACCTTCAGCGCGTTTGCCCGATGGGACACGCTGTTCTTTTCCTCCGGGCTCACCTCCGCAAGGCTCTTGCCGAAGGGCGGATAGTAGAAAATGGGATCGTAGCCGAAGCCGCCCGCACCGGCGGGCGCCCGCAGCAGCTCCCCGTGGACCTCGCCCCGGGCCTGAATCACTTTCCCCTCCGGCGTAACGAAGGAAATGACGCACACAAACTGTGCCTGCCGCTTTCCGTCCGGCACGGCTTCCGTGTTCTTCAGCAGCAGCCGGAGCCGTCCGAAGTCATCCAGCGTCGGGTCAAAGCCGTAACGGGCAGAGTAAATGCCCGGCTCACCCCCCAGCGCGTCCACACAGATTCCGGAGTCGTCCGCCAGTGCGGGAAGCCCCGTTGCCTTCATGACGGCTTCCGCCTTGAGCAAAGAATTTTCTTCAAAGGTGGTGCCGGTTTCCTCCACCTCAATATCGACGCCCAGTTCGCTTTCGAGAACCAGCTCCATCCCGAACTTTTCGGTAATCTTCCGGATCTCCACCAGCTTGTGGGGATTTTTACTTGCCAAAACAACTTTCATGGGATTCTCCTCTTTCTTTTGCGCCCCTGAATTTCCGTTTCCTTTAAGGCAGCACCACGCAATTCGGCAAGAAGTCTCAGACAGGATTTTTGCGCCAATTCAAAGTTTGGAA
>ERZ857629.1117-NODE-1117-length-31821-cov-4.786312_pt1 | contig 31821 bp, 29 predicted proteins | sample MGYA00519700_ERZ857629 | MGnify/ENA primary metagenome ERZ857629 (study PRJEB31778, sample SAMEA3449351) | human gut metagenome | biome: human gut; feature: human-associated habitat; material: faeces | place: United Kingdom | collected 2010/2012 ... | reverse complement strand
GGCAACACTTTATTCCTAACATATGGTGTTACCAACCGGAAAAATCCGCTGACCCCAAATATGCAGGCTTTGTTATGTCAAACATATGGCAGATGACTGCGATAGAAATAGCTACAATTACTATCAACCAACTTTTTACGTTTCTAGTCTTTAGCTCATTGAAGATAATCTGCACCATGAAAAGCGATGTCAAGAACCAAAGCACATCGTTTCCTGCAATGCTACCACCCAACACCAGTTCTTTAACTGGTGTCAAGGCGTAATGAACCCAATTGGTATCACCTGACGTTAATAGGTTAAAAACATTCAAGCAATAGCCCAAGAACGAAAATACGACAAATGGGACTAACAACTTCTTACCCCCCCGATTAGTTTTGCTCTGGTTTCCTTTAGTCTGAAAAACTCACCCGACTTGAAGAAGAACCAAAACATGAAAAACTTTAGCGGTTCAAGCCAAATGCTATCATTTGTAAGTGGTATCAATCTCCACAATAAAATATGCATCAGCATCATGTAGCAGATCAATATTCCCCCAATCGTATCAAGATGTATTTGCCGTCCTTTCATACCCAACTCATTACTTTTCATACCCCAGGCCCTCCAGCCATTCCATTACTCGTTTCATTCTAATTTCCCATGGCGCCATTCTCAAAGCCGTTTCTCGGTTCTTGTTCACCAAGTCCTGATACTCTGAGATGTGCTCCACTATATCCCTCACTTGTTCGTCGGCGTGTTTCTTATCAATGGTGACAACGGGGTTGTATCCAATCAAGTCGATAAGTTCCTTTGGAGCACGTCCCAGAAGCACACTACGCGACAGCATTCCTTCCCAAAAGCGTTGTGTCAGCGTCTCTATGCCACTAGTTTCTTCGGGCGCAGTGTCGCAGCGCGGTAGCGATATGGTTATTTTTGCGTCAGCCATAGTGTTGAGCAGCTGGCTGAATGTGTGCATACAGCCGTTTGCATTGTCCCTGTTTATATGGTTGACGCCAGACACATAATGTTTAAAGAAGTTTCGCTTGATGCTGCCATATTCGAGCAAGTCTATCTTTCTTTCCGCAAGATTCTTACCAGCATGGTATGTAGCAACGTTTATACCCTCTGGAATGGAGAGTATGTTCATGTTCGGTAACTCCTTACGCATGAGATCTGCTGTTTGCGACGAGGTGAATATAGCGGTTCTCACTTTGTGTCTTTTTAACCATTTTGCTACCTTGCCGAAATAATGTGGCCAACAGTCCCAAATGAGCGGTATTATCTCGTAGAACATATAGTCGGGGAACACATCGAACGACAACGCTACAGGTTCCACAAAGCGGAGTCGTGCCTCCTTTCTGCATTTGCATAAAGAAGGGAAATCAACATTGTATGCCAACGAATGCAACACCTTTGGTGGGTAATACGGCTTCGCTGTGCGTCCGCCGATGTTCACCCAAGCCTCGTATGGCTGATACTTGAAACCAGATTTACCTCCGAATGCATATGGGGCCACAGCCTTTATTTTCTTCATTTCTATTTTTTTATAGTCCGACGAACGGACAAAAACAATACTCTTTACTATTTACTATTAGCACCTTAGGATATATAAAGAACAGCATGTCTTTAGCTACCCCAACCAGTGTCATCTTTGCATACCATTAGCCATCGCCATAAAGTGTATCAACTTTCTTTTAAAGCAGAAATAGCAATTTAATATTCATTTGGGGAAATAAATTCCTAAACACATCAGCAGTTTGAGAAGAAGTAAATATCGCTGTTTTTACCTTATGCTTACGGAAAAACGCAGCAACACTTTCCACCTGCTTTGGCCAACAATCCCAGATAACAGGAATCACCTCATAGAAAGCATAATCAGGGAATGTATCAAACTGGATACTATATCCAGAAACAAACCGCAGCCTTGCCTCCTTCTTGTTTTTAAAGATAGAAGGCAAAGTTATTCTATATATCAAGCTATGGAGAAACTGAGGAGGATAAAAGTTTCTTGAAACCTTACCCCCTATTTTTTCCCATGCTTCACAAGGATAATATTTAAAATTACTCGCACCTTTATATATAAGGTGGAATGGCTTTTACAATTTTCATTATCTTATTTTACGATTATATAATTCTTGCCGTCTGGTACAAGAAGTTTGCGCTCATGAGGTTTTAAGTTCTTGGCGAAGACAGACCATTCTGGCTTAGAGTATTTCTTATCAATCGTTATATCCGCCATGTCACATACTGAATAAAATACATTGTCAGAATTTACAGGCTTGTTTTTATTTGAAAGCAGGTTCGCCTTTTTCTGAGGATATTTATCTCCCCACACCTTACTGTTCCACACGATAAGCGGTACATGATATTCTGCCTTTCGTGGATTACAATTACCACCATGATCACTGACTCCAGTATCATAATCCGCACCATGGTCAGAAACCATCAAGAATGCAGATTGATAACCAGGTTTATCTATCGCCTTGATAATATGATACACATTATAGTCAGTAAACAAGACCGTATTATCGTATGCATTTACTACTGCTTGATGATCAGTCCAGGAAGAATTATCAAAAACAGGATTAGGTCTGTAGACATTCTGTTCCTTTTTAAAATTCCTATAAGGACTATGATTACCAAAGAATTGTACGATAAAGAACGTCTTTGGATAAACATTAGATAAAGAGTCTACGATATCTGCAATTCTTGCATCTTCTCCCGCATTATAGTTGAATATCCCGTCACATCCTTTTACTAAATATCTATAAGCCTGATTACAAATGAGATTATCTGCACTGATAGCAAACGTTTTGAAGCCACACTCCTTAAAAGGTTGTATAATATTCTTTTCCTGATAGTTCAATACAAAATTATCAGCTGTGGCTCTTGTCACTATTTGGGGAACAGAATACATGGTAAGATTAGCTGCAGAATAATAATCGCTAAAAAGCGTGAGATTGTCTAATGTTTCCAACAGAGGGGTTGTCTTGCGTCCATACCCTGCTATAGACAAATTATCATATCGCAATGACTCGCCTATTGCAAGAACATAAGATTCTTTTTCATTTATCTTTGGTCGTTTCGCACCAAACTTCATCTTTTCAGCTTCTTTTATATACCCTTTTTGAAATTGCTGCTCTATGGCATTATAGGACTGAAACCAGAAATTATAAGGAGGACGACTCAACACATTCTGCTCAACATAAAATCTTGTTGTAATATTGCCCCCCCACTTGACACGTAACTGAAAAGTAAGAAATACGATTGACAGGATAATAAATGAAGCTGCGCATAACACGTTAGAAGCCAACTTTTGTGGCTTCTTATATTTCCAAATCAACAATCCAAAAACCAAAAACAAAGGCAAAGCCCATGGCAACGCATGAAGCGAACTCATCACAAAGCCAGAGCCTTCATCTGCTGTGGTGTTCAGTGCCGAAATGATATTGCCCGCTATCAAGAAATTCTTATATAGCACAACCATAATGGTCTCGAAAAACGAAACCATCATTAGGAAGCTTGACACAACTACAAACAGCCATTTCTTCTTGATACATGCCAAAAGAAAGCACACAGGAAGTGTGTACAACACTGAGGAAATAATGCGACTCAGCGAAAAGCCTTCCTCTGATAACGCCTCTTTATAGACTATAGGTATTAAACATATTAATAACAACAGAAATACAGATAGACAGTTTATTCCTTTAAAAAAATGTACTAAAGTTCTTTTCATACTTGGTAATTAAATTGATATTGAACCCACTTTAAAACGCAGGATTGATTTAAATTAAACAAATGTTTCCAAAGCATAACTATTTAGTGTTCACTAATATCAAACATAAAAATTGGGAATAAAATTGATTTTTTGCAAGAAATGCTCTTTACCACCAGAATTCCAATTATTCCAATCTTTTTTTTCTTCTTCACTAAATGATACCCAAGGAGTATCTACAATTTCTATTTGAAAAAAATATTTCAACAAAACTTTTATAAAATAACTGATACTTTATTTTTTACTACATTCAAATAAAGTAGAAATCAACTTTCCATTATAATTAAGAAGTTGTTCTCGTATCTCATTTTTTGAAATTTCTTGCGCAGAACCAATGATTTTTGTAACACAATCTTGGATTTCATCAATTATTTCTGAAATTTTAAGCCCCACCTCTCTGTCATAAGAAGCTACCATTTGTTGTACATGAGACAGTGATGACCAAATGATTTCCTTGCACTCACTTTGACGTGTTGCCTGTTCTATTAAATTTGGTTTAAATTTCAAAAACTTATAACTCTTGTCAACATTCTCTATTAGAGATTCAAACATAGAATTAATACTAGAAAGTTGCGGAATTACAATTACACTAATATACCAATTCTTTTCATTTTGTTCTTTTTGAAGCCGTCGGTTTTCTTGATTTTGCTTAGTAAACTGGTAATATGCCCCACATAATCCTATCGCAGTCAGAACATTGTCAATAGCATCAAAAATTGGGATTTCAAAAGAAAAATTGATTGGAAACAAAATCATGATTACTATAAATCAATACCTGTTGAACCCTGCAATTCATTTTCAGCCTTTCTCAAAGACCCCTGAATGTCCTTCATTATAAAAGGACGTAATCCTTCCTCCAGTTTGTCATAAGAAAAGGAATATTTTTTCTCAAAAGCTGATATTCCACCACAAGTTTTAATACTTGGAAACAACAATCCCAAAAAGAAAGATGCATTAAAAGACGTTGTAGATGCAGGTAATTCTATAACATAATTATCTTTATCTACATCTTTTTTGTCAAGTTGCAATTCCTCACGTGCTTGCGCACCTTCTTTTCGACCCGTAAAGGAGCTACTATGAACCCCTCTAAACTTTTTATCTAATATTATTTGCTTCTTCATTTTCTTTCTATAAACTTATCTGTTAGAAATATCTTACAATCGATAAAAGTTCCTGGTATATAACGATTATAATAATGTAAATATTGCGGTTCAGGTAGTTTTTTAAAATCTTTTTCCTTATTCAAAGATATTTTCAGATGTGTATTCTCCAAATATGGTGCAACATCATTATCACATGTTAAGACGGTATGCCCAGAGATTATACTCAGACATGACTTGTAGTTTTCATCTATCAATCCTATACTTCCCATATCCGCAAATGCTTTCAAAAACTGCATGGTACCATTACCACGGGAAGGATCTTCAAATTTCAATCTACTGATACCCTCCCCCTAAAAGATACAAGGTAAACAAAGACCATTGTTCAAGATTTCTGAAACCAAACTATCTATCATATTTCTTGCTTGAGCAGTTAGCTGTTTTTTCAATGGAGAATACGAATCATTGATATAATATTCACTATGTTATTACTAGCTATTCCTTTTCGGTTATGTTTATATCCTTTGAAACGTCCCTCAATCGTTGGTAAGACCAAATATTCACCATCTGTATCTTTAAAGCCTTCGTAACTATATAATTCTAAAGCATGAAGATATTTCAAAACTTTCAAATCTTCATCATTTTGAGGTTGAGCTACTTTAATTTTAATTTTTCGTTGCTTTCCGATAGAAATTGTTTTTATAAATCTCATTTGGTCTTCTACATATTGTCTCAAAATCTGTTTCAAAAAGAACAAAGCAGAGAAAGAAACAAAATGACAATTTGAAAAATCAAGAACAACATGTCCTTGTTTATTCATCAAGGAACAAACCAACGAACTTAATGTTGTGACTGTTGCTTCAAAATTTCGTCCAAAAGAAAAGACACGAGGAACAACTATCGACTTAGGAGATTTTTGATTATCCCCAAACTCCCGACCCAAATAACGCAAAGATTTGTCAAGATGAGGTTTTAATTGGGTAGGTTTTATTAGTTCCAACAATCTCATTAAAGCACGATGCTTTCTACTACGCCGTAAGCGATATTCTCTCAATTCTATTCGCTTTTGCTTATTTTTCATCTGCTTATCACTTTTTTTCAACATATTCTAACCCTTAATTCATTGTTATTCATTGAAATTTCATAGATTATTTTCTTGTTCATAACCATTACAAATCCAAAACCATCTCTTTAGAACAATCTATAAACTTCACGTCATTAAACATTTCAAATGCAGACAACTGCTTATCTGTAAAAATACGTAGTTGCCATTTCAAATCATTATAAGCTTGTTCACCATAATGGCAGAATATAATTTTCTTTTTATCTTTTTGCAATTGACACAATGAGCGAAAATACTCCACAAAATACTGCTTATCCGTATCTCCTAAAGAATAACCATAAAAGATTATATTTTCCGCTTGAAATAACCAATTAGCGAACTTGCTCGTATTCTTATACTTACTATATGCTTTATATAAAAAAGCGTGATTCCTTGGTATATCAACAGTATCCTCTACTCCAAAGACTATATCATCGTCATTAGATAAGCTACCATGAACATGTAATAGTTTACCATTTTCTTGGGTAAAAGTATATTCTGATATTACTTCTGCATTCGCTGTATAATTAAATGTGGCTATCCTATTATTGTCACCATATTCTATTTCCCGTATTATTTTCTGCGCATTGGATTTTTCATAATCTATAGAAGGTTTTAATCCTGACAGCAAGTATTTTTTCAAAGATTCTTTTAACAAAGTATATTCTTGAAAAAAAGCCTCTTTTCCTTCTTGCTTCATCGGAATCATCAGACCACCATAGTTCAGTTCTAAGCAATACTTCGATAATTCCTTTTCTATATCAACCCATAGTAAATCACTTTGTTTTTGTTCCAGATGTTTTCCCAAATATGTCTTATCAACAAAAGATTTAAAGATTTGACTATTCATAAAATCTTTATAGGAAGTTTTAAGCCCAAGACTCAAATCGAATCCGTTTCCTAATATCAACAATGTATTATCAATCATAAGTTTGAAATATTTTATATCTGATAGGGTTGGGTAATGTATTGTAAGCCATCGGGTAACCCATCTTGCATATTCCACAAAAATGTAAGGTTTCGATATTTTTAATTTTTATACTCTATCATTTCAAGCTTTTTTATCACCTTACATGGATTTCCTGCAACCACACAATCAGCAGGAATACTCTTTGTCACTACACTACCAGCACCAATGATGCTTCTTGCACCGATCGTAACACCTTTGAGGATGATGCTGTGAACACCTACCAAAAAATTCCAATAAGGAGGTTTCATAACAGAACAAACATCCAATCCAGAAAGGAACATAAACAACGGCATGTGAAAAAATAGATAAACTTATAAAATATGTCATTTGATAGGCTAAAAGCCATTCCATAAATATGTCCCATGACAACCAAGAAAATTGCTAATCCCTTCAATCTATCAATATAATCAATACGAGATTTCGTATTGCTCCATATAATACATTAACAACTGAATGTTTCTGATATATTAGTCGCAATCTTCAATTGCTTTTCTGGTCATATAAATATACTGCTTACCGAACTGTAAATCTGGTTCCAAATAATTACCTTCTCCCCATTCATTCCAGGATTTTACAACAACAATATTTTCCTCATGGCTGCGTTGTTTTACCTTATCAAATATGGAACAGCACAATTTGTACCATTTCTGAGGAGTTGAGCCAAGTAATATTACACCTCTATTTCTACTTCTTGGAGAATGATCAAAGTTTGGTCCAATACATGGTATAAACTTACTTTTTGGCTGAAAATATCGTTCAATATCTTTCATATACTTATTATAGGACATATATTTAGGAAAACTTGTAAACTTTCTCACTACATGCCACATAAAATCTTTTATAGGGTTCTTGATTATATTTTGCATTTGCATATAATCAACACATGCTGCGTCAAAACCTTTATCTATTACTTTATTTCCATTATCCATTCCATAGCAAAGACCAAAGAACCAAAATCCTTCAAGCCCGTTTTCTTTTGCAAGTCTATTCCAAGTATTTTTAAACAATTCCATATCTGGAATATCTAATGCAGCAAAAAGTCCAAAGATAAGTTTGCCATTACACTTCATATAGCGAGGATCTTTAAATGCTGGAAGCATGGCATTGAAATGGTCTATATAATCTTGTTCACCAGGATACGTTTGTTCCATTAACATTGTATTTGGCTTCGTAGGATCCCATACTTTCTTAAGCCAAGAATGATTGGCCCAACAAAGGCAGAAAGGGAAATCTGGCTTACCTGATTCAACTACCTCTCTGAACACTCTGTCCAAAAGACGTTTGCCTGCAAACCAATAGTGCCAATAGCAAAATCCTTCTATAACGGCTTCTTTTGCCAATTCGACCTGTTTCTCACGAGTCTCAGGAACACGTAAATCATAATAGCCCAAATCTGCAGGAACCTTTGGCTGATGATGACCGGGGAACAATGGTTTCGCTCTTCCGACATTAGTCCATTCTGTAAATCCTGGCTGCCACCACTCATCGTTCTCTTTAGTTGGATAAAACTGTGGTAAATAAAATGCGATTAATCTTGGTTTACTCATTGTATAATTTGATTTTTATATTTTTACTTTATTAATGATTTTTGCTGGATTTCCTACCACCACTGAATATGGTGGAACATCCTTTGTAACGACAGCATTGGCTCCAATAACAGACCCATCACCAATGCTTACACCTGGCAGGATTGTTGCTTTATCACCAATCCAGACATTTTCTCCTATAACAACCTTTCCCTTAGATACAAGCGGACGTGATATGGGGGGGGTAAGATCTTATATCTATTGAGGTATCTCCATGAGAATTGTCTGTAATGGTCACCCATTTACCTAACAAGGTATTCTTACCTATCTTTATAGAATTACAAGCTGTTATATGTGCATATGGTCCAATAATAACCCTCTCACATAATATAATCTGAGGTCTAAAAGACTGTTCTTGATATTTATCCCATGCACAAAGACAGGTTCCCTTTCCTACAGAAACATGATCCTCAATTTGGATATATTCAGGACCTACAAGCTGAGACAACCATCCTATATAAACTCCATGTCCCAATTTAGAAAAACGATTCTTCACAGCATGGTAGTACAAGGAATCTGCCTTTATACTTAACTTCCTAATTATTGAAAATAAATTCATCGCAAAATCATATTAAAAATACGTTTACAATAGTAACAAACTCGATATAAATAATATGTCAAAGCAGGGAATTGACAATAAATGCGAACTGCTTCCTTGCCTTCCGTAGATATCATTCGATTTCGAATCTCTGGATAAAGCAGTTTGGCTTTTTTAAACATTTTCCCATGATAAGCATACTGTACAACATATTTCTTTCTTGTATAAAAATCATCATAATCTGAAGATTTTACCATTTTTCCCAACTCATCTATAACAGCTATAATGGAAAGCAGTTTTTTCTCTGATTTCTTGTTGGTCAAACTCCCCACATTATTAACCCAATAATGATAAAATGGTCTTTGAAGATGAACAGCTTTTGCACCAGCCACCAACAGACGGCAGATGAATAAGAAATCCTCGCTCATACATAACCATAAGGGGGAAAATGAAACATGATGCTTTACAATAAAGTCACGACGTACCATCGAGTTCCAACATACACAAATGGTCTCTACAGAAATAAGTTTCTTCAATAAGTCGGCACTACCTTTGTAATGTTGCTTCATCACCTGTTCATCCATATAGAAATCGCAAGTAACAATATCGGCATCTGTTGTTAAAGCCTCTGTCAAAAGATATTCTATCATGTCGGCATCCACATAATCATCAGGATCGGCATGTATCACAAATTCACCAGATGCAGCCTCAAGACCAGTCTGTCGGGCGGAACTTACACCACCATTCTTTTGATGGATAGCCTTCACTCTTGAGTCTTTTGCAGCATATTCATCACAAATAGCAGCACTTCCATCTATGGAACCATCATCTACAAGCAACACCTCAATATTATGATGAGTCTGACAAAGAAGACTATTCACACAACGATGGATATATTTTTCAACATTATAGACTGCTACTATTATACTAACCTTGAATTGATCATTCATAAGTCATCAATTTATTTTGGAACAAATAAAAACTGATTAATTCGTTTGATTACAAAATTAGACACCCCTCTCTCTATGAATCTTTCCGACAAGTGCGAGAATAAAATTACCGCAACAAACGTCAAGCCAAAAACAACAGGGAAAGCATAAGGAAAAGAATGCACTTTTACATAAACATAACTGGTAAATGCTCCCATAATAGGCCAATGGAAAATATAAATACTAAAACTTATTTTTCCAAGATACTGAAGAGGACGAGACTCTAATATCCGCTGCAGAAAGGGCAACAGATAAATGGCAAGCAAAAGCACGATAGCCATCGAAAAATTCTTCACCTCGACACTGGCATTAACAGGAAATTTCCACCTTATTACAAAGAACAGGATAAATAAGATTTGCCCCCCCATCAGCTTCTTCGGGGTACTAACAGGCTGCTTATATAAGTAAGAGAACAAAAATCCCATCAAGATACCCAAATAAAAGATATCACCAATACCAAACAATACTAAGACTACCACAAGCGCTAATAGTTTGCACTTAGGAGACATATTATCTATACCCATACGCACAATTATCGCAATGTAAGTTCCAAAGAACACATATTTCATCATCCACAAAGGAGCATCCCAAAAATCAGGATTAACAGGGCTTAATAATAATGCCTTAATGAAACCAACGATACTAACAGGCCAAAAAGCTGTCTTCAATGTTTCTGAACCAGATAAATTACCTGCTTCAACATGATAATCGAATGCTCCAAGATGCCATGCTATAAACATCATAATAAACACGACACCAAAAGGAACAGCAAAGCGAAAATATCGATTAACTGCCATTTGAGACAAGAGAGCCATGTCATGAAACTTTCTTTCTACAGACAACCATGCAGTGAAACCACTGATGATAATAAAAAATGCCACAGCAAAGCCACCATCAATAAGCAAGGAAGCATAAGGATTAGTACTCATCCATGACGGCATAGGAAAACCCATCAAATGATAATGGCAGAGAAACACCATTATAGCACCGATGCCTTTTAATCCGTTGAGATATTTGATCTTATTCATTGTTTTTTAATTCCTTCCTATTTTTAACAAAAGCTTTTCTACATTTGAACAAATCTTGTTTTCTAAGCAAGAGGTAAGTTTTATTCTTACTTTATCAGCCAAACAACATAAGCCAAACATCAAGGAAACAAAGCCAAGAACGATTATCAACTGTATTACAGGGCTATAATTCCAACTTAAACATTGAGACAAACAAGAAGCTATCCATGGATAATATGCCTCGTAATCAGTTATTAAATAAACGGCAACTGCTGAGGTAGAAAAGAACAGGATGAAACCAGATAATTTCTGAGATACTTTTATTTTCAGGAATATACAGAACATACTCGCTGCCATTAACAGATTAAGAGGCGACGAATAATCATACCAGTTAAAGGCTTCAATTGGCTGTACCTTATACCTAACTGCACAACACAATAAAAACAAGATAACTGGCAAATGAACCTTCGCTTTAAACAAGTCTATATATCTACCTCCGAACCGCAGCCAACAACCTATCAAATATATATTGATGAAATTGAGAATATCATATCCATGATGATTGTATAAGGAATCGTGCATAAACCATCCTAAATATACATTAATAAAAGTAACAACAAACAATAATTTGTAGAATCCATATTTAGAAATGTGCTGCAGATAGCACTCTATCACAGGCGCAATCAATACCAACAAAAGATAAACTTTCATAAACCACCAGGGAGAACCGCTGAATGGCAAAACTTGCATCCAGTTAAAGCCAGTCCCTCCTATGACAGCAAGCAAGGCACCAAGAACAACTGCATAAAACATGACAAGCGAACTGGTCTTCACCACTCCCTTTAAAGAATGACGAATACCAAAATAACCTGTTATCAAAACAAACAAATTAACATGAAAGGTAATATATGGCATGATTCTAACTAAAAGTCCACCAAGCTGATTGGATTCTTTAGAAACTAATGGCAGGAAATGTCCATTAACATGCCATAAGCATATTAACATCATGGCAAATATACGAATCAATTCAATATTTAAATTTCTTTTTTCCTCCATTTTAATTATATTTATGTTGTATTACACCTTTTATTCTCAAAAAGAAATCTCTTGTTCCTTGAGAGAAACATAGGAATTCACCAAAAACAAAGACAGTAACTATTATAGCTACAACCAAACTATAGCCACCGAAAACAAAATAGCTTGAAAATCTATGAGGCAAAAAGAATGCAAACAGATAATCAAAGGCAATAACATCTATTACGATTACTATATATCTAAAAACAACCCTTCTGAAATATATCATTACTGAACTTTTCAGTCCATCATGAAAAAGAAGAATTGGTTTCCATATACAAATAATAATTACCTGAGAAAGAATACTACCCAAGATAACACCTTCATAGCCTATCAAAAATCCTAACCCCAAAGCTGCTGCAATATTGATTGCACCCTCTACCATAGGTGCCCATATATCACGAAATATTCCAAAACCACTTATATATTGATCTACAGTACTACGGGTAATGAATATGCTTTGATCAATAATTAGAAGTATTAAAAGAAAATTTCCAAGTACATATTTCTCTCCCAACCACAAAGCGATAAAGGGATGAGAAAGAAAATAGACACAAATAAAGGCTATAGCAACCATACAAAAGCGAGAATCATACAACTCCCAAAAACGTCTTTCAATTTTTTCTTTGTTTCCTTCTGCTATTAAATTTCCAATCGCAGCACCAACACTACTATAAACCATACTGATGACATCTTTCAGTTTTCCAACTATCAATAGGTAATTGGCATAATATGCTACTATAGAAAGCGTTGAAAAGGCATACATGATAAATGGAGTACCTTGCAGCAACAATACAGTTGTGATTCTATGAAAGAAAATTTGCTTTGTCTTTTTAATAACCTCTGGATATTCTTTAAACAAACTCTTTCCCTTACTTTCAGCAGTCTTTAACCAAGGATATTCCTTTGAAATAGTATAATTAAGCCACCAACAACTGAATAATGTAGAAAAGAGACTGGTTCCTACATAAAAGAGGAAGGGATTAGGTACTATTGGCAACAAAAATATCTGCAACAACTTTAATGCCGCTCCCATGCCTGTGGTAACTCTAGTTACTTTATAACCCTTCTGATCTGTATTAAGTACAATTTGTCGATAATTAACAAAATAGCCCAATAAGGAATTAAAAAGAAAGACTCCAAAAATAGCATAGGCATACCAAAGCGGTAATTCCATGCCTTTGAAGATTTTTGGGAAAAAGCATAATAAGACCGCAGAACCAGCTATAACCATAAAGGCTATTTTTCTATATATCCAGCCTTGCAGTGTAACTATACGATTGATTTCATTAAAATCTTTTGAAAATAATGGTTTATAAAGGAAATAGGTAACCGACATACCTATGCCTAATTCTGCTAAATTGAGAAAACTGAGAAGGTTTCCTACTGTCGATTCCAATCCTACAACTTCCGAACCAAGATAATCAAAAAAGACTTTTCTTGACCAGAAGCCAAGTATCATAAAAACTACATAATAGAAAAATGATACTTGGGCATTTTTAATACTTTTTGCTGTTCTGGATTCCGCCATTTTATCCTAAAAACTTTGATTAATTTTAATATTCAGACAAATCTTTACCGACTTTCATCTCACCTTTGAGTTTCTTCTCTATAATGCCATGCTTATACAAGGTTTGAATGAGAGAATTTGAATAATTATTGTATATAAGCAAGTATGGCCAGTTTTCTCCATCATTCTTAACATGAGGGACAATAATACTGACGTTATCAACTGTATTCTTTTTATCGGCCTCAACAACTTGTTTCAAAATATCGTAATTGACACGCTGAAGTGTATTTAATGTATAATTAAAAGGCACATCTGTATTAATACGTAAATCTGCAAATGTTGGAAGCGAACGATTTACTTGAGAAAAAAGAATCAATAAAAAAACAGGCAATGCGATTATACTCTTCTCCCAATAACGGGATATTTTGACGATTCCCAAAACAGCCAAGATGATAATTGGAAAAAATACCGCAAAAAGTATATCAGGACGACTCGAATAACTTGGAACAGATTTAGCTGACACTAAAACAACATAAATTACCGTAATTACCGATGATAGCAATAACTGGATGATGAATAAAGGCAAACGCTTTTCCTTTTTTAAAGCATATACACCAACAGCAAGTGCAAAGAGTAAAAGCAAGACAAAGAACACGTTATATCTAACCGCCAATATTGAATGTATAGAAGTTACAAGTTGAGAGGTAAAACCCACAGTTTGAGCCTCTTTGGCAAGATAAGCAGCACGTGGCCCCATCAACTCCATCAAATTTACAAAGAGCCAGAAGCCAATGATACCAAAAAACCAAATGTTTTGTTTTACAAACGAAATATATTTCTTTGCTTTCTTTTTACCAAAGGGCATTGTTGTCAGAATCTGCGTACCTAAGAAGATAACAAGAATGTCTGAACAAAACAGATTAGAACAAATGGCAAGATATACAACTAATAAGAGCATACCCTTCTTTACAAAATTAAAGTCGTTACCATGCAACCAATCTTTTTTCAACAGACTCATAACCAACATTGCATTTACAACGTTAGGAATCAAGTAAAAATAATGACACGTAAGGTCATTACTATAGAAAAGATGAACATTAGCAGTATCTTGTGTCCGGAATATCAAGTAATGAAGCAACAAGAACAACAAAGACAGCATCATTGCCAATTTCTTTTCTACAGAAAATTTTTTACACAAAAGATGATAGAACATTCCTACATAGGAAGTAAGAAATATACTAATAACAAAAGAATGTAATGTCGTTTGCGATAAAAAATAGTCATGACACAATGGATATATCAAAAAAGAAGCTAATTCTGACACCAAAGGCATTAAAAATTCTGGGAAAACTCTTGACGGATTCCATGCATGGATAGAAGGAAGAGCTATACGATTAGCTGACATAAACATCCAATCATCAGAATTGTATGGAATAAGAGGATGAATTACAATATAGTACAGTAGGAAGAACATAAATAATCCTACAAAGAATGCCACTGGCAGATAATTTTTTCTTTTCATTTTTACTTAACTTAATTTATTCCTGTTTATATTTAATCTTGTTTTTTATACTTTTTCTTCTATGAAATATCTTGGACGTTGCTTTACTTCTGTATATATTTTACCTATATAAAGTCCTGTTATGCCAACACCTGTCGTTATAATACCTCCTATAAACCATAATGACACCAACATAGAAGTCCAACCTTGTATTGTCTCACCTCTGAAATATTTTATCAAGGCGAAGAATATCATCAAGACTGCAATAAAAGTCATTGTCAATCCCATAAAGGTAATAAACTTCAATGGTGCTACAGAAAAAGACGTAATTCCATCAATGCTGAAAGCTAACATCTTCTTTAATGGATACTTAGACTCTCCTGCCTCACGAGCCTTACGGTCGTAATACACAAAGCCTTCTCTAAATCCAAGCTCTCGAACGATGGCACGCAGGAACAGATTTCGCTCAGGATATTGCATCAAGGCCTTCAATGTACGATTGCTCATCATACGAAAATCCGCATGATTGTAAATCACTTCCTTATCCGCCATCTGCATAATCTTATAAAAAGCCTGCGCTGTAAATCTTTTGAAGAAGGTATCTGTCTTGCGCTCCTTTCTTACACCATATATGATATCTTTCCCCTCCTTGAGTTGCTTTACCATATCAAGGATAACATTCTCATCATCTTGTAAATCAGCATCTATGCTAACCATTGCATCACAATGATCTATAGAAGCCTCCATACCTGCCCAAAGAGCATTTTGATGTCCACGGTTATGGGATAATTTGATACCACTAACAAAAGAATGTTTTTGCGCTGCTTCTTTTATCATCTCCCATGTATTGTCTTTACTGCCGTCATCAACCAAAAGGAGCATTGTATCAACATTTGTTTCACGCTTGATTTTCTCGGCAAGTTTACCAAGAATATCTATTGTCTTATGTAAGACCTCTTGCTCATTATAGCAAGGTATAACTATATTTATTTTCATAAAATAAACAATTAAGATTCTATAAAATGGATAAGTTAGTAAACACCAATATTTCACTTCGCACCCACTTTCAGCGGAAATGCTATATTAGCAATCAGATTAAGTTTTGTACTTTTATATTTTTGAAATTATTTTTTTATGATTCTACTTTACACTTATATTTTCCCAAATAAAGATTAGCACTATTCTTTTTATTCTACCGTTACACTCTTTGCCAGATTTCTTGGCATATCCACATCCAATCCCTTATCTACTGCCACATAATACGCAAGTATCTGCAGGGGAACGCCGCTGAAAAGAGATACCAAAGCATTGAGGGTCTGCGGTACTTCTATCACAGAATCGGCTATCGCCTTGACTTGTTTGTCGCCTTCGGTAACAATAGCCAGGATGCGTCCGTTGCGGGATTTTACTTCCTGCATGTTGCTGATGATCTTCTCATACAACTGGTGATGTGTGGCAAGGAATACAATCGGCATATCGGTATCTACCAAGGCTATCGGACCATGCTTCATCTCGGCTGCAGGATAGCCCTCGGCATGGATATAGCTGATTTCCTTTAGCTTCAAGGCTCCCTCTAATGCTACGGGATAGTTGAATCCTCGACCGAGATAGAGGAAATTATGTGCATAGGTGAATACTTTAGCCAGTCGGGAGATCGATGGCGTCTGCTCCAACACTTTCTCCATCTTGCTGGGTATCTCTGCCAACTCGGCGATGGTCTCTACATAGTCTTTTTCGGAAAGGGTGCCAAGCTCATGACCTAACGCCAAGGCAAAGAGGGTAAGGACGGTGACCTGACCGGTGAATGCCTTGGTACTCGCCACGCCTATCTCGGGTCCTACATGAATATAGATGCCGGTATCTGTCTCTCGGGCGATGGATGAGCCTACGCCATTGACGATGCCGAAGATCAATGCTCCATGCTGCTTGGCAAGTTGAATGGCTGCCAAGGTGTCGGCAGTCTCGCCACTCTGGCTTATGGCTATCACTACATCATCGGATTCGATGACGGGTTCGCCATAACGGAACTCGCTGGCATATTCTACTTCTACTCGCTTGCGACACCTCTTCTCTATGAGCTGCTTGCCGATGAGGGCTGCATGCCAACTGGTTCCGCATGCCACGATGATGATATGCTTGGCTGACATGAGTCGGTCTTTATAGTCTGTAAGGGCTGACAACACGATGTGGTTGTTGGATGGATTGTCCTTATCCGCAAACAGGCGACCACTCATACAGTCTTTCAGGCACTGGGGCTGGTCGTAGATCTCTTTCAGCATGAAATGGTCGAAGCCTCCCTTGCTGAGTTTAGAGATGTCGAGGTCTACGGTCTTGATGTCATAATCGCATAACTTATGGTTGAGATTGATCATCTCTATATCCTTACCGATTCTGATTTCTGCAATCTGACCGTCTTCGAGATAGACTACCTGGTCGGTATATTCTACGATAGGAGTGGCATCACTGGCGATATAGAAGTCTTGCTTGTCGGCTCCTACGCCTACCACCAATGGACTTGACTGGCGGGCTGCCACAATGTGAGTGGGGTTCTTGCATTCGATAACTGCTATGGCATAGGCGCCCACAACATCATTCAGTGACTGGCAAACGGCTGACACCAAATCTTTGCCATTCTGCTGATAGTATGAGTCTATCAACTGTACCAGCACCTCGGTATCTGTTGTGCTCTTGAACTGATAACCGCGTGCTATGAGTTGTTCTTTCAGCACCTGGTAGTTCTCGATGATGCCATTATGTACCAAAGCCAGGTCACCACTCATACTGACATGGGGATGTGCATTTTCGGCTGATGGTTCGCCATGTGTTGCCCATCGGGTGTGGGCTATACCGATATGGCCTCCGCAGTCTTTGTCTGCTGCGAGTTCTTCCAAGTTTGCTACCTTGCCCTTTGTCTTATAGACATTGAGTTTGTCCTCTCCATTGACGAGTGCTACTCCGGCACTGTCATAGCCTCTATATTCGAGCTTCTTCAGTCCTGCTATCAGGATTGGATATGCTTCCTTTTGTCCTATATATCCTACTATTCCACACATAAATTTATGGTTATGTCGTTATATTCTGATTGGTTTTGTATTTTGCTTTTTATTGTTTGTTTTGGGGTATTTTATTCTTCTGGTTGTGACTATATAGTATGTACTCATACGTATGCGTACATATTATAGCTATAAATATATTGTTTCTATTTATAATCGCACCTACTTTAGTATTACCATCTTTATCTTGTGATAGCAAGGTACATAAGCAGCCCCAGTTCCCAAGTCGCTCTACCCCAACTCAACTGGCAGGGTAAAGGATACCGATCATTACAATCGCTTCCTTATCGGAAGTATAGCTTTATGCCTTGCTCAATACTCGCTGATACTCTGTGATATTGATTATCAAAGCATCGGATGGTGTCACTACAATGTTTGCTTTCGGATGCCTCTTTTGTATCTTCCAGCAAGCATAGGCGATACAAGGTGCAGTATTGCGAGCTTCAGGTTCTGCTAAGATATTATCTTCTGACATATCAGGGATTTGTTCCTTGACAATGCTGATGTATTTCTCGTTTGTCACCCCCCCACAGATTCTCCACAGGACAGATCGGCTTCAATCTATCTACTATCAATTGAATAAGGGAACGGCCGACTCCCATCACATCTATGAATTGTTTTGGGTAGTCGGGTGTTGACATCGGTCAGAAGCGGCTGCCAACGCTGCCAGCCATGATTATGATTTGGATATCGTTGAGATTATGCATAAATCTTGTTTTTTACCTCTTAGTCTCCTTAAGGATTTTTTCCCGTCCTTCCTTACCCTTAAGGAAGGCTCCACCTTTTTCTCCAAGCCTCTCTTTCCTCAGGGACGAGAGGGGGTAACCGCCCTACAGTGCTGTATATGCCCCACCTGTCCCTCCCCTGCGGGAGGGTCCTTAATCCTAAACCAAGCCTTTCCCTTAACCATTAAGGGAAAGGATGTAGCTGGCTCTGCTATAGCGCCACCAGAATTTTGGTATCGTCAGCGAAGCTTGTGCCCACAAGGGGCTGCCGATGAGTGCCTACGCAACAGAGTTGCGATTGTTTGTCGGCTAGCGCATCTTCAAGATTCTATCAATCTGCCGCTCTCACGCAAACGTTTCTTGAAACCTTGCATCACTTTATCTGCCCATTCATGAAGGTTTTCTTTCATCAACTGCTTTTGCTTTTCATCAAAACTAGAATAGGCAATCTGTTGCTCCATACATGTCTGAGCCGTTTCCTTAGCTAAGTCCAGTGTACGTTCTGTCACTTTACCATTGGTAAGTCTCTCGCCTAATTGGGCGTAGAAGTAGCCTTCACAAAAGGCTATACAATATTCTTTTGCTGTCATAACGCTTATATTATTATATATATTGCATCAATCAATGCACTTAGAAAATAAGTAAATATAGGAAAACATACGATAAAACAAGTAATCGATTTCGTCTGAATTCTCTATGGCAATTTTGCCTTTTTCATAATGACGAATCTGAAAATCATTACCTATTTTTGTCAATGCTAGGCATTCATCGTTCAGCAACTGTCTGAAATTAGTATCATTGCCAGACAATTTGTCTAGCACTCTATCAACAGACTTTCTTTTATCAACTTTTCCGTCTTCAAGAAAATAGGTCTTAGAACGTTCAAATGCATCCCAAAGTTTATCCAACGCCAATTTTCTATCCTCTAATTTTGGCAATCGTATTTTGCCAGCAGCATCAGAGACAAGCCTATTTAATTCTGGGTCTTTTGTATTCACTACTCGATGAATGATAAGATTAAGAGGTAATGGGACTACTCGCTCGATTTGACCAGCGTCTGTCAACGTATAATTTAAGCAATTGCGTTCGAACAACTCATTGATTTTCTCTTGGAATGCTTTTCTATTAGCTCCCCTATCATCTATACTGTAATGATAATGTTTGAAAAATGTATGGTAATTTCCAATTTTCCTTACATCCTTTATATTATGATGAATATACTCTACCAAGTCTAATACTGCATAGGTGTTGATGTCTTGTGCTTCAATATCGATACCAAATGGTGAAACGATTGGTTCTGTCAAGCGATTAAGCCCCATACCTAAATTCGGAATAATAGACTTGATACCATCACCCAATGCTGCTTCATCACATCCGCAAATTTCTCCTGAGTCATAACATCTTTCAGGAAAAGAAGCAGCCAAAGATGAGTTGGCGATAAATTCATTTATTATCAAGACTATGCCATTCCATATAGCCACATTGATTTCTGTCAATGTACGAGGTGGCATTCCTTGTTCTTTATCTGAGAAATATTTCATTTGTTTCATCTCCTCATTAACTTTGCTGCAAATTCAAAGAAATCTGCAACGTTTTTGAAATTATCAAACTACTGGCAATATAGGATTGCATAAGGTTCAGGGAACCTACTGCGTATATCTCTGCCTTTATCATACTTGCCAAAGCTTCCTTGGTATAGACATTCAGTTATTCTTTGTATAGATATTCGCTCATTATGTCTATCTTTTTTCCTCAGATATTCTCTATATGACACGGCACGTAAACAGGCATACTACCATCATAAAGAGCATACGGTAGTAAAGAAGCAAAGCATTCTTAGCCGTCCGCTTGTAATTATCTGATGTTTGAGACATTTTTATCTGGTCTATCTATGAGAATCAAAGATTCTTTTAAGTCTATTACAATAAAATTGTTTCTGAAAACGACTTAAAATACTATTTTCGATATAAACTGGATTCTCTGCAAAAAAAAGGTCGGCAATGCGTGATATTTGGCTACAAATTTGAAATGGTTCTAATATCACTTGGTTACTTGTTGTTAATGTCAATTTAAAATATCGATCGTGAAAGCCATTTCTAAACAGAAAATCCACGCACACCAATACTTCCTTGGATAACGGCTCTAAATCAGCCATAAGTTGTTTCCAATAAATCTCGGTCATTTCACAAGAGAGTATTGTTACTAAACACACATTTGGTTGAATTGCTTGAATATTATAATAGTTGCTACGCATTACCATTTTTCATAAATTCTGTTGATAAAGTTTAATGTGTCTTTGACCTCCATCACAGCTTCTTCATAAGTGAGAATACGAGTTGTTTCTACATTCTGATGGTCTGTATGAGCTATTGGATGCCTGTGATTATGATAATATGTATAAGCGTCTGCTAAAAGTTGCGCCAACTCTATATCATCTGGGTATGGATTATTTTTCTCCACAATTTTATAGCCACATGCAGAACTTCCTTCGAAATACTTACCATAGTTTGTAACAGGTCCCGCAACTTGACTAATCTTTCCATTAATTGTAGCATCAAGAGCTCGTAGTATGCTTGCAGAAAAACAACTGTAATCCTCGACAACTACGCCAGAGTTCACTAATACCAGTGATGTATTTATCATTTTCTCTATTTTCCCACCCTTAATTGGCTCTATGTTATTAATGTGTGCCTCTATCTTTGCATCAAGTAATGAACGGCCATTTCTATCTGGAGGCAAAATCTTATCCAACATCAAACGATTTGCCTGAGGTATTACGTCTAAACATTCAGACACTATATCTACAAGAAGTTTTGTAACAGCACCTTGAATGAGCATTCTCTTGTTGTTATAATAAGAAATTATTACTTTTGCTTTCTTACTATCAGATATCTCAACGTTAAACAGCATACCTTTAGGAAGTTGCTCCTTTTCGTTTACTGTATAATCTCCTGATTCTTTGAAGCAATCAAGGAAAGCTTCAAAATCGACTTTCTCCACATTTTGAATAGAAGGTAGGATACAATGCTCCAATTGCATTCCATACTTTGTCAATAAGTAGCTCCAACACGCTTCAGCTATATTCACCCAATCTCCTTGCTCGGTGTGACTATAGTTTCCTCCATTTTTGTGATACAAATGAAGAATTCCTTTTCGGATTCCATCTGTTATATCTAATCTGATTTCATTAGCATTATCTGTACGTTTTATGCTTATTCCTTGATTCATTTGAGCAAACTCTTCCAATGCCGTATCAAGGTTTGCCGTCTCTATAACATATCTATGAGTATCTTTCATTTCTATTTTTGTATTGCCTGTGATCTCAACTTATATCCTACAGTTCCCTCTATAATTTTTTCCAGTAGAGTCTTCATGTTCTCCTTCTTGGTAAAAGGTAGATCTAATTGTTTGCAAATGGATTCTAAATCAGCTCTTTTCAAGTCATTGGTAGAAAAATAAGAAGAGGCTTCCTCACGTGATTGTATGGAGTTGAGAAAAGTGATGGCTTCTGAAACAACAATGGAGTTTTCAGACATTGGTTCATTTGGTTCTTTGGAAGAAGAAATTATATTAATTTCTATTTGTTTCTCACCATTCTCAATTTCTTTAACCATAGCTTGTGGCAATTTGTTTAAGAAAGCAAGAAAGTGCTCCATTTCTGAGACATAAAAATTCGATCTACTCATATCCCAACTTATCTAACAATTCATCTACTATTCCATTGATGCCATCTATTACGTTGATGCCAGAGTTTCTTTTACTGATAACAACTGGTACCCCATATTGAGCAGCATCTGCAAAAAGTGTCTTATTTTCACGCAAGGTATCCTCAAATACATCAAATCCCAATTGCTTTGTTTGGGCGATGAAAGGGCGAAGGGCACTGATCGGCTTCTCTCCGTAATACTGAACCATCGTAAATACGACACCCAGTATTTGAGGATTTATTGGCTCGTAATCATCCAAATCCGAGTCGTCAATAGAAACGTATTCATTATATTCCTTGACTAACTTATCCAAACTATTCTTCAGATAGTCAATACCCATTGTTGACAGATAGTCAGGCTTGGCTGGAATCAGAATATAGTCGCTTGCGACAATAGCATTCTTGGTAACGATATTGAAGTTTGGTGGACAATCTATAAAAATTATATCATAAGCCTCATCTGGTAGCTGGTTTATGCCGTCCAAAAGCCGATGATGTACTTTAATAAATTGTTCCTTAGCTTGGGTCATATTGGCACCGCCCAACTTGGTTGCAAGTTCCAAGTCTACATTTATCAGTTCCAAGTGTGAAGAGACCAAATCAAGTTTCCCTTTATTTTTCAGAGAATTCTTAACCGTATGAGGTGTTATTATCAAATCCTCAAACCTTTCAGTTCTTACTTTTTTCGAATCAGAAAACCAATTCTTGATAGTATGCTTGTCTGCAACCTTTTCCTTCCATTCATCAGGTTTCAAGAATGAAAATGTCAGACTTGCCTGAGGATCAAGGTCTATCATCAATACTTTATACCCAAGCTGTGCTAAATCACCAGCAATATTGGTGGTAAGGGTTGTTTTACCAACACCTCCCTTATAGTTTATTATTGAAATTATATCCATCGCTATTTTGAAATTTTATGTTATACATTTTAGTTAATTTTCTTTTGAGAAGAAAAATTTGCAAGTAAGCGTTTATCCAAGCGACGTAACCACTTGACGTTTAATTAAATCCAAGTGTTTTTTATCATCAACCACAATCTTATCAATAATTTCTTTGCCATGATAAATTATGCTTGATAAAGTTTCATCATCTCTTCAAAATCAGAGATAAATTCATTTCGTTCATCGTTGTATTTCTTGAATAAAGGAGTTAAAACCTTGGATGCGGTTCTGCCCCAAGAAGGCAACTGGCTTCTAAACCAAGCTTTAGCTTTTATCCTATCATGCAATATTTCATCATAAGTTATGTCTCTGAAACATACTTGCTTGCTATATCCCTCGCCTATATTTTCCCAAAGTTCATCTGCATCTGACAAGCCATGTAAATATGTAGCTGTTAACTGTTCGGGGGACATATTGGTTGGCAATACAAGGATATTGTTAGCCTTGACTATAGATTTCATCTTGCTGATTTCCTTTCGTACGTCACCATCCACTATTACAATAGCCACTGGTTCTACAAAAGCAGGAACTTTCTTTGATACCAACGAAATAAGATTTGCACCCGAAAAATCAATATCTATGAACTTCAATACAGATGTCTTACCTCGCAACAGATGCTTGGCAAACACTATATTTTCCTTATCTTCTGTATATACAGGAATCTTTCGAACAGATTTCACTTTGCCTTGGATCACCTGTAGATTCAATGTAATATTACGGAATGAAGCTCTGTCATTAATGATTATATTTTCATCTTGGCGTTTGAGATAAATCAGTTTTACTTGGTCCTTAGTTACTTCCTTTTGACTACATTCACCGATTAAATCGTCAATGCTCTCCAATAAGGATAAGGAATGCGTGGTAAAAAATATCTGCAAGTTCAGTTTAGATGCATACGTGCGCAGCGTCTTGAGTAATTGTTTTTGCGAAGCTGGATACATGGTTGCATCAAGTTCGTCTATGGCTAAGATACCACCTTTATAATCATTTGGGTACTTTTCTTTCAAACGCTTAAAAGAAAATAATGCCAAGATTATCTTGCTCAAATTATCTTGCCCCACAGAGTTTTCATTCCAATCATATTTATCGGTAGTAATACCTATCGTCTGCTTATTGGCATTTTCAAGAAGGGCAGCAGACTCTATATTGGTTTCTGTAATCAGAATTTTATCATGGAGTCTTTTGAACTCTGAGAGTTCCTGTTCAGAAAGCAATAGAGATTCAGATACGTTTCCTGATTCTGCTACAGGCAGAACTCGCTTCAAACTTAAAAAGATTGTTGGGTATTGGATGTATCCATCTCCTTTTCCTCTCATGCTTTTCTGCCAAAAGCGTATGGTCTTAGTATCAGAGCGAAGAATGCTTTCTATAGTATAATCGCTTCCATTATCAAATGTCAGTGTCCACTCATGAGAGCCTGGTTGATCAAACTTTGGAGAAAGGCGAAACTTGTCGCTAAACGCAGAGCGGTAACTTCCACCGCATAATGGTTTCTCAATGCCCATTGGATTCTTATCCTTACCCAATGTGAACGTTTGGGTTATTATTCCCAATAGTGTTGATTTTTGAGTTCCATTCTGTCCTGCAATAGCAGTAAGCATGGAGCCTACCTCAAAGTCTTGGTTATGGAAACCACGAAACTTTTCAATATGTACCTTGGTTATTATCATCGACTAAATCTTTTAAACCGCATAGATAAATCATCATAATTCTTTAACATTAACTAAGTAAGCCATGGAACTAGAACATTTTACTCTATGGTCAAATATTAAGACTTCTATTCCTACACGATTAGAAGCATATTGCGCCAATTGATATTCTATTTTTCTGAATTTTCCATATAACTTTAGTACAAAGTCCTCGTTATCATATGAAATCATCCATCTTTTCCGATAATTTGATATAAAATCACGCAATTCTTCATGATTCTTATCGGTAAAGAAATTCATATATAAATCAGCAGCCTTTTTATAATAAGGAGGATCTAAATAAACGAAAACATCCTCATGTTTTCTGCTTATCTTCTTCAGGAACGTAAGTCCATCATCATTGGATAAATGAATTTTATTCTTAAATGAGGCTATAAGCCTTATCTTTTTAACTAATTCATCTTTATTAAATCGAACATCCATCTTATATGTACCAGACTGTTCTTTTCCACCAATCGGACCTCCTTTAATTACACCTGATATATTCGTTCGGTTCAAAAACAAAGTTGATTTTGCTAATTCAAATTCATCAACAGAATCCTGATGACTTTGAATATCTTTGTATTTGCTCCAATTTTCCATTGTCACTTCTACAGAATACAACCAATCACATAGGTCCTCAGTCCTTGTTAGTAAGACTTTCCAAAAAGAGTAAATGGAACGGTTTAAGTCATTTATATAAATATGATTAACCAAACCTTCAATTAACAACTTCAAGGCAAGCCCTGCACCACCAGCATAAGGTTCTGCATAAGCAATTCCCTTCATATCATTTTCCTCTATCAGATGTGAAACAAATGGGAATATGCGACTTTTTCCACCGGGATAACGTAAAGGAGAATAAACTTTCATCATAATATGTTATGCTTAGAAATTAGGATTTACATTATCTTCTATACCGGAAGAAGATTCTCTTATGTCTAACATCATTCTAAATAATGGAAACATAAAATCCCAAAATCCATTCACAAACTGCTTCGACTCATAATGAGTATTGCTACTATGAACATAACCATTCAAGACATCTAAAGAATATTCATTACTTGGATTGAGTAAACGTTCTATGATTGTTTTCTCTTCACATTTTGGTAATTTATCCTTTATAAAAGCTAATCGTTTATGCAATGTTACTTCTTGAAAATTATTCTTATTAAATTTTGATATTTCTTTTTCCCAACCTTTTTCGTCAATATAGAGTCTAACAGATATATCTAAAAATACTCTCATACAAGCACAGATACATGTAGGATAATTAGATACTGACAATTTCTTTAACTCTTTGAACAAATCAACTAGTCTCTTTTCTGTGCTTTCCAAGGTATAAATATCCAAGATAAGTTTTTTTCTATTGACATCCTTTTTCAAAACAGAATTTTCTGATGCCTTAGTGCTATTAGTTTCAATTTTTCTTTCACTATTTTTAGCTATTACAGATCCTGGTTGTAATGACAACAAATTATCTTTGGATTCTATTACTGTAGGAAGAGAAGGTATTATTTTGCGAGCTTCAGCTACAGTCATACGTGTATTAACCTTGATATCTCCATCTCCTGTTATAATCCTTCTAATTAACTCAGCATAAGCTTTAAAGAAACTATGTTCCTCAGCTTTAATAACTACGTTTGTCCCATCAAAAGTAATAAACCATGCTTTTTTTACATCTGAGTAATTGAAGAAACGCTCCAATATTGTTATTGGAAATCTATGCGAAACAGCCTTTGCGTATTCTTCTTCCGACAAAATATTTTTAATCTGGGGGTGCTTTATCAAACCTATTAATTTCAAGATTCGTATGTCTGCCTCGATAGTTCCTCTATCAGCTGATGTTTCTGTCAATATAGAATCGATGTCACCATTATACTTCTGATACAATTTGAATATCCATCTCTGATGTTGGATTCTACTCCATGGCTTTTGTAAAACAGAAGAATTATGTCGCTCATTTATATACCATATTGTATCATCAAAAGATGGAGCTATGCAAACATAAATCTTTTGAATACCATCAAGATTAATATTTGATGATAATTGTTTTACCAAAGGTCTTATGCTCTTAGGTGCCTTATTAGGATTACGCAATAGCTTTAGTGCTAAAACTCTTCGATTTCCTTCTGCTACATAGCAATAGGAATTGTCCTTATTTCTCCAAACAACAATAGGGTCTGAAGGAATAAAGCCTTTTTTCGAAATAGACTCCAATAATTTTACAAAACTCTCTTTCTCACTATTATCTGACAGTAATTCTTCAACATAATCCAACAAGTTAATATAATTACCATCTGGATTTAATCGTGGATTTTCAGCCCATAGTTTCAAAGAATCTATGGAACGCAAATGTCGTTTTATAAGCCAATTATATTTCATATCAAAAATATTATTCAACACTCTATTAATTCTAATGTAATCGTTTGAAAACTATAGAGCTAATTAAGGTAATATAACTAATAGGATTTGGTTAAGTAACGGAATATCAGTAACTTCGACCATGATCGTGCTAAATGCATAGACTGGGTGAATTTCAACCTTGCCCTTTGCCGATGGTACTTGAATATAGATGGTTATTGGCTTTTTATAGCGGTCATCAAGCGTTACAAAAAGGATTTGTTGAAGGTCACCGATATTGTTGTCGCTGACGCTTTCTTCTCAACAAAGACATCCATGTCGGGTGAGGATGTGTTGCGCAACATACATCGCTAAATTAATTTTCGACAAGTGTCGGAGAATACCGAACCGAAAGTTAATTAGTCATACTATCAAAGAACTCTTTGGCTGGCAGCGCAAAGCCGCTTAGCCGTTATCTCAAATTTTAACGAACTATTGGTTAGAACCAAAGAGCCTTATTCTGACTTTAACAAATCCACTAAGTTGACTTTCAGTTCAGATTTCTCATAACTGTCAGGCATTAGTAAATAGAGTTTAAAAGGAGAACAAGACAAATCTGTATGAAGTTCCATTGCTCGCAAAAAGGGAATATTACCAAATGATGTTTTTATATGCTTCTCCATAAACAATTTCACCATCAAACGAACATCTGGCTCAATATCGCATGGAGATGAATTCATTAACTGTAAATACCTGTCTTTGAGAAAAATAGTCTGTTTCTCGTCCTTGGGTGGTTTGCAGGCTATAATTCCAACGATATCGAAATCCGCTGTTTGAAACCAGGAACACAAAGAAAGAAGCATATAGCATTTGATATACGTATATACAATTTGCTTATAGGCTTTCAATAAATCTTCACTGTCCAATTTGGATTTTAGTTCAGAAACTATAATGGTTTTCCTTCCGTTTATTTCTGTTATCAAGAAACCATCACTGTCTAAATCATCCAGTTTGGTGGACCAATCTACTATTCTTCCATGAGAATTCTTATAGAACTGATTTTCTAACAAAAATATCTCTTCTCCTTCATTGACTAATGTCAGGTTAGTAAATGAGGCAGCTTGATTTTGCTCATGAATTTCGCACAGGTTTTTCTTTAAAGCACAAGGAGCTTTATCAAATATCGTTTTAAAACTTTCAGCAATCTTCATTTTCTAAATACTCATTAAGTCTGTAGCCATTTGCCAAACTGGCATTCAATGCATCTGTAAATGAGGAGAAAGGAATACCGTCTTCTACGTCTTGATGTACTATATTAGAGGAACCATCAGAATTTCTATTCAACAGGTAAGCACCCAATCTGCTGAAATCGAACTTCAGGCAAGATGGAATATTACATTCCTTGCATATTTTTTCAAACTCCGTCGAATCCTGATATTTCAGATAGATACGCTGCAGATTGATCAACTCATTAATTCGTCTCAACAAATAATCACTATGTGTAGTTATTTGCATATAGGCTCCTGCATTATTGAGCGCACTGATGATATCTGCCATCATCCTTTGCTTTAATGGATGCAAATGGGCTTCTGGTTCTTCGAACAGGATGGAGATTGTACCTACATCATATCTTTCCACAAGCAATGCCAACGGAGCTATTTCCCTTATGGACGATGCTGCTGCTGAAATAGGCAAATCTTTACCATTGCTTCGATAATAATATTTATCCGCCTCTCGATAGATACTGCCATCCAGTATACCAGAAAACAATTTTACCAATTCCTCTGAATTCTTTTCTGGATGGGGCTGTGCTCGATTAATTTTATATAACCCCTTCGCAAATTGGGCATATAGTCCTGATATCGGATCAAGGATTTCTGTAAGTACAGGTCCTCTTGATGGTGGTAATACAAATGTATCTGTCAACTTTTTGAAGTCACCGAAAATCTTACCTATTAGCCCATAGCGTAGAAGAAATGCATAAGGTGATTCATTTCCTAATGTATCATCCTTGGCACGATAGAAAAGATCCAACATTGAAAGTTTCAAATAAACTTCCTCGTTATTCTGCAAGCCTAAAATCTCTTCTTCATAACTTGCCTTAATTTCTGAAGGTACAGTATTTGGAAGATTTATCTCAATATCACCTTCCAATTGGTCACTATTAAGCATATACTTCAAATACGACAATGCATCCTCCGCCAAAAAGTCTTCTATCTCCTTTTTGGTAAGGACGAACAATTCTCCTTGATTGTGGAGTTTTGCTCTCATCTCATTGAATACAAGACCTTTCTGGATGAAAAAACGATTGAATCGCTCTTTATCCAATAGCACAGTAAAGATATAGTTACACAACATGGCCACATAGCTTTTACCCAAGCCTGATTCGCCAGAGAAAACCATTATAGGTTTCATGTCTATGACAGAATCTTTTATAGCACCTAATTTGTGTATTGTTATAGTAATGCGCTCCATTTCTAATAGTTTATTTTATAAGACATATGAATTATACTTCTCTAAAATTAGAAAATTTACCTCTTATGAAAGTTGAGGTTGTGACTATATAAGTTTAGTTAATCAACGTTAGAACATAAATAACTTTATATTTAATCCCTTCTAAATATATCCCTGGTATATACCATCTCCTTCACATCATCCAGACTGGCATTATAGCGGGTGGAAGATATTTAATATTGTCTGTGAGTTTTGCCCATTTTTCTTCCAAAATTTCTATTTTACTCGGATGTGAGTTATTTTAGCTCATGAATATTTCATTGTATTAAAGTTTTGTTGAAATGTATGATAACTTAACCCCTAACTCTAATAGTTTTAGGGTTTCCGACAATAAATGCTGCTTCAGAAAAGGGTGTTCCTTCTACTTTCTGAGCCGATACATTTTTCAGCCCAGATGATGTGACACCCTTCGTAAAGGGGTTGCCTACCGTGGCGGTAAAAGGTGAATGCGAGCAATCCTGCGTCATATTCGCTTTTTACATTATGGCGAGAGATAATGTCGCTTTTTGAAGCGACTGGTCATATCGGTTTGCCATATCTATATCTTGGTTGTGGCTTTGCAAAAAAGCCTTATTTTTTTATTTTTCTTCTTATCTTCTTTGTGATGCGGAGAACACCACTACTGATAATATCGTTTTTCGAAAACCTACCAGTCCTTCCTTAGCGTTAAGGAAGGCTTTTTTCGAATCCCTCCGTCTCCCTTTATTGATAAAACTGGCTGCACTCGGCAATTTGAAAGCGAGCTTTCATTGCGCTCATTTGCACAGCTTTTTCCCTTAAGGGAGGGTCCACCACGTTTTTTTTTCGAAAACCTACCCGTCCTTCCTTACCGTTAAGGAAGGCTCCACCTCTCATCTCGGTCTTCTCCCCTCAGGGAAGAAGAGGAAACCGCTCCTCCTCGGAGCTCAAACCGCTACGCTATAAGGTTGGCGGACCATCAGAGGTCTGCGCCAGGTCTTTGTGCGGGATGGGACCGCCTTGCTGATTTGGATACTGACAGCTTGCTTCTGCATTGCTGCTGACGGACTGCCGACAGATTAACTCTTCATTGCTGCTGACAGCTTGCTTCTGCCTTGCTACTTTGGCTGCTGACAACTTGCTTCTGCTTTGCTACTGAAGGACTGCTAACAGCTTGCTTCTGCATTGCTGCTGTCAGACTGCAGACAGCTTGCTTCTGCATTGCTGCTGTCGGACTGCTGACAGATTAACTCTTCATTGCTGCTGACGGACTGCTTCTGCTGCTGAAAGCTTGTTCTGCACAGGATGCATTAGAAAATGCTATCTTTGCTGTGCTTTCTGCCTTCTTCTTTATATTAAAGAGGTATACTTTTGCAAAAGTAATAAAAAAAACGGAAAACGGGTATAATTTTCATAAAAATTATAATGAGATTGTGGTTTTAATCGAAAAAGGACATTTTATGATAAAAATATAAGACTACAGGGAAATTAGTGTTGAATGAGTTGATTGTAGACGGGAATGCCACGCCCACCCAAGTGATGCCCTCCAAGTGATGAAAATAGTGCGAAAAAATGAAAGTACTTGCGATGGCTGATGAAAGTACTTGCGATGGCTGATGAAAGTACTCTCGATGGGCAACGAAAGTATCTTCGTTGGCCATCGCAAGTACTTGCGTTTTTTGGGGTACTTTTGTTCATAAATTGCTTTATTGTGGTTTAACGATTTTAGTTGACCACTTTACGCTTTATTGATAATACGAGTTGA
>ERZ857629.1116-NODE-1116-length-31887-cov-12.374466_pt1 | contig 31887 bp, 29 predicted proteins | sample MGYA00519700_ERZ857629 | MGnify/ENA primary metagenome ERZ857629 (study PRJEB31778, sample SAMEA3449351) | human gut metagenome | biome: human gut; feature: human-associated habitat; material: faeces | place: United Kingdom | collected 2010/2012 ... | reverse complement strand
CGGGCAAATAAGGGGCGAAAGCCTCCGAAACGGGGCATGGCCGGGAGGGAAACACGCATCCCAAAAGGCTTAGTTCCTCATCGTCGGAGCGGTATTCACCGGGGCTTTTCATACATCGCCCACAACCGCCGCAACGTTCGTTTCAAAGGGCTTTGGCGGGTACACACGCCACCCCAGCCCCTATAGCTGTTGAATATCCTCTGTTGTCAGTTTGGATATTACCTTTTCGCCGAGAAACGGCTTAATGTAGTGCTCTGCATATCTGCGATAGCCTGCCAAGGTGGATGGTCGGACCGATACAGAGGCGTATTCGGTCAGCCATCGGTCCAGCCATCCGCCGAGCGTCATGCGGCTATCCTCGGTCAGGTCGGCTCCCTGATAGAGTTCGCGCGCCGGATGCAGCTTGTCCAGAAGTTCTTTCTGTGTTTTGCCGTAGACATAGCGGTAGAGGGGCAGGCCGCTTTCCTTGTGGCCGATGACGATGCGTCCTTCCCACAGACCGTTTTGTTTTTTTTCGAATGCTGCCCTCGCCGTTTGCTCTGCGCTTAGCCATGTGCGTCCACCTCATTTGCAGTTAATTCGTCGGCATCGAAGGAGTAGGAAGCTCCCAGTTCTCCAATGATGCCCAGCGCCACCTTGAAGCCCGCGGTAACGCTTGCAATGTAGCCCGAGCTTTTCTGTCCGGCAAAGGCAAGGATCCCGCCGAACGTACCTTTTTCTTTTTTCCCTGCTCTCACCTCACATCGAAGATCTCTCTGATCCTTGGAACGGCTTCTTCCGTCACGGACAGATCGTCCTGTATCCCGCCACCGTCCAGATGCAGCACGCGCGTGCAGGTGCGGCAGACGAACTCATAATCGTGGGTGACGATGAAAACGAGCTTTCCAAGCGCGGAGAGCCTCCGGATCAGCGCTGCCAGCCGCGCCATGCTGTCATAGTCCAATCCGCTGGTCGGCTCGTCAAATACCAGCAGCTCCTTTTCGCAGACCATAGCCGTCGCTGCCGCCAGCCGCTGCTTCTGCCCGCCGGAGAGGGTATTCGGATGCCGCTCGCGAGAGGGAGCAAGTCCCAATTCTTTCAATGTGCTTTCTGCAAGCGCTGTGTCCGGCTGCTTGATGCCGAAGGTACACTCTGCTTCCACACTTTCGGCAAAGAGCTGATAGTTCACATCCTGCATGACAAGATACGAGCGCCGCATACGCCCGGCGGGCTTTTGCGCCCTTCCGTTCCAAAGGTACGAGCCGGACGTCTCCCTGTGCAGGCCGCAGAGCGCGCGGGAGAACGTCGTTTTTCCCGCGCCGTTGTGTCCGGCGATGGCGATGACCTCGCCGCGCGCGGCCTGCAGGGAGATCTCGTTCAGCACCGGCTGCTTTTTGTAGGCCAGCGACACATCTTTCAGTTCAAGTGCCGACGGACGGCCTGCCGCGGCAGCGCACGCCGGCTTTTCCGTCTGCAGATCGATCGCCCGCAGCCCCATGCGCCGCCGCGTTTCGGCAGACAGAGCGCGGAACTGCTCCGTCGTCCAGTCGCCGGCAATCTGTCCGTTCTCAAGATAAATAATGCGGTCAGCTACATCCATCAGATAGTAAAGCCGGTGTTCCGCGATAACGATGGTTTTCCCCTGCGACCTGACGAGCCGCAGATGCGCCCGCAGCTCGCCGATGGCCGTCATATCCAGATTGGAGGACGGTTCATCCAGCAGATAGACCTCCGGCCCCATGGCGTAGACGAATGCAAACGCGATCTTCTGCTTTTCGCCGCCGGAGAGCGCAAAAATATTGCGTCCGAGCAGACTTTCGATCCGCAGCGCCTTTGCCGTTTCCGCCACGCGCCGTTCCATCCGCTCCCGCGGCACAGCCCCGTTCTCCATACCGAAGGCGATCTCGCTGTCGGTGTCCACATTGAAAAACTGCGTCCGTGGATTTTGAAATACGCTGCCCACCTTTTCCGCGATGCGGTACATGGGCAGATCGGCAAGGTTTTCGCCATCCAGCAGCACCCTGCCGCGCAATTCGCCCGCAAAAAACTGCGGGATCAGGCCGTTCACAAGCCGTGTCAATGTTGTTTTCCCGCAGCCGCTCCGTCCGCAGAGCAGGACGCACTGCCCGTCGGGAATGGTGATGCTGATATGATGGAGGCCGCCGTCCGCGCTGTCCGGATAGGAAAAGGACACATCCTGAAATTCGATCATACGGCCGCCGCCCTCCCTGCAAGCTCTGTGACGAGAAACGCCAGAAACACAGCCATCGTTACCCAGTCCGCCGGCTGCATCTGAATTTCCACAAGACAGGTGCGCTTTTTCGGGTTTTCGATCCCCCGCGTCACGGCGGCGACGGACAGCTCGTCCGCCGCCTTGCTCGCCGCCGTCAAAAGCGGCACATAGATGCAGTTCACCGTCATGGCCGGCGCCTTCAGGAAGCCGGCGAATGTCGGCGACACGTCCCGCAGGCGCATAGCGTCGCGGATCGAATGCCAGTCCTCGCGGATGGTAGGGAGATACCGGAGCATGACGGCAATGGGGATCGTCAGCTTTTTCGGCACCTGCAGCCGCGCCATGGCAGAGAGAAACTCCCCCACTCTGGTCGTGCCGATCACAAGCCCCGCCAGCATCCCGCAGGCGTAAACCCTATGCACCAAGCCGAGAAACGCCACAAACATTGTCCGCCACGTGCCGGTCAGCACGCCCATGCACCAGACGGTGAACGCGCAGATCAGCGCATAGGCGGCAATGCCGCGCAGCGCATACCGCCATTTTCCGCAGAGCGCGGCGAGCAGACCGATGAGCGCCGCCAGAGAAAGCTGAAAATACAGGCTCGGGGCAAGCGCGGCGCTCAGAACGCAGAGCAGAATGAGGAACAGCTTCGTCCGCGGATCGAGACGCAGCGGTCTCATTTGGTGATACCGGCCTTTTCAAACTGCTTTTTCAGCATTTTGCAGCCCACAAAGGCGCTGACAGCCGCGGCCAGGATCGTTCCCACCAGCATGATGACAAGGATCCAAGTGGTGCCTGTGGAACGCATCGTGTCGATATAGGACTGCTCCGTGCCGTTTCCGAGCATGGTCTTCGCCCAGCCGTCGGGGTCAGCGAAGAACACGAGATAAGAGGCCGTACCGCCAAGGGACAGCAGGATATAGGAAAGCGAATTGATCTTCCTGCTTTTGTACCCGCCCGCGCCCGCGGTGAGGCCGGCGGCGACGCCCATGACAAGGTAGCCGAGCGCCATTGCCCAGTGCATCCCCGTGACGAACCAGACGATGCAGAGGATCGCGCCGAGGAGGGTCGCGGCCCAGCGCTTCGGCACTCTGGCCAGCATCAGCAGGTACACCGGCGCGCAGAGCAGCGCGCTGCCCACGGGCATATAGAAGGTCAGCACCGGATTCGGCGCGAAGAAAATGCCGCCCACCAGAGCGAACACCAGAAAAAGAGCGGAAAAAATGCCGATCGTGACCAGATCCTTCACGGTCAGTCCCTTTTGGTCAATGGTTTGCATGGTATGATCTCCTTTGCGATAAATGGGCGGCTTGACTTTTCCGCCGCCGTTTGTTATGCTTCGGTTAGTTGACTCTAACCGAAGCTCAGGTTATCCTACCGCAGCGATCCCATCAATAGCCGCCGCGCGTTTCTGTCTGATCGTTGCAACAAAATGTCTATTCGTTGTGAGGAGGACTATGAAAAGCGATATTCTGACGGATTACTACCGCCCGCTTCTGGAGCAGAACAGCTTTCTTCCTGTCCCGTGTCCCGGAAAATTCAGTCCGGCAGGGCAGTGCTGGGCGATCTCCCCCGCGGTCGGCGGCGGCTACTACTGGGTCTATGCAAAGCGGGATCTGTTCGATATCAAGATCCATGACTTCTATTTCAACGACGACCGCTGCCTGGATATGGCCATTCCGGAGTGCATCAGCATCCAGCGCTACGACTCCATCTCCGGCGAGGAGCCGGATCCCTACCGGCGGCTGTCGGCGGGCGATATCCAAACCATCGTGGGGGGCAAGCAGCGCTACCGCGCGCTGATCCACAAGCGCATCCCGATCCACGCCGTCGGCATTGAGATCCTGCCGAACTATTACGAGGATCTTCTGAAAAAGCAGTACCCCGACATTTATTCTGATCTCCCCGCAGCCTTTCAGAGCGTGGATCAGTCGACAGACTTTCCCGCCATGTCCAAGCTGCTGTTCGAGATCGAAAACTATCGGGGCGACGGCGCGGCGGCAGCACTTTTCTACGAGGCCAAGGTCACGGAGGCCATCGCTCTGGTGGTGGACGCATGGAAGCGGCAGAGCCAGCGGAAGGAGCGGCCCCTGTCGGCCGAGGACGCGGAGAGCCTGCAAAACGTGGTCAGCTACATCGCCGACCACTATGCCTTCGATCTTCCGCTGGAACGTCTGGCGAGCATCGCCTGCATGAGCGAAAGCAAGCTGAAAAGCTGCTTCAGGCGGCAGTTCGGATGCAGCGTCACGCAGTACATTCAGGGCCGGCGGATGAGTCAGGCAGAGCATCTGCTCATCAACACCGACTTCACCATGGGCCAGATCGCCCAGATGATCGGCTACACCACCTCCAGCCGCTTTGCCGAGCTGTTCAAAAAGAGCACTGGCATCCTGCCCATCGAATACCGAAGGCTCGCAAGGCGCGCATGAAGCGGCCCGAACGGACGATCGCAAAAAGCCCGCATCGGTCGAATGACCAATGCGGGCTTTTTTGCCGCGGGGCAGGAGCTTATACCTCGCGCCACTCCGCGTCGATGTACCGGCGGTGGCCGTCGCTGCGGAAGGCCTTGGTGATGCAGTGCACCGTGTAGATATTCTCCGCGCCGGCGATGATGAGGGAGATGCCCATATAGATCATCAGCGCGCTCGCGCCCTCAAAGGGATCGGCGATCATCAGCACGCCGAGCACCGCGCCCAGAATGCCGAGCACCAGCGTCCCGCCCCAGCTGCCCCAGCCGACGCGCCGCAGCTCGATGGCCGTCTGGATGGAAAAGACGCTGCCGACCATGATGTAAAAGCCCAGCAGGATCGGCAGGATCGTCAGCGCGCCCATCGGGTGGAGCAGCAGCAGAACGCCCGCGAGGATGCTCAGGATGCCGGTCATCAGATCGGCGCGGAACAGCAGCCCCGCAAAGCCGAGGCTGAAGTAGCGTGCGATCTCGCAGACGCCCATCGCAATGCACAGCACGCCCACCAGATAGCAGACGGCCAGCGCGGAGATCTCCGGCCGGACGATCATCACAAGTCCCAGCACGATCATGCAGCAGGAGAGCACGACCGCCCACAAACGGTAACGCTTCAATGTTTTCATAAAACAGCACTTCCTTACTAAAATTTGGTTTTTTCGTTTCAGCTATCCGAGCGCTGTTCTCCGCGTCCGCGGTCGAATGCGTTCCAGAACAGGCGCAGCGCTTCTTCATATTTCTCCGGAGCCACATAGCAGCTCATCACATGATCCGCGTGCGGCACGATGAGGAGCTGACAGGGCGTGCGGCAGGCATCGTAATTTTCATATGCCATGCGCACGGGGACAAAGTGATCGTCCTCCCCGTGGATCAGCAGCACAGGCTTGTCGGTGACGGAAAGGGCCTTCACCGTCGAATACTCATTGGAGCCGACCGACAGCCGCCTGCGGCAGATCCCGTCGGCGACCGCAGCGCCGAGGACAAACGGCAGGTGCAGATTCTTGCGCGCCACGTGCCGCCAGATGTCGCGCGGCGAGGTATAGGCAGAATCGGCGATGATGCCGTGGACAGCCTCTGGCAGCCCGAGCCCCGCCGCCATCAGCACGGTGGTCGCGCCCATCGAAACGCCCGCAAGGTAGATCGGCAGCTCCGTGCCGCAGCGGTCAATGACCCACTGCGTCCAGTCGAGGCAGTCGCCGCACTCGGTCAGGCCGAAGCCGATATATTCGCCCCCGCTCTCGCGCTGCGCGCGCTGCTCCACATAGAGCACGCTGCACTGTTCCCTCGTCCAGATCGGGGAGATCAGCGCGAGATCCCTGTACCACGCAGAGCGCCAGCCGTGGAAGGCGATGATGATGCGCCTGGCATCCGCACAGGGGATCCAGTGGCCGACCAGCGTCAGGCCGTCCCTGCTCCGGATCGAAACGGTCTCGTTGGGCGCGGTCGCAAGGCGCTGCGCAGCCTCCCGCTGGGCAACGCGGTAGGCGTCGTTCGGCGCTTCGCCGGTCAGACGCGCACCGTCGCCCGTCCCCGGCAGCCGCGGCATTTCCCGCTTCATTGCAATATCGGCCAAAAAGCTCGTCGTGCCATAGACGGCAAGCGCGCACACCGCCGCGGCGGAAGCGCCTGCGGCAAGTCTTTTTGCTGCTTTTTTCATGGCTGTACACCTCCATCATGCGTTAAAAAAGTCCATGCCTTTTTATAGACAAAAATGGCATTTTTATGCTAAACTGTTCTACAGAAAACCTCAGGAGGTCTGTCATGCCCATCGATGTCAAGACGCGGATCGTTGAAGCGTTCGTCAAGCTGTCAAAGGAAAAGAATATCGACAAGATCACGGTCAAGGACATCGTCGACGAGTGCGGCATCTCCCGTCAGGCCTTCTATTATCACTTTCAGGACATTTTAGAGGTCATCGAATGGGCGACCGAGCAGGCCTTTCAGAAGCTGCTCGAGCGCAGCCTCGCCCTCGACGATCCGGAGGCCGTTCTGCGCGAGTTCATCACCGCCTTGGAGGAGAAGAACGTGCTTTTGCAAAAGCTGCTCAACTCGCAGAAGCGCGAGCAGATCGAGCGTCTGATGGTGCGCTCCGTGCGCGCCTATCTGCGGGAGCTGATCGAGCGAAAGGGCGCAAAGCCCGATATCCCCTATGAAAATGTCGAGATCGCGCTGAGCTTCTGCACCTACGGCATCGTAGGGCTGCTGCTGGAATGCTGCGAGAAAAAGAGCGCGGACCGCGACCGGCTGGCCGGACAGATGCGCCGGCTCCTGTCCGGACGCATCGAGGCGGAGCGCGCCGGACACGCGGGCGCGCCGATATTGCCGTAGCGGCTCCCACCGGAGCGCCCGTCCGCCCCCGGTGCTCACAGCGTAGCAGGAATGAAGCCCTTTGGACATATTCACTTTTCCTTTTGTGTATAGACAAAGCTGCCGAAGTGTCAACAAGCTTGACACTTCGGCGTATCTGTCTATACAGAGCGGGCAAAATGATAATGGCGGGATCGCCGGCACTCTGCTATAAAGGGGACAGCACAACAAAGGAAGGGGGCCGCGCCTATGAACACGACCAGTGGGATATTCAGCGCCAAGCTCTACGAGCTCGAGCGGCAGTATGGACAGACCGTCAGCCGCCTTCGCCTGTATCCGCAGGCGGGACACGAGGAGGTGCGTCAGGCGCTCGACGAGCTATGGCGGGAATTCCGTGAAAACGAGCTGCTGATGCAAAAAGCCGTTGCCGGCTGCCATTCGCCCGCGGTCGCGGCGCTCGCGGCGGCGCAGCTCGACTACGATCTCAAGATCGAACGCATCCTGCGCCGCGAGCTGCCCGAGTATCTCCACGGCGAGGGGACCGATCCCACGCAGGACCGCTCGGAGGCCGTGAGCCTCTACGCCGAGTACGCCATCGACCTTGCCGCCCAGTCGCTGCGCCACGCGCTGCTGGCGGCATTGTCCGCGATCGATCTGGAAATGAGCTGCGAAGAAAAGGAAAACGCGGCGCTTCAAAATAAGACGGAGGAAAACGCAAATGAATGAAGTGAGATCACCCAAAAAACCGCTGCTGTACTACTACATGGTCGCCCTGCTGCTGGTGATGCTGTTCAACTTCCTCGCCATGCCGTGGCTGGCGGAGCACCAGATCAGGGATGTGGACTACAACACCTTTGTCACCATGACGGAAAACGGCGAGATCGGCAAGGTCGAGATCCAGGAGCAGGAGAACCGCATCCTCTTCACCGACACTAACAACACGGTCGTTTACAAGACCGCCATGGTGCCGGACGACGAGCTGATCCCGCGCCTGCTTGCCGCCGGCATCTCCACGACGGGCTCGGAGATCCAGCAGACCTCGCTGCTCGTCGACATCCTCGGCTGGGTGCTGCCGATCCTCATTTTTGTCGCGCTGGGACAGTTCATGTCGCGCAAGATGATGGAGAAAATGGGCGGCGGGGGCACCTCCATGATGTTCAACATGGGCAAGTCCAACGCCAAGGTCTATGTCAAGTCCGCTGAGGGCATCAAGTTTGACGACGTTGCGGGCGAGGACGAGGCCAAGGAGAATCTCACCGAGGTCGTCAACTACCTGCACGATCCCAGCAAGTATCAGGAGATCGGCGCGTCGATGCCCAAGGGCATCCTGCTTGTCGGCCCTCCGGGAACCGGCAAAACGATGCTCGCCAAGGCGGTCGCCGGCGAGGCGAACGTGCCGTTCTTCTCGATGTCGGGCTCTGAATTTGTCGAAATGTTCGTCGGCATGGGCGCGAGCAAGGTGCGCGACCTTTTCAAGCAGGCCAAGGAAAAGGCGCCCTGCATCGTCTTCATCGACGAGATCGACGCCATCGGCCAGAAGCGCAGCGGCGGCCAGTACGGCGGCAACGACGAGCGTGAGCAGACGCTCAACCAGCTGCTGACCGAAATGGACGGCTTCGAGGGCAACAACGGCGTCATCATCCTTGCCGCGACCAACCGCCCCGAATCCCTCGACCCCGCGCTCACGCGCCCGGGCCGCTTTGACCGCCGCGTGCCGGTCGAGCTTCCCGACCTCAAGGGCCGCGAGGCCATTTTGCAGGTCCACGCAAAGAAGATCAAGGTCGCCGAGGACGTCGACTTCAATAAGATCGCGCGCATGGCCTCCGGTGCTTCGGGCGCGGAGCTTGCCAACATCGTGAACGAAGCGGCGCTGCGCGCCGTGCGCGACGGCCGCCGCTTTGCCACGCAGGCGGATCTGGAGGAGAGCATCGAAGTCGTCATCGCGGGCTACCAGAAGAAGAACGCCATCATGACCGACGAAGAAAAGAAGATCGTCTCCTACCACGAGATCGGCCACGCGCTCGTCGCGGCGATGCAGACGCACTCCGCTCCCGTGCAGAAGATCACCATCGTGCCGCGCACCTCGGGCGCGCTGGGCTACACGATGCAGGTCGAAGAGGGCAACCACTACCTCATGAACAAGACCGAGATGGAGAACAAGATCGCTACGCTGACCGGCGGCCGCGCCGCCGAGGAGGTCGCGTTCGGTTCCGTCACGACCGGCGCGTCGAACGACATCGAGCAGGCGACGAAGCTCGCCCGCGCCATGATCACCCGCTACGGCATGAGCGACGACTTCGACATGGTCGCGCTCGAGACGGTGACGAATCAGTACCTCGGCGGCGACGCCTCGCTCGCCTGCTCCGCCGAAACGCAGACGAGGATCGACGGCCTCGTTGTGGAACTGGTGAAAAAGCAGCACGAGAAGGCCATCCAGATCCTCACGGACAACCGCGCGAAGCTCGACGAGCTTGCCGGCTACCTCTACGAGAAGGAGACCATCACCGGCGAGGAGTTCATGAATATCCTGAACAAGTAAAACGCGCACAGCAAAAAAGCCTTGAAACGGATCCGTTTCAAGGCTTTTTCCTTTTTATGCGGGTGCTGCGCGGCTCATTCCTGCCGTTCTTCCCCGCTCGGCTGGAGCTTGCCGCCGAAATACGCGAGCACCGCGCCGAGCACGCCGCAGCCAAGGCCCCACGCAAGCTCCGCGCCCGAGGCATAGTGCAGCGGCACGATGATGAGCGTGGAAGCGAGCACGATGCCGAGCACCGCGTGGTAGGCGAGGGAATAGTGCCGGTCGAAAAGGCGGCTGACGATGCGCGCAAACAGCGCCACAACGCCTCCCATACCGAGCAGCCACGGGAGGAGCACAGCGGGGTCAAGGCGCGTGATGCCGTCGATCATCGGTGTAAGCAGACCAACAGCCATCAGGATGGACGAGGACGTCATGCCCGGGATGATGAAGCTGAGTCCCCACAGCGCGCCGCAGAAGAGGAAGCCGCCGAAATTCGCCGGCATTTCGGAAAACGAGCCGAGCTGCACGCCCAGCAGTATCGCAAACAGGAGCGCGAAGCTCACGAGCATCGAGACATATGACCCGCGGCTGCGGCCCTGTGCGCCCGCCTCGCGCCAGAGATCGGGCAGCGTGCCGAGGATAAGCCCGATAAAAAGGCACGTCGCCACCGTCTCCGACTGGTTAAACAGCGCCAGAATGACCCCGCCGCCGCCCAAAAAGCCGATGAGCCAGCCGATGCCGACCGGCAGCAGCATGGGAAGATAGCGCGCGAGCGCGCGCTTCGGATGCGTCAGCACCTCCATCATGGGGCGGTAGATGCCGAACACCACCGCCAGCACGCCGCCGGAGATGCCCGGTAGGATCGCGCCCGCGCCGATGATGATGCCCTGCGCCACGCGCAGCAGCGCATTTTTTGTAGGGGAAGCTTTCATGAAACCGCCTTTCCTTTATATCCTCAGTAGCCCCTCTTGCGGTCGACCAGCTGCTTCAGCGGACGGCCCGCGGCATAATTGTCCAGATTTTCGCAGAACATCTCCACATTGCGCGCACAGGTATAGCCGAGCGTCATGTTGCCCGCGACGTGGGGCGTGAGCAGCAGGTTCTTCGCGCCGCGCAGCGGATGCTCCGCGGGCAGCGGCTCAGGCACGACAACGTCGAGCGCCGCGCCGGCAAGATGCTCGGAATCCAGCGCGGCGATGAGCGCGTCCTGATCGATGGCCGTACCGCGGCCGACGTTGACGACATACGCGCCCTCGGGCAGCAGCGCCATGCGCTCCGCATTCAGGATATTCACCGTGTCCGGCGTGGAGGGCAGGGACATGAACAGCACGTCCGTCTCCGGCAGGACGGCGTCCAGCGCCGAGACAGTGCGTACCTCGTCAAATTCCGGATGCGCACGGCCGCTGCGGTTCACCCCCACGAGCCTTTCCGGCTGGAACGCACGCAAGCGGCGGGCAAATTCCGTGCCGATGTCGCCCGTGCCGAGGCAGGTAACGCGCGCGCCGTGGAGCGAGCGGATGCCGCCCGGGAGCACGCGCCAGCCGCCCTCGCGGATGATCTCGGCGTATTCCATCTCGCGGCGCAGCAGCATCAGCGTGACCATGACCGCGTGCTCGGCGATCGTCACACCGTAGGCGCCGGAGGCGTTGGTGAGCAGACACGCGGGGTCCTGATACAGCTCGTCGCGGCAGAAATGATCCACGCCCGCCCAGCAGCAGGCGTACCACTTGAGCTTCTTCGCGCCCGCGATAACGCGCTGCGAGGGGTGCCCGTAGATGATGGCACAGTCGTCCACATTCCCCTCCGCCGCTCTGGACGAGGGGAAAAAGACGATATCGTACCCGTTCCGCGCGGCCGCGTCACGCAGCTGCGCTTCATAGGCCGGCGTCAGAAAGTCGATAATGACGGCGATCTTTTCATGCATGGCGTAATTCCTCCAATATTTTTTCCGCAGCGCGCAGGCCGTCCGCCGCGGCGCTCATGATGCCGCCGGCATAGCCCGCGCCCTCGCCGCATGGATATAATCCGCGCAGCGCGGACTGGCCGCTCTCATCGCGCAAAATGCGCACGGGGGAGGACGATCTCGTCTCCGCCGCCGTCAGCACGGCGTCCGGAGAATCGAAGCCTCTGAGCTTTTTCCCCAGCAGCGGGATGCCCTCCTCCAGCGCCTCCGTGACAAAGGGCGGAAGACAGTCGTGCAGGTCGCACCAGCGCACGGCGGGGCAATAGGTCGGAACGACCTTTCCTGCGCCCGTCGACGGACGGCGGGCAAGAAAATCCCCGACCCGCTGCGCGGGCGCGGCGTAGCCCCCGCCGCCAAGGCGGTAGGCCGCGTCCTCGATCGCGCGCTGGAACTGAACGCCCGCGAGGACGTCTCCCGACGGAAAGTCCTCCGGCGTGACGGAAACGAGCAGTCCGCCGTTGATGTTCTCCCCGCTGCGCGCAAGCTCGCTCATACCGTTGGTCACAACGCGCCCTTCCTCCGACGCGGCGGCGACGACCTCGCCGCCCGGGCAGACGCAGAACGAAAACACGCCGCGGCCGCCGCTCGTGTGACAGGAGAGCTTGTAGGACGTAGGCGGCAGCCCCCGCTGCCCCGCCGCCTCCTTATATTGCGCTGTATCCATATCGCGCTGGCGGTGCTCGATGCGAACGCCGACGGCAAAGGGCTTGGGCTCCATCGGCACGCCGCGCGCGTGCAGCATTGCAAAGGTATCCCGCGCGCTGTGGCCCGGCGCGAGGACGACGTGACGCGCGGGAAGCGTGTATTCCCCCTCGGGGGACGAAACGCGCAGCGCCGCGACGCGGCCGCCGCTGCACTCGATATCCACAACGGTGTGGGAAAAGCGTATCTCGCCGCCCGCTTCCAGAAGCTCACGGCGCAGATTCTGCAATACGGCATACAGCCCGTCCGTGCCGACGTGGGGCTTGGCGTCGACCAAAATATCCCCGCTCGCGCCGAAGCGGACGAGTTCCTCTAAAATATAGCCGTGGCGCACATCCTTCGTGCCGGTGTTGAGCTTACCGTCGGAAAACGCGCCGGCGCCGCCTTCGCCGAATTGAACGTTCGACGAAAGATCAAGCTCGCCCGTGCGCCAAAAGTGCGCAACGTCCCGCTTGCGCTGCTCGACCGCGCGCCCGCGCTCAAGCAGAATGGGCTTCGCCCCGCAGCGGGCCAGCAGCAGCGCGCAGAACAGCCCCGCCGGTCCCGCGCCGATGACGACGGGGGAACGCTCCGGCGCGTTGACGGGTGCGGGCGGCGCATAGTGCACGGGCGCATAGGGCTGCACATTTTTATTTTTGCAGCGCTTCAGGATCGCGCTCTCGTTTTCCACCGCGACCGCCGCCGCGCAGACGAGCCTTACGCCCTCGCGCGCGTCAATGGAGCGGCGCAGCAGCTTCACGGACGTGAGCCTTTCCGCCTCCACGCGCAGCGCGTGCGCGCAGGACAGGCGCAGCGCTTCCTCATCCGCGCCGATGGGGAGCTTCAAATTGTCGATGCGCAGCATCCGCGCCGCCTCCTTTTTTCAAGCTGTTTTTCATTTTAGTATGACGGGCGGCAAAGCGCAAGGGGAATCTGTGAACATAAGATAAACTTAAGGGACGGGCGGCGCAATTTAAGAAATCGCCAAATGGAGTTCAAGAAATATACATAAATATGCCCTATAGTAGCACCATCACAAGGCAAGAGGCCGCGGGAGCGGCGTTTAAGGAGGTCATAAATATGTACGAAGACGAAAACAACCTGTACCACTACAGCTACCGCAAGGGCGACGGACAGGAGCCCAACGCCCCCATCGACACGAAGAACTACGCCGAGGATCCGTGGGAGAGATCCCAGACACCCTCCCCGAAGAAGAAGGGCGGCATGACCGCAAAGGTCGTTGCGCTGGCGCTGGTGTGCGCGCTGCTGGGCGGCTTCGTCGGCGCGGGTGTCAACCGCGCGGCGCTGACGGCAAAGGCCGGCACCACCACCGTGCAGGTCAGCGACCGCCAGGTCGGCGAGGTCAAGACCATGAAGGTCGACGGCAAGACCGAGATGACCATGGCCGAGGTCTACGCCGCAAACGTCAACAGCGTTGTCTCCATCAACGTCTCCTCCACGACCAACTACTTCGGTCAGGCCGTTGAGACCGCCGCGAGCGGCACGGGCTTCTTCATCACGCAGGACGGCTATATCCTCACGAACTACCACGTCGTCAAGGGTGCGAGCACCGTCAAGGTCACGCTCTACAACGGCGAAACGTATGACGCGAGCGTCATCGGCGGCGACGAGGACTACGATATCGCCGTCATCAAGATCGATGTCACCGGCGCGTCCGCCGTGGTGCTGGGCGATTCCGGCGCGCTGAACATCGGCGAATCCGTCGCCGCCATCGGCAACCCGCTCGGCGAGCTGACGTTCTCGATGACCGAGGGCATCGTCTCGTGCGTCAACCGCGCCGTGAACATCGACGGCACGCCCTTCAACATGATCCAGGTCGACTGCTCCATCAACCCGGGCAACTCCGGCGGCCCGCTTTTCAACAGCTACGGCGAGGTCGTCGGCATCGTGTCGGCCAAGTATTCCAGCTATTCCAACACCACCGTTGAGGGCATCGGCTTCGCCATCCCCATCAACGACGTCATCGCCATGGTCGAGGATATCATGACCGACGGCTACGTGACCGACAAGCCCTACATCGGCATCACGCCGCAGAACATGACCGCGCAGATGGCCATGCAGTACCGCTATAGCGTGAGCGAGGGCGTGTTCGTCTGCTCGGTTGAGCCCGACAGCGCCGCGCAGAAGGCCGGCCTCCAGATGGGCGACGTCATCACGAAGCTCGGCGACACAACGATCGGCGATATGAACGACCTGAACGCCGCGAAGAAGGCCTACCGCGCGGGCGACACCGTAACGCTGACGATCTATCGTGCAGGGCAGACGATGGAGGTCGAGCTGACGTTCGACGCCGTGCCGCAGACCCAGCAGACGCAGCAGGACACCGGCACCGACAACAGCTACGGAAACGGCAATTACTACTACTACGGCAACGGCAGCAACGGCTATTACAGCCCCTGGGATTTCTTCAACAGCTTCTTCGGCTATAACGGATAAACCGCTTCAAAAGAGGGGCGCTTCGCAAATGCGGAGCGCCCCCTTTTCATTCTCTCCCGCCGCGTCCGATAAGCAAATGCGAGGAAAACCGCCCGCAGGCGGTTTTCCTCACATTTGGGAGAAAGAAGCTCGTATCGTTTACGCGCCCATGCGGCACGCGTCGCCGACCGTCTCCGGCGTGATGGGGCGCGTGTCGATGCCGAGGACCTCGCCGCTCACGGCGTCGGCGTAGCAGTCGTAGGCGGTGAAGTCGGTGCAGAAGCGCAGCTCGTAGAGTCCGTCCGCGCGCACGACGGAAAGCCCGTAGATCTCCTGTCCGTCAAGGCCCAGCTCGTTCATAACAGCGTTTATGGCAGCCATGCTGCTGATATAATTCTTCATCATTTTTTACCTTTCCTTTCTTAAAAAGCGGTTTTGTCAAAATCCCTTGTTCTTGATATCGGTAAGCGTCACGTAGCCGGAGGCGGCGTTGACCTCGATCTCGTATTCATGCGTACCGTCGCGCAGGTCGATCTTATAGACGCGCGTGCTCTTTGTCAGGCCGCTGCTCATGTTGAGCCGGCGATCCACCTCATGCACCGCAAAGCTCTTCGCGTCGGCGCCCTCGATGTCCGAGGCATAGGCGATGGCCATGTCGATGGCCTCCTCGCGGGTATAGACGGCGCTCTTATTCGCGGCCGAGCCGGCCGTGCCGAAGATGATGCCGAGCGTCGCGCCCGTGATCACGCCGAGCGATACGATCACGATGACGATAACGCGGAGCGTCGTTTTCAGGTTGAAGGCTCTGCGCGCCTTGCGCACAGTGTCCTCGTCGGCGGTCTCGAGCACGGGGCGCGGCGGCTCGTCGTCGCCCAGCAGGGCGGTGATCTTCTGCGCGTTCACGATCTCGCGGCCGACGAAGGCGGCCTCCTCGTCCGTCGCCGTACCGTCGGCGACCTTTTTGTAGGCTTCCTCAAAATTCATCTCATTGCCTCCATGCTTTTTTTCAGGGCCTCGCGCGCCCTGCAAAGGGTTACCTTGGCGTTCGTCTCGCTCTTTCCCGTGACCTGCGCGACCTCGCGCACGGAAAGGCCGGAAAAATAGAACAGCGTGATGACCTCCTTCTGGCTCTCATTCAGCGTGTCGATCGCGCGGTACAGCGCGCGGTACTCCTCCTGCCGGATGATGCTTTCGATCATCTGCTCGCTCTCGGCGGCAAGCTCCTCGCTCGCCTCGCCGCTCTCGCGGCTCGTTTTCCGCAGCTGCGACAGGTATTCGTTGCGGCACACGGCCAGAAGCCACGGACGGAAGTCGCGGATGCTGTCGTCCGCGCTCTCAAGCGCACGGAAGAAGGCGGCGGAGACCACATCCTCCGCGACCGTCCTGTTGCGGCACAGGGTCATGACGTACAGCAGCGCTTCGTTGTAATACCGCCGGAACAGCTCGTCGATGATATCGCGTTTCATATCGCTCCGCCTCACCTCCCTGTTGACGGCTTTCATGTAATAGACGCGCGAGCGGGAAAAAGGTTACAGGAAAATCAGATTTTTTGAAAAACTTTTTTGCTGCAAAAAAAGGGCGGTGCTTTCCGCGGGGAAAACACCGTCCTTTCCTATGCTTTTTATTTGCTGCGCTTTAAGATCTCGCACACGAGCGCGTAGACGCGCGCGGTGGAGGCGACGTTCAGCCGCTCGTTGACCGAGTGGACGTCGTGCAGCTCAGGGCCCATCGAGAGCGCGTCGAGCCCGGGGATCTTCTCGATGAACAGCCCGCACTCAAGACCGCCGTGCGTGGCCTCGATCCTCCCCTCGCAGCCCGTCAGGTCGTGATAGACCTCCTGCACCCGCGCGCGCAACGCGGAATGGCGGTCATACTGCCAGCCCGGGTAGCTGCTGCGCTCGCTGACCGTACCGCCCGCAAACTCCACGATGGATCTCACGCGCTGGACGAGCATCTCCTTCTGCGAGGCGATGGACGAGCGCACGGAGAAGGTGAACTTCACGCCGTCCTCGTCCGTATGCATCACACCGAGGTTGAGCGAGGTCTGCACAAGGCCCGGAAAATCGACGCTCATGGCCTGCACGCCTTGCGGCAGGGCAAGGAGCACGTGGAGCAGCAGCGTCGTCGACACCGTGCTGACAGCGGAGGAGACCTCCGCTTTTTCACAGGTGAGCGAAATGCCGTCGTCGCAGCCCGCGTACTCGTTTTTAAGCGTCGCGTCAAATTCCTTGATAAACGCCTCGAACGCCGCGGCGTCCGCGCTGTCGAGCGCGATGAGCGCGTCGTTTCGCAGGCAGATGACGTTATCGAACTGGCCGCCAGCGAGCTCGCTCACGCGCAGAGAACGGAAGCGCTCCATCGCCGAGTACAGCGTGCGCGCCATCAGGCAGTTGGCATTGCCGCGGCCGTCGTTGATGTTCATGCCGGAGTGGCCGCCCTTGAGCCCCGCGATCGTCACGCGGTAGCCGCTCATACCGGCGGGAAGCGGCTCCTGCGCCATATCGAGCGCACAGTCCAGCCGCACGCCGCCCGCGCAGGACACGGTGAAAACGCCCTCCTCCTCGGAGTCGAGGTTCAAAAGCGCGCGCCCCTTGAGATCGGAACAGTCCAGCGCGAACGCGCCGTCCATGCCGACCTCCTCGTCGACGGTGAAGACCGCCTCGATGGGAGGATGCGCAAGCGTATCGTCGGATAAGATCGCAAGGATCATCGCAACGGCGATGCCGTTGTCGCCGCCGAGCGAGGTCTTGTCCGCCCAGACCCATTCGCCGTCGGTGCGGACATCGAGCCCGTCGCGCGCCATGTCCTTGGCACAGTCCTCGGTCTTGGCGCAGACCATGTCGATGTGGCCCTGCAGGATAATGGGCGCGGCGTTTTCATAGCCGCGGGAACCGGCCTTCCAGATGACGAGGTTGTTGACCTCGTCCTGACGGTAACGGAGCCCCAGCTCGCGGGCAAAACCCGCGCAGAGATTGCTGATCTGCTTCGTATTTCCGCTGCCGTGCGGCACGGAGCAGAGCTTTTCAAAATAGTAAAATACCTTTTCCGGCTTGAGTGCGGATAACGCGGCCATGTCGTCCTCCCGTATCAGTTGATCTGCTTGCGGCGGCTGAGGTTCATCGTGCCGTCCTGCATGTCCTGAATGCTCTCAAGGCTCTTGCCCGTGCCCTCGGCCACGCACTGGATGGCGTTCTCGGCCACGACGGCATGGATGCCCGTGCGGGCGGTGACGAGCTTGTCGAAGCCGCGCACAAGGCTGCCGCCGCCGGTCATGACGATGCCGTTGTTGGAAATGTCGGCGATCAGCTCGGGCGGGGTCTTTTCGAGCACAAGATGGACCTCCTCCATGATGCGCTCAACCGGCTCTTCAAAGGCGTCCATCATCTCCGTCGACGAAACGGAGATCAGCTTGGGAAGACCGGTGAGCAGACAGCGGCCCTTGACCTCCATGCTCGTCTCCTCCTCGGGCGGGAAGACGCAGCCGATGCGCATTTTCATCTCCTCGGCCGTGCGCTCGCCGACGAGCAGGTTGTGCTTGCGGCGCATATACTTCACGACCGCCTCGTTGAACTGGTCGCCCGCGATCTTGATCGACGACGATTCCACGACGCCGGAGAGGGAGATCACGGCGATATCGGTCGTACCGCCGCCGATGTCGATGATCATGTGGCCCTCGGGCTGGGTGATGTCGATGCCCGCGCCGATCGCCGCGGCGACCGGCTCCTCAATGAGATACACGCGGCGCGCGCCGGCCTGGATGCCAGCGTCGATGACCGCGCGCTCCTCGACCTCGGTGATGCCGGAGGGGACGCAGATGATGATGCGCGGCTTGAACAGCTGGAATCCCATTACCTTGCGGAGGAACTCCTTGATCATGCGCTCGGTGACCTCATAGTCGGAGATGACGCCCTCGCGCAGCGGGCGGATGGCGATGATGTTGCCCGGCGTACGGCCCAGCATGGCCTGCGCGTCCGCGCCGACCTTCAAGAGCTTGCCGGTATTCTTGTCGAGCGCAACGACCGAGGGTTCGTTGAGCACGATGCCCTTATCCTTAATATAGATCAGCACCGACGCGGTGCCGAGATCCATGCCGATATCCTTGGTGAAAGAAAACATAGCGTGTTACCTCTTATTCTCTGAAGACTTCAGCGGGCGGAAGCCCATATTGTTCCATGTTGCCCCCATTATAACGGCAGAAAAACAAGTTTGCAATAGCATTGTGCGCGTTTTTTCGCGCGCTAACAGGGGAAAAATACGGAAAAGGAAGCTGCGCCGCAGGCTTTCGCGTCCGCAGACGCGAAGCATTTTTGATCTGCGGCTCCCGACGACAGGTGCGTCGGGATCTGCACTTTGCGCGGAGCGCGTGTCGAGCCTGTGAGGCGCGAAGCGCAGCGAAACCTTCTCAAAAAAGGCCGCGTCTCTTTTTTGAAGACCTCAGTCCTCGTCCGCCGCGGCCAGCGTCGCGCAAAGAACGCTCTCCGCGCCCGCGTCCTTGAGCACGCGCGCGGCCTCGCGCAGCGTCGCGCCGGTGGTAAGGATATCGTCGACGAGCAGGATGCGCGCGCCGCGGATCTTTTCCCTGTTCACGGCGGCGTATGCGCCCGCGACATTCTTCTGCCGCTCCTCGCGCGAGGTGAGCGACGACTGCGCGGGATTGTTTTTCGTCTTTTGCAGCAGCGTTTCCGGCTGCGTGTCCCAATGGCGGCACAACTCGCGCGCAAGCAGGTACGACTGGTCGTACCCGCGCTCCTGTCTGCGCTTTTTCGACACGGGAACATAAGTCACAAGGTCGAACTGCCCGCCGAAATGCTCGGCGGCAGCCTGCGTCAGAATGTCGCCGAAGCCCGCGCAGCGGCTCTGTCCCGCGTGGAACTTATAGCTCAGCAGCGCGTCGCGCACGATGCCCTCATATTTGAGCGGGGCAAGGCACACGCCGATCCCGCTGCGCTCGTGAAGCGGCGTTTTGCAGTAGGGAAGGGCCTTTTCGCACGCGGGGCATACGCCGCGCACGCCAGTCTTCCCGCAAAATGCGCAGCGCGGCGGAAAAAGCAGGGACGCGAGCGATTCCAGCACGCTCATTTTTCCTCCCCACCTTTCCTTAGCCGCCATTTCAGTCCGCTGTAGCGGCGGCTGCGGCGGTCGTTCTCCGCCATTTTGCCGACGGCGGAATCGTCTCCCACGATAACGAGCAGCTCGCGCGCGCGGGTGATGGCGGTATACAGCACGCCGCGCACCATCAGCGACGGCGCGCACGGCGCGCCGACGAACACGACGCCGCGGTACTCGCTGCCCTGCGATTTATGTACGGTCATGGCATAGGCCATGTCCAATTCCGCAAGCATATCGGCGGTATAGGTCGCGATGCGGTCGTCGAAGACGATCTCCAGCAACTCGCCGCTCGGGTCGATGCGTGCGATGCGCCCCACGTCGCCATTGAAGATGCCCGTGCCAGCGGTGCCGTCCTCCTTCTGCCAGACGACGTCGTAGTCGTTGCGCGTCTGCATGACGCGGTCGCCCTCGCGGAAGGTAAGCTCGCCGAAGCGGCGCTCCCTTTTATCGGGCCGCGGCGGGTTCAGCGCAGCCTGCAACGCAAAGTTGAGCGACCGCGTGCCCGCGTCGCCGCGCCGCGTGGGGGTAAGCACCTGCAATTCCTCGGCGGGGATGCCCATTTTGTCGGGAAGGCGGGTCTTGCACAGCTCGACCACCGTTTCCACGAGCCGCACGCTGTCGCGGCGGGGGAGAAAGAAAAAGTCGTTCGACGCGGCGTTTTTCAGCTCCGGCGGCATACCGGTGTTGACAAGGTGCGCGTTGCGCACGATCATCGACTGCTCGGCCTGCCGGAAAATATCGCGCAGCGCGACGGCCGCAATGCGCCCGCTGCGAATGAGGTCAGAAAATACATTGCCCGCGCCGACGCTCGGCAGCTGGTCAGGATCGCCGACAAGCACGAGGCGGCACCCCGGGCGCAGCGCCGCGAGCAGCGCGCGCATGAGCGAAAGGTCGACCATCGAGGTCTCGTCCACAATGAGCGCGTCAGCTTCGAGCGGCTCCTTCTCGCCCTTGGTGAACGTGACCTCGCCGGTCTGGTCGTTCCATGTCATGCCGAGCATACGGTGGATGGTCTGCGCGTCGCGCGAGCACAGCTCGCCCATGCGCTTGGCCGCGCGCCCCGTGGGCGCGGCGAGCAGGACGTTCAATCCCATGCGCTCAAAAAGCGCGACGATCGCGCGCACGCTCGTCGTTTTGCCCGTGCCGGGGCCGCCGGTGAGCAATAATAATTCTTCCTTTGCCGCAAGCTCCACAGCCTGGCGCTGGAGCGGGGCGTACTGCACGCCCTGCTCGCGCTCGATCTCGCTGATCGTGCGCGCCACGCCGCGCAGCGCGTCGGGCCTGTCCAGAAGCATGGCGTTCAGCCGCGCGGCGACATAGGTCTCGTCCTCCCAGCTGCTGCGCAGATAGCAGGCCGTCACATTCGCCACCGGCTCCTGCACGACGCGGCGCAGCGCAATGAGATCGTCAAGGCTCTTTTCCGCCGCGTCGGCATCGCAGTCGAGCAGCTGAGCGGTCGCGGCAAGGAGCTTTTCGCGCGGGAGGAAGACGTGCCCGCCCGCGTCGCGGTTGTGGGACAGCTCAAAAAGGAGTCCCGCCTCGGTGCGGCGCGACGCGTCGCCGCCGAAGCCCATCGAAAGCGCAATCTCGTCGCAGACGGAAAAATCCACGCCGAACGCGCTGTCGGAGAGCAGGTAGGGGTCGCGCTCAAGCGCGGCCATCGCATTTGCGCCGAAGCGCCGGTAGAGCGGCACGCTGAGCGCGGCGGGCAGGTCGTAATGCGAAAGAAATTCCATCACGCGGCGCAGGCCCATCTGCTCGTTGAAGGCCATGGAGATCTCCTGCGCGCGCTTCGCGGTCATGCCCTTGATGGCCGTGAGCTTTTCCGGCTCAGACTCGATGACCTCGAGCGTCCGCTCGCCAAAGCGCGCAACGAGCTTTTCCGCCGTCGCCGGCCCCACACCGCGCACAACGCCGGAGGCGAGGTAGTTCAGTATCTCCGTCTCGTTCGAGGGCAGGTACCGCTCGACCTCCGTGGCCGAGAACTGCTCGCCGTACTGCGGATGGGAGGAAAACGCGCCCGTGGCGGTCAGGCTCTCGCCCGGGGCGGCGCAGGGAACGCAGCCCACGAGCGTCAAAAGCTCGCCGTCGTCCGTCACGAGGCGCAGCACGGCATAGCCGTTCTCCTCGTTCTGGAAAACGACGGACATCACCGTGCCCATGATCGTCGTCTCTTCTCCCATAGCAGCTTCTCCTAAGTCAAAATATCGGGCAGCTCCCCGGGGCGGCAGAGCGCCACATCGTAATCGTCGCGGCACAGAAGCTCCGCCACGCGGCGGTACTCTTCTTCAAGGCCGCAGTCCACGATCACGATGCGCGAAAAGCCGCCCTCCTCATAGCGCGAGCGCTCCAGCGCGCGCACCGTGTACTCCAGCTTCCTCTCCGCGCCGCGCACCGGCACAAGCGCGATGGCCGGTACCGTTCCGCGCCGGCGCGGGTGTACGATGGCCGAAACGAGCAGAAAGATCACCGCCGTCAGGCCGATGGCGGCGAGCGCCGCCACAACGCCGTCCTGCAAGAGCCGCATATTCATCACCTCGCGCCATTCTACGGCGCGGACGGGCAGGGCGTGCTTAGCCCTTCAGCGCTTTTTTCAGATACTGCCCCGTGTAGGACTTTTCGCACGCGGCGACCTCCTCCGGCGTGCCGGCGGCGACGAGCGTGCCGCCGCCGCTGCCGCCCTCGGGGCCGAGGTCTAGGATAAAGTCCGCGCACTTGATCACGTCCAGGTTGTGCTCGATGACGAGCACGGTGTTGCCCGCGTCGACAAGGCGCTGCAAAACCTCAAGCAGCTTTTTCACGTCGTCCGTGTGCAGGCCCGTGGTCGGCTCGTCGAGGATATAGATGGTTCGCCCCGTCGAGCGCTTACTAAGCTCGGTTGCGAGCTTCACGCGCTGCGCCTCGCCGCCGGACAGGGTGGTCGAGGACTGGCCGAGGCGGATATAGCCGAGGCCCACCTCGCTGAGCGTGCGGAGCTTTGCCTCAAGCTTGGGAAGGTCGCGGAAGAATTCGAGCGCTTCCTCCACCGTCATTTCAAGCACGTCCGCGATGCTCTTGCCCTTGTAGCGGACCTCAAGCGTCTCGCGGTTGTAGCGCTTGCCCTTGCAGACCTCGCAGGGCACGTAGATATCGGGCAGGAAGTGCATCTCGATCTTGAGCTGACCGTCGCCCGAGCAGGCCTCGCACCGGCCGCCGCGCACATTGAAGCTGAAGCGGCCCGCGGCATAGCCGCGCGCCTTCGCGTCCGGAGTCGAAGCAAAGAGGTCGCGGATGTCGTTGAAGAGATTCGTATACGTCGCGGGGTTGGAGCGCGGCGTGCGGCCGATGGGGCTCTGGTCGATGCAGATGACCTTGTCGAGAAACTCCTCGCCCTCGATGGCCCTGCACCGGCCGGGGTGCACCTTCATGCGGTTCAAGTCCGCGCCGAGCTTTTTATAGATAATCTCGTTGACGAGCGAGGATTTGCCGCTGCCCGACACGCCCGTGACGCACGTGAACGTCCCGAGCGGGATGGAGACGTCGAGCTCCTTGAGGTTATTTTCCCGCGCGCCGCGCACGGTGAGGAAATTGCCATTGCCCGCGCGGCGCTCTTTCGGCACTTCGATCTTCTTTTTGCCGCTGAGGTACTGGCCGGTCAGGGAATTCGGGTCCGCCATGACCTCCTGCGGCGTGCCGCAGGACACGACCTGTCCGCCGTGCGCGCCCGCGCCGGGGCCGATGTCGATAAGATAGTCCGCCGCGCGCATCGTGTCCTCGTCATGCTCGACGACGATGAGCGTGTTGCCAAGGTCGCGCAATCTCTTGAGCGTGGCAAGCAGCTTGTCGTTGTCGCGCTGGTGCAATCCGATGGACGGCTCGTCGAGGATATAGAGGACGCCCATCAGGCTCGAGCCGATCTGCGTGGCAAGCCGGATGCGCTGGGCCTCGCCGCCGGAGAGCGTCGCGCTCGCGCGCGAAAGCGTCAGGTACTCAAGGCCCACTGAGCGCAGGAAGCCGAGGCGGTTTTTGATCTCCTTCAAAATGCGCTCGCCGATGCGCAGCTGCTGCTCCGTGAGCGTGAGCTTATCCACAAAGCCCAGCGCGTCGACGACGGATTTTTCGCAGTAATCGCTGATGCTCAGATCCCCGACCGTCACGGCGAGGGATTCGCGGCGCAGCCTCTTGCCCTTGCAGGCGGGGCAGGGGCACTCGCTCATGCAGGACTCTAATTCCTCGCGCACGCCGTCGCTCTGCGTTTCGCGGTAGCGGCGCTCCAGGTTGGGCAGAATACCCTCAAACGCCTGATAAAGCGTCCCCTTGCCGCGCGGCTGGTCGTACTGCAATTCAAGTTTTTCGCCCTTTGTACCGTACAGGATAACGTCCATGACCTCTTTCGGCAGCTTTTCCACAGGATCACGGAGCGAGAAATGATACTTTTTTGAAAGCGCCTCGAAATACATGCGCGAAATGCCGTCGCCGCGCACGTTGTTCCAGCCCGAGGCGCAGATCGCGCCGTCGAGCAGCGATACGCTCTTGTTCGGGATGACCAGATCGGGGTCGACCTTGAGCTGTGTGCCAAGGCCCGTGCACTCGGGACACGCGCCGAAGGGGTTGTTGAACGAGAACATACGGGGGCTGAGCTCCTCGATGGAGATGCCGCAGTCCTCGCAGGCATAGTTCTGGGAAAAGAGGATGTCGCGCTCGTCCGGCAGGATGTTTGCCAGCACCAGCCCGCCCGAGAGCGCCGCAGCCGTCTCGCACGAGTCGGTCAGGCGGTGGACGATGTCGGGACGGAGGATCAAACGGTCGACCACGACCTCGATGTTGTGCTTCTTGTTCTTATCGAGCCGGATCTCCTCCGACAGATCGTACATGCTCCCGTCGGCGCGGACGCGGACATAGCCCGACTTGCGCGCATCCTCGAAAATTTTGGCGTGCTCGCCCTTTTTTCCGCGGATGACCGGCGCCATGATCTGCACGCGCGTCCCCTCGCCCAGCGCCATGAGCTGGTCGATGATCTGGTCGATGGACTGCTGGCGGATCTCTTTGCCGCAGTTGGGGCAGTGCGGCGTGCCGACGCGCGCCCAGAGCAGACGCAGATAGTCGTAGATCTCCGTCACCGTACCGACGGTGGAGCGGGGGTTCTGCGAGGTGGTCTTCTGGTCGATGGAAATGGCGGGGGAGAGGCCCTCGATATAGTCGACGTCGGGCTTTTCCTTCTGCCCGAGGAACATACGGGCATAGGAGGAAAGGCTCTCCACATAGCGGCGCTGGCCCTCGGCATAGATGGTGTCGAACGCAAGCGACGATTTGCCGCTGCCGGAAAGACCCGTAATGACGGTCAGCGCGTCGCGGGGGATCTCCACGTCGATGTTCTTGAGGTTATTTTCTCTTGCTCCCTTGACAAAGATCTTACTTGGCATGAACTGATATCTCCTGTTGCTCATTTTGCGATCGCAAGACGAGCGTACTCCAATGAATTTTTTATGTCAACCTTTTTCTGTACACGCAGCGCCGCAGTATGCCAGCGCGAAGCGCACCGCGCCCTCGCGCAGCAGGTCGATGTTGCGCTCGTCGAACATCCGGTCGCGGCCGGTATGTATTCTGTCCATGTACCAGCCGAAAAGGCGGCTCCGTTTCAGCGCGCACACGCCAACGCCGCGCGCAAAGCGCGCCTGATCGCTGGGGTAGAAGCCGAACGAGCGCACGACCTCGCTCGTCTTATCGCCGCCCGCGGCGAAGCATTTTTCCAGCAGCGCGAGCACCGCTTCGTCCTTCTTGAGCGCCTTCGTGGGGAAAAGCTGGAGCGAATCGCCGTCCGACACACAGTCGAAATTCACGACGAGCGCGTGCCGCTGCGCCTCCCTGCACCGCCTTGCCAGTGCCGTAGAGCCGAGCAGGCCCTTCTCCTCGTTGTCGAAGTAAATGCAGCAGACGTCGCCGCGCAGCGCCTCGGGCAGCGCGAGCAATATTTCCGTCAGCGTCACGGTGCCGCTCGTGTTGTCGTTCGCGGTGTGCTTGTTGGCCTTGCCGTTGAAGATCCACCACAGACAGAACAGCAGCATGAGATAGGTGACACCGAGCGCCGCGCCGAACGGCGCGTCCGGCCACAGCATCAGCAGCGCGATCTCCGCGGCAAAGCACGGCGCCAGCATGACGACGGTGAGCAGCAGCTGATACAGCCCGTACCAGAGCATGTTGCGCGGCGTGATGAAGTTCGGGACGGGCAGCACGGCGCAGGTGTCGTAATGCGCGGTGAAGATGAGCTTCGCCTTCTCCGGATCGCCGATGATGATGTTGCGGCTTCTGCCAAGGCCCTTTTCAAGCTTTACCTCCGGCTCATAGCCGCGCTCGCGCAGCAGCGGACAGAGATAGGCCCAAAAGGCCTCCTTCTGCCGCATGGACTTGCGCACCTCGAACTGCTCCAGAATGACTCTTGCTTCCTCGGTCACGGGATGCCCCTCCTTACACAATGATGTTCGCAAATTTCGCGCGCACGAGCGCGGCGAGGTCGCGGGGAGAAAGCTCGACCTGACAGCCGATCCTGCCCGCCGAGACGATCATCGCAGGAAGCTCCTCCGCCGAGGCGTGGAACACGGTGGGGAATAATTTCTTCATCCCCACGGGCGAGCAGCCGCCGTGAACATAGCCCGTGAGCGGCAGGAGCTCCTTCTGGTGGATCATTTCAATGGATTTTTCGCCCACGGCCTTTGCGGCCTTCTTGAGATCAAGATTCTCCGCCACCGGCACGTCGAAAACGTAATGCTGTCCGCTCGCGCCGCGCGCAACGAGCGTCTTGAAGACGATCGCGGGGTCGAAGCCCATGGACTGCGCCACCGTCACGCCATCGACGGCGACGCCCTCCTCGTGGGGATAGGTGTGGGGCGTGTAGGCAAGCTTCTTCTGCTCGAGCACGCGCATCACATTGGTCTTTTCTTCCTTATTCTTTGCCATCGCGGCAGCCTCCTTTGCAGGTCATTTCAGAATGTACACACAGGCGAGGATACAGCAGAGCCCCAGCAGCGCCGTCACGCCGAACGGCTCGCCGAAGACGAGCGTGCCGACGAGCGAGGCGACTACCGGCTCGATGCTCGCCATAATGCTCGCCCTGCCGCTCTCAACGTTCGCAAGCCCCTTTGTGTAGAGGATATAGGGCGCGACGGTGGAGAGCAGCACCAGCCCCGCGGCAAGCAGCGCATTTTGCGGCACGCTCAGAACGGACGCGAGGTTGCTCCAGTCGGCGACGAACAGCGCGCCGAGCGCGGCGAAGACAAACGTCCACAGCACGACCGTCATCGCGCCGTAGTGCCGCAGCCCGAAGGGCGCGAAGATCGAATAGAGCGCATAGAAGAACGCCGCGCCGAGGCCGAACAAAAGCCCCTGCGCCGTCAGCGACAGTCCGCCCGTAAAAACGCCCGTCACAAGCGCGCAGCCGAGAAAGGCGAGCGCGAGGGCAAGGAGCTTTCTGCCCGTGATCTTCTCCTTGAAGACGAGCGCGCTCATCACGACGACCATCGCCGGCGCGGTATAGAGCAGGATCGCGCTGACGGACAGCGAGCAGAGCTTCTGCGCGTTGAAGTAGCAGAGCGTGAAGAGCACGACGCTGACGATGCCCGTGGCGGCAAAGATCGGCAGATGCTTTGGTTTCACGTGGAACACGCCGCGGTCGGTGCACAGGAAAAAGAGCGCGAGCGCCGCAAGGCCGCCGGCGTTGCGGATGACGACAAGGTTCTCCGGCGTGATGCCCGCGTTGAGCAGCGGGCGGTTAAAAAGCCCGATGCAGCCCCAGCAGGCGGCGGCCGCAAGAATGCAGGCGTAGGATACGTATTTTTTCACGGGTTTTGTCTCTTTCTTCTTATTTTGCGCTTTCCTTGCGCAGCTCGATGATGCGGTCGCGCAGGATGGCGGCGTACTCGAATTCGAGCATTTTGCTTGCCTCCTGCATCTGCTTTTCGAGCTTGCGGATCTCCTCATCCCGCTCGCGCTCTGAGAGCTTGCGCTTGCCGCGGCGGCGGGCGGAGTCCTCGTCCTTTCTCGAGATCTCGATGATCTCGCGCACGTCCTTGCGGATGGTCTGCGGGATGATGCCGTGCGCCTTGTTGTAGTCGTCCTGGATCTTGCGGCGGCGCTCGGTCTCGTCCATGGCGCGGCGCATCGAGGGGGTGATCGTGTCGGCGTAGAGCACGACAAGGCCGTCGGCGTTTCGCGCCGCGCGGCCGATGGTCTGGATCAAACTCGTCTCGCTGCGGAGGAAGCCTTCTTTATCGGCGTCGAGGATCGCGACCATCGAGACCTCCGGCAGATCAAGCCCCTCGCGCAGCAGGTTGATGCCGACGAGCACGTCGAACTCGCCGAGGCGCAGCCCGCGGATAAGCTCCATGCGCTCGATCGTCTCCACGTCCGCGTGCATATAGCGCACGCGGATGCCCGCGCCGGTCAGATACTGCGTCAGATCCTCGGCCATCTTTTTTGTCAGCGTCGTGACGAGCACGCGCTCGTTGCGCGCCGATCTTGCGTTGATCTCGCCGATGAGATCGTCGATCTGATCTTCAACAGGCCGCACCTCGACCTTCGGGTCGAGAAGCCCCGTCGGGCGGATGACCTGCTCGACGATCTGTCCCGCGCGGTCCTTTTCATAATCGCCGGGCGTTGCGGAAACGTAGATGCGCTGGTGGACGCGCTGCTCGAATTCGTCGAACTTGAGCGGGCGGTTGTCGAACGCGCAGGGCAGGCGGAAGCCGTACTCGACAAGGCTCTCCTTGCGCGCGCGGTCGCCGTTGTACATCGCGCGCACCTGCGGCAGCGTGACGTGCGATTCATCCACAAAGAGCAGGAAATCCTTGGGGAAATAGTCGATGAGCGTCAGCGGCGGGGAGCCGACGGGCCGCCCGCTGATGACGCGGGAATAGTTCTCAATGCCCGTGCAGTAGCCCAGCTCGCGCAGCATCTCGATGTCGTAGCGCGTGCGCTGGCGGATGCGCTGGGCCTCGACGGCCTTGCCCTCAGCCAAAAACTGCGCCTCGCGCTCGTCAAGCTCCCGTCCGATCTCCACGATAGCGCGCTCGAGCTTGTCCTTCGTCGTCACGTAATGCGACGCGGGGTAGATGGCAATGTGCTGGAGCGTGCGCGTCACCTGACCGGTCACGGGGTTGAACTCGCGGATCGCGTCGATCTCGTCGCCGAAGAATTCAACGCGGATGGCCTTGTCGCGGTAATATGCGGGGTAAAGCTCCACCGTGTCGCCGCGCACGCGGAAGCGGTTGCGCTCGAAGGCGACGTCGTTGCGCTCATAGCGGATCTCGATGAGCCGCTTCAAGAGGAAGTCGCGCTCCATCGTCATGCCCGGACGGAGCGAGATCATCAGCTTTTCAAAGTCCTCCGGCTCGCCGAGGCCGTAAATGCACGACACGGACGAGACGACGATCACATCGCGCCGCTCGAGCAGCGCGCAGGTCGCGGAGAGCCGCAGGCGGTCGATCTCCTCGTTCGTCGAGGCATCCTTGGCGATATAGGTATCGGTGTGGGGGATATAGGCCTCGGGCTGGTAGTAATCGTAATAGGAGACGAAGTATTCCACCGCGTTCTCGGGGAAAAACTCCTTGAATTCCGCGCACAGCTGCGCGGCGAGCGTCTTGTTGTGCGCGAGCACGAGCGTCGGCCGCTGGAGCTTTTCGATGACGCTCGCCATCGTGAACGTCTTGCCCGAGCCCGTGACGCCGAGCAGCACCTGTTCGTCAAGGCCGAGCTTCACGCCCTGCGCGAGCTTTTCGATGGCCTCGGGCTGGTCGCCCGTCGGCTTGAAGGGCGCGTGCAGCTTAAATTCCATATCCGTTCCCCTTCCTTTCGGGCAGAAGTCCATTGTGCCGCAGCGAAACGAAATCGTCGTCCGCGACGATGATGTGATCAGCAAGCTCGATGCCCACAGTGCGCAGCGCGTCGAAGACCGCAAGCGTCGTCGCGTTGTCGTCGGGCGAGGGCAGCGCCACGCCGCTGGGATGGTTGTGGCTCAGCAGCACGCTGCTCGCGCCGCAGCGCAGCGCGTTTTCCACAATGCGGCGAATGTTGATCTGCACGCTGTCGTTCGTTCCCTCGGCGATCAGGTGGCAGGCGAGCAGCCGCCCCTTGGCGTCAAGGCACGCCTCGTACAGTCTTTCCTCCTTCTCGCCGAAAAAGAGATCCAGAAAGTATGCGCCCGCCTGCTCGGCGTCGCTGAGGATGACCTCGCGCGCGCCGGAGGACGCGCGGATGCGGCGGTAAAGCGGGTAGAGCAGCGAGAGCAGCGTAGAGGCGTTTTCGCCGATGCCCTCGACCTCCTCGAGCGCGGCGCGGTCAGCGGAAAAAACGCCGTCGAGCGAGCCGAATTTTTCCATCAGCCGGTGCGCGACGGGGTTTGTGTCCATGCGCGGCACGGCATAGTACAGCAGCAGCTCAAGCACCTCATGGTCGGCGAACGCGTCGAGCCCGTGGGCGCGGAACTGTTCCTTTTTGCGTGCGCGATGTCCCTCGTGGACGGCCATGGACGCTTCCTCCTTTGCTCCGCGCCGCGCCGGAAAAGCGGCGCTTCTGCTATTTTTTCTGTAATGTGCTATTTTATCACGCTTTCAAAAATCGTACAAGTGTTTTTGTCATTTTTCTTTTTGAATTTTGCGTACCACAGCCGCAGCGATCAAAGGGGGTATTCTCTTTCGCAAAAGAGAATACCCCCTTTATAACCCCCAGAGAAAGGCTGACATTGCCGGTCTCAGGCTCGAACAACTGCACAGCCTGCGGAGTGAAGGTGCGGTGTACGTGGCTGCGCCACGAATCCCTGCTATTCGGTACTGGTCGCAACCGCGCCTTACTACCGTGAGGCGCGAGTGACGGTAGTAAGGCGACGGACTGCCTGCTATTCCGCGGAATTGATATAGATCTCCTCCGCTTTCTGCTGTGCGGAGATCAGCGTTTTCTTTGCTTCGCCGTAGTTTTGCGCGTCCATCTGCTCCAGCGCGTCAGTGATGGCGTTGAACAGGGTCGAATACATCTTCTGATAATCTGTCATAGCAGAACCTCCAGACATATTTTGGATATATTATATATCCATTGTGCACATGATACTTCAAAACGAGCTTATTGTAAATACATAATAACTATGTTTTGAGGTCTTTCTATGGCTATTAAGAGTCTATCCATTCGCATTGATGAAACGATGCTTCATAAGCTTCATGTCGTTGCCGACTATGAAGGCCGCAGCGCGAACAATGAAATTTTGATCCTCATCCGCGATGCGATCGAAGCCTACGAAGAAAAACACGGCAAAATTGAGCTTTGACCTTTGTCAAGCTATCCGCCGCCGCGCCAGCCGTCACACGCGCGCCACGGAGTGCGCGCGGTTGAGAGCGGCTGCGAACAGTAGAGACTCATGGCGAAGCCATGTACGCCGCACTTTCACTCCGCAGGCTGAGCAGTTCTTCAAGCCTGAGACCGGCAATGTTAGCCTTTCTCTGGGGGTTATAAAGGGGGTATTCTCTTTTGTGAAAGAGAATACCCCCTTTGATTCGTGCAGCGCTTTGCGCTGCTTTTTTCGTACCCGTGCGGAAAAGAAAAAGGGTACTCTCCTCGGAAAGAGAATACCCTTTTCATCATTGGCAGCAGCACTCACCGCTGCACGGTTTTTACGCCTTCGTGCGGTCGTAGGACACGACCACGCGGCGGTTCGGCTCGGTGCCGATGGAGAACGTCGTCACGCCCGGCGTATCCTGCAGCGCGGTGTGGATCACATGGCGCTCGTAGGCGTTCATCGGCTCAAGCGTCACGTTGCGGCGATACTTCGTCACCTTGCCGGCGACCTTTTCCGCAAGGCGCTCGAGGCTCTGCTCGCGCTTTTCGCGGTAATTCTCGGCGTCGACCTGCACGCGCACGCGGTTCTTTTCATTGCCGCGGTTGATGCTGTAGTTCGTCAGCTGCTGGATGGCGTCCAGCGTTTCGCCGCGGCGGCCGATCAGCGCGCCGAGCTTCTCGCCCTCGAGATAGACCTTGTAGCGGCCCTTCTCGCTTTCGTAGACCTTGACCTCGGCGGCGGAATCCATATGCTCAAGCAGGCCCTTGAGGAAGGCGCGGACCTGCTCGCTCTTCTCGTCATGGCATTCCTCGCCGAGCTCGACGGGCGCCTTGGGCTGCGGGGCGGGACGCTCCGGACGCTCGGCGCGCGGTGCGCGCGGCGCACGATCCTCGCGGCGGGG
>ERZ857629.1115-NODE-1115-length-31932-cov-6.077642_pt1 | contig 31932 bp, 58 predicted proteins | sample MGYA00519700_ERZ857629 | MGnify/ENA primary metagenome ERZ857629 (study PRJEB31778, sample SAMEA3449351) | human gut metagenome | biome: human gut; feature: human-associated habitat; material: faeces | place: United Kingdom | collected 2010/2012 ... | reverse complement strand
GATTAATGATGATAGGTACTGGAGGAAGATATTAGAGGGATATGGTTATCAAAAGTATGTGAAGAAATAAATAGTAAAAAGGTATAAAAATAAAGAAAAAGTATTGTAAAATATAAGAAAATAGAAAAAAGGTGTGGCCCAGCCCCCAGAGCTAATCACCAGCTTCAATCGTATATCGAAACCCGCCCCGAAAGCAGTGCCGCACCTAACTTTTAAATACCTAGGCTCTTAAAGAAATCGTCGAAACCGCCAACCTCTTCATTATCAGAGAAAAGCTTATCTACATCATCTCTAATCTCTATAAGTTCCTTATCTTCTGGAATAGGAAGTGTTTCGCCTAGTATCTGATCCATATAGTCCCATACTGCATGTACCATATTGAGGTAAGCCTCATTCTTCTTCTTATCCTGTTTTTCCGCATATGCTAAGAATTCTTCTGCTATTTCTTGTGGCGACAGGTCGTAACCTTCCTTCTCTAGACTTTTCATAATCTGTTCAACGTTGAGTTTCATAAAGTATACTTTTCCTTTCTTTTTATTATATTAATATTATAACAAAAATTTTTTTAAAAGTAAAATAATTTTTTAACGAACAGAGCGGAGTTAAAATTTGTTTTAAAATTGCCCGTATTTATAGGCTTCTGCATTTAAACTATGTCTCGCACGGGGAAAGTACTGGAAAATTTTTGAAATATAGGTAAATTTTTCCAAGTGTGACATTGTCATTAAAATTTTTCGCCCTGACCGCATCCGTTTTGTTACAACGCAGTAATAAGGCTAGCCAAATGGAACTTGCGGTGAACGAAGTGAAACCGCAAAAGGAACGTTTAGAAAAATGATTTTTAATACTATTGTTACCTTTTGGATGCGCCCTATATATTTTATAAATAAATAAAAAAGGTAACAACATAAAAAATTTTTAAACAAAATATGTTAATGCATAATGAATATTTCTTATATTTTGTAGAAGTTCAAAGGGTAATTAATAAAAGATAGGAGGTTACCCCTTGAATTTATGCAAAATTATATAGAAAGGAAAAGTGCTATGATTGAAGAAGGAAAAAAATATAATTTTAAAAAAGAATTTTGTCCACTATTAGGTATTACAAAATATACGGCAGACAGGAGAAAAGATGATTTATTAGAATGGTTAAAAAATTTTTATGATTATGAAATAATATCTTAGAATCCCATTACTATTATCGTTCATGAAATATTAGCTGAATATAGAACTTTACCTAAAAAGAAATATGATTCTAGTGCACGATATGCTTATACTTTAGAAAAACAAAAAGATTATGAAGAATTTGTAATAGATGCATTAGGAACTATCTATAAACCAAATAGTAAATCAAAAATAGCTAGAGATGCAATGCATAATTTTAGTAGAGTAAAATATGGTCATAAGAATCAGAAAAAAGTTGTTGAAAATTATGTTAAAGAACCATTTAATAAAAATGCAATAACCAATGATAAAAATGTTTGGGTTTATTATGATACTTATAAACCTTTAGATAAGATATCGTTACAAATATGGAAAACTATTTTAAGAGAAGAGAAAATTGGAGAATAGGAAGCAGCAAATGCATTTTACAGACAAGAAAATGGAGAAGACATAACTGAAGAAAAAACTTATTTTTAGAAAGCATTAGAGCGCTTTAAATTAGAATATGGAGAAATTCCTGTACTAGTAAAAGAATGGAAAGTTAAAGATATTGAGGAGAAAATGTAAAAATTTTCTCCTTTTTACTTATTTTACCACCAAAAAATGTCTTTTTTTTAAATTATATCATAATTTTTCAGAAAAGTCAACAAAACACCTTTCAAATTATGGTCTAATTGCCGATTCTCAAGGCTTTTTTGCCTTCTTGCGAGTATTTTATCGAAAAAACAGTAGATTAAGTGAATTATTTGCGGATTTGGACGGATTTGCGGATTTGATTGACTATATGCTACCAGAAGGTTAGTATTAAAAAGTAAGTGAACAAGAGGGGTGGCAGCATATGGGCAACACGTGCCGCACCTTGTCTTCATTCCCTTTCTCTTTTGGATAGTCTTCAACTTCTGGAGCGAGGATATGGCTCTCAGAACCGACATATGGTAGCGAACTTTCAACTTGTGAAGCGAGGATATGCCAAGGCGGTGAAGGGGGGCTTTAGTCCCTTAAAAGTGACATATGGTAGCGAGCTTCAATTTATGAAGCGAGCATATGGGCTGTTTCAGGAATGGGAGGGCGAAGCTGGGGACTGGAGTTTCGGAAGGAAAAAAGTGGTAGATATGTAAAATTCTGGAAACCGGAGCCATCAAAGATGGCGACCGGCTGGAAATTACTGGTAAAAATACCAGTAACCTACCAACTAAAAAAGGGAGAACATTTGTTCTCCCTCATTTGTTCTATTTATATCTGTGTTCGTGTTTCTTTATTACAATACAACGATTTTTCTCACTGAACATTAATTCTACACTTTCATTAGGTGAGAGATTCAACTTTTCAGTTAAATCTCTCGGCAGGGTTAACCGCCTAGCAAAATCTACCATTCTAATTACTTTTTTACTCATAATATACACCTCTTTCTTTTAATCTATATAATTATTTAGATAACTGATAACAGATTCAAGTCTAGCAGTATAAGCACTTACTTTTTCCGTTTCCTGTAAATATTCCTCTATCGCCTGTATAACTGCTTTAATATATTTATACTTAGACGGTTTTGCGGTTACATACTTATAAGTTTCGCCTAGTTCTCTAAATGGGAACGCTCCCATACTAGCCTCAAGCTTTCCTTTTTTCAATATTTTGGTTAATATAGAAACTTCTATTATTGCGTCTGATAATGCGGTATGCTCTTCTATAAAGTCTATGTCATTTGTTAAGTAAGAAAAAGTGCTTTCCGCAGAAGTCTTGAAAAATGTGCCGCTGTTAGTTAAGAAGTTATTCTGTAAGCAGTAATCTTTGTATCTATCAGTGTTTATAAGTTTTTCACAAGATACAAGCCATAAATCAGCTATATCAAAGTCCTCATTGCGTAGTGTAAATACTGGATTAAGATATTTCTCATTCTTTGGGCTGTCACTACCCTGTAAGATATTCTCACAAGCGTATCTCTGACGATTTTCCCATTTTTCATAATCGTCGGAATATAAAGCCTTTATATATCTTTCTGTAAATGGGATAGCTTTCTTATAGTCAAAAGCTGCATTGTATGCGGTTGCTATATCACACTTACGCAAATCTTCAAGAAGTATCTCGATTATATTATCCCACGTTTCTGCCTGTATCGCTCCCTCTTTATATAGTTTCATATAAATAGGTCTTTTTTCTTTATAATATGCGGTATTAAATACCTGTGGTACAAAAAATGTTTCCTGTACTAAATAATTCTTTTTGTCTAATATATTTCCCTGTCTATCACTGATACACCAGCCTATATCGTATACAATAGGTTTTGCTATTGCTAGTTTCTGACGGTCTTTGTCAGTTTCTGCCATATCTTTTACAAATGGCAATGTTGCGGTTTCAGTGTCTAAAGTTAAGTAAAGTTTTTTCTTGCCCATTTTAATTACCTCATTTCTATTGTTTTAGTGGCTTTTGCCTTACTTCTCTTATAGTATAGCACAATAGCAATAAGAAGTCAAGCACTTTTCAGGATTTTTTATTAATAAATTTTGCCTTTACTTTTGGTTCAAAAAATGGTAAAGAGTGGAAATTATGGAAAACTTCGGTCGCCTGGGCAAGGGCGACCGACTGAATAAAAAAGAGAGGTGGGCAAAGCCCACGCTCTTTACTTCATAATTTTTACAATAGGTTCTGCGAATATATCCCAACCATTTGGATACCGCAACCCTAGACCGCACTCTTTTTCTTCAAAATCAAAACAACCACACTTTTTACAATCCGGTATTTCATTACAATAATCTTTTATTATTTTTAAACTTTCAATTACTTTTTCTAAATCTGCCATAATTATTTACCTCTTTCCTGTACTTTTGGTTTCTATTACACAATATTTAATTTTATAATTTTTTAATACACTTTTAATCATTTCACTTTCACTCTGCGTATAAGAGTAAATGCTTAAAGTATATAAATCATCTTTTAACTGATTATAAGTGAGTGATATATCCATTGATTTTAACAGTTCAGTTATTTTTATAACATCTGCGGATTCCACTTTAGCAGTACAATTAAATATCCAAAGTCTGTCTTTCTGTAGTCTTTCTTCTATAAATTTTACAAAAAATACTCCTATAAAATTGCATATTGCGGTAATTAGTGCTTTCTGCCATAGGCTTATACTGTCATCAGCTGTGAAGAAAATTATGTAAGTATAAAATCCAAAAGCAATAGCATTTACTGTAGCAGCGGATAGCTTTCCGCCTTTAATTGTAAATAGTGATTTTACTGTCTGTATGATTACATTGGCTAATGTAATTAATGCGAAAAATATAATAAAATTCATATATAACACCTCTTTCTTATTCTTCTATTATGACTTTTGTTTTTGTGGTTAAATTCATAACCATATCATTGTTTTTAAGATAATAACCATATCCGTCTTTAATGTTAATAACATTTATCGCTTCCCCGTCTACGCAATATATATCTTGAATGACTAAAAAGTACATTTTATCGAACTTGACTATATCACCTAAACACACCTCTGAAAATTTCATTTCTTTTGTTTTTTCTTCTACATACATATTTACACCTCTTTCAATACAACATTAAGTAATTCAACCTCGTCTTGAGCATATATAACGTCTGCCTCTCCAGATGAAACATCTACTACATTACAAAGATTCTCGTCAATATCATTTACATCTTCAATTACAAGGAATATTCGATTATTAAATCTAACTACTTCACCAATAGCCACAGTTTCAAATAATACTTCTTTTCTACTTTTCGGTTCAAACTTCATTTTAATTACCTCTCTTTCATTTGATAATTAATTATAACATCTAGGGGGTAGGTTTGTCAAGCGTTTCGGGCAAAAAAGTTTTGTATTTTTGAACGTACAATTTGATCAAAAAATTAGTAGAGATGTAAAATAATAGAAATTCCTCGCGGCCACGTATGTGGTCGCGCGGTGGAAATAAATGTAAAAAAAACTGGGAGTCATTCCCAGTTTTGTTACTTCCTCGGAGCAGATAAGTCAATTTTGAATTTCCTATTTTTGTAAGTAAAGGTAATTATCTTCTGCGGATTCTCAACCTCGATATTATCAGCCTTGCCCTGTAGTGTTTCCGCAAGCAAAGTTATTAATTCTCGTTTTTCATTGTCTACTTTTGGCTCTCGAACCACTTTTTGACCTATGGTTGTTTTACCGCTCGCTCTTGCCTGTTTACTATTCTTTTTCTGTTCCGCTGTCAAATCGCTTTCCCACTGTTTTGCAGAAGTCATTCTGTCGACTTCCTTATCTTCCTCGATAAGTTCAATTGCTTCATCTCTTGATATATCAAGCGACTTCATCAGTTTTGCTATTTGCTTTTCCAATATATCACACTCCTTTGGGAGCGGTAGGCGGTTTTCCGCCTACCTTTTAGCACTACTCTGCTACCGCATAGAACAGAGTTTTTCTGCCCTCTTTAACTCTAGCAACAGTACCGTCCTCGTCTACCATTTTTTTCAAAATAGCAGATAATCTCTGATTTGTGAGGGTGATGTCCTCGTATGCCGGCTGTAATTCTTTTACAAGCTCGGTTGCAGTTCTTTTCTTTCCGTCTGTGAGGACTTCAAGAACCTGAACCTTAATCTTTTCCGCAAGTTCCTGTGCGGCAGTCAGCTTTCCGCTTGTTCCCTTTTTTCTGTTGAGTAAATCAATCTCGTGATTAATGAACGCTACTTCTTCGGGAGAGAAGTCGTACTTTGCAAGCATAGCTGTAAACATTTCTTTCTTTGTAATTTTCTTTTCCATAGTTTTTACTCCTTTTTTAAATCTTTGTTTTTCTTTAACTTATGTACTTATTATAACATATAAATTTTATTTTGTCAATAGGTTTTTTAAAATTTTTTTAAAAAATTTTGTTCGGGAATTTTAACTCCCTTGCCCTCTTGACATTTATAAGTATAACAGATACGGAGCGAAAAGTCAAGCGATTTATAAAATGTTTTTATTTTCTGAAAATTTGCGGGTTTTGGGATCTACTGGAAGTAGATCCAGTCCTTGCTTTTAATTACAAAAATTGGGAGCATTAGAAATTACTGGAAATTCGGGCGCCACCTGCGGCGACGCCCGACCGACAGAAAAAAATGAAAGAGGATTTACTCCTCTTCCATTGCTTCCTCATATTCACGAAAAGCTTCTATAATTCTATCATATTCATAAGTTGAATCTGTATAGTCCATAACAGTATCAAAAAAATTTTTTAACGCTATCATTTTTTTTGTTAATGGTTCAAACACTAATAAACAAAACTGTTCTCCGCCTCGCTGAAGATTGTACGGATGCGCATCTATTACTTTTGAATCTAAAATGTCTGAACCTATATTTTCTGCAAAATCTTCTATTGTATAATAGTCGTCTAGGAGGGGAAGTTCTTCACCGCTCATTTTAGCGGCGAAGTATTTTATACTACCCTCATTTTTTAAAAAATCAAACCATTCTCTAACTGTCATATATTTCACACTCCTTTTTAAAACGGTATACTTCTTTCATCATCATATTCCCTACCCCAGTCCGCAACTAAGTTAAAGAAAGTTTTAAACTGAATAGAATTTAGATTTTCATAATTAAAGGTCTTGTTTTTAACTGCCTGTCTTATAACATCTATTCCTAAAAACATTACTATATTATAGGTTTCATATTTAACTGCCATACTCATATAGTCCTCAGAAGTTCTCGGTTTGTCTAAGTCCCAGCCTAGCAAATCTTCTGATTCTTCTATACCTAAACTAATTATTGTTTTTAAACTAATCAAAGTTATTATATGGTTAAGAAAAGCGGTCATTGGTAGTTTTAACTCTCCGTCTACGGATACATATAAATCCTCATAGCTAAATGGCGGAATATATGAATACTTTTCAGTTTCAAAAGAATATGTAATACCAGTTATTACCTCACCTGTTATTATGCTGATAAAATCTACATATAAACCATCACTTCTTAAATTAAAATCAATTGCCCATACTCTTTTTTTTGGCTGTGTCATTGTTGTAAACTTCATTTTATTTACCTCTCTTTCATTTGATAATTAATTATAACATTTTACTTAAAAGAAGTCAATAGTTTTAGGAAAAATAATTATGTTTTTATTTCAATACAATCCGCAACAAAAAATGCTAACACTGGTAAAAATTAGAAAATCCTCGCGGCTCCTTGGAGACGCGCGGCTGAATAAAGAAAGAGAGGAGCTGTCGCCCCTCTTATCATTTCTTTCTAGTATAGTAAAATACTAAACTATCTTCCCAATTAGCCAATGCTTGCTTTGCTTCTCGAATATTATCTATTGTTTCTAATGTAAACCAATTTCCATTTTGCATTATAGCCTGTAAACGAAATTCATTTTCATCAATTTGTTGTATTTCTATAGAACTAATATCTTCAACTTTTAATATTACTGTACCATCTTCATTCCAAATAAAATCTCTCATTTCAGTACCTCTCTTTCTTAAATTAACCATTCTAATTTATTATAAAAACAATTTCCATATTTTAGTGTACTTACATTCATATCAAATATTTTATTTAAACATCTAATTACTTTATGTAAATCAGCTAGATTAAAATATATATATGAACAACCATATCCACCAGTTAAAATACTTGTTATTTCTACATCATATTCTTTAAGTCTTTTCTTTATGAATAATAAATTTTCATTTGAACAAACAATTTCTCGTATAGTCCATATTCCCCCTTTATCTACCTCTTGATATGCTGTTAGTCTAGCATAAGCACTTTTATAAGCCTCATCTCTGCCAATCTGTAAGTTTAATCTGTTACTATACATTTTAGAATCCTCTCTTTCTCTCTTTACTGTACCTATAGTATACCACTTAGGGCATAGCTTGTCAAGGGTTTTAGGAAAACTTTTTTTGTATTTATTTTAATACAGTCCATTCCAAAAATTACCAGATCCTTAATCTAAGAGAAATTTCGCCCGCTTGAGTGAAAGCGGGCGACCAATGCCGCCTACTCTCTTTGTATTTAAGGAGGATTTAGTAAAATTCGGAAAGGAGGATTGGGGAGTTACTATTGACACACTCCCCAGTATGTCAGAGGTCTTAGAGAGTTGAACTCCGCTTTTTCGCTACCGAGCGACCCCACATCTACTAAGTGCTTACGCACCTAGTAATTTGTCAATACTTTCCATATCTTCTTTTCTGCACTGAATGATAAAGGTGAACGCTGTACCCTCAGGCATATTGTCGAACGTTTCCCAATCAATATTTGCAAATATCGGGAACTGGTTAATTGCTATTGTCATTCTTTCTTCTATAACTGGTGTTTTCTTTAAGTGATAAACTCTTTCTACCATTTCGGCACCTCTCTCTTTCTTTATTGTATCTATAGTATATCATACTCTTTTGGCTTTGTCAATACAATTTTTAAAATTTCTTAAAAAAATATCATTGAATTTTTCATCTTCTGCTTTGTCTGCTATGAACTCCATTACTGTATTTATTCCATACATATAATGAACATTTCCATTTTTAGCATCAAATCTACCTTTAAATAAACTAGACCCATTTTTTAACATATCTTTTAAAACGATTTTATAAGCATCTTTTATTTCCATTTCCTGTTACCTCTTTTCACTTTCTATAAAAAGTATAACACATTATTTTTTATTTGTCAACAATTTTTTTAAATTCTATGTAAGTATCTCCATATGTGTTTACATCTATTCTTTTTTCGTATCCTTTTGGTTCATATCCGTCTTTTATAAATTCCTGTAATCGAGTATGATAATGATATATCCAATTTTTGTAATATATCGGTGCTCCTGTTCTTAATCCTAAAGCAAGCCAATCCATACAATAATAGTATACATCTTTCTCTTTGTCATAATGTAAATGTTTCGGCAATATCCTGTCTAATATCTTTGTAGCTTTTTTATCGCTCCATTTTACATTATTTCTTATTTTTTCTATTGGAATATAAATTGCTGCTATTGGTAATGCCCACCATATAATGTCATAATTTGGCTCTATGTGGATTCTGCGTAAAAACAGCGGTGTTTTGTTTCTTTCGTTCTTTTTTGTTATTCTTCTTAATCTTGCGTCAAAGCTCATTTTGTGTTCCTCTCTTTCTCTTCTTGATGATACTATTATATCACCTAGGGTATTGTTTGTCAATAGGTTTTGGGTAAAAAATTAATGTTTTAATTTTCTGAAAATTCGATCCAAAAATTACCAGATCAAATCTAACAGAGAAAAACCGCCCGGCGCCCAGTCGTCGAGCGGGCAATAAGAAAGAGAGGAGCTGTCGCCCCTCTCTATATTAATATACATCTAATCCGCTCATTTCATATTCAAAGTCATCTAGTTCACAGATAAACTTTGGATTACCGAGACCATATGTTTCTATGGTCTCTTTTATTTCTTCTTTGCTGTTAGCGTCTATTATGTAATCTTCGCAAGTTTCACGGTCTCTATATAAGAAATGTCTCATATCTTCACCCCCTAGTATAACTGATGCTCTTGTATAAAAGCTACTACAGTATAATATTCGCCTTCTTCTTCGAGGTGCGAAATCCACTCAAAGCGGTTACCCTCACGCTCTACCTCATTGCCATTAGCCATATTATATATGACTGTGGTAGCTTTTTCCTCTGTTTCATATACGCCTACTACCTCATTAATTTCTATGTGGTTAGTTCCAGTTTTGTTTACTGTTAATAAAATTGAAAATACACTCATTGTTTGTTCCTCTCTTTCTCTCTTTACTGTACCTATAGTATACACCTAAAGCCCAACGGTGTCAAGGGTTTTGGGTAAAAAAGTTTTGTTTTTATTTTAGTACAATCCATTCCAAAAATTACCAGCAGATCAAATCAAGAGAAACTTCGCCCGCCAGGCAGATGGCGGGCGACTAACCTGTCGCCCTAAGTGCATTTATTACGCTCTGTAAGTATTCTAAAATATCAATCGCAACTGGGTCTATAGAACACTTGCCCCAATCTGTTCGCACCTCTTCGCTGTCATCTATTAGTATGTCGCTGTCTGAGCGTTTAAAGTACGATTTAGCTACCCCATAAGGTACTATATAAATAGTGTCAAAGCAGACGCTAGGCAAATGCTGCCGCAGCCATTTTTCCTTTGCCTTTTGGACTTCTTTGTGATAACTCTGCGGACTGCCCTTGCTAGTCCAAGAGATGATACCAATTTCAAAGCCAAGGGACTGGAGTTTATTAAGTTTGCGGGCTAGTGGACTCAATGCTACTAAAGGACTAGCCTCATAGTATGGTGATGGGTCGCAATTCCGCAGTTTTGGCAACCAATCATCTATTGAATAAAGGTCAGCGATAGTTCCGTCTAAGTCAAGCCATATAGTAGTATTATTATTCATCTTTATTTCTCCTTTAAATCATTTAGTCTATCAATAGCGGTTTCGTGGAGTTTTATTAACTCCTTATATGCTCTTATAAGCTGTTGCCTTTCCCATATAGATTTATCGGCTTTATTCATTTCTTCATATCTCTTTTTTTCTACTTCTGTTAAGTAGTCTTTGTAGTCAATGCCATATATGCCCTCAACTTCAAACTTATATGCTAGTTCTAGTATCTGTCTAGGTGTTAATCTAATCATTGTATATTCTCCTTTCTTTTGGATTGCCACGCTAGTCTTATAAAAGACTAGCCGGCAGGTTCTTTATGTTCAGTTTATGAACATCTGTTTCCGCACACACCTTATGATATGTATTGGAATCATTTCCCAGTTCAAGAGCAACCTCATTGGCTTTATGCTCGTCATATCTGCCATAATACCAATTTGTGGTAGTTCCGTTTTCATTCCAAATTTCAGTGTAAACTACATACTTCATAATTTAAATCCTCTCTTTCATTTGATACATTAAGTATACACCAAAACACTGGTTTTGTCAATAGGTTTTTTAAAATCTTTTTAAAAAATTTTTTACCAGATCTTACCAAGCAAAAAAGTTAATTATTTGATAATTTAGAATTGCCTGATAATTTAGAATTGTCAGACTATTATGAATTGGGAGAATGTTCAGAATTGTCAGACTATTCAAAACGATTTGAAAAATTCTGAATTGTCTGAATATTCCAAAAATCCTCGCGGCTCCTTGGAGACGCGCGGCTGACCGCATTAAAAAAAGAGAGCCGAAGCTCTCTACCGCCGTCCTGCCGTCCCCTACCCATATCTTCTCAGCGGTCAGTAGGTGCTGGTTCACATTTATATACCGCACAACAGGACTCCGTGCGGTGATAGCTATATGAGGGTCTTATGCGTCCTGTGTAGGACTTGCTTTTGCTTCCGCCCTCAGCCCTTATTACATCTATAGTATAGCATATAAGCTATAGATTGTCAAGCCTTTTTGAAAATTAATTTATTTCTTTTTCTATATTCTTCCCATTTGTCTTGAACTTCTTCCATATTTTCGATAGCCGTTAATTCTTCTATACTCCATTCCTTTTGCGGAGTGTATGTTATAACCGCCTCCCAGTTGTTAAATTCTAGCCTTGTTGCTGCCAAATCAACGCTCTCTGCGGTGTCTAATCCAAATAAGCTTGTCCCTGCCTTGCTTACTTGCCACGACAGCAAACAAGGAATGTCTTGTGTGTCAATCCTATCTATACCTTCAAAACAATAGATAAGGTCTGTTTGATAATGTGTCATTAATGGCAATGCCATTTTTAACATTTTCTGTTTCAATTCTGTTTTGTTCATTTGTTTTAATCCTCCTCTGTCTTATTGACAAGTCAATTATACACCAAAACCGAAAAAAAGTCAATAGGTTTCGGGAAAGTTTTTTAATTAAAAATTTTCTGAAAATTAGAATCGAATTTTGAATTGTCTGAATTGTCTGACAAATTTCGCCGGCGGGCGTCGAGAACCAATAATAAAAGGGAGTTGCTCTCCCTTTTATTACCACGCACAAGCTACTAACGCAAGTGCTATTGTTATGAATAGCCAAAAGGCTATTGTAATCAATTCTGCTAACTGTTTGGTCTGTTTAATCATATCTTTAGCTAATAGATAAAATATGATTGTGGTAAGTGTTGTAAAGCACACCCACAGAAACGCTATAAAAATCAATATGTTCATATGTCCGCTCCTTTCTCTTTTCTCATCTTATGGCTTAAAGCCCTGGAGGGCTTTATATTAGCCCTCCCAGTCTGCAACCACTGGATACTTCAGTGGCAACAGCTCTTTGACGTCACCATATTCTAGCGTCAAGTCATCTAGTACGATGCTTTCTGCAAGGTCATCAAGGTCATACTCTTCAGATGCGATATAAAACTTTCCGTCACTGACAGTTAACTCAAGTGACTGCTTATGTTCAATGTCATATTTGAATGACTTGAACAATTCAACATAATACTGGAATGGTCCAGTTATTACAAGGGTATTATCTTTTTTGTCTAACTCTACAACGTGCAACATTTTAAATTCCTCTCTTTCCATTTCCTACCAGTCGCCCTAGTTGGGGCAAGGTAGGTCGTTTTCTTTACCTTACATTAACTATTATAAACGATACGGGGCGAAAAGTCAATACCTGAAACGAAATTTTTTTAAAAAATTTTTTACCAGTTCTTACCAAGCAACAAAGTTAATTGTCAGACTATTCAGAAAACTTATTTTTGATAAAATTAAAAAATTTTAGTTGTCAGAATTGGGAAATGATTCTGAATTGTTTGACAATTCAAACTGTTCTAAAAATTATGAATTGTCAGACTATTCTGAAAATTCGCCGGCGCTGGCGGAAATTGGTAATTACGAATTGTCAGACAATTCAAAATAGTTTGACTTATGGGAATTGTCTGACAATTCAACTGGTAGAGGTTTCCAATTCCAAAAATTGGTAGCTGTAAGGAATTCCCAAATTCCTCTCGCCCGCCTGGCGGAGGGCGAGCGGCTGAACAGGTGGCAGTTGCTCATTTAGCATATGCAGCTAGGTATATACATTCATCGTCATATATATCACTAGTGCCCTTATTATCAAAGACTACCAAGAGCCTTTTCTTTTTAGTTACTTTGCCTTCGACGATCCATAAGTCGCCACTGGAAGTCTTAATCGCACTATATGCGACTCCTTGCTCCTTATACGTGTTAACGCACCGACCAGTATCTACTTCAATATGGCTTACGGGGGTACCGGTGGCTACAATAATAGCCAATATGCTTGCTACAATTGTTTTCATATTTTGACCTGCCTTTCTTTTTAGAGGTGGGGGACAACCCCACCTCTAAAATGGATTAGAAGAAGAACATTGCTATCGGTGGGAATAGCTCAAGCTCTTCTATGCAATAGTTATCACAGGTATCGTGTAACATTTGCAAGAAGTATTCACTTCTTGAAGAGGTGAGTTCAAATTTGTTATCGTCATATATATGACTGATAACACCACCAGTTAATGCCATTGCCGACTTCATATATGTAAGCATCATATGGCTATCGCTTACATATATTTCCAGTGTGCTAGTTCCAGTTTTTGTAATTTCTACATTATACATAATAATTTCCTCCTTTTTCCAGCTAGGCAGTCGCCGCCCAGCTAGTCCGCAACTAGTGCTTTAATTTATACTAAGATTATACACCAGAACAGCGGACTTGTCAAGGGGTTGCCGCAAATTTGCCACACTTTTGGGAAAAGAATCTTTGTTCTTTTGGCAGTGATTTCCATTACCAAAATTAGTAGAACTTCCAGTTCCTGGAAAAACCCCTGCAGGGGGCGATTTCCATCATTACCAGTTACTGGTTATGGGAATTTTCTGACAATTGCGTATGGAAACGATTTCCAAAACCAAAAATGCCAGCTCTGGTAATGAATGGAAATTCCGCGCGCCCCTGCCAAAACGCGCGGCCGAACATACGTTTACTCTATCTTCTGGAAGCAGGAGTCCTGTTCGCGAACATATGATCTCCCAAATACTGGGAGACCGAGCTGCGAACATATGTTTAAGGTGCTGTGTAGCACCTTAAATATCCCAGTCCCACAGTTCTTCACTGTAGGCATATGGGTGCGGCTGTGAATGCCACCGTAAAGGCAATGACATTGCGTTGCCTTTACAGCAACACCAGTCAGTGCCTTTCCACCCGTTGAAACGGCGTGCCGCCCTTATATTGGCGATATGTAAGTTTATGTTAAGTTTTCTCATTTTTTTCTCCTTTCACTGGTCCAGTAGTCTGGACCTAAAAAATTATTTTTTATATATACTGGAGCGGCTTGCACCGCTCCATATTGCTTGTCCTACACGGTCTTGAAGTTTACCTCAAGACCGTGTGCTTGAGCATATCTCTGTAGCTTGCAAAGAAGCCCTATGTACTTCTCTCGTTCAAGAGAAGTACATTCACTTTTAAGTTTGTCTTTTTCAAATCTGAAAAAGACAGCGTCGGCATCTCTGCCTATGAAACCGAGGTTGCCAGTGCCAACCTCAAGGCTTGCTACTTCCAGCAGCATTGCTTTAAACTGCTGGTTTTGTCTTCTGTTGCTGTAGTGAAAAAGTACAGCAACAGTTATGTTATTCGTATTATGCAGTTTTAACACTGCCATTTTGTTCTTATTCATTTTATCTTCTCCTATCCGCCGGCGTCAAGGGAGTGCCGGTCTTTTTTGATGTATTGCCCCTTGACATTTACTACTATAAACGATACAAGGCGTTTTGTCAATAATTTTTTTAAAAAAACTTGAAAAAATTTTTTTCGCCGTTTTAAGCGTGTCTTTTAGCTCAAAGGTGTAATTGTACCTAAAGTGGGTAAAAATCGCTGTACGGGGCTTTTAGAGCCTTACAAGGGTATCTGTGTGGCAGTGTGTCAATACTTTTTATATAAAAAAGTCAGATCAAAGATCCCCCCCGTAGGTTACGGGATAGAAAATTCTGAAAATTCTGACAGCGGGTTGTCTGACCAATCCCCCCACTAAGTGTATTTTCTAATCGAAAATACACAAAACATTTTCTAATCGAAAACACACAAAGTATTTTCTAATCGAAAAAAGACCTAGGCCATTCTTACCTAAGTCTTAACTCCTCTAAATTCCCATTAAGCACCCCTTCTACATCTCCTACCTTAACACCAGTTCTCTCATCTCTTACCATTTGATAAGGCATAAAGATATAACTTCTTATCTGACTACCCCATTCATTACCACTCTTCTCCCCCTTGAGCCCCAAGAGCTCATCATTTTTCTTTTGCTCCTCCAACGCCACAAGCGCCCCCTCTAACTTACGCATTGCTTTCTCTTTATTCTGTATCTGACTTCTTTCTTCTCTACACTCTACTACCAATCCAGTAGGCTTATGAATTACCCTCACTCCACTCTCTGTCTTATTCTGATGCTGGCCTCCGGGTCCTCCACTTTTAAAACTCTGTGTTTCTACGTCCTGCGGACGTATCAACACTTCCGTTTTAAACTCGATTTGCGGAATTACTTCCACCGCCGCAAAACTTGTATGCCTACGTCCTTGCGCATCAAACGGGCTCACGCGTACTAACCTATGAACCCCCATTTCATTTTTTAAATTACCGTACGCATATTCTCCATTGATTTCGAACTCTACTCTCTTAACGCCAGCTACGTTTCCATCCAACCTATCCAATATGCGCACTTTATATCCGTTTTTACCCGCCCATAACGAGTACATCCGCATCAGCATCTCTGCCCAATCGCAAGCCTCATCACCACCTTCTCCCGCATTTATACTGACAACCGCGCTTGCCGCGTCATATTTCCCACTAAAACTAAGTTCCCTTACCACTCTTTCCTCTAATTCCTTTTTCTTTTGGATAGCTTCTTCAATCTCAGTTTCTACCTCTTCGCCAAGAGATGCCAATTCTTTTAATGTTTCAATCTCTTCTTCTAATCCCTTAAGTTCATGCGCCTTATCTTTCCACCTCTCTTTTTCACTAATGCGCTTTTGGATCTCTTGTACTTCTTGACAATATCCTTTTTCCATTATTATATATTGTAGTTCTTGAATATCCTGTTCTAATCCCTCATACTGTTTTTTTAATTTGTCCACTTTATCACGTTAAAGCACTAAAGTGCTCTTTCCTTTCTCTAAAAATACTAAGTTATAATAAAAATTTAAAAAGCCCGATTTTATATTATAAAAGCCCGCTAGGGATTTTTAATATAAAGGGATTTTTAATATATTTTTATTATAACATAAAATTTAAGATTTGACAAAAAAAATTTTTTTTGATATACTATATTTATAAAAGGAGGTGAAGAATGATAAAATTAGATTATTCTTTAGAAACTCCAGAAGAAAGAAATGAGCTAGTTAAGAAAATATTACAAGAATTTGAAGAATAGGACATTTAGCCTAATGAACGGTACTTAGAAATATTAGCTAACTACTTAGTTTTCTGTATGGAGAAGCAAGAAAAAAAAGAAAAGAAAATAGTAACTAATAATAGATTAGTAACTATTAATGACAGAGAAGTTTCATTTGAAGGTCTTGTTTCTCAACTAGAAAATGGTGAAGATTCAATATATAACTTAATAACAAACGATAAAAGAATTATATTTAAGCCAAAAGTAGAAATAACAAAAAAAGATTTAGACGAAATACCTTTATTAAAGCAATTAAAAGATACCATAATTTAGTGGGAAGCAAAACTAAAAAAAGCTTCTGGTAAAGAAGCCTTTATTATTAAAACCGCAATTAAAGAAATGAGTAAAGATTAGTATATTATTAAAAATGCTTATCGAAAGCCAATAGGAGTTATGAGCAGAATTAATAGTCATTACTATCCTGAACTTCCAGACTTAACTGAAAACTTTAATGATAAAGGATTCCCTGTTCCAGAAGGAGTTAGTTTACTTAACCCTAAAGTGGTATCTTTTATTTTGTGTAATTATAGCAAACTAAAACAAGATAGCTGGGATTAGCTCTTAGGAGATACTTGGCATTTAATGAAAGATTTTGACAATTTAGCTGATGAAGCTTTAAAAGAATACCCTATCTATGAACGAATTGTAGAATATAAAATAGATGGAATGACTAACTTATAGATACAAAAAGCTTTAAAAGAAGAGTTTGAAGAAACTCACAGTGTAGAATATATTTCAAGCCTTTGGCGCAATAAAATCCCTAAACTCATTGCTTCAGCCGCCGAAGATCAATGGTTACAAGGATATTATTTAAACTAGAAAAAAGGCAAATATAAAAGGTGTAGTAAATGTGGTCAAATTAAGTTAGCTCATAATAAATATTTTTCTAAAAATAAAACCAGTAAAGATTCTTTTTATAGTATATGTAAAAAATGTAGAAATAAGAAAGGATAAAGAAATGGCAGCAAGTAAATCGAGATATTGTGAAAAATGTCATTCAACGATGTCTGAAAATAATTTCTATGGTTCTAATAACTTAGAAAAATATCCAGAAGGCAAGTTGAATGTATGTAAGAAATGTTTAACAATGCACGTCAATAATTATGACCCAGAAACATACCTATGGATTCTACAAGAAACTGATGTTCCTTATATTCCAGATGAATGGAACAAGATTTTAATGCGGAAACAGCAGAGAGGGGACACATTAACGGGAACCAGTGTTATAGGACGCTATCTATCCCTTATGAAACTGGGATAGAATAAAAAATATCGCTGGAAAGATAGCTAGTTAATTCAAGACTTATAGAATAAAAAGATCGAAGAGACAATGGCCAATCAAGGTTATTCTCAAGCAGAAATTGATGAGACTATTAAAAAGGGCGTTGTGGCTATTCCTAAAGCTCCAATTCCTATTCCTGAATATGAAGTAGAAACCTCCGCGCCAGGTCAAGAACCTATGGCCTAGCCCGAACCAGAACCAATAGAAGATGATTATGATTTAACAGACGAAGATAAAAAATACTTAACTTTAAAATGGGGAAAGAGCTATCGTCCGCACGAATGGATTTATTTAGAAAAGTTTTATAATGATATGGTAACTTCTTATGATATCTAGTCTGCTGGACATATAGACACTCTCAAAATGCTCTGTAAGACTAGCCTAAAATGCAACTAGTTAGTAGATATAGGGGATGAAGCCAACCAACGTTCCCTTTAAACTCCTTTAATTGCTGGAAACTCCTAAAGTCTTATTTACTAAAAAGAAATCGCTAAAAAGAAGGGATAAGCTTGAATGTTTGAAAAAAATAAGAATTGGACAATCAGCAGCTAAGTTAATCATAACGAAAGGAAAATATTATGGAAAAACAATATTATGATACACCATATATAATTTTTGATGATGGAAGATGTTATAGTTTAAGAACAAATAAATTTTTAACGCCTCAGATGAGTGCAAAATATCCAACTTATAATTTAACAATTGATGGAAAAAAGAAAAAAACAAAAGTACACAGAATGGTTGCTGAAATGTTTTTAGAAAAGATTGATGAAGAACATAATATAGTAAACCATAAAGATGGAGATACTCATAATTTTAACTTATCTAATTTAGAATGGGTAACTGCTTCAGAAAACACTGCTCATGCACATGCGAATGGATTAATAAAAAAAGGAGATTAGACTATTAATAAGTATACATATAATCTACCTAATGAAGAGTGGTGCGAAGTGAAAGAATGGCCTAATTATTTAATATCTTCAAAAGGAAGAGTTATGAATTCAAAAACAAAAAGATTATTAAAATAGGCTATTTCTAATAAAGGTTATTATGAAGTTAATTTATGGAAAAATAATAAAGGAACTACTAAACAAGTTCATCAATTAGTTTATAGTTATTTTAATAATGATTAGGAACTACAAGGTTATGTTATTAATCATATTGATGGCAATAAATTAAATAATGATATAAATAACTTAGAAAAAATAACCTATCAAGAAAATAACTATCATGCGGCTTACATTATTAAAACTAATAATAGTAGTAAAAAAGTTAGACAATTAGACTTAGACGGAAAAGAAATAAAAATTTATCCATCAATTGCGCAAGCTCAAAGAGAAACTAATATTAATAATATTAGTCGAGCAATAAAGAAAAAATATAAAACAGGAAATTATATATGGGAATTTGTTAATGATTAAAAAGTCCAACGACTATTATGTAGTGAGCAAGCGCTTGCGAAACAGGGAGCTTCTTTGTGAAAATAAAGAATGAAGATATAGTCTGAACTTTATGGAAACATAAAGAGAGATAGTAGCGATATCTCGTAACATAAAAATGGTTGAAGGTTTCCAAAAGATGAGTAAAGTCTACGATATGCTGATGAAAAGTGGGAATTTTACTGCTTTATAGAATAAGGCTGATAGTAGTGAATTTGTTGACTCTATTGGAGAACTAGTAGAGATTTGTGAAAAAGAAGGTTTTATTCCTCGTTATTACACAGATAAACCTAATGATAGAGTAGATGAAACTCTTTTGGATTTAAAGCAATACACCTATTCTTTAGTTACAGAAGAAATGAATTTAGGTAACTTAATAGAAAATGCGGTTAAGCAGATGCAAAGAGAAGAAGAAAAAGAAGAAGATTTAGATATTGATTTAGATAATCTAACTTTAGATGATTTAGATAGTATTAAAGAAGAAGAATTATTAAACGATAAAGATTTTTCTGATTTCTTAGAATTTAATGAAGAAGAAACGGAGGATTGGTAACATGTCACTTCAAGATTTGTTATCGCTTGAATCCCCTATTTCAAAAAAAGTAGGACTTTCTGAGGAAAGAATTAGAGCTATAATTCCAGAAGCTAGAAAATTCATTTCCTTTTGGAGAGAATATGCGGATTGCTTTGTTGATTTCTTACTTGAAACTGGAGGAAATCCGCAAGATTTTTAGTTTTACTTTTATCAAAGAGTATTTTTGCGGACGGCCTGTAGGCATTAGTATGTCTACGCCGTTTTTCCACGTGCATATTCGAAGTCATTTCTCGCAATGCTAATCTTAATAATTCGCTGTATCTTGTATCCAGGCAGTAAATTGTTTGTTACTTCTGGAGGAAAAGAACAGGCTGCGGGAATTATGAAAGAAAAGGTGCAAGAACTATGTACCTTAATTCCTGCGCTCCGTAAAGAGATAGATTGGACAAGAGGAAAAACATTAGAAGGAAAAGATTACGCAAAATATACTTTTAAAAATAAATCTTACTTTGACAATATCGCTGCGCGAGAGAGTTCGAGAGGTAAGCGTCGACATGCTGGCGTCATTGAAGAATGTGTTGGCGTTGATGGAGATATACTCCAGCAAGTTATCATTCCTACGATGAACGTTTCTCGTAGATGCGCAGATGGTAGTACTCATCCAGAAGAATAGTTAAATAAGGCGCAGCTTTATATTACTACGGCTGGATATAAAAATTCTTTCCCATACGATAAACTTATTCAGCTTCTCGTGTGGTAGATAGTCAAACCTGAAAAATCAATGGTGATAGGAGGTACCTATCGTATCCCTGTATTAGTTGGTCTTTTGGATAAAAACTTCGTTAAAGATCTCAAAATGGATGATACTTTCAATGAAATTTCATTTAATCGAGAGTATGAGTCAAAATGGTCTGGGACAGTAGAAGATGCGTTTTTTGATTCTGAAGTATTTGATCGGAATCGTATACTTAAACAACCAGAATACAAAGCTTCTGGACGTTCAAATAAAGGAGCTTAGTATATTCTTAGTGTCGATGTAGGTAGAAAAGGGTGTGATACTGTAATAACTGTTATTAAAGTTACTCCACAGCCTCAAGGTCTATCCATTAAGACAATAGTAAATATTTATACTATGCCTAATTCTCATTTTGAAGATTAGGCAATAGCAATTAAAGAATTGTATTATAAATTTAAGGCGTCTCGAATTGTAATAGATGCTAATGGTTTGGGCATTGGACTTGTAGATTATTTGGTAAAACCACAATTTAATGCGGAAACTGGTGAGACAATTGCGGATTTTGGGGTATATAATGATAATGATAATGAATATAAGCGTTTCCGCACTAATATTTGCGAAGATGATGCTTTATATTTAATTAAAGCTCATGCCCCAGAAAATACAGAAGCTCATGCTAACTTACAAGCTCAATTAAATACTGGAAGAGTAAAGTTCTTAATTGATGAAAGAGTTGCTAAAGCAAAATTATTAGGAACTAAAGTAGGACAACAAATGACTCCTGAGCGTAGGTCAGAATATTTAAAACCATTTACTTTAACTTCTATATTAAAAGAAGAGCTTTTGAATCTTCGAGAAGAAAATCAAGGAATAAATATAATTTTAAAACCTGTTAATAAAGGAATAAAGCACGATAAAGTATCAAGTTTAGAATATGGATTATATTATATTAAATTAGAGATTGATAATAAGAAAAAAAGAAGGAAGTTTAAAGCTTCAGAATGGACTTTTATGAATTGAGAGGAGTTAAGGTGAAATGTTAGCATCGAGAGCAGAAGTAAAAATACATGAAATATTAGAAAATGTGGGAATAAATTTTAAAGAAGAATATATATTCCCAGGATTACAAAGTGAAAACGGAAAACCTTTGCGGTTTGATTTTGCTATTTTTGATGACGATGGGGAAATTGATTTCCTCATCGAATATCAAGGAAAACAACATTATGAAGCTAGTCCAAAATTTGGGGGCAAAAAAGGTTTATTCCAATAGCAGCATAATGATAATAAGAAGAGAAGATTTTGCGCTCTTCATGATATAGTATTAGTAGAAATTCCATATCTTGAAGAACATTTAATTTCTTATGATTATATTATGAAGAAAGCAGGATACTAAGAGGAGGTGTTATATTGGACACACAAAAGACTCGTAATGAAATAATTCATGAAAAAGGGTTTGATATGATGCGAACTACTGACTATAGCCAAAAGGTAAAAGTAGGTCCAAAAACTCTTACGGATGTTTCATTAAATTTAGGGTCCTTAAAACAATATGGTCCAAAACTTCCTATTACAAATAAAGGAGAAATATATTAGGCTTTAGCTTATAAAGAACACGGCAAATTAAGAATGATATCTGATTTCTTTTATCAAACTAATGGTATTTATTAGAGAGTATGCGATTACTTTGCTTTTTTATATCGTTTTGATTGGTATTTAATGCCAGAGATTAATGACAGTTCGGCAAACAGTACTAAAGTATTAAAAGAATTTAGTAAAATTCTTACTTTTTTAGATAATTCATATTTAAAGAAAGTTTGCGGCGATATAGCTTTAGAAGTTGTTAAGTATGGCTGTTATTATGGCTATATGACTTTTAGTAAGCAAGGATTAATTATTCAACAATTGCCGATTCAATATTGCCGAAGCCGGTATAAAGTTGGAACGAAGCCAGCGGTTGAATTTAATATGCGGTTTTTTGACACAATTCCAGATGTTAATTATCGTATGAAGGTTTTAGATTTATTTCCTGATGAATTTAAAAAAGGCTATTATTTATTTAAAAAAGGCAAACTTCCATCAGATGTATTAGGAGAAGTTGGTGGATGGTACTTATTAGATATTGATAGCTGTGTTAAATTTAACTTTAATGGAGGAGATACTCCATTATTTGTAAACGCTATTCCAAATCTGATTGATTTGGATGCTGCTTAGGATTTGGATCGTCGAAAACAAATGCAGCAGTTATTAAAAATCTTAGTTCAAAAATTACCTATGGATAAAAATGGCGATTTAATATTTGATATTGATGAAGCTCAAGATATCCACAATAATGCGGTACAAATGTTAAAGAGAACAATAGGGGTAGATATTTTAACTACTTTTGCGGACATTGAGCCTATTGACGTCTCAGACACTAGAACAACAACTGCGCAAGACGACTTAGAGAGAGTTGAAAGGACTGTGTATAATTCATTTGGTGTATCAAATAGTTTATTTAACACAAATAGTAATTTGGCTCTTGAAAAATCTATTTTAAATGATGAAGCTACTATAAGAAATTTACTGGTTCAATTTGAAATTTTCTTTAATACTATAGTACAGAAAATTTCAAGTAAAAATAGTAAATATGGTTTTAGGTTCCATATGTTAGAGACAACTCAATATAATTATAAAGAGATCTCAAAAATGTATAAGGAACAGACCCAGTTAGGATTCTCAAAGTTACTTCCGCAAATAGCTTTAGGTCATTCTCAAAGTTTTATTCTTAACAGTATTACTTTTGAAAATGAATTTTTAAATCTTAGTGAGATTATGATACCACCAATGAATAGTAATACTTTAAGTAGTTCTGATCTTTTGGACAAAAAAAGTAAAACTTCAACAAATAAAACTTAGGTTTCTACAGAAGGTAATAAAGGTGGTCGTCCTGAGAAATCAGATGATCAAAAAAGTGAAAAAACAATTCAAAATAGAGAATCTATGAGTTAAGGAGGATTAAATAAATGCAGCATACCAGCATTTCAATGAATGCTCCTATAGAGGTAATAGATATTTAGCCTTTTAATCCTTTGATTTCAAAGTGTAGAATAAAAGCTTTCTACGTTGATGATGAACCGAATAGAAATGGGACAGTAATTAATAAAGAAACTGCTAAAAAGATAGCGAATAGTATACCAGGTTCCCCAATAGTTGGTTATTACAACGCAAGCGATGAAGATTTTGAAGGCCATAAGTAGATCTTTGAAATTAAGGATGGAAAATTAATAACTACACCTCTTACAAAGCCTTATGGTTTTGTAGATATGAATGCGAAAGTTTGGTTTGAGAAGTTTTTAGATGATGATGAAGTTGAAAGAGAATATGTTGTTACTGAAGGATATTTGTGGACTGGGCAATATGAAGAAGCTCAACGAATAATTGATAAAGGTAATAATCAATCAATGGAAATTGATGAAAAAACTTTAAAAGGTTTTTGGTCAAAAGATGATAAAAGTTCTACTCAACTTTTTATAATCAATGAGGCTATTATATCCAAATTTTGTATTTTAGGAGAAGATATAGAACCTTGTTTTGAAGGTTCTTCAATAACAAAAATACAATTTTCATTTGAGGATAACTTTAAGGAACAGTTAAACTCAATGATGCAACAAGTAATTGAATACGAAGGAGGAGCACGCTCAATGTTTAAACAGTACGCTGCCGAAATAGGCGAAGCGCTTTGGTGTTCTATTCATGCTTATCTATTAAATAAGTATCCAGGAGAAGATGAATGGTGTTCATCTTATCAGATCGAAGGTATTTATGAAGAAGGTGCTCAGAAATTTACAATCTTAAAAGATAGAAAAACAGGAGCTTATCAGAAACTTACCTTTACTATCAATGATAGTAATGAAGTAACCTTTAATGATAACATTTTAAATGTCACAAAGACATTTGTTCCTGCGGCAACTCCTCAATTTGCTTTAGAAGATATTGAAGCTTTTGAGAGAGAGTATGCTGAAAAGAAAAAGAAAGAGCAACAAGAAAAGGAAGAAGGAGAACCTACTTCTACCGAAGATGAAGATAAGAAGAAAAAGGACAAAAAAGAAAAATATAACTTAAACGAAATTGAAGAATATATAGAATTAAAGGACCAATATGAAGCTTTACAAACCGATTTTAATGAATTAAAAGAGTCAGTTGAGAGTTTAAATTCTAATATAGAAACTTTAACTACTGAAAATTCAGAGTTAAGAGAGTTCAAACTTAATATAGAAAAGAAAGATAAAGAAAATATGATTAATGACACTTTCTTTATGTTATCAGATGAAGATAAGAAAGATGTTATTGAAAATATTGACAAATATTCTTTAGATGAGATTGAAGCAAAGCTTTCTGTGATATGTGTTCGCAATAAAGTTAATTTCGATCTTGAAGATGAAAAGGAACCAGAAGGTCCAACAACTTATACCCTTGATAATGGAAATTTTGATGAGGCAGTTCCAGCTTGGGTTAGTGCGGTTCTTAAGGTTCAAGAAAACAAAAACAATATTTAATAGGAGGACAATCAAACAATGCTTAGTGATTTCTTAAAAAAGAATATAACAAGCCAAGCATCATATGTTGAATATGGTTATGGTCAGGTTGAACCTAATCATCTGTCAGCACAGAGAACTGGACAGATTTACGCTCAACTGCCGGCTGCCGCAGATATTGAAATCCTTGAGCAAGGTCAGTTTGCTAAATATGACTATGCTAATGGAGAAGTTAATTTCACTGGCGCAGGCGAATGGATGCTTGTATTTAATGAAATAAAACTTTATAGAGAAGTAAATGGCATGCAGCAGAGAGACTGCGAATTTGCTATGATTAAAGATAACTATCAGGCTAGAATTTATAGTCCTTTTGGATATGGATTAGCAGCTGATGGAGAAACTCAAACTCCAGATACAGTTTGGGATAGACAGTCAAGATACTACAATGGAGTTGACTCAGAAGGTAAGGACTCTATTACTATTAAGGATAAGACTTATAAGTATGATGATGTTACTGCTGGGCCAGATATGTATGAGCTTGATTATAATGAGGATCCGTTCCACATTGAAGGACCTTATAAAGAACAGAGAATGCCAGAAGGAACAACTATGGTTCCAAGACTTCTGAAAACAAATGTTGGAGATATATATACAACTAATACTATTAATGCAGAAACACTTTCTAAAGGTGATACTCTTACTCCTGGAGCAAAAGGTATTCTTGAAGCTGGTGAAAATGATGCTATGACTTGGCAAGTAGTTAAAGTTTACACAATGCCTGACCATCAAAAAGGCGTTAAGATTATGCGTACAAAATAAGAAAGGAGATAGAAGAAATGTTAGATAAAGCGAATCTTGTAGCATTAATGAAACAAACTATTCAAGCTAACCCTTCAGCTCCTGTTAATTATAGCGTAAATGGAGTGAACCTTAGCTATGAAGATTTAAATAAAGCTCTTGCGAATGAACTCAACGAATTAGTTGGAACTCCGCAGCTTTATAGAGAAAACAAAAACCTTTATTTCTCTGTTATTGAACAGACTATTACTGAAACACTTCCTAAGAAAGTTGTCGAACAGTATAATGATTTTGCGGAAGTTAAAACTTTTGCGTAGGGAGATAAACCAATATTTAAGAGAAAATTAACTTCAAATAAGAGAGCTAAACAGTTTATCACAAGAGTTGGTCTTGCTGGTAGATATGAAGTATTTAAACTTGGCGATAATCAAGAAAGTTTTGAAGTAAGAACAAGTGCTATCGGTGGAGGCGTTCAAGTAGGATTTGAAGAATTCCTTGATGGTAGAGTAGATATGAATGAAGTTTACCAGATCCTTATGGAAGGTATGGATGAACTTATCTACAAAGAAATTGGAGCTGCTCTTAAAGCTTCAGTTAATCAGCTGCCGCCAGCAAATAAAGTTATTTCACCTGGTTTTGATGAAAAAGCTTTCGATCAGCTGCTTACTATTGCTTCAGCTTATGGTACTCCTACTATTTATTGTACTCATGAGTTTGCTGTTAATATGATTCCAAAAGAAGCTTGGAGATATACAGAAGATATGAAGAGCGAACTTTGGAAAAATGGTAGACTTCAGGGTTATAAGAAATGGAAAGTTGTTATTCTTGAGCAAGGTTTTGAAGATGAAACTAACTCAAGAAAGGTAATTGACCCAGGTTATGCTTGGATTATACCGCAAGGCGCAGATAGTAAACCAGTTAAGGTTGCATTTGAAGGCGATACTCTTGTAAAAGATCACGATAATGATGATTGGTCAACAGATATTATGGTATATAAGAAAGTTGGCGTAACTTGCATGTTAGCTAACAACATTTGCTGCTATGTAGATACAGCACTTGTAGGTCAAATGACTACTTGGAATCTTGATGGTGTAGTTGGTAAAGTAAAGAACTACGCTGGTCAGATGTCAATCTAAGTTAATAATATAAATTAACCTAGGGGAGACGGGGAAATCCCCTGCTCCCCTATTTTTTATTTTATGGAGAAAAAGGAGAATATTATGGAATTATTTGATGTAAAGAATAGAAGTGTAGGCATGATAGTTTATTCGCTTCCAGAAGATGGCATTCGTAGAGAGTTCGCCCCAGGTGAGACTAAAAGAATTTCTTTTGATGAACTGGAAAAGTTATCATATCAACCAGGTGGAAGAGAATTAATGAGAGATTTCTTACAATTAAAGAATGTTAAGGTAAGAGAAAATTTAGATCTGCATACAGAAGCAGAATATGATATGAGTGAAGAACAGATTGCTCAGATGATTTTAACAGGAACACAAGCTCAGTTCTTAGATTGCTTAGATTTTGCTCCTGCTGGAGTAATAGATTTAATAAAAGTTTTAGCTATTAAACTTCCTATGACAGATGCAAATAAAAGAGAGGCTTTAAAGGAAAAGACTGGTTTCGATGTAGATGCGGCTTTAGCTAATGTGAAAGCTGAAAAGGAAATTGATGCTAAACCTGCGGAAACTGTTGCAAGCACAGAAGCTGGTCCTAAGAGAAGAACTGAAGCACCTACCTACACAGAAACTGAAGAAGAAAAGAAAATAACTATAGTAAAACAACAGTAAAAAGGAGGCATTAATAGTGGGAACATTATTTTCTACTATCTATGACCGCTTTTTAAGAGATATTACAGATGATATGTATCTAGAGCTAACTCCGCAAGATACAATAAAAGATTTGAGAAGGATGCTTGTTAGTGGCCTTCCTAAATTTGAATTTCCTAGATTTCCTATCTATGACTATGAAATATAGTATGATATAATTGATGCTGATAAAATTGCTGAAGACGATTTTGTTATAGGAACCGTTTGGAATGAGCTTGAAGACTATGATCCTGAAGCTCCTCCAAAGTTAATAGTAGAAAGGTCTTATTTTGCTACTGATTTAACTCCAGAAGAAATAGATATATTAGCATCAATTATGATGGAGGGATGGCTTTAGACACAAATTACTTCAATTGAAAATACTAGAATGAAATATTCTGGAACTGATTTTAAAATGACAAGTCAGGCGAATCATTTAAGCAAGCTTCTTAGTCTCTAGACGGAGTGCCAGCGGCAATCTTTTCATAAATAGAGATTATATAAAAGGAGAAAACTGGGTGAGGACGGAAAATATCGTTCCACTTGGTCTTGGTTTGGTGAACATTAAATATAATGTAAATATAGATATTGAAGTAATAAAAAAAGATATTGCGCGCTTAACTAATTAGTTATGGAAATTAATTCCAATGCGTGAAAATGAAGAAGATTGGAATAAACAATTAAATACAGTAATTATAGAAATAGCGGGACTTGGAGAGCTATTAAGCTCAGACCCGTTATTTTTATAGCTATTATCAAAACTTGAAGGATTAGGATTAATAGATACAACTTTTGAGTTTTATAGAAAAACTGTATTTGAATGTATAAGTTTATTATAGGGGACAAAAAATGGACTTACCTGAATTAACTGGGTTTTATTGGTAGAATGTTTTATTAAAAGAAAACATTTCAGAAGAATAGTTAAAGAGACCAAAAATACTTCCATCTTCTGTTCAAGGCGTTAATCATATGTCAAAAAGATTACACGCAGCAGGCGGTCCTGCGCAATAGTCTAGGATGATTCAAGATAAGCGGAAAACTTTAGATAGAGTATTAAAGGCTTCTTATCAAGGAGCTTTTGTTAAAAAATATATATAGGATTATGTGCCGACAATGGATGGTGTGCGTGAAGGTCCGCCACCAAGAGCACTAATTAATCCAAATAAATTAAAACCTGACTATGATGAAAAGATTATATCAATACCATTTGAATAGGATTTTCATAGTGGAGATGTATTTGAATGGCTTAATACTGGAACCTTTTGGTTAATATATCTTTAGGATCTAACTGAATTAGCTTATTTTAGAGGAGAAACACGAAGGTGTTCTTATATTATAAAATGGCTTGATGAAAATGATAATGAAAAATTTACCTATGCGGCAGTTAGAGGTCCAGTAGAAACAAAAATTGAATCTTTGTAGAAAAATGGATCGGTTACAGATTAGCCAAATTGGTCATTAAATATGATGATTCCTAAAAATAAAGATACTCTTAAATGGTGTTAGAGGTATGCTAAGTTTCTTTTGTCTGATGGAGAGAATACTATTTGTTGGAGAATTGAAGCTGTTGATGCTTTTAGTATGCCTGGGGTTATTGAATTTAATGCGGTTGAATATTATATCAATCGAGATGAAGATGATATAGAAGAAGAGCTTGTTGGAGGTAATATTCCAAGAGGAGAAATTCTTACGTTAGCAACTGAGCCAGAAGAAGAAGATATTATAGGAGAAGGGTTTATTTAGCCAAAGAGTGTATATACTTATGTATATGAGGGAACTATTGAAGATGGAGAATGGAAAGTAGAAAAAGGATTACCTTTAGTTTACAAATGCTCGCTAAGTAATGATGGAAAACCTCAAATACATATTAAATGGAATAAAGTTTATAGCGGACAATTTGATTTAGTATATACTAATGGAATAGAAACCATTAGTAAAACGATTGTTATATAGTCTTTATTTTAATATATAAGGAGAAAAAGGATGAAAATAATAAATTATCGTTATCCTAAGTCAAGTTTTATCTCTGTTGAAAAGGATATGGGAACGATAGTTGATTTTATGTTAAAAAATAAAAGATTAAAAAAACTTTTATATTACACAACAAAGGATTGTTTGAGTAGACCTGATTTAAATGTTGAACAAGAAGCTAAGCTAATTTCTGATGGCTACATTAGAATGGTGCCAAAAATATAGGTTGATAGAGACATATTAACTTATATTATTATTAGCTTTGATAATTTTACTACAAATCAAACAAATCCTCATTTTAGAGATAATACGATTACTTTTGATATCATATGTCATTTAGATTAGTGGCAATTAAAAGATTTTTAGCTAAGACCTTTTAAAATTGCGGCCGAGCTTGATACTATGTTTAATGAACAAAAATTTAGTGGAATCGGCACATTAAAGTTTTTAGCTGGAAGTCAAATTAATGTAGGAGATGAATTTGCGGGATTTAGTTTAATGTATGCCGCAATTCATGCTGAAGATGATTAGATAAATTCGCCAAATGAAGTTGACCAAGAAGATATGGATGCTAACTTTGATGCTATTTTTAATAATAAATTAGAAGACTTATTAGATTTATAATGGTTGATAATAGGTTAGCATTAGCTTGCGGCACTGAATATATTATAGAGGAATGTGCGTTAATTGCGCATTAGCCTACTATGAAAGAAATAGCATTAATAGGTGAGCATGCTTTTTTTACTGGAGTTTAGACATTAACTTTAAGTAAGAATATGGTAACTTTTCCGGGCGAAAATGGTTTAGAAGTCATAAGTAATTTTTAGATATTTATGATGATTATGACAGAAAAAGAAACGAAAGATAAAAAGCAAAATGCTTTAGACGTTTTAAATCTTTTATTTCCAAGATATAAAATTAGCATACTTCCACGTTCAATCATGTTTAATACTGAGGGAAATAACATTATGATTGATGAAAATAATTTTGATTATCTATAGAAAGCTGTAAAAGATATTTTCTGTGTAAATCTTAATCCCATGGATTAGAGGAGCTTTAACCCAGCTGACGCGAAAGCAAAAGAAATTGCGGATAAGCTTATGCGAGGTAGAGCTAGGGTTGCTGCATAGAGAAGTAGTGAAGAGCAAGGCAGTGTATTTGGCTAGTATATATCTGTTTTAGCTTTTGGAGTTCCTATGTCACACAAAGAATGTGCTGAATTAACTGTGTTTAATCTTTATGATTTAATTGAGCGTTATCAATTAAAGAATGAATGGGATATTTATATAAAATCATGTCTGGCTGGGGCAAAACCTGATAATACGCCAGATAATTGGATGAAGAATATACATTAAGGAGGAAAAATATGAAAGCATTTGGTATCCGCGAGATTTGCGATGTAGTGCTTAAAGCTAAGGCAGCGCAAAAGATCGGTAACAAAGTTTTTTATAAACATGAACCTGTTATTTATTTTGATACCTTAAAAACTTCTACTCTTGAAGGTGCTGCTACTACTGTATATGCAACTGGAGGTCGTGGTAATTCAAGACTTGTTGCATGGGAAGGTGAACGTACAGTAACTTTCACTATGGAAGATGCTCTTATTTCACCAGAAGGTTTAATGATACTTACTGGTGCTGGACTTATTGAAGCAAGTAAGGGTAAGACTTTAAAGGTTCATAATTATGAACAGACAGATAATGTAATTGTAGACGCAGGCGAAGTTGGAATTATATTAGAAAAGAAGCCTTACGGTGTAGCTAATGCTCAAGAAAACTTCGTTTATGTAATGAAGATAGAAGATGGTGTTCCTGTAACTGAACCTTACATACCTACTAAGGCAGAACCAACTCCTATGGTCATGAATGACAATGGAGAGTGGGAAATGGGTGAGGCTGAAGCGGCAGAAGGTTGGAAGATTACTCTTCAAGCTACTGATGATATTGATATTTTTGTTAATGGAGATGTTGTATTAGTAGATTATTATGCTGAAGAAGAATCAGGTGCACAACAGATAGAAATTACTCCAGATAAATTTGGTGGTAACTATTATCTTGAAGCTTCTACTCTGTTTAGAACAACTGATGGTGTTGATATGCCGGCAGAATTTGTAATACCTAATTGTAAGATTCAGTCAAACTTTACATTTGCTATGGCATCATCTGGTGATCCATCAACATTTACTTTCACTCTTGATGCATTCCCAGACTACACTAGATTTGATAAGACTAAGAAAGTCCTTGCGGCAGTTCAGATTATTGAGACAGCAGGTACAGCTGATTTAACTAGAACTCATACTGCAGCTCAAACTGGTACAGATTGGAATACTCAGAGAGGATATTTCGATTGATATAAAAATAAAAGGGAGACGTAAGTCTCCCTA
>ERZ857629.1114-NODE-1114-length-31941-cov-4.481685_pt1 | contig 31941 bp, 38 predicted proteins | sample MGYA00519700_ERZ857629 | MGnify/ENA primary metagenome ERZ857629 (study PRJEB31778, sample SAMEA3449351) | human gut metagenome | biome: human gut; feature: human-associated habitat; material: faeces | place: United Kingdom | collected 2010/2012 ... | reverse complement strand
CGGAGCGGGTGGGATTCGAACCCACGGAACCTTGCGGTTCAACTGATTTCGAGTCAGTCCCGTTATGACCACTTCGATACCGCTCCGTATTTATCTCAACATCAGCACCTCGGAAAACGGGGAGAACTGATGGGGAGAACAAGCAAAAATATTAAGTTAAGAATACCCGAAAAACCCCATAAAATCAAGGGATTCCGGTCAGGGAGCTACCGAGTAGCGACCACGATTTCGAGTGCGGACCCTTCAACCACTTGGGTACATCTCCGTATATTTCTGTCTGCTTTATACTCAAAAAATTTTGGAGAGAAAAGCAGGAGAGAACAGTAAAAAATATTCGATTTTCTATTTTGAAAACCCTTTAATATCAAGGATTTCCGGCGGACGAAACGGCCGGAGCTTCCAAAAATTTCGAGTCGTTCTCGTTATGACCACTTCGATACACCTCCGTATCGAACCAGCCCATTATATCAGCCGTAACGTTAAAAATCAAGGGGTTTCTTTTTTCCTTGCCAGCTCCAAAATCTTGCGGATGTCTGCGGTTATGGATACATAATTCTCCCGTTTATGGGGACGCAGACAGGCCGAGCAGTCCTTGATTCCCTTTTCCGTATAACGGAAATTTCCGCCGCACCGGTCACCCAGCGCATACAGGGGACAATAGCAGAACAGGCAGCTGAAGGTACCCGGATCCGCGCCCTTGTGGCAGGGAAAATACTCACATTCTTTGTTCTGAAAAAAATCGTAATGACTCATCTTTATTTTCCTCCCAATTCAGACAGCTGTCCACGGAAAGGCTTTCGGGGGCTGCAGTGTAAAGGTCATTGTTTTGCCGGATTTGGGGTGGCGAAAGGACAGACAGCTGGACCACAAGGCAATGGAACACGGATCATCCAGCGTAGAGTACTTCCGCTCTCCCACAAGGGGCATTCCCCGGGTTGCGAACTGAACCCGAATCTGATGGGTTCTGCCAGTGTATAGTGTAATTTCCACCCGGCTCATTCCGCCGCGCTTATCAAGCACCCGGTAGCCCAGGACAGCCTCCTGAATTCCCTTCCCCGGTGCTTCCGCAACAAACGTCATTTTTCTTGCCTTGTCCCGCCCCAAAAGGTCCCGGAGTTCCCCGGCATCGGTCTCCGGTGCACCGTGCACGACCGCAAGATATTTCTTATGAAATTCGCCTTCCCGAATCTGGCGGGAAAGCTCGGAGGCGGCGGCGCTGTTCCTTGCCAGAACCATCAGTCCGCCTACGACCCGGTCCAGCCGGTGCACGGTTCGCACATCAGCCTTCGGATTGCCCAAAGTCTGTCGCGCAAGCTCCGGCATTCCTCCGGGTTCATCGGTAGACAGGACTCCGGGTGGCTTGATGCAGGCAAGGATGTCCCTGTCCTGATACAGAATATTCAGCATAAAAACAGCTCCCGAATCAGCCCCGTGCCTCCGGTGTAATGTGCATGACCTCCCGCTGATAACGGACAATTCCCTTTGCCAGCACCTCCATAGCCCGGTTCAGGTCCTCCCGTTTCAGTACATACGCGATCCGGACCTCATTGATTCCCTTTCCGGGCGTCTCATAGAAGGGGGCACCGGGTGCAAACATTACCGTATCTCCACGGTCCTCAAATTTTTCCAGCAGCCAGTGCTGGAATTTATCCGCGTCATCCACCGGAAGGCTTGCCATCACGTAGAACGCTCCCATGGGCACCTCTACCACCACACCGGGAATGTTCCGCAGACCGGAAATCACCGTGTCCCGCCGGATCCGGTACTCCTCCTTACTCTTACGGAAGAATTCTGCATCCACAGAATACAGGGCTTCCGCACCAATCTGATCAATGGTTGCCACTGACAGGCGGGACTGGCAGAATTTCAGAATTGCCTGCTGAAGCTCCCTGTTTTTGGTAACTACGCAGCCGACCCGCGCGCCACAGGCGGAAAAGCGCTTGGATACAGAATCTACAATCACCAGATTGTCATGAATATCCGCAAAGCGCGCCATGGTGGGTACGCCGAACTTTTCATCGTAGCAGAACTCCCGATACACTTCGTCGCAGATCAGGAACAGGTCATGTTCCTTTGCAATGTCTGCAATCATCCGCATTTCCCCGGCATCCAGCACCACACCGGTAGGGTTCCCGGGGTTGGTGATCAGAATGGCACGGGTATTTTTGGTGATCAGGCTTTCGATCCGCTCCCGTTTGGCATAACGGTAGCCCTCCCAGGGATTGGTGGGCAGCGCGCGGATCACACCGCCCGCCGCATGGACAAAGGTCGTATAGTTCGGATAATAGGGCTCCGGAATAATAACCTCGGTATAAGGGTCCAGAATGCTCAGGCAGGTCAGAAGCAGCGCCTCACTGCCGCCGGTGGTTACAAGAATATCCCGGGGATCCAGCTCCACACCCAGACTCCGGTAGTACCTCCGAATCGCCTCAATCAGTCCGGGGTTTCCGGGGGATGCATCATAACCCAAGGTTGCCTTATCAAATTTCCGGACCGCCTCAAAGTAAGCAGCGGGGGTCGGAATATCCGGCTGACCAATATTCAGATGATAAATCTTTTTTCCCTGCCGTTCAGCGGCAACGGCCAGCGGATGAAATTTCCGCATGGGCGACGGTTCGCATCGATTGGCATTGATGGATATCTGCATAAGTACCTCCGTTGGCGGTCAGGCCGCCATTTTCAAATTCTTTTGTCAGGCGCCGAAGCTCCGGCGTAAGCCACAGCAGCGCCAACAGGTTTGGGACGGCCATCAGACCGTTGACAGTCTCGGAAAGGAGCCACGCGGTTTCCGTCTTCATCACAGACGATAGAATTACCATCATGACCTGCATCCCGGCAAACCACTTCCACGCTCCGGCACCGAAAAGATATTCTCCGCACCGGGCGCCATATAGCCCCCAGCCGAGGATCGTCGCAACCGCAAAGCAGCAAAGGAAGCCCGACAGCGCAGCCGACACCCAATTTCCCAAAACGGACGCAAAGGCCGCCGTTGTCAGGCTGCCGCCGGAATCCATACCGTAGGGTACGGAAACACCGCTGCAGAGGATCGCCAGTGCCGTCATGGTGCAGATCACAAGGGTATCCAGAAACACCTCCATGATTCCCATAAGCCCCTGCTCCGCAGGATGTGCCACATCAGCGGAAGCGTGGGCAATGGATGCCGTCCCCATTCCTGCTTCGTTGGTAAACACGCCCCGGGCACAGCCTACGCTGAGCGCGCGGAAACCGGAGCCGATCACGCCGCCGGTAACTGCCCGCGGAGAAAAAGCTCCCTGAAGGATTGCCCGAAAAGCTGCAGGCACCGCCTCTGCCCGTAAAATCAGGAGCAGGACACAAAGCGCAATATAAAGTGCCGAGGCAGCCGGTACCATTTTCTCCGCCGTCCGGCCGATTCGCTTCGCACCGCCAAGCATGGCAAGCGCCACAAAGGCAGCAAGGAACAGGCCCATAAGAAGATTGACCCAATCACTCACAGGAACCCCAAACAGAAGCAGTACGTCTCTCAGCCCCATAACCGCCGCATTTGTTTGGGTAGCATTGCCCACGCCAAAGGAAGCAAGGATGCCGAAAAAGGCATACAGCGCGGCAAGCGGTGAAAATTGTCTACCCATTCCCTGCCGGATCATATACATGGGTCCCCCCACATAGGTGCCTCCGGACTTTACACGGTAGGAAACCGCAAGCGTGGCTTCCGCATATTTGGTTGCCATCCCGACGATGCCGCATACCCACATCCAGAATATGGCACCGGGGCCGCCAAGGCAGATTGCTCCCGCTACCCCCACAAGGTTCCCGGTTCCAACTGTTGCCGCCAAGGCAGTACACAGCGCCTGAAAGGGAGAAATGCCACTGTCTTTCTGCCGCCCGGGCTTCAGCATGGCCGCAAATTTCCGCAGTGCGGCAGGAAAGAGCCGTAGCTGGGCAAAGCCTGTAACAAACGTCAGATAAATGCCGGTTCCCAAAATCAGGACCAATCCGGGAACACCCCAGACAACACTGTGGAGCCACTGCAGCAGTTTCATTTCTGTTCCTCCTAGAATACCACTTTTTCAAGGAAAGTGCAAGACAAACTTCCAAATATTGCAAAAAGCAATTCCGAAATTCGGAATTGCTTTTGTGTGTCAGGATTTATTTCCGGCAGCCGGCGGAAACGTCTGCCTGATTATGTCCATTTTTCCCAGATTTCCGGACAATAGCCTACGGTCGCCTGACGCCCGTTCCGGACAATTGGAACTCGAAGCAGGCTTTGATTTTCGTACACCTTGTCCTCCTTCGCCCGTGCGTCATCCATATAACGCATATTGGTGACCTCCTGACTCCTGTTGTCCCAGTCGATCAGATTATCAATGCCGCCCACAGCCTGCACCATACTGTCAAACTCCCGTCCGGACAATCCAAAGCGGTTCATATCCACGGACTGGAACGGAATCCTCCGTTCTTTAAAATAACGCTCTGCTTTCTTTGTATCAAAGGATTTGCTTTTTCCGAAAATCTGAATATTCAATAGAATACCTCCATCAGGCACAGTCCCTGAGCAGGCGACAGGAAGCCCGCTTCCGCTCTTGCGGCACCAAAAAGACCCGGAATAGATTCGACCGTCCGTTCTCCCCTGCCAACTTCTATCAGGGTACCTACAAGGATCCGCATCATATTATAGAGAAAACCGTCGGCAGTAACGGTTATGTCCAGCTCCGGCCCTGTTCGCTGTATTTTCAGATCGTAAATCGTCCGGACCGTGCTTTTCTTCATGTGGCTATTGGCACAGAATGCCCGAAAATCATGCCTGCCGAGCAGCAGCTCAGCCGCCTCAGCCATGGCCTTCTCATCCAGCGGTTCCCGGAAAAACGCAACGTACTTCCGGGCAAAAACGCAGGGCTCATCCCCCGTCCACAGCCGGTAGCGATAGGTTTTCTTCTTTGCGCTGAGTCTGGCGTGGAACCGTTCCGTGACCTCCACACAGGAATTTATGCCGATGTCCTCCGGAAGATACCTGCGCAGCTCCCGCAGAATTTCCTCCGCGCTTTTATCGCCTGTGCAGAAGAAGTTTGCCGTTTGTCCCTCTGCGTGAACGCCGGCATCGGTTCTGCCGCTGCCGGTGATCTGAATGGGTTCCGACAGGATCTTGCTCAGGCACTCCTCCAGCTTTCCCTGAATGGTATTTACCGTTCCGGGCAGCCGCTGCCACCCCTTATACCGGGTGCCGTCATAACAGATGTCAAGCCGCAGATTCCGCAAGCTCCTCCAGCTCCTCTCTCGCCTCCCGCTCCGTATCCGCGGAAAACAGGAATTTTCCTTTCAAATCATACACCTGAACGTGTCCCCCGACATACCGCATGGAATACATGACCATCCCGCCCTTTCCTTTTTCTGAGGACAGTATAGCAGATATCAGGGGCTATATTCAGGACTTATTGAGCAACAGCCCTGCACAATTTTCCATTGTGCAGGGCCATCCGAGCATTATTCCACGACCTCATAACCGGCATCCGTAATTGCCTTTTTTACTGCGGCAATATCAGGATTTCCGCTGACCGTCACATTTTTTTCGGCAAGATCTGCGACCGCCGCCGTGCAGCCGGGAACCTTGGAGCAAACCTTTTCCACAGTTGCCTTGCAATGACCACACATCATACCTTCTACATGAATCACCGTTTCCATTGTTTTATCCTCCTGAATTGTTTTTACTTCCACCTGAACGGGCTTTTCTTCCGGAACAGGTTCGCTTTTCGGCTGAAAGAGCTTCAGCCGCAGCGCATTGGTAACCACAAACACCGAGCTGAGGCTCATTGCCGCGGCACCCAGCATGGGGCTGAGCTGTAAGCCCAGGGGCAGGAACAGAACGCCTGCCGCAATGGGGATACCCAAGCTGTTATAGAAGAATGCCCAGAACAGGTTTTGCTTGATATTCCGCAGCGTCGCCCGGCTCAACTGAACCGCACTGCTGACCGCGCTCAGAGATCCGGACATCAGCACCACATCCGCGGACTCCATGGCAATATCCGTGCCTGCGCCGATTGCCATGCCCACATCCGCCGTGACCAGCGCCGGTGCGTCGTTGATACCGTCACCCACCATCAGGACCTTATGGCCCTTTGCCTGAAGGGACTTGATGGCACCCGCCTTGTCCTGCGGGAGGACATCCGCGATCACGCTGGTAATTCCCGCTTTTTCGGCAATGGCATGGGCTGTACCGGCGTTATCTCCCGTCAGCATGACCACATCCAGATTCTGCCGATGGAGCGCCGCAACCGCGGCACGGGAATCGGGTTTCAGTACATCCGCCGCCGCAATGGCACCAAGATAGGTCCCGTCCTCACCGGCAAAGTAAAGCGGCGTCTTTCCCTGACAGGAAAGCTCCGGATATTCCGACACCGCAACGTGCACGGATTCCATCAGTCGACGGTTACCGCCGTAATAGCGGGTACCGTCCACCGTTGCGGCGACACCGCGTCCGGGAATGGTTTCAAAATTCTCCGGTTCCTGTTCCGGCTTTCCTGTTGCCCGCAGAATTGCGCCGGCAAAAGGATGCTCCGAACGACTTTCCAGAATTGCGGCAATCCGAAGCAGCTCGTCCCGCCCCGCTTTACCGGGGAATACATCCGTCACCTCAGGCTGTCCGGTAGTCAGGGTTCCGGTCTTGTCCAGAACAACCGTATCTACCCAGTGGAGATTTTCCAGCGCCTGTGCATTTTTATACAGCACCCCGAGCTGAGCCCCCCGCCCGGTACCGACCATGATCGCAACCGGCGTAGCAAGTCCCAGCGCACAGGGGCAGGAAATCACGAGAACGGAAATCGCATTTGTCAGACTGAACTCCAGTCCGTAGCCCAGAAGCATCCAGACAAGGAAGGTCACAAGGGCAATGCTCATGACAACAGGCACAAAAACACCGGCGATCTTGTCTGCCAGACGGGCAATGGGCGCCTTGGAACCGCCTGCTTCCTCCACCATGCGGATGATCTGGGCAAGGGTCGTATCCTCCCCAACCTTTTCCGCACGGAATTCCAGATAGCCCTCCCGGTTGATGGTTGCGGCGGAAACCTTATCCCCCGGTTCCTTTTCTACGGGAACACTTTCTCCGGTCAGCGCGCTTTGATCCACGGATGCCCGTCCTTCCAGCACAGTTCCGTCCACCGGAATCCGGTCACCGGAACGAACCAGAATTACGTCTCCCACCTGAACCTGCTCAACAGGAATCTCTGTCACTACGCCGTCTCTGCGGACAGAGGCCGTCTTGGGGCTCAAATCCATAAGCGCCCGAATAGCGTCTCCGGTCTTTCCCTTTGCCCGGGTTTCCAGATATTTTCCAAGGGTGATCAGGGTCAGAATCATGGCGGCGGACTCAAAATACAGATTCATACTGTAATGAGAAACCACATCCATTTCGCCGTGCCCCATGGCGTAAGCCATACGGAACAGCGCCGCAACGCCATATACCAGCGCCGCAAGGGATCCAACCGCAATCAGAGAATCCATGTTGGGACTTCTGTGCCAGAGCGCTTTTAAGCCGCGGCTGTAATAGATCCGGTTCAGATATACCACCGGCAGCGTCAGAAAGAATTGCAGCAGTGCCGCCACCAGTGCGTTCTGTGTCCCGTGATACCAGTGCGGCACTGGCAAGCCAACTATATGTCCCATTGTAAAGTACATCAGGATCACGAGGAAAACAGCAGACCAGATGATCCGGTACCGGACGCTCTTTTCCGCATCCTTTGCCGGGGTATTTTCCGCTTTCGGCTGAGCCTTTTTCCCCTGCAGGGATGCGCCATAACCCGCGTCCTGTACCGCGCGGATAATTTCAGCACTGACGTCCGTTTTGGCTTTCACGGTCATGGTACCCGCAAGCAGATTTACATCCGCGGTTTCCACCCCCGGAACCTTTCGTGTCACCTTCTCCACCCGGGCGGAGCATGCCGCACAGGTCATACCGGTAATATCATATTTCTGGTGCATTTGCAATCCCCTCCTTCATAAAAACAGCTTCTTCAAAAAAGATTTGACTGTTCTATCTGTTTATGTTATGATTTTACCATATTAAATCAAAAAGGCAAGTATGCACTATTTTGTGCAATACTTTCCTTTATGATACTGCATCTGTGGAGGTTTGGAAATGCCCTGTAATATTTGCCCTGTTGAAACCACACTGGATCTGATCGGCGGAAAATACAAGGCGCTGATCATCTGGCATCTGACAGACCGAAAGCTTCGCTTCTCCGAGCTTCGCCGCCTGATCACCAGCGCAACGCCGAAGATGCTGACCCAGCAGCTCCGGGAGCTGGAGGCACAGGAGCTGGTTCACCGAGAAGTATATCCCGTGATTCCGCCGAAAGTCGAGTATTCTCTGACGGAAACCGGGAAAAGTCTGATGCCCATTTTAACCGCCATGCGGGACTGGGGCGCAGATTACCTCCGGGAAAAGCAAATCGAGCCAAACTGTTTTATGATGTCCTGCCCATCCGCCGCCAAACAAGCGCCCATGTAAAGAAAGGAACCGGTATATGAAAATCAAAGTTCTCTCCGACAGCACCTGTGATTTGTCCGATGAACTGATTCATCAGTATGATATTGGGATCATCCCCCTCATTGTTATGAAAAACGAGGAGGAATTTGTGGATGGGGAAACCATCACTCCCGCGGATATTTTTTCTCATGTAGCCGCGGGCGGAAGCCTGTGTTCCACGGCTGCAAGAAGCGTAGCGACCTTTCAGGAAAACTTTGCAAAGTACGCCGGGGACTACGACGGTGTTATCCATGTAAATATCAGCTCCGATTTTTCCTCCAGCTATCAGAACGCCTGTATTGCTGCGGAGAGCTTTGACAATGTCCGGGTCATTGACTCCCGGAACCTTTCTACCGGACAGGGGCTGGTGGTTCTGAAGGCCTGTGAGCTTGCCGGGACCGCACAGGATCTGGATGCGCTCAAATCCGAGCTGGACGCCTTTACTTCCCGTGTGGAAGCGAGCTTTGTGCTGGACAGGCTGGATTATATGGTAAAGGGCGGACGCTGCTCCACCGCCACCGCATTGGGTGCCAATCTTCTGAACCTGAAGCCCTGCATCGGCGTGATTGACGGAAAAATGTCCGTCGTTAAAAAATACCGGGGCAAGTATGACCGGTGTCTGGCAAACTATGTGCGGGACAAGCTGGAAGGCCGGGAGGATATTGACCGGGGCATTCTGTTCATCACCCACACGCCGGTGTCTGACGCATGCATGCAGGCAGTGCGGGAGACCATTGCGCAGTGCGGTCATTTTGAGCACATCTATGAGACAAACGCGGGCTGCACCGTATCCTGCCACTGCGGCCCCGGTACACTGGGCGTTCTCTTTGTCCGGAAGGAAAACTGAAAAGCTTCCATTCCCGCTGCCGGAAAGCAGCGGGAATTTTCCGTTCGGTGGAATTCCATTCAGACTTGCAATCCGGATGAATTGTGGTATACTGGTGCAAGAAAACTTCAGGCGGTGAATCATGGACTACAACACCATACTCGATCTGGCAACGGATGTAGGCTACGAGCTTGCCATGGCAGGCGCGGAAACCTTTCGGGTGGAGGACAGCGTTTCCAGAATTCTGAAAAGCTACGGTCTTGACTCCGATGTTTTTGCCATTCCCAACTATCTGGTCGTCAGCATTCTGACGGATACCGGAAAACCCATTACCCGGATGCGGAGAATCGGGTATCACAGTAACGATCTGGATGCCGTAGAGCGGCTGAACAGCCTGAGCCGGTCAATTTGCAGCAAGCATCCAAGCCCGGACGAAGGCTCCCAGTGGCTGCACCAGCTGCTGGCAACTCCACGAACCTACTCTTTCCCGGTCAAAATTCTGAGTTATTTTATTGGCGGCGCCGGATTCGGCATTCTGTTTGGCTGTACGCTGTCTGACTCCTTCTGGGCAGGGCTCTGCGGCATTCTGATTGGTCTTGTACAGACTGCCATGGCACACCTGAAAGCAAATCCGTTCTTTACTACTATCGCATCCGCCTTTTTCATGTCCCTCGCTGCATACTCTGCCGTGGACCTGGGTCTGACCCGGCATCCGGACGGCGTGATCGTAGGTGCCATTATGATTCTGGTGCCGGGACTGCTGTTTACCAACGCCATGCGGGATTTCATTTACGGCGACACCAACTCAGGCATCAACCGCCTGGTACAGGTTTTTCTGATTGCCGTAGCCATTGCACTGGGAACCGCCGCCGCCTGGAATCTGGTTTGCAAACTCTGGTCTGAGCCTGTGGAAGGCACTCCCTATACCGCCCCCTTCTGGCTGCTGCTGCTTGCCACCTTTATCGGCTGCATGGGTTTTTCCTTCCAATTCAACATCCACGGCCCCGGAAGCCTTCTGTGCGCACTGGGCGGGGCTGCGGCATGGGCAATTTATGATCTATGTGTCCACTTTGGACTTCCGGAACTGAGCGGTTATTTCTGGGCTGCCGTTTTTTCCGCAGTTTACGCGGAGGTCATGGCCCGTGTTCGGAAATATCCGGCTATTTCCTATCTGGTCGTCTCCATCTTCCCTCTGATTCCCGGTGCCGGAATCTACCGGACCATGCTGTACGCCGTCCGGGGGCAAATGGATCAGTTTGCTACACAGGGCATGTTCACGGCAGCCATTGCAGGAACCATGGCCGTTGGAATTCTGCTGGTATCCACCATCGTCAAAATATTCTGGACCTGGCATGGAATGAGCCGAAAATAAGCATGTCCCCCGGTTGGAAAATCGGGGGACGTATTTTATTCTGTGCCTCATACCTGTCCGGCTTCCAGCAGCCACTGCTTTGCTTTCTTCATATCTCCGTTCCCCGGATCGACCCGCAAAACGTAATTCACCTTTCCCAGAAGCCGCATTCTGTAGTTCTCTTCCGATAAGGCAGCGCCGCTTCTTTTTAAATGCTCCGAGATTCCAAACTTTTGGCAGTAATACAGCTCCTGCCGCAAACCGCGGCGGTAGGCGGCAGGAACCGATGGCTTTTCATTGACCACAATCCCGGTAACGGTTTGCCGCTGACCGGAAAACTGAATATGAATTTTCCTTTTGTTCAGCAGGAACCCATGCTTTTTCAGTTCCGCACCCATAAACGCAATCACACTACGGGGAGAAAAGCTTCCGGAAAAAGTCAGATCATCGCAATAGCGGGTATAGGAGATTCCCTGTTCCCGGCACCATTGCCCGATTTCTTCATCAAAATCATACAGAATGATATTGGAAATGATTGGCGAACTGGGGGCTCCCTGTGGAAGCGCATCTTTGTAATAGCAAAGCATGGTCAGCAGCACGCGGATCGGTTCAGCGTAAATCTCCTGCGGAAATGCCATTGCCTTTACATCCGCATAGCGAATGCTGTCAAAAAAATGGAGAATATCCAGCTTCAGGACAACGGTCTTTCCCACATGGCACCGGGCATTCTTTACGGTGGACGCGCCGCAGTGGTAGGCTGCCGCGTACCGGGAAACCGGCATGGCAGCCAAAAGTACTTCCGTAATCTTTCGCTGTATGGCCTTCAGCACTTCATCCGGCACGGAGAGGACACGCACTCCGCCGCTTTTCTTCGGGATCTGCACCCGGTGATAGTGCTTTTTCAATCTGTTGCTGACGGCGTACAGCTGCTTTGCGTGAAAGCCCAGGTCTTTTTCAAGGGAGGAAAGCTCCCGGTACACGATCATGGAGTTTCCCTCCCCTGCATTTTGGAACAATACACAATGCTGTATGGCGAACTGCGCCGGGGTATCCTGAAAGCACACGGCAGTGTGCCGGAATACCGCAAGCAGTTCGGCTGAGCGCAGCGAATACGGTGCATATTAGGGAACCGGAAGCGACTCGCCACCGGTGCCGAAAAGGGCAAAAACTATTGTTCCGCCACCATGATAGCGCGCAGTCCACAAAACCGCAAGTTTTCTCCGACCCTTTGGCTGAGAAATCGTCCTGAATCGGGCACTTTTTCATTGCCTGAACCGTTCCTCCGTGCTAAAATAGTCGCATTCCCAAAAGGGAGGGAAGTCCCATGACGTTTTATGACAGGATGCGGATCGTCTGTTTGTCGATTTCAAAGGGAACCGTAGCTACCTACGGGCAAATCGCCATGCTCTGCGGCATGCCCAAAAACTCACGGCTAGTCGGTTACGGTCTGCGGGAAAATCTGGCCGGAAACGACATCCCCGCTTTTCGTATTGTAAACAGCAAGGGGGAACTCAGCGGTGCGGGACACTTTCTTGTCTCGGATTTACAGCGCACTCTGCTTGCGGAGGAAGGTATCCCTACTGACTGGAATGGAAGGTGCCGGCATGTAAACCTGAAGCGATACGGATGGAAAACAACGCAGAAGGATGCCGAACGCTTCGAAAAAAAATTTTTCCCTTCCGGAAGGGATCTCCCCGGCACCATAACCCGGACAGGCTGCCGATTCAAAGTGCCGTTCCGCTCTTTGGCACAAAGAAACGGGACATATCGGTATGCTCCAGCTCCAGCAGTCTGATCTTTCTGTTAATTCCGCCGGCATACCCCGTCAGGCTACCGTTTGTTCCCACCACTCGGTGGCAGGGAATCATAATGGAAATCGGATTGTGTCCCACTGCTCCGCCTACCGCCTGTGCGGACATACGGGAAACACCTTGCCGGGCAGCAAGCTCTGCAGCAATTTCCCGATAGGCCATGGTTTTCCCGTAAGGAATGGTCTGCATAATGTCACAGACCTGTTTTCGGAAAGGTGTTGTGTCATAACGCAGAGGCGGCAGGAAATCCGGTTCCCGACCGGAAAAATAAACATCCAGCCAGCGTCGGGCGTCCGCAAACAGCGGGTGGCTGAATGGTTCCGCCTGCTTTGGCAGACTGCTGCCGAAATACTTCTGCCCGTTAAACCACAGGCCGGTTATGGCTTCCCCATCACAGGCAAGCGTTATGGTGCCAAGCGGCGACTGATACTGTGCAAAATACGTCATTTTGCTTTTCCCCCTTGTCTCCTCTGCGGCTTGTAATCCTTCATTTCCGGAATTGCGCCGCCGGAAACAGCCCAAAGGTACAGGCTTGCCGTGCTGCAATACGGACTGAACCGGCGGCGGTACTTCTCGAACAGCTTCCGGTCAATGCTGCGGTGGTGATAAATCATCCGCAGACCTCGCTGAATCGCAAGGTCATCGTAGCTGAAAATATTGGAGCGCTGCAGGCAGAACAGCAGGATCATCTCCGCCGTCCAGACGCCAATCCCCTTTAAGGTGCTTAGCGCCAGAATTGCCTCTTCATCCGTCATTTTCGCAACGGCATCCAAATCAAACAACCCGTTGTGAACCTTTTCCGCAAAATCCGTAATATACTCCGCTTTCCGAAAGGTCATGCCAAGCGTTTGCAATTTGAGAACGCCTGCCTGCAAAATAGTCTCCGCATTAACTTCTCCCAGTGTATCCTGCATCCGCTGCCAGATGGTTGCCTGAGCCTTTGTGGAAATCTGCTGCCCGATAATATGGTGCACCACCGAAGAAAACAGATCCGCATCCACCGGCCGGTCAATATGCCCGACACTGTCGATCACTTCGCACAGCCGCTTGTCCTTTTTCCGCAGAAAGGATACCTCCGTTTCGCCATAGGAAAAATACACCGTTTTCACCCTCCTGTGTTCCCGCAAACCAGCTGTTATTATATCGTACACGGTTCTATAAATCCAGCCCAATTTTACAAACGCGACTGATCTCACCGGTCCGTGGCAGAAGGCCTTTTTCCTTGTGCATATTATTTTTGAATTTTTCTCTTCCGCTGCAACATTCCCTTTCTCCCGTCTGTATACAGGATAGAACGGCAAAGATGCCGGAAAAGGAAGGAATGTTCTATTATGAAAAAGTTTGTTGTTTGTATTCTGAGTGCTGTATTGGTACTGTCTCTGGCTGCTTGCAGTGGAAATAGAGGGGAAGTGCCCACCCCTACCACCCGTGACGGCGATATCTCCTACGCACAGGATGGTACCGTGATTCCCAGCAGCGACCCTAAAACCTGGGGGCCTTCCGAGGATGGTGAAAATGCCCAGATCCCCAACCCCTGGCAGGCGTGCGGCAGTCTGGAGGAAGCCGGGAAACTTGCCGGTTTCTCCTTCATGGCTCCCGATACCGTAGATGGCTTCAGTGAAACGTACATTGCAGCTATCAAAAATGAAATCGCAGAAGTGATCTTCAACAACGGTGAAGCGGACGACTCCGCACTGTGTTTTCGCAAGGGAATGGGAACCGAAGATATCAGCGGCGACTGTAACAGCTATGAAACCGTAGAGGAGCAAACCATCGGTGACCGCACCGTGACCTGCAAGGGAAATGATGGGCTGGTTTACACCGCAATCTGGAACGACGGCACGTATTCCTATGCCGTCATGTCCAATGCGGGTATGAATGCGGAACAGCTGATGAATTGGGTTCAGAGCCTTTCCTGATTTCCGCACACACGTTCCGAGAAGCTACGGGAAAGGTGAGACCCCATGGATTTCAATTGGAACCGCCTGATTGCGGGGCTGATCGCGTTTCTTCTGGTTCTGCTCCTGCTGCCCAGAAAAGCACAGGCCGCATCCTCCGGAGAAATTCGCAGGCAAATCAACACGCTGAAGCAGCAACAAACGGAGCTCCGGGAGGAGATTTCGCAGCTGCAAACCGAGTGCGATAAAAACCGGAATGATGTTCTGGAAATTGTCCGCCGTAAAAATCTGGTTGAACGGGAAATCAGCAATCTGCATCACCAGATCAGCAACGTGCAATCCCAGCCGGATGCCTATCGCACGTTGATTGCGGACAGTCAGGAGGAACTGGATGCCGTAAAAAGCAGCTATGATGCCATGAATGCAGCGTCAAAAGTCCGTATTCGCGCCGTGGAAGAAAATCCGGGGCTTTCCTAGTTGTCACCCATGCCGGGTATCTGGTTTCCATCAACCACGGCGACGGCTATTTCTCCGTCTGCCTGCACATGACCACTTATGTCGTCTCCGTCAGCACCGCAGTTTCCGCCGGGCAGCTGATTGGATACGTAGGAAACACAGGAATCACCACAGGCTATCATCTGCACTTCGGAATTGCCTATAACGGAAGCTACATCAATCCCTGTACTTTGATCTCTTTTTAAGAAAGGAACCCGTAAAATGGAAGGAATTGCGCTCCCTCTGCCCCGATGGTGGCTGCTGGGGCAGAAGCTGTATGCCCTTGCCCGTCAGGCGTTCCGGGTGCTTTCTCCGGAAAAGCCCGACCTGGCGGCAGGCAGTTCTGCGGACCAGCTGGCTGCGGATACGCTGGATACCTACGGCAACGCCATCCTGCGCTGTGCCTACAGCTATCTGCACAATATGGACGATGCGGAAGAAATTTTGCAGGATACCCTTCTGAAGCTGCTGACCGCCGCCCCCGTCTTTGAAAGCGAGACACACAAAAAAGCGTGGCTGCTGCGGGTAGCCGCCAATCTGAGCAAAAACCGGCTGGACTATAACGCCATCCGAACCTGTGACGAGCTCAGTGACGATCTGGCAGCGGAAGGACGAGAGGATCTTTCCTTCGTATGGGATGCCGTCAGGCAGCTTCCCGTGCAGTTCCGGGAGGTCATTCATCTGCACTACTATGAAGGATACTCTACGGAGGAAATTGCCAACATCCTGAAGCGCAAACCGGCTACGGTTCGTTCTGACCTTCGCCGGGGCAGAGAAAAGCTGAAAGCCATTCTGAAGGAGGCCTACGACTTTGAAGTATGAGGAAATCATGGACAGAATCGAAGTAACGCCGGAAATGCGGCAACGGATCCTTCACAATCTGGAAACGGAACAGCAGAGAATAAAAAAGCATCGCTTCCCCCGGCAGCTTCTGGCACTGGCAGCGTGTCTGGTACTTGCTGTATGCTGCTGGTTTATCCGGAACCCCAAACAGGCGGACGATCCGGAACAGGGCGTTCTGTTCGTAAATCAGATTGAAAACGTTGACAGCTTACAGGCTCTGTCCGAAAAAACGGGCATTCCCCTTTCGGAATTGAGCGGACTTCCCTTTTCTGCAGATCGCACGGAATACGTATCCTACTGGGAAAATCTGGCGGAGATTCAGTACTTTTGCGGGACGGACTGCCTGTGCTATCGAAAATCCGCGGGAACGGAGGACAATTCCGGGGATCATAACAGCTATTCTCAGGTAGAAACCCGGAATATTTCCGGAAAATCCGTAACCCTGAAGGGCGAAAACGATGCGTTTACACTGGCGACCTGGACTGACGGAAGCTATGCATACTCCATTTCTGTAACCGCGCCCCTTACCCGTGCGGCATTTGAAGCTTTGATCACGGAAAACTTCTCGTAACGGCAAGCTCCCTGACAACACTGCTGTCAGGGAGCTTCTTCATCTTTTCTCCGAACGGTTTCCAAAGCCAAAAACCAATATTGACAAGCAACACCGTTACAACCCAGGAAAGCGGAAATGCGTGATATAAAACCGATCGTTTTTGCAAGCGGCCTGTGCGGCACATCCATACTGGCGGTCCTCATGTCTATGTTTCACCTTCAAATCACACTTGAATCATTATAAAGGCTATGATAGAATAAGAAAAGTAAATGTTATCACTGTTCCACGAAGCATCCAACTGAAGGGCGTTCCTGCAAAATAAAGGAGGGCATTATGGCTTTCGATTTCAAGAAGGAATACAGGGAATTCTATCTGCCGAAAAACAGGCCGGAGATCGTAACGGTTCCCAAAGCAAACTATATTGCCGTTCGTGGACATGGGGATCCCAACGAACCGGGCGGAGCTTATCAGAAAGCAATCGAGGTTTTGTATTCGGTTGCCTACACTCTGAAAATGAGTTATAAGACCGATCATAAAATCGAAGGCTTCTTTGAATATGTCGTACCGCCCCTGGAAGGGTTCTGGTGGCAGGATGGAGTAAACGGTGTGGATTACGGAGACAAGTCCACATTCAACTGGATCTCCGTGATTCGTCTGCCGGATTTTGTAACCGAGGCGGATTTTCGGTGGGCCGTTGATACCGCCGCAAAAAAGAAGAAGCTTGACTGTCCAGCAGCCGAGCTTCTGCCAATTGACGAGGGGCTGTGCGTTCAGATCCTGCACATCGGATCCTATGACGCAGAACCGGAAACCGTAGCCGTTCTGGACAGATTTCTTGCGGAAAACGGCTATGTCAATGATTTCAGTCCCATAAGGCTGCACCACGAAATTTATCTGTCCGACGCAAGGAAAACCGCACCGGATAAATTAAAGACCGTAATCCGCCATCCCATAAAGCAGATATAACGGAGGCTGCCGATTTTCACATCGGCAGCCTCCGTTTTTCATGTTAAAGGTTGGAAAACACCGTACCAAGACTTTCATGCAGAACCATATCTGCCTGATCGTCATATGGGGTGGCGTCCCGGTTTATGAGAACCAACCGGTTTCCACGGTAATACCGGATCAGTCCTGCCGCCGGATAAACCGTCAGGCTTGTTCCCGCTACGATAAGCATATCCGCATTCCGGATGGCGCAAACGCTTTTTTCAAGGGTCTGCTGATCCAGCGCCTCCTCATACAGAACAACGTCCGGCTTCACAATCCCGCCGCAGGTGCACCGGGGAATTCCCGGCGTATCCCGGATGAATTCCGCGGGGTAAAACTTTCCACACCGAGTGCAGTAGTTTCGAAGAACAGAGCCGTGAAGCTCATAGACGGTTTTAGAGCCTGCCTTCTGATGCAGTCCGTCAATGTTCTGGGTCACCACTGCGGCAAGCTTCCCCTCCCGCTCCCACTGGGCAAGCTTTTTGTGGGTAATGTTTGGCTCATGGTCAAGCGGCAGCATTTTCTCCCGATAAAAGCGGAAGAAGTATTCCGGATTTTTCAGATAAAAGCTGTGGCTGATAATGGTTTCCGGTGGATAGTCAAACTTCTGACTGTACAAGCCATCCACGCTCCGGAAATCCCTGATCCCGCTTTCCGTGCTGACACCGGCTCCGCCGAAAAACACGATCTGTCTGCTGTCCGCCACCCACTGCTTCAATTTTTCCAGATTTTCCATACCCGAGTTCCCCCCAAACCATCAGACGGAATTTTCTGTATCTTCCTGTTCCATTTCCTTCAGCAGCTTCTTATCCTGCTTTCCGGACAAGTCCAGCTTCTCATACATATCCGGGCGGCGGGCTCTGGTGCGGCGAAGGGACTGCTTCCGGCGCCACCGGTTTACCTTCTCGTGATTTCCGGAAAGAAGGATCGGCGGAACTTCCCTGCCGTGCCAGACCGCCGGGCGGCTGTACTGGGGATATTCCAAAAGCCCATTATAGTGACTCTCGTCCTCAAAGCACTCCGGATCTGCCAGCACTCCCGGAACCATGCGGCATACCGCATCGGTCACGGCCATGGCGGCAATTTCTCCGCCTGTCAGGACAAAGTCGCCCAAGGAAATTTCTTCGTCCACACACTCATCGATAAAGCGCTGGTCGATTCCCTCGTAATGCCCGCAGACAAGGATCAGGTTTTCCATCCTGCTCAGGCGAATAGCATCCTTCTGAGAAAAGGTATGGCCGCAGGGGGACATATAAACGGTATGGACCGGCCCCGCCGCATCGTCGCAGGCCGCTTCCCAGCAGCGGTACAGCGGGTCCGCCTGCATAATGGCGCCCCGTCCACCGCCATAGGGATAATCATCCACCTGATTCTGCTTATTGGCAGTATAGTCCCGAATCTGTCTGGCTTCAATCTGAAGAATTCCCCGATCCTGTGCACGACCGAGGATGCTGTCCGACAGCACATCGCCCAGAGAATCCGGAAACAGGGTCAGAATATCAATCCTCATCCGTTGCCATCCCCTCCAGCAGCTTCACGTCCATTCGATTTTCTTCCAGATCCGTGTGCAGAATAAACGCACGAACAGCGGGAATCAAATACTCTCGTTCCCCCTTCACCACATACACCTGATTACCAGGGTAGTCCAGTACTTCCGCCAGAGTTCCGATCTGTTTCCCGTCCGTAAAAACCTCCATCCCCACAAGCTCTGCGGCAAAGGTCACATGCTCCGGCACATCCTCCCGGTAAATTTCCAGAATTCTTCCCCGAAGCGCCTGTCCTGCCTCCACCGTGTCCACACCGGAAAGCTTTACAAGATTGCAGGTCTTCTGAACGCGGCAGCCGGTAATCGCGTACTCACTTCCGCCAATCCGGCAGCGCTTAAAGGGCAGCAATGCTTCCGGGGAATCCAGCCAGGTCAGAACCTTCACTTCACCCCGGACGCCATGGGTCGTAACAATCTCCCCGGCTTCAATATAAGAAAGCTTCATGGAGTATTCCTCCCAAATTTAATCCATAAGACGGAAAATGCGTGACGAATACCGTCACGCATCACCGTATCAATCTACGATCTCGACCGTGACCTTTTCGCCAGTGCGCTGGGCTACAGTCTTGATAATGGTGCGGATCTCTTTTGCGATCCGCCCCTGGCGTCCGATCACCTTGCCCATGTCGCCTTCTGCCACATGGAGCTCCAGCACCTTCCCATCTTCTCCCTCGGTTTCCACAACCGTAACAGAATCAGGGTCATCCACCAGGTTCTTTGCCATATACAGCAAAAGTTCCTTCATTGTGCCTTCTCCTTCAGGGAATCTTACAGGACGCCGGCACTCTTCAGCAGGCCACGGACAGTATCGGTGGGCTGAGCGCCGTTCTTGATCCAGTTCTGGGTCTTCTCGGCGTCAACAGTGATGACAGCAGGATTCACCAGAGGATTGTAAGTGCCGATCTCTTCGATGCAGCGTCCGTCACGGGGAGAGCGGGAGTCAGCAACCACGATCCGGTAGTAGGGGTTCTTCTTAGCGCCCATTCTTCTCAGTCTGATCTTAACCATGAGAGTTTCACCTCCATAAAATTTTTCTTTCTATATCGCAAAGCAAATTGCTTTCAGCGAACATAATTTACATGCCGGGGAAGCCGCCAAAGCCACCGAAGCCCCGCATCCGTTTCAGCTTCTTGCCCATACCAGGACCGGAAAACTGCTTCATAAGCTTGCGCATCTGCTCAAAGGACTTGAGCAGCCGGTTTACATCCTCGACCTTGACGCCTGCACCGGCTGCGATCCGCTTTTTCCGGGAGGCGGCGATAATTGCGGGGTTCTCCCGCTCCCTGGGGGTCATGGAAAGAATAATTGCTTCCGTATGGGCAAGCTGCTTCTCATCCACCTTCAGCCCCTTCAGGTTAGCACCTCCGGGCATCTGGGCGAGAATCTCTTCCATGGAACCCATGGACTTCATCTGCACCATCTGATCATAGAAATCCTGCAGGGTAAAGCGGTTGGATTTGAGCTTCTGCTCCATCTCGGCCGCTTTTTTTGTGTCATAGGCTTTTTCCGCTTTTTCAATCAGACTCAGCACATCGCCCATGCCGAGAATCCGGTTCGCCATCCGATCCGGATGAAAAGTCTCAATGTCCTCCAGCTTTTCGCCTGTACCGGAAAATTTGATAGGCTTCCCTGTCACGGCACGAACGGAGAGGGCCGCACCGCCTCTGGCATCGCCATCCAGCTTGCTGAGCATGACGGAGTCAATATCCAGCCACTCGTTAAAGCTTTGAGCGGCATTTACCGCATCCTGACCGGTCATGGCATCCACAACCAGCATGATCTCATTGGGCTTTACCGCGGCTTTGATATTTTTCAGCTCCTCCATAAGAGCCTCATCCACATGGAGACGGCCTGCCGTATCCAGAAAGACCATATCGTACCCACGCTGACGGGCATATAGCACCGCTTCCTTTGCGGTGACCACCGGGTCCTGTGTTCCTTTTTCGAACACCGGAATTCCCAGCTTTTCGCCGCAGACCTGCAGCTGCCGAATTGCGGCGGGACGATAAACATCGCAGGCAACCAGCAGCGGGTTTTTCCCCTGCCGCTTCATGAGTCCCGCCAGTTTACTTCCGTTGGTGGTTTTACCGGCACCCTGCAGGCCAACCAGCATGACGACCGTAGGCCCGTTTGGATTGATATTGATATGTTTGGCATCGCTGCCCATGAGCTTGCAAAGCTCTTCGTTGACGATCTTTACGATCATCTGCGCCGGGGTCAGGGACTCCAGAACATCCGCACCCACGCAGCGCTCCGTCACGGACTTTGTAAAGTCCTTAACGACCTTATAGCTGACATCCGCCTCCAAAAGCGCCATCCGGATCTCACGCATGGCCTCCTTCACATCAGCTTCCTTCAGGCGTCCTTTGCCCCGAAGCTTCTTGAAGGTAGCGGATATTTTCTCGGTCAAGCCTTCAAATGCCATGGTTTACTCCTCAAGTTCTCTGACACCGGAAAGGATACGCTCTGCCAGTTCGGCAACACAGGGGTCTGCATGCTTCCGGAGTTGATTCGCACTTTCTGTAATGGCGTCCAATGCGTGCCGCGCCGTCTGCGCCCGGCGGACGCAGCCGGTCTTTTCCTCCATATTGCGAAGGCGCTGCTCCGCACGGCTCAGGTTGTCAAAAACCCCCTGACGGCTGACCCCCAGTTCCTCCGCGATCTCTCCCATGGAAAGATCCTGATTATACCGAAGATCGAAGCACTGCCTCTGGCGCTCCGTCAGAAGCTCTCCGTAATAGTCCAGAAGAAGCGTCATTTCCACAGAGTCCATACTCCGCCTCCCTGTCAAGGTATTTCCCTTGCGTCCTGTGCTATTGTACAGGATAGCGCCACCTTTGTCAAGTGTTTTTTCTTGACACAGGCTGCTTTTCTACGGTATACCAGCGGGACACCTCACGGGTTTTCAGGAAACCGGCCTTTTCATACAGGCGAATTGCCCGTGTATTGGTAGACGCCACTTCCAGTCGGATGTGTTCTCCCGGGCAAAGAGAAAGCAGTGTATGCAGGGTCCGGAGTCCACCGCCGGGGGTCAGGGACGCAAGGGCATGGAGCGTGCCGTCCTCCAGAATTCCAAGCCCCAGCGGTTCTCCCCCCTGATGGATAAAGTACGCCTGCCTCCGCGCCAGCTTTTTTTCATCCGCCCAGGTCAGGGTAGCCGCGTGATCTACCGGGTTCATGCGAAGATTATAGGCTTCCCGGAACTTCGCCGCCGTTCGTTCCGTCACGGGAAACAGCGCACAAACAAGGCGCTCCTCCGGATCTGCGTTTCCCTGCATTTGCAGAATACTGCACTGCACGGGATAGGCACGCAGGCTCTCATGCCCTGTAGCATAGATATGCTCCGCACCGCACATCCGGCAGAAGGATACGCATTCTTCCAGAAGCTTTTCCGGATCCAGACTGTCCTGAATCCGGATATAGGCAATTTTCTTATAGGGAATCTCCCGAAGAATCAGGCTGGCCGCCCCATAAGCAGAGGTAAAGACCGGAATATCCTGCATGACTTTGTCTCCTTCCCTGATCAGTCTTTGTTTGATTTGCACAAATATTTTTCATTCATTTCCGGATTTATCCATAGATACCTAACAATCATTTTGCATTTCTTGTCAGATATCATCGTATGGGCTTGATTTCCAAACAAAAACATGTATAATAATGGTAACTGTCCGGATGAAAGGAGGGCAACCATGAATAAGATCATCTGCAAAAAGATCTACGACACGGAAACCGCGACTCTGATTCACAAGTACACAGAGGGGTATCTGGGAGATCCTGCCGGATTTGAGGAAGTTTTGTACCAGACTCCGGAAGGACTGTACTTTCTGTATGTCGATGGTGGTGCGGCTTCTGTTCACCCCACGGAGGATATTGAACGGCTCGCCAAGACAAAGGTCAAGGCATGGCTGGAAGCGCACAAGTAAGTTCATACCCAATCGCCCGTGCTCCGTGCACGGGCGGTTCTTTTTGAAGGTTCGCTTGACAAATATGCTATTCTATAAATAGAATTTAGAATTGAGGGTCAGATTATGAAGCGGATTTTTGGGGCTTTTCTGTGCACGGTACTATGCTTTTCCCTTGCGGGATGTGCGGTACCGCACGGAGAAATTGCCGCCACTACGCTGCCTGTGGCAGAGTTTACGGAACGCATCTGCGCCGGTACCGGGCTGACCGTTACCAGGCTGGTCACAGAGTCGGTTTCCTGTTTGCATGACTACACCTTGCATGTCCGTCAGGTCAAGGCAGCGGAGGCAGCGGAGGTTATTGTCACAAACGGTGCCGGGCTGGAGGACTTTCTGGATGGTGTGATCAATCCGGAAAAGGTCATCGATGCCTCCACCGGAGTTCCCCTGCTTTCCGCTGAAGCTCACGACCACGAAGAAACCCATGTGCACGCTGCCGGGCACGAGCACGAAGATGACCCGCATATCTGGCTTTCTCCGGTGCTTGCCGCTTCCATGGCCGCAAACATCTGTACCGGGCTTTCCGCCCGATACCCGGAGTATCAGCCGCAGTTTGCAGAGAACCTTGCTTCTCTGCTTGCGGATCTGAACCGCCTCCAAAGCTATGGGGATGAAGCCCTTCAGGCGCTTTCCTGCCGGGAGTTGATCACCTTCCACGATGGATTTGCCTACTTTGCCCAGAGTTTTCACCTGACAATTCTGGAGGCAGTTGAGGAAGAATCCGGCAGTGAGGCTTCAGCAAAGGAACTGATCTCCCTGATCCGGCTTACGCGCGATCATCATCTCCCCGCAATATTCACGGAGGAAAACGGAAGCACTTCCGCCGCCTCCGTTATCAGCCGGGAAACCGGAGCAAATGTATTTGTCCTGAGCATGGTCATGACCGGAGACAGTTACTTTGACGCCATGTATCGGAATATTGATACCATCAAGGAGGCGCTTGGATAATGGAGTTTTCCTTTGACCGCAGCTGTGAGCAGTCCTGCTGTCTGCGGGTTGAAAAGCTTTCCGTCAAAATCGGCAATGAGGAAATTCTGAAGGATGCGAACCTGCATGTGCACTGCGGTGAACTTGCCGCAGTCATCGGCCCCAACGGTGCCGGAAAAAGCACCCTCATCAAAGCCATTCTGGGGCAGCGGGATTACACCGGAGTCATTGCCTTTCATCAGGCGGGACAGCGAAGCAAGAAGCCCAGAATTGGCTATGTGCCCCAAAGCCCCAGCTTTGACCCCAGTGAGCCCATCAGCGTGGCGGATCTTTTTGCCTGCTGTATGAGTCGGCGCCCTGCTTTTCTGGGCCTTTCCAAGGAAATGCGGAACACCGTCCGCACCTGCCTTGCCAGAGTTCACGGAGAGGAATTGATTGACAAGCGGGTCGGCACTCTGTCCGGCGGCGAGCTGCAGCGAGTTCTGCTGGCCCTGGCTCTGGAGCCGCTGCCCAACATTCTGATTCTGGACGAGCCTCTGTCCGGCGTCGATGTAGAAGGCATGAAGGCTCTGATGGACATGCTGGATGAGATTCGGAAAACCTATGATCTGTCCATTCTGATGATCACTCACGATTTTTCCATGCTCCCGCACTATGCCGATCAGGTTTTTCTTGTAGATCACACGGTCGTCTGCCACGGAACACCGGAGGAGGTTCTGCATTCTCCGGAATTTCAAAGAATTTTTCACATGGAAGGTGGGGCACAATGAGCATCTGGTATACACTTTGGGACCGGATACCTCTGGAAATGCTTCGGTGGGATTTTATGAAAAACGCCCTGCTGGCGCTGCTGCTGATGGCACCGCTGTTTGGAATACTGTCCACCATGATCGTGACGGGGCGCATGAGCTTTTTCTCCGACGCACTGGGGCACTCCGCCTTTACGGGAATCGCCATTGGCTGCATTGCGGGAATTGCGCTGCCGCTGCTGGCAGCCGTTGGCTTCAGTCTTGTTTTCTCCCTGTTGTTTTCCTATGTCCGCGGTAAAAGCAGCCAGTCCGCGGATACACTGATTGGCGTCTTTTCCAGTGCGGCAGTGGCACTGGGCATCTTTGTCGCTACACTGGGCGGAGGCAGCTTCACAAAATATAACCGCTATCTGATTGGCGATGTACTTTCCATTTCTCCGGCGGAAATCGGAATGCTGGCAATTGTACTGGTGTTTGTCCTGATATTCTGGGGTCTTTACGCAAACCGGCTGACCCTCTCTGCCATTCACCCCCAGCTTGCCGCATCCCGGGGAATTCCCGTTGGGCTGTCCCAGACACTGTTCACCGCCGCAATCGCAGTTGTTGTGACTCTGTCCATTTCCAGCATGGGGCTTCTGATTCTCAACTCTCTTCTGGTACTCCCTGCGGCAGCTTCCCGGAATATTTCCAGGAATCTCCGGCAATACACACGGCTTTCCATTCTCTTCGCCCTTGCTGCCGGTCTAGGCGGGCTGACCCTGTCTTATTATCTGGGGTGCTCTGCCGGTGCGGCAATCAGTCTGATTTTGGCGGGCATCTTTGCAGTTACCTTTTGCCTGCGAAAGAAGGTGGGCTGATGACAGAAATTCGGCCGATTGCATATATGCACAGTGACTTTGCAGGAAAATTTGGAATTCCCCGACAAAGCGGACTGGTAGCGTCTCTCCGATCCACTGTTGTTTTTGAGCCGGAGTTTCGGAATCCGGATGCCCTGCGCGGTCTGGATGGCTTCTCCCATTTATGGCTTATCTGGCAATTTTCCAAAGCCGTCTGCAGTGCATGGTCCCCGACCGTTCGTCCTCCCCGGCTGGGCGGGAACACCCGAATGGGGGTATTCGCCACCCGCTCTCCCTTCCGTCCCAACAACCTTGGGCTTTCCTGCGTAACCTTTCAGGGAATAGAAAAAACCGAAAAATACGGAACGGTTCTGCATGTGGGCGGTGCCGATCTGCTGGACGGAACTCCCATATTCGACATCAAGCCCTACATTCCCTACTGTGACTGTCACACAGATGCTCTTGGCGGATTCACACAAACCGCGGGAGACTTCCTTCTGAAGGTGGAGGACCCTGAGCATCGATTGGAAATGCTTCCGGAAGAAAAGCGGGAAGCCGCCGCAGGTGTTCTCTCCCACGATCCCAGACCGTCCTATCAGAACACCCCGGGACGTGCCTATGGAATGGCCTTCGCCGATTTCAACATCCGTTTTACCGTGGCCGATGGGGTCCTGACCATAATCGGTGTAGAAAAGTCCTGAATACCGGAAAGACCGACTTATTTCCCGTAAGCCGGTCTTTTTTTAGATATTCAAATTGAAATTTAGCGGCGTAAGGCTCACCGACACGGTGTCATTCTGAGCCAGTGACCGATGTCACTGGCGTGAGACCGAAGGGAATGCCTCTGGTAGAATCTCCCGGATGAAAGGCACTGCGTACCGACCCACACCCAAAATCTCACGCTTTACAAGCAAAGCATGGGCAGCCATCGTTCCCCTGTTCCCATTCAACGGGGAGATTCCCACGGCAGGAAAGCGGACTGCCTCGGAATGACCGGTAATCGGGGCTGCCATTGGAATGACTGCGCTGTTCGATGTGCGCACCCCAGTGCCCTGCTAAATCTCAATTTAATTGGCTTCTTTTTTGCTTTTCTGCTCGTTTTTTCCATAAGAAAAGCCTCTGCCCCAAACTTCAGTTACTCGACTAACGATCATGAAACAGTCCGGGTCGATTTCCCGGGCCAGTGCCGTGATCTTCGGAAGCTCGTGGTTGGAAACAATACTGAGGATCACTTCCGTCGGTTTTCCCAGATATCCGCCCTCACCGTGGAGCATAGTCACACCCCGGTCCACCTGAGAAAGAATGCCCTGCCGGATCTTCTCGGACTTCTGACTGACAATTTTGATCTCTGTTCGGCTGGTTCCCAGCAGAGTGACCTTGTTCAGCACAATGGAAATCGTCAGGATCATGACAATGCCGTAAAGCAGATCCTCCGGTGTATGGAAGGACATCTGAGCCAACATGATCAGAAAATCAAAAATCCACAAAGTTGCGGAAACAGGGATTGAAAACAGCTTTTTCAGGATCAGCGGCGGAATATCCATCCCACCGGTTGACGCCCCGGCCCGCATGACGATTCCGAGGGAAGCGCCCAGTCCCATGCCGCCAAAGAGCGTATTGAGAAGCATGTTCTCCGTTACCCCGCCGTCGCCCAGCAGTTGCTGGCAGATTTCCAGAAGCACCGGATACAGCAGGGAACTGAGCACCGTTGTCATAGCAAAGCCTTTTCCAAGCACCAGCCAGCCAAGAGCCAGCATGATCACGTTAAATACCAACACAAATCCGGAGATGGGAACGTTCCAAAGGTGCTCCAGCACAAGTCCAATGCCCGTGGTTCCGCAGCTGATTACATTGGAGGGAAGAATAAAAAGTGTAACAGACAGGGCATACAGCAAATTGCCGAAAACCACCATTGCCAATTTGATCATCCGTGTCCGGATGCGCGGTTTCATCATGGAAGCCATCCTTTCGGTATGGAGATTTCATTTTTTTGCGGAGGAAGGGGTTCCCTTCCTCCGCAAACTTACGACAGTATCGCACAATTGCGTAAAAATCCGCAGGATCCCGCAGATGCAGCTGTGCGGCGCTGCTTATCATTTCTCAGCTGTTTCTCGCTTCCATGAAGAGACTCTCCATCAGGCGGGAGGTCTCCTCGGGCAGGAAATCAAAGCTCGAAGCCTTTTCCAGCATGGTTTCATCCGGGTAGGCAACCGGATCGTTCACCACATCGGGATCCATATAAGCCTTGGATGCGGAAGCGGGCACGCTGTAGCCCAGGTAATCCATGTTCTTGCCGGAGATTTCGGGATCGCACAGGAAGTTGATGAACAGCTCCGCCGCTTCCTTCTCCTTGCAGCAGGTGGGAATGCACATGGCGTCCACAAACACGTTGTAGCCCTGATGGGTCGGACGGTAGAACTTCAGATCCGGGTTTTCCTCCACCATGGTCAGATAATCTCCGGCGTAATACGGCGCGATCCAGGCTTCCTCGTTTTCCATTGCGTCAAAAATCTGGTCCATCACGTACTGCTGCACCACAGGCTTCTGCTCCATCAACTTAGCCGCGCACTCCCGCAGCTGGGCCTCATCGGTAGTGTTTACATCATAACCCAGCAGATACTCCGCAATTCCGAAGGCATCCCGGGAGTTATCGAACATCAGGATCTTATCGGCATACTTTTCGTTCCACAGCAATTCCCAACCGGTCACATCCTCTTCGGACACGTATTTGCTGTTGTAGATGATACCGACGGTACCCCAGGTATAGGGAACGGAATACTTGTTCTCCGGATCATAAGACATGTTCCGGAAGCTCTCGTCAATATACTGGTAATTGGGGATGTTATTGAAGTCCAGCTCCATGAGCATCCCTTCCTGCCGCATTCTGCCGATCATATAATCGGAGGGGATGATCACATCCACGGTAATACCGCCATTGGAAAGCTTGGAGTACATGATCTCGTTGGAGTCGAAGGTGGAGTACTCCACATGGATATTGGGATACTTTTCCTCAAACGCGGCGATCACATCCAGAGAATCGTCGTCGCCCTCGGAAATATACTGTCCCCAGTTATAAATGTACAGCGTTGTTTTCTCACTGCCGCAGGCAGCAAACATGGCGGCACAGCCTGCAAGCAGGCAGACGGCCAGGCAAAAAGACACAATTCTTTTCATTTTTATCCATCCTTTCTGGCAGGCGCAGTCACTTTCCGGAAGTGTGCGCCGAGGCTTTCTTCCGGTCAGACACCAATTGAAGCAGATTCATTGCCGTCATCAGAACGAAAATCAGCAGGAACAGCAGGGTGAACATGGCATAAATCTTCGGCTGAATGGGCTTTTTGGTGAAAGAATAAATTTCCACCGGAAGGGTGATAAAGCTGGGGCCCGTTACAAAGTAGCTGATGACGAAATCGTCCAGACTCATGGTAAACGCCATGATCGCGCCGGAAACCACACCGGGCATGATCTCATGAATCGTCACTTTAAAGAACGCCTGAGACCGGGTGCAGCCCAGATCCATTGCGGCATCAGCAAGGGACCCGTCCATCTGTTTCAGCTTCGGCATCACATTCAGAATGACATAAGGCAAATTGAACGTGATATGGGCAATCAGCAGTGTCCAGAAGGTCAGGCTGTTCCGCTGCCCCAGCATTTTCGTGCCCACAAATACAAAAAGCAGTGAAAGAGATACACCGGTTACAATATCCGGGTTCGTCATGGGAATGTCCGTAAGGGTCATGGCAACCTTCCGCATGCCGGGATTCAGGTTATGAATGCCCAGCGCTGCTACCGTTCCGAAAAAGGTAGCCACAAGGCTTGCCAGCACCGAAATCAGCAAAGAATTTCCCAGAAGCTTCAAAAGGCTCCGATCCTGAAAAAGGCGGGCATACTGCCTCAGGGTGAATCCGCTGAACTGGGTAATATCCTTTCCCGTGTTGAAGGAGGCAACAATCAGCACCACCATGGGAATATACAGGAAGATGAAGATTATGGTCGTAATGATCCGGTTTGTACGTTTCATACCATCACGCTCCCATCTTCACTGCTACCGCCGAAGCGGTTCATGATCCCGGTACAGATAAAGACCAGAATCATCAGGAGCATGCTGAGTGCAGCGCCCAGATTGGGGTTACTGCCCTGCTTGAACTGCCGCTCAATCACGTCGCCGATGAGCACCGTATCCGTTCCGCCCAGCTTCTGGGAAATGTAGAACGTAGAGACCGCGGGAACAAACACCATGGTCACGCCGGAAAGGATTCCGGGAACGGACAGAGGCAGGACAACTTTGGAAAACACCTGCGCACCATTGCAGCCAAGATCCTCCGCAGCTTCGATAAGCCGTCCGTCGATCTTCACAATGGTCGCATACAGCGGCAGGATCATATAGGGAAGGTAGTTATACACCATTCCCACCACGACTGCGGCAGGCGTCCGGATCAGGCGAAGCCGTGGCAGCCCAATGGCGGCCAGCAGATTATTGATGATACCCGTATCCTGCAGCAGGCCAACCCATGCAAGGGTGCGCAGAAGAAAGCTCATGCACATGGGCAGCATCACCAGCATGTACAGAAATTTTTGCGCAGTGCGTCCGCAGTGGGCAATACAGTACGCCACGGGATACCCCAGAAGCAGACAGATCAGAGCGGAAACCAGCGAGTAGCTGATTGAACGCCACAGGACCGGCAGATACATGCCAAGGTCCCGGATATTCCGCCAGGAAAACTCCCCCGTAGCCGGATCCGTCAGTGCGTAATAGGCAACCACGCCCAAAGGGATCAGGGTAAACGCAGTCATCCACACAAGATAGGGAATGCTGAGAAATCCCGTTTTATTCTTCTTCACCGTCCGCGTCCTCCGTCAGCTCATCATACTCGGCAGAGTAGGAGCTGTAGTCGCCAAAGAGACCGGAATACTCACTCTTGTGCATGATGTGAATATCCTCCGGATTGAGCCGGATCCCGATGGTAGTGCCCACGCCGTGGAAATCCGTTGTCTGGATCAGCCACTTGAAGCCCTTGAATTCCACGATAATATCGTAATTCAGGCCCTTAAAGGTCACGCCGGTAACCGTTCCCACCAGATGCCCCTGATCCCGGGGAACAATATCGATGTCCTCCGGACGGATGACCACATCCACAGGTTCATTGGGCGCAAAGCCCTTGTCCACACATTCAAACACTCTGCCGAAGAAACGCACGCGGTAATCTTCCAGCATGACGCCGTCCAGGATGTTGCTTTCGCCGATAAAATCCGCCACAAAGGCGTTCTTCGGCTCGTTATAGATATCCTCCGGGCGGCCGATCTGCTGGATCTTGCCCTTGTTCATGACGACGATGGTGTCGGACATGGTCAGTGCCTCTTCCTGATCGTGCGTCACATATATAAATGTAATCCCCATCCGCTGCTGGATGGTTTTCAGCTCGTTCTGCATGTCCTTGCGCAGGCGCAGATCGAGCGCGCCCAGCGGTTCGTCGAGCAGAAGGACCTGCGGCCGGTTGACGAGCGCGCGGGCGATGGCCACACGCTGCTGCTGACCGCCGGACAGGCTCGTCACCCTGCGGTTCTCGAAGCCCTTGAGACTGACGATCTCCAGCATCTCGGTCACACGGTCGTCGATCTCCGATTCCGGCACCTTTGCGATCCGCAGGCCGAACGCGATATTGTCATACACGTCCAGATGTGGGAACAGTGCGTAGCGCTGGAAAACAGTGTTAATCTTCCGTTTATAGGCCGGTACGTCGTTGATGCGCTGGCCGTTGAACAGCACATCGCCGGAGGTAGGCGATAAAAAGCCGCCGATGATCCGGAGCATGGTGGTCTTTCCGCAGCCGCTGGGACCCAGCAATGTGAGGAATTCCTTGTTGTTGATGTACAGATTGATGTTGTCGAGAATCGTCTCTCCGTCCTCGAATGTCATAGTGAGATTCGTGAGGCGAATGAGCTCTTTGGACATGTATCCTCCCCCATTTCGAAAAAAATTCGTATGCGTCGGAAGCTGACAAAAACGCCCGAAACATACTGGATTGAATATATCCGGCAGGGGTAGTTTTGTCAATAACAAAACGAAAAAATGTGCAAAAAAGTTGGAAGAACTTTTAGAAAGTTCTTCCAACTTTGGAGAAAAAACAAAATAAAGTACGTTATGTAAAGTATTCCTGCACGAAATCCACAGATTCGACCTCGAACGTCTTTCCGTCTAAGTACGAGAGGCATCCGGCATCGGTCGTGAATCGGAAGGTGAGCTTGTAGGAATAGAGGGCCTGATATTTGCGGTCATAGCGCTTGTCGAGCCGGCCGTATTTCCCGTCGCCCAGCAGCGGCCAGCCGGCGGCGGCCATCTGCGCGCGGATCTGGTGGGTGCGGCCGGTGATGAGCTCGCATTCGACCAGACTCAGCCCGCCGCGGCTCTGCAGCGTCTGGTAGAGCGTGATGCAGGTCTTGGAGCCCTTCTGCGGGGTCTTGGTGACATAGACGCGGTTTTCCTTCGCGTCCTTGAACAGCTGCCCCTCGAGCCGTCCGCTCGCCGGACGCGGCGTGCCGTGGACGATGCACAGATACCGCTTGTCGATCTCACGGTCCTTGATCTTCTGGTTGAGGATGCGCAGAGCCTCCGCATTTTTCGCGGCGATGACGATGCCGCCGGTGTTGCGGTCGATA
>ERZ857629.1113-NODE-1113-length-31946-cov-6.223292_pt1 | contig 31946 bp, 37 predicted proteins | sample MGYA00519700_ERZ857629 | MGnify/ENA primary metagenome ERZ857629 (study PRJEB31778, sample SAMEA3449351) | human gut metagenome | biome: human gut; feature: human-associated habitat; material: faeces | place: United Kingdom | collected 2010/2012 ... | reverse complement strand
GACAATATCCGCTACGGCAAGCTGGATGCCACCGACGAGGCCTGCATCCACGCCGCCAAGCTGGCCAACGCCCACGACTTCATCACCCGCCTGCCCGACGGCTACGACACCATGCTCACCGGCAACGGCGCGCGGCTGTCCCAGGGCCAGCGGCAGCTGATCGCCATCGCCCGCGCCGCCGTGGCCGATCCCCCGGTGATGATCCTGGACGAGGCCACCTCCTCCATCGACACCTACACCGAGGCACAGGTGCAGGCCGGTATGGACGCGCTGATGAAGGGCCGGACGGTATTCGTCATCGCCCACCGCCTCTCCACCGTCCGCAACGCCGACTGCATCATGGTTCTCGACCACGGCAAGATCATCGAGCGCGGCACCCACGACGACCTGATCGCCCAAAAGGGCACCTACTACCGCCTCTACACCGGCGCTTTCGAGCTGGAGTGATCCCCCATTCCGGGCTGCCCTGCCCCAAACAGGGCAGCCCGGTTGCCCAATTGATTAAAAAAGGACTTGACAAATTTCGGAATTCTGATATAATGCTTCTTGTTCCACCATGGAGGCTTAGCTCAGCTGGTTAGAGCGCATGCTTCACACGCATGAGGTCACAGGTTCGAGTCCCGTAGTCTCCACCAAAAAATAAACGCTGCCCTTCCGGGTGGCGTTTATTTTTTTGATGAAGCAAGGGACTCGAACCCATTTAACTGCAATATGCCGGTGGCATATTGCAAAAACCAGTTCAAAAACTGGTTTTCTCCATACAATTTTGCCGAAAACGGCAAAATTGGCCATCGAGTCCCGTAGTCTCTGCTGAACGTTAAAAATCCGAACACTTCCCGATTTGGGATGGGTTCGGATTTTTTGTTTTTATAAGGTCTGACTTCCGATTGAACCGCCCTTCTGCTCAATCCCGGAAATCGAATAGCTGCCTGGGGGTGATTTCAAGCACGTCGCACAGCTTAAAGAGGACATCGAAGGAAACGCCCACGTTGCCAAGCTCGATGGCACTGATGTGGCTTCTGTCGATATCCACCAGTTCCGCAAGCTGAAGCTGGGTCAGCTTTTTTCGCTTGCGATAATACACTACATTCAGGCCGAACTTTTCGTAATTCGGTTTATACTCCGGCTTCACGCGCCCACCCCCTTACCACATATTTTATTTCCTTTCTGAGGCATTATAAACCTTGTTAAAATAGCGTAATGCTATTGACACAAGTCATTTTATGCTTTACAATAAAGTTGCTTTGCAAAGCGGCATAAATAGAAAGGAGAAAAAAACGATGGAATTTACAGGAATCATTATCGCGCTTATCTACGGATTGGTCTGCGGCTTTGTCAGCAAGTCCATTAACAACAACCGCGGCAGAGACGGCGGCTTCTGGTGGGGCTTCTTCCTGGGTGTCATCGGAATCATTGTTGTTGCAGTCAGGCCCAAGGATTGAATTGGCCAAGGAAAGTAGGATCGATCCCCTGCTTTCCTTGTTAACCTCTGCGGCTGTATATTTCTTTTATGAGCCTATAATGTATGCACTTTTTATTTACAAGGAGGAGAAAAACAATGAAAAAGGCAATATCCCTGCTCCTGGTGCTTGTGCTGAGTCTGTCCCTCTGCGCTCACGGAATGGGTGAAGGCGCAGATACAACCGTCTGCGCACCCGCTGGTCAAGATGAATCAAAATATCAGGCGCTGAATCTGAATGAAAAGGCTGAGCTTGGATTCGTTTCACTGGAATTTTCTTCGGCGGCACTGACCTATTCGGTTGGCGGCAGCGGTTTTTCATCGATTGCCGGAGACGGGAAGCGGCTCTTCAGCCTGGTTGGCATCGCGGAAAATACGGGAAATACCCCCCTTCCCATTGAGAATATTTGCGCGGAAATGGTGTTTAATGGGCAATACACGTATTCTGCACGGGGGAAAATGATCGACAGCATGTCTTATCCCGCCTCTTTGGATCCTCTTGTGAAAAATGGCTATTGGATTTACGCGGAAATCCCGGAGGCGCTGATTGAGCAGATTGAAACCTGCGTCGTGCGGTTTTCGCTGAATAAGGACTGTGCGAGTTTCCCCAGAGCAGTTGACCAGGGTGAATACTGTTACCAGGTCGATCTGGGTGAAAAAGTCTGCGCCTCCGCCCTGAATGCAACCGGGTCTCCCAGCATATCCTTTGATGAATGTCCCGTTTTGCCTACCCCGGAAAACTTTGAACCTATGTGTAAAACCTCTTCCGGCTCCTCCTCTTTTAATGGAAAGGTATCCTCTATTTACTATTCTTACAGCATCATATTCGGAAGAAACGATGATTTAAAGGAATGCTTTAATGATTATCTGAATCACCTCCAGGCAATCGGATTTACCGTCAAAAGCAACGGAGGAAGCAGCGACATATACGCAGGCGCAACGAAGCTTGCGACCGCAGCAATCCAAAACGGTTCTGTCCGATTTGATATTGTCCCCGGGAATGAGGGTCTGGACGCTTCCTCTCTCGGCTTGGTGTATGACGAAGGAACTGAAAGCGCCCCCACATTAAAGCTTGGTGACAAAATTGAACTGGATTACTGCTGCCTGACACTGGACGATGCCGGCAGCGATAAGGAGATACGCACCGGCAGCTCCCAATATGGCTCCTACTGCTACCGTGAGTCCGAGAATGGCGATCCATTCTATTACATCCACGGAACCTTCAAAAACACAAGCGGCAAGCCTCTTGACATCCGCCACATTGCCGTTCAGTTCTGCTTTGACGACAAATATAACTATCGCGGAGAAGTAGACGGCGTGAGCAGTGGATATTCCGACTTTATTACGGATGTCGCCCCTCTTGCAACGGTTGAATACTACATCTACACTTCAATTCCCCAGGAATTATTGGATGGGTTCAAAACCTGTCAGATTCAAATGGGCTTTACGGAGAATTTTGATTACTTGGTTTCTGATGGGAACAACCTGCCTCTCTTTCAATACTGTGACGATGTTGTAACCGTCCAGCTGAGCGGGGAAGATTGAGGCATTAGAACATTCAGTTATTTTAAAATATCGGAGGCTGGAAAATGAAAAAAAGAATTATTGCTTTTCTACTGCTGGCTCTGTGCCTAGTCCAAATTCCCATGACCGCTTATGCGGACTCTGGAAATCGCACAGTTGAAACCTATAAAGACTTGGTCCCTGATGATGCAGAATCGGAAGAATTTCAGCATCTCATTATGTTTCTTCTAAACGACCTGTCCATGACGCAACTCAGCTCCGACTATGGCGTTGCAACCGCTTATGCGACCGCCATTATGGATTTCGACGTTATGGTTCAAGAAATCGACCTGGATTTAAATGCAGACAGTTATGTTGGAATCTACCGCAACTGGGTCGTAGTGATGTTCTGTTCCGCAAAAGACGAATACATCTGCGTCATATATGACCGGGACGAAGAAACAGCAGCGTATTATATGACCGGCGTCTATACCGGGGACGAGGCCGCAGAGATTCTAAAAAAATCTCTGCCCAACCAGGACTGCACAAAGGTCGATCGTTCCACAGCAGAGGAAGTTTTTAACAAGATCCTGGAAATGCTTGGAGAGCTTTTGGATGACTGACGGCTAAAAAGTCATACAAAACATAAATGTGGAAATTATGAGAAAGAAAATTTGGGCGTTTATCCTAGCAACGCTATGTCTGCTGTCCATCCTTGTGACAGCAAGTGCAGAAAATGGAACCACCCTCACATTGGAAGACTTACAAGGAAAATGGGTGCACACCCACAAGGAGGCCGGTATTGCGTTAACCGAGCGTTTTTATTTCTCCATTGATGGAACCTTTGTATACAGGGAACTCCACAATGGGAAAATTGCCGGAAGCGCCGGAGGTGATTTCACGGTTGACGGCAACTCAATCGTAATACATAAAACCTTTGGAGATTACACGCTTCATGATCTGCGCTGGAATGCTTCCGACGACAAAGATGCACTGGTCATGCTGGAATCCAGTGACATATTCTACCACGAGGAATCTGTCTCGGGCGAACTCTTTGCAGACATGGCTCCTGAAGGTGTGGAGATCGTTGCATACGAGCCGTTGTACCTCATTCCTCTGAAAGGACTCGGTGTACGGAAACTGATTACCCAGGAGGGGATGGCGCTGGTACTCATCATGTCCGTTATGGATTATGGCGTAAACCACGGCTTGGATGGTGTCAGTTTCGACGTATCCTCTGATGCCTATGTAGGTGTGTTCCGCAACCGCTTTGCTTCTATGTACCGTATGTCCAAGGGAAAATACGAGGGAGAATACATCTGCGTTCTGTATGATCTAGAGAATGAAAAAGTTGCATATTATCAGACTGGCCTTACCGATGGACGTGATGCAAAGCTTATGCTCAAGGACGCACTCCCGAATCAGGATTGCAATAGAATCGATAATGACGACCTAAGCAAGGTGATCAATTCTCTAATTGGTACGTTTTCCTGATAAAATGCAAAGGAGATAACTTACAATGAATAAACATTCTGTGGCTGTGATTTTGCCTATTCTATTGGGCATCGCCCTAATTATCGTCGGGCTGTTGTGGAAAACACCAGGAGCAGCGTTGACAACCTACGAGTCTCTTAATGGCGAATCCGTAGATTACTATGTACGCGGCAAGACATACTCCTCTATTGACGAATACGTCGGTGGAGATGCTTACAACTACATCATCGGAGCTTCCCTTGTCGCGGGTGAAATATCCGGGGTTCTTGTCTCCAAAACAGTATGCATTGTCGGCGGTATACTGTGCATCTGTCTTGGCGCACTGGCAACTGCAATTGAACGGCGCAATGAAGAGCTGACGCTCAATCCATCCAACGAATAAATGTTCCGTTTCAATCGAGTAGGAGGGACTGAACAGCCCCGATCTCTCACACCACCGTGCGTTCAGTATACGGCGGTTCAATCGCATAAGTGCAGAAACTCGTACTGGCCAAGGATGCTGTAATATCCAAGCTGATAATTCCCCCTAACCGCAAAAGGCAGGACACCACAACCGGCGTCCTGCCCTTTATTTCTCCCGTTGGGGTACTACCTTCCCCCATATTTTTCTTCCATCTCCCTCGTATGCGCATGAAGCAGCTCCAGCGCGTGTGCCTGGATGGCGGGGAGTTCCGTTTGATCTGTATGGGCAAGCTCGCGTTTGAGCCTTGCGGAGGCCAGCGCGTGGCTGTCGCCGATTCTGCTTTCATCCGCTTCCGATAAGAACTTTTGCAGCAAGCCCAGATTGCCGGAATAATGCAGCTCCGCCAGCTTTGCCCGGTATTCCAGCTCCGCCGGGGTGATCTGCGGGAATTGCTTCATATCCACGGTATGCTGCGCCTCGTGCTTTAGAAGGGACACTAGGAACCGCTCGCTTTCAAAATCATACGCCTGCTCAATGCAGTTGATCGTGCCGTCGGGGGAAGACCAGCCGCCCGTGCCGTACCGGCCGAAGGTCAGATAATCCATCCAGCCCCGAAATACGAAGCCCCTGAGAATTCACAATCTTCAAAAATCGCCACATACGCAGGAAGAATGTCCTTGAATTCCTCATGGTCGCGCATGTAAGCAATGGCACCCTTTATGTCTCCACCCAGAAAAAACTGACTGATCTGCATGGCTGACCGCTCCCCTTTCTTGCTAATGCGATATCCCAAATTAGCAGCAAAGTCAATATCCGTGCCAGCCGAACCGCGCACGCTTGCTGCCTCACTTCCGGGAATTGCGCTGCTGGCGGATGGTTTCCCGGCTCTTTTGGGCGGAATTGCTGAGCAGTATGCCCGCGAGGGTGCCCAGGCTGATGCCCAGGGACAGGCCCCAGAGCATTTGGCCGTGCAGTTGGCCGATGGGCATGCCGATGCTGATGCCGAAGAGTGTGTAGATGGGCGTCCAGTTGGTAAGGGGGGCTTCCAACACGAATCGCGGCCCCTCCTTCCCAGCACCGTCCGGCACAAAGCCGCACTTTTCAAGCACGCGCTGGGAGGCCCGGTTGTCTGGATCCGTCTCCGCCTCCACGAACACCACGTTCTTCTGGTCAAAGGCCCAGTGCGTCATGGCCTGGAGCGCCTCCGTGGTATAGCCGTTTCCCTCGTACGCGGGCAGAACACCGTAGCCGATCTCCACGGCATGATTCTTGGCAGGGCCTTTGAAATCCAGATCGCCGATGTATTCCTGGCTGTCCTTCAGCCGCATCTCCCAGGGTGCGTACCAGATTCGGTTTTCCGGGTCGCGCCTGCATCCGGCCAGCATTTCGCCGTAGGCCTGCCGAAGCTCCTCTGAGTCCGTGTGGTCCATCAGCGCCTCGATCTGCGAATCGGACATGGGCCGCAGGGTCATTCTCTTTGTGGGTATTTTGATTTCTTTCATAAAGCTCCTACCTCTTTTCCTCTTCTGATCCCCGAAGTCTCAGCGGTATGGGGGACACGCCGTAATAGGCGGCGAGGGCTGTAAATTCCCTGCGGAACGATGCCAGCAGCTCGGCATCCGTCAGGTTCAGGTGGCCCGTGTTCGCCAGGATTGCCAGGCCATAGGAATAGTACGCCATATCCCGGTGGAGCCTTTGGGCCAGCTCCGCAGGGTAGCCGTACTCGTCCACAATTGCCCCCACGATCTCCGGCAGAAGAACATCGTCCTGGCGGGGGTCGGGCTGCTTGCCGTCCAGATAAAGCCAGCGAAACAGGTGCTTTTCCTGGGCCGCAAACCTGACGAAGCCCAGGCCATAGCTGCTGTAACGGCTGTACTGGCTGTAAAGGGTGGTGTTATCTTCCCGGATGCGCAGAGAATCCCGCACATGCCGGGTGTGCAGCGCCACCGCCTGCTGGGTGACGGCGGCCTTCAGCTCATCCATGCTCCGAAAGGACAGATAGATCGGCTGAGTAGAGCAGCCCAGCTTCTTCGCCACGCTGCGGGCATTGACGGCTGACGCGCCGCCTGAACGCAGCACCTCCACCGCCGCGTCGACGATGGCCTCTTTTGAAATTCTTTTCGTTGGCGGCATTTGCTCACCTCAAACTATAACTTACGTTATTGATAACTTGCGTTATTGTATGCCGGGCAATCCCCCTTGTCAAGAGGCATGTGCAGCATCGGGCAGCGGAAATGTTCTTTCCCCGGATTTATTCCGAAAATCCGGCAAAAGCAGGGCAATTCCGGCTTGACAAGGGAAAATGGCGCGACTATAATAAGCGCAGAGGTTAGCGTTCGCTAACTCAATAACAGCGAGAGGGGCAAGTACAATGTCCAAAAAGGCGACGGAATTCCAGAAGAAGGAAATGAGCCGGATGTATCGCGGCAAGGAGATCTTCAAACCGCTGAATACCGGCTGGATCGACAAGCATGTGGCCTGCGTGCGGGAGTGGGTGGCCAACATCTTCTTTTACCGCAAGGGCAACACCACCATCATGATCGACGCGGGCTACAACTATGAGCGTCTGGAGGAGAAGATGGGCTGGCTAGGCATCGACCCCAAGTCCATCCGGCATATTCTGATCACCCACCAGGACACCGACCATGTGGGCGCGGTGGAGGCGGACAGTCCCGGCCTTTTCAAAAACGCAGTGCTTACGTGGGCGAGGTGGAAAACCGCTATCTCACCGGGGAAAAGCGCCGCAAGGTGATCTACCATCTGTACAAGCTCCCCCAGGTGACCATCAATAATGAAAAGGTACTGCTGATCTTTGCGGTAACCCTGTTCGTGGCCGTGGCCGGCGGCTGGACGGCGCTGCCCCGGTGGGCGTGCGTGTGCAATACCCTGCCGCTGTTCCTGCTGCTTGCGCCGCTGCGCATCGTGGGCACCGGGAACCTGGTGGGCGCGATCGTAGCTCTGGGCCTGGCCATTCTGATTTGAGTAAGCTGCCATGAAAGAGAACGAACTGAATATTGACCGAAAGTGTCATGTGCTCTATTCCAAGCCCTGCAAGAAGGAGATCCAGGCAAAGATCGCCCTGCACTACCCGCCCGACCAGCGCGAGGCAATATGGCCCCGGGTGCAGCTGCAATATGCGGACTTTCTCCGGGATTGGCGCACCGACCTGGGCGGGAAAAAGAACTTCCACAACGGTGTGGGCGGCAATTACGACTGCGTCGCCCTGATGGCCTATTATGTGATCTGTAAGGATGTGACCAGCCTGGCGGAAATTGAGGAAATGGAGGGGAGCCTCTTCCTCCCCGCCTTCCGAAAGCTGCGCTTTGTCAATATCAATCACCCATTTGTCAAGCGGCTGCTGCACCTGGCCTTTTCCAATGCCAAAAGGCAGTGCGACAAATGGGGCGACTTCAAGATGAATCTGACTCCCTTTGATAAAAACAAACCCATCTATTATGAGTTTACGGAGTGCCCCACGGCGGAATTTGCCAAAAAGCACGGCCTATTAGAGGTGATGCCCGCCCTGTGCAACCCGGATTATGAGGGAATGGCGCTGATCCACGCCTGCCTGGTGCGCAAGACCACCTGCGCCAACGGCTGCAAATGCGACTACACCATCTGCGGCGACCGGGACGAATACCTAAAACAGCACCCGGAATACCGGGATGAAGCGGGATATCGGAGGAATCGGTAACATGATCGGAATTGTGATCTTAGAAGGATTGGGCATGGGCGCGCTGCTGATGGCGTCCTGCGCCCTCGGCATCCGCAAGGGTGCGGTAAATATGGTGCATATGTACCACCAGGATGTGCAGGAGCGCTGCATTCAAAATGGGCTGGTTACCCGGGAGGGGATCAAACGCAACAGCCTAAAGATGAAGGCAATTTGCCTGCCCTGCGACCTGATCTATCTATTGGGCTGCGTGTACGGCCTGAACGGCGCACGGGGCTTTTTGCAGGGCTTCTGGCAGATGCTGGTGATCCTGCTGATCCTGGGCCAGGTGGACTGCCTGCTGATCGACGAATGGTGGGTGGGCCACACCCAGGCCTGGACGATCCCCGGCACCGAGGATCTGAAGCCCTACATCACCGCCCAGGACAAGCGCAAAAAACAGCTGGCCCGGACGGTCGGCATGCTTATCCTCAGCGCTGTTCTCGCCGGGATCATGACCATCTTTTTCCATTAAAACGGGGGCGTATCGCAAATGACATTCCAGACTTTTGGGAATCCGGCTAATCCGGCAGTGCTGTTTTTCCATGCCATGGGCGTGACCGGGGCCAGCAGTGAGCCGGTGGCACAGTTCTTGCAGGAACGGTATTTCTGCGTTCTGCCCACCTCCACTGTCTACTGCCCCGGGCAGAAATACATCGGCAAGGCCGACGAGATCCGTCAGATAGAGGCATTCCTGGGGCAGCAGGGCGTCACCGGGCTTTGCCTGGTGGTGGCGTCGTCCATCGGCGCGGATCTGGCCGCTGCCTTTCTGGCACAGACGAAGCTGCGTGTGGAGCATGCCTTTTTCGACGGCGGGCAATTCGCCCAAATCGGCAAGGGCACCCGGCGCATCATGGCGCCGCTGCTGTATTTCGCCATCAAGAGCCTGTACTGGACGAAAGGCGGCACCCTGGGCAAGATCATGTGGTGCGATGACGCGGCGATCAAGCCCTATTTTATTGCGGCAGGCAAGGCGCTGACCTATGGCAATCTTCGCCGACAGCTGGCCGACAGCCTGGAGGATAAGCCCTTCCCCGCCCTGTCGGAGGAAGTGCAAAAACACTGCTTCTTTGAATTCGGCAGCATCGAGGAGCATTTCAAGTATCGTGATGCGGTGCGAGAGGCCTACCCCTGGGGCAATTTCCCGGTATTTGAGGGGAAGAATCACATGCAGTACCAGATCCGGGATCCGGAGGGCTTTGCCCGGATGCTGGAAAGTATTATGGAGAAGAACGCCCTGCCGGAAATGCCTTTTCTGCGAAAGGAGACAAACGCGTTATGAAGTATCATATTGAAAAGAACACCGTGCAGGAGACCCTGGTGATCCCGCTGTACGGGCGGAAAATGTGCTCTCAGCTGTACCCCAATCTGTTTCAGGACGAGACGGCGGTCCGGCTGATGGATTCCATTGACTATGATTTTTCCGTGTTGGAAGCCAAGTCCAAAAGCACCATGCAGCGCTTCGGCTTTCTGGAAGCGGCCATGCGGCAGAACGACCTGGCCTGGGAGGTGCGGGATTACCTGAAGGCCCATCCCCAGGCGGCCGTGGTCAACCTGGGCTGCGGCCTGGACAACACCGGCCGCGCCTGCGACAACGGGCAATGCAAAATCTACAATCTGGATTTCCCGGATGTGATCGCGGCACGCGATCAGCTGCTGCCCGCCGGGGAACGGGAGGAAAACATCCCCTGTGACCTGAACGATACTGCCTGGTTTGAAAAGATCGACGGCTCCGAGGGCGCGGTGTTCTTTGCGGCGGGGGTATTCTATTATTTCCTCACGCCCCAGGTCAAGGCACTGGTGCAGGCCATGGCCAAGGCGTTCCCGGAGGGCAGGCTGGTATTCGACGCGGCGGGGAGAAAGGCCGTAAAGCTGATGCTGAAAACCTGGATCAAGGATGCGGAAATCCGGGATGTGGGAGCCTACTTCTCCGTGGAGGACGCCGTGAGGGAGCTGTCGCCCTGGATTCCCGGCGGGCGGGTTTCCGCCCGGGGCTACATGCTGGGCTACTCCTCTCTTGATGATCCGGCGGTATCCGGCTTCTTCCGCTTTTTGTCAAAGCTGGGGGACGGGATGATGAAAATGCGGATCGTCCGCATGGAGTTTCCCCGGCGCTGACGCATTGGAGGACGGAATACGCAGGTTCACACGTTTGGTAATTAAAACGATCAGCGCGATTACAGATTGGAGGAATGGAAAATGAAATACGCAGGAATGCCCATGGGCATGTGGACGATGTTCGCAGGCTCTTTCCAAAAGCAGCTCACCGCCGTTCTGGGGGTGGATTCGGAGACAGCCAAGGCGGTAAGACGCACGGCGAAACCAACATACCGGCAGATCATTGCCAAGCTGCCGGAATTTGAAAAGGGCGACCGCTTCAAAATGAATCTGGTCAACTGTGCCATGCTGTCCGCCTTTATTCTCTCCATGCCCCAGCGGCCCACGGTGGAGGCACTGACGGAATTCTACGCCAAGTCCATGATGACCCCCGCTGTGAAATGGTTCTGCCGCAAGAGCGGAAAAATGAAGTTCACCGACAAGGACATTCAGAACATGAAGCGCACCGCCGCCCTGCGCGCCGCCGACCGCAATCCCTACTCCTGGAACATGGACTATCTGGAGTACCCGGATGGCAGCGGCTACGAGGCCCGCTTCTATAAATGCGGCATCTGCACGCTGATGAAGGAGCTGGGGCTGTATGACCTGGTGCCCGCCATGTGCCGCCTGGACTACAACATGACCGACGCCGGCCTTGCCGCCAACTTCGTCCGCGACTACACCCTGGCCTCCGGCGGCCCCTACTGCGACTGCGGCTACAAGAAAAAATAAATTTTGGGAGCGCTGAAAAACAGCGCTCCCATTTCTTTATACCAGCCGCGCACCGGCGGGGATTTTGTCATCCAGCATGACCAGGTTCAGCTTGTCGCCGCGCTCGGCGGACAGAAGCATGCCGCTGCTGAGCTGGCCCATCATCTTCCGGGGGGCCAGATTGGTGACGGCCACCAGGGTCTTTCCCACCAGCTCCTCCGGCTGGTAGTACTTGGCAATGCCGGAAAGGATCTGCCGGGGGGTATCGGTGCCGTCATTCAGGGTGAATTTCAGGAGTTTTTCGCTCTTCTTCACCTTTTCGCAGGCCAGCACCTTGACCACGGTCATATCCACCTTCTCAAAGTCGTCAAAGGCGATCTCCGCCTTGGGCTCAGGCAGGGGATCCTCCTGGACGGCGGGCTTGTTCAGCGCCTCCAGGGCCGCCAGCTCCTTGTCCATATCGATGCGGGGGAACAGCGGTGCGCCCGCCACGGCGGCCACCTGGGGATCCAGCAGGCCCCACTTGTCCAGGCTGTCCCAGTCCATGGTTGCACCGCCCAGGCGCTTGGCGATCTCCTGCGCGGTCGCAGGCATAAAGGGCGCCAGCAGGCCGCCGCAGATGCGGACCGTCTCCAGCAGGTTATACAGCACCCGCGCCAAACGGGGCTTGCTCTCCTCGCTCTTGGCCAGCACCCAGGGGGCGTTCTCGTCGATATACTTATTGGCCCGGGAAATGACCTTGAAGATCTCCGCCAGCGCATTCTGGAAGGCGTACTTTTCCATCTGCTCCTCATAGCGGCCCCGCAGGGTGGAGGCCAGCCGGATCAGCTCGGCGTCCTTTTCCTCATCGGCCTGCTGCTCAGCGCTCAGATACTCGCCGAAGTATTTCTGGGCCATGGCCACGGTGCGGGAAACCAGATTGCCCAGGTCGTTGGCCAGGTCCACGTTGATGGTGTTGATCAGGGACTCATTGGAGAAATTGCCGTCGGAGCCAAAGGGGAAGGTGCGCAGCAGGAAGAACCGCAGGGCATCCACGCCGAAGCGCTGGGCCAGCACATAGGGATCGACCACGTTGCCCTTGGATTTGCTCATCTTGCCGCCGTCCAGCAGCAGCCAGCCGTGGCCATAGACCTTCTTGGGCAGGGGCAGATCCAGGCTCATCAGCATGGCGGGCCAGATGATCGAATGGAAGCGGACGATCTCCTTGCCCACAAAATGCACATCCGCAGGCCAGAACTTATCCAGGTCGTGATATTTGTCGTTTTCAAAGCCCAGAGCGGTCATATAGTTGAACAGCGCGTCGATCCACACATACACCACATGGCCGGGGTCAAAGTCCACCGGCACGCCCCAGGTGAAGCTGGTGCGGGAGACGCACAGATCCTCCAGGCCGGGATCGATGAAGTTGTTCACCATTTCATTGACCCGGCTGCGCGGCTCCAGGAAATCGGTGTTCACCAGCAGATCCCGCACCCGATCGGCGTACTTGCTCAGGCGGAAGAAGTAAGCCTCCTCCTCCGCGTCCTGCACCTCCCGGCCGCAGTCGGGACACTTGCCGTCCACCAGCTGGCTCTCCGTCCAGAAGGATTCGCAGGGCTTGCAGTATTTGCCCTTGTAGGTGCCCTTGTAGATGTCGCCGTTGTCATGCATCTTCTTGAAGATCTTCTGAATGGCAGCCACATGGTAATCGTCGGTGGTGCGGATGAAGCGGTCATAGGAGATGTTCATCAGCTTCCACAGGTCCTTCACGCCGCCCTCGCCCAGCACGATATCATCCACAAACTGCTGGGGGGTAACACCGGCCTCCTTGGCCTTGTCCTCGATCTTCTGGCCGTGCTCGTCGGTGCCGGTGAGGAACATCACATCGTAGCCCTGGAGCCGCTTATAGCGGGCCATGGTATCGGTGGCCACGGTGCAGTAGGTGTGGCCGATGTGAAGCTTGGCGGACGGGTAATAGATGGGGGTGGTGATATAATACTTCCCCCTGCATTTGTCGCACATGGTAAAAAGCCTCCTTCATATGAAAAAGCCGCCCTCGGAAATGCTCCAAGGGCGACAAAAAATGACGCGGTACCACCTTGTTTTGCAGGAAAACCTGCCTCATTGACGCTTTGACGGGCGCACCCGGACAGGCCTACCTATCGACCCGCCAGCTCCAAGACCATGTTCCCCCGGGCAAAACCGTGCCTGCTCCCACCTTGCCAGGCTCTCTGACCGTCCGCAGTCGGGGTACTCTTCTCTTCACAGCTTTTCCTTATAATGTCCTATTATAGCCTTCTTTACCCGGTTTTGTCAACAGAAATGTTTTGCGGGCATTACGGCTCCCATTCCAGGATTTCGGTGATCTGCGTCGGGCCCTCCTGGTAGAGGGCGGTGACGCGGCCGTTTTCGCCCTCCACGCGCACCTTCAGGGTGCCGCCCCGGTTTTGCAGCGTCAGTGCGCCGCCGGGGAGCCTGCCCTGGAGCCAGAGGGTCGCCGCCACGCTGCCGCAGCCGGTGCCGCAGGCCAGGGTGAAATCCTCCACCCCTCGCTCAAAGGTGAGCACCTTGGCCTCCGTATCGGAGATAGGGGTATAGTAATTTACGTTTGCTCCCTTGGGGAAGGCGGGATGATGGCGCAGCGCCTGCATCTGCGGGCGAAGCGCGTCCGCGTCCGCCCACACGTCGCCCTGGTATTCCCGCACGGCATGGGGAAGGCCCGGATTCCCCAGCTCGATATAGGTCACGTCCTCCACCCGGTTCAGCTCCGCCACGGTGGGGGTATTCAGCCGGATGCGGTACTGCTCCCCGCTCAGGTGCCAGCCAGGCACCAGTCCGGCGTCGGTCTGCACGGTCATATGTTCCCCGGCGATGCCCAGCTCGTGCGCAAAGCGGCAGATGCACCGCGCACCGTTGCCGCACATCTCGCCCCGGGAGCCGTCGGAATTGTAGAAGTGGAGGCGGAAGTCTGCGGTATCGCTGCTGTCCACCGCCATGAAGCCGTCCGCTCCCCGCAGGGCGCACAGCTGCCTTGCCCATTGGGCATAGTCCGCCCTGACACCCCGGCCGTCGATCACCATGAAGTCGTTTCCGGCCCCATTCATATAATAAACCTTCATGCCTTATCCTTTCAGCAGGCTCGTCATATCATACATGCCCTTGGGCTTACCCACCATGAAGCGGGCCGCCTGAACACCGCCCTCGGCCAGCATGGCCCGGTTATAAACCTGGTGGCGCAGGGTGATCTCCTGGCTGGCGGTGCACACATGCACCTCATGCACGCCGACAATGCCGCCCATGCGCAGGGAGGAAACACCCACCTCGTCCTTGGTACGCTTACACTCGCCGCTGCGGCCGTCGTGCTCCACGGCGTTGGGCCGCGCGGCCTTCACCGCCTCGAAGAGCATTTTCGCGGTGCCGCTGGGGGCATCCACCTTGCGGTTGTGGTGGATCTCCACGATCTCCACGTCGGCATCCGGGAGCAGCGCCACCGTCTGCCGGGTCAGCTGACACAGCAGGGCAATGCCGATGCTCATATTGCCGGAATAGAACACAGGGATCTCCTTCGCCGCGTCAAAGATCAGCCGTTTTTCCTCCTCCGTGTGGCCGGTGGTGCCAATCACCGCCGCCGCGCCGATCTCCTTGGCATAGCGCAGCACATCCGCCGCCGCGCTGTGGTGGGAGAAGTCGATGATCACATCCGCTTCAACCCTTCCCAGCTCGTCAAAGGTTTTTGCCACGCCGTCCGCGCCGTCCAGGCTGACTCTTCCAACCACCTCGCCGCCGAGGATCCCGGAGATCAGATGGCCCATGGCGCCGTTGGCGCCGCACAGCACCGCCCTCATACATTCACTCCCAGCTCCCGCATGTGGGCGAGCATCCGCTGTCGGTTCTCCTCCTGCATGGGCACCAGGGGCAGACGGACATGCTCCTGTCCGAAGCCCATGGCGCTGATGGCCGCCTTGGCGGGGATGGGGTTGGCCTCGCAGAACAGGTCCTTGATCAGGGGCAGATACCTGCACTGCATCCGCGCAGCCTCCTCCACGTGCCCGGCAAAGAAGGCATCGGTCATGGCCACCGCCTGCCGGGGGGCCACATTGCTCAATACACTGATGGTGCCTTTGCCGCCCATGGCAAGGTTTGCCACCGTCAGAGCATCCTCGCCGGAATAGATATCCAGCTTGTCGCCGCAGCGGGCGAACAGCTCCACCACCTGGCTCATATTGCCGCTGGCTTCCTTCACTGCGGCAATGTTGGGATGCTCCGCCAGCTTTTCGATGGTGGCGGGCAGCATATTGCAGCCGGTGCGGGAGGGCACATTGTAAAGGATGATGGGGCGATCCACGCAGTCGGCGATCGTGCGGTAGTGGGCCAGCAGGCCGCTGTCCAGGGACTTGTTGTAGTTATAATAGGGGGTGACGACCAGCAGGGCATCCGCGCCGATGCCGCAGGCGGTCTTGCTGAACTCCACGGCATGCAGGGTATTGTTGGTGCCGGTGCCCGCGATCACGGGGACCCGGCCATTCACCCGCTCAACAGTGAAGCGGATCACCTCATTGCGCTCCTGGGGCGTCAGGGTGGCGCTTTCGCCGGTGGTGCCCACGGCAACCAGAGCGTTGATTCCGTTTTCCAGCTGGAAGTCGATCAGCCGTCCCAGCGCCTCGTAGTCCACGCCGGTGGCCGTCAGGGGGGTCACCATTGCGGTGGCCATTCCTCTGAAAATGGTGTTCTTTCTCATGGTTCTGTTTCTCCTTATTTGTTTATTCCTTGGTCTGAGTGCCTATTCCGGGCTTCCCAATGTGATCAGGTTGAAATAATCGTACAGCGGGATCAGCTTCTCCAGGAACGCCCCTGCCCGCTCGCCCAGCGCCGGGCCGAAAATCGCTTCGCTCACCGGCTCATGGACGATCAGACTGATGTCCTCTTTCCAGGCATAGTAGGGGGCCAGCGCCGGGATGGGCGCTTCCTTGGGGCGCTTGTAGCAGACGGCAGTCAGCTCCATGCCCACGTCCTTCTGCACCTTTTTCAGAATTTCCGGGAACTCCCGTGGCTTGGCAGCCAATCGCCTGCGGAATGCCTCCATGGCAGAGGACTTGGGCTTCCAGACAGAGAAACCGTAGCTCACACCCTCCGGGCGGATTTCAAAGAACAGGCAGGGATTCTCCGCCCACCATTCCACGTCTCTGCGGATGCATATCCACAGGCTCTCTTTATATGGCTCCGGGTGGTGGAGCCGGGCGTCCCGATAGATGCGGCTGACCTTTAAAATATCCCCGGAGCGCTCCAGAAAAGGCTGGAACAGCTCCTGACCCAGCTCCTTCATGGGCTGGTAGAGGGTATCCACGTATTGCTTTTTATGCTCCAGGAACCATTCCCGGTTGTTGTTCATGCGAATTCCCCAGAGAAAATCAATGGTCTCCGGGGTAAAGCCGGTAAACATGGCGATTTTTACCTTCCTTTATCTTGTGTCATTCATGCGCAGGATCCCGGTCCAGTCATCGGTGGTATCCCGGCGCTTGGTTCTCCAGCGCAGCTGGTTCTGGTGCTCCGGCCGGACGGGGCGGTCCGGAATCTCCAGCACATAGCGCTCAAAGGCATTGATGAGGGTGGTGCCGTTATAATCCCGCACCCGCTGGAGGGAAGCATCGTAGCGCAGGTGCACATGCCCATGCACCAGGTAGCTGGGGTGATATTTTTCCAGAAGCTCCCGCAGGGAAGCAAACCCCCGGTGGGCGGGGTCCTCCCCGTCGCCCAGTCCCTCCGGCGGGGCGTGGGTAACCACGATGTCCACTCCCTTGCACCGCCGCAGGGGGAGGCGGAGCTTGCGGATGCGGCGGCGCATCTGCCGCTCGGTATACTGGTATTTGCCGGGGTGATAGCGCCGGCAGCCTCCCAGCCCCATGATCCGCACGCCGTTGTACTCCACAATGGCGTCGTCGATGCAGTCGCAGCCGCTGGGCGGCTCCCGGTCATAGTGGGTATCGTGATTTCCCGCCACAAACAGCAGCGGACACCGGGCCATGGTCACCAAAAACTGGAGATAGCTGGATCTCAGATCTCCGCAGGAGATGATCAGGTCGATCCCGTCCAGCCTGCCGGGAACGTAGAAATCCCACAGTGCGGGGCATTCCTCATCGGAGATGAATAAAATCTTCAACCGTCTTCGCTTCTTTCTGTGCCGGGATGTCTTCTTTATGGACGCCCAGCTCCCGGATCATGTTGCGGGACATGGGCAGGATCTCATCGAAGGTGGGGATGGAGCCGCTGACATTTTCACAGAGCCAATCCATATGGATCAGCTCCTCTGTTGTGAAGGTGGCGGAGCTGTCGGGATTTTTCACGCTGCCGTCCTGGGCCACGATCCGCCGGGCAAAGGGACTGATCTTTCCGTCGCAGATGCCCTGGCGCAGGATCTCGCCCAGGGTACGCAGGCCCTGGGGCAGCTTATCGGAGAATTCGATGCCGATGGTGCCGGAATCCATGCCCAGCCAATAGTTGCGGCCGGTGCCGTCCTTATCCCGCTTCAGGGTGCCGGAGAGGATGCCCCGGATCACGGACTCATAGAACTTGCCCCAGACCCACACCGGCGAGCCCAGGGGGATCAGGTCACCCTTGTCGTCCATCAGGTAGGTGCCGTAGTTGCAGAAATTCAGGTACATCTCGGAGTGCACCGGCACATCCCGGTTGGACACCACCCGGATGCCGTCGGCAAAGAAATCCGCCTGGGGCGTGCCCTGCACACAGGACCAGCGCAGCTCGATCTGCGCCCGGGGGTTGGTGAGCAGCGCGCCCAAGGCAAAAGCATTGATGGAGGCGGGCACGCCATAGATGGGATAGGAGGCGATGTAGCCGATGCGGTTGTTCTGAGCCATGGCTCCGGCGATGGCTCCGGTGATGAACTTTGCCTCAAAAATTCGTCCGTAATAGGTGCGGATGCTGGTATAGGGCTGATCCAGAGAGCAGCAGAAGAAATAGATTTTGGGATGCTTCACCGCCGCCTTGAGAATGGCGTGGGTCATCTGGGGCACCGTGGCGAATACCACCTGCGCTCCCTCGCTCACCGCCTGCTCAATGAGCTTCTCCGCCTCCTCCGGGGTGTTGCCCTGGAAATAGCTGCGGACGGTGACCTTGTCGCCCATCATCTCTTCCAAATATTCCCTGCCCTTGTCATGGCCCATTCCCCAGCCGCTGGTGGAGGGGCTGAGGGCGTGGATAAAGGCTACGTTCAGATGATCCGGCAGGGTAATGCGGCTGAGGATGCCTGGCTTGGAATCCTCGATTTTGGAGGTGACGTTCACCGCCGCCTCGGAGGTGGACACGATGTCCGCCCAGAGGCTTGCCACGCTCTTTTTCAGCTCCGCCGTGCTCAGGGTGGACAGGCTTTCAAAGGGGTACAGCTTCAGCCACAGCAGCAGCGCCTCCTCCGGCAGGATGTCCAGCTGCTTGGTGTTCACCGCCGCCAGCGCCTCCCGGAAGTACTGGAAGCGGGCATTGAAGCTGCGCCGCTCCTCCTCCGTCCACATCTCGCCGGGCTTCTTGCCGATCAGGGAAAGCAGCTTCCCATAGTCCTTGGGGTGCCGGAACTGGACGGTGTAGATACGGGCGGATTTGAAGAAATCCAGGAATTCATAGTATGCCACGATCCGCGGCTCCTGGGTCTTTGCGGGCATCACCCGCTTGACCACCGCGGGGATCCGCGGCGCATCGAAATAGCGCAGGACGCTGACACGCTTGTTGCCCTCCTGCACGTAGAAATTGCCTAAGTATTCATAACAGGTAATGGGGTCGCGGATGCCCTCTTCTCCCAGGTGGGCATCGCACAGGGTGATCCACTTGGTGGCGAACTCCGTTTTCGCGTCCAGCAGGGGCAGGAAGCTGGGCGTAAACGCCGCGATCCGCCCGGCGGACTTGGTGCCCACAATGCGCTCCGCGGGAATGTCCATGGTCCCCACATCGGTGACTGTCAGGGTATCGATCTCCGGCAGCAGCTCATCCAGCACCGCCGGATTCTCGCTCTTTCCCGCCGCCCGCAGCTCCTCGGCCTCTCGCTGCCCCATTTTCAGCGCTTTGAGATATTCCTCTTTACAGGCTTGTACCGACATTGCGTCCTCCTGATCAGATAGTTTTACGTCATTATCATATCCCAAATCAGGGGAAAATGCAACAGAAATCTTCCGCTGGCCGCCGTAGGGACAATAAAAGGGGGTGCACCAGCCACACGGTGCACCCTCCCATTTCAGCCGCGATAAAATCCATTTTCGCTATACTGTGCCCATTTTTCATACATTGCTTCATAGTTTTCCTTTATAAACATCTGAATCTTTGCAATCTCCCGGTCTGTCAGGATCCCACGCTCCCGCAGGACTGTGTCGCCATTGCCCTTTACAAAAAACTTTGCCGACCCCGCCTCGGTCAATCTGCGATCACTTGCGTGGACGTGCATGCACTCCACGACGCAAAAGGATGTAAAATAAAGGTAATACCCTGCGACCTTAAATTCGTAGTATTTCGGCATTCTCACGCCTCCATATACTTCTGCGCCGCCAAGAAATGCTTCTGCGCAATATGCAGTTCAATGTCATCCATTGTTGTCTCCAGGGCTATTCCATCTCTGGAAAAAACCGTCACCTTGTCCGGCATGTTCAGGTTCATCACACGGCAGCCTGCCCCACACCTTGAAACTGCATACCCGTCGATAATCACTTCCGCCTCGTCTGCGATCTTATGAACGTCCACCATTGACGATTTGCACCCCCTTAATCGGTTTCAGGAATTCCTCCGGGTCAATATACAGGTCGTTCAGGATGGGAAGAAGGTCGATATATTCCTCCTCCGGGCCGCTGTTGTGGCGGTATTTTGCCATTACCACCAGGTAGCCGTGATCCCATTGCTTGACATCGGTATAACGCTCCAGAGAATACGGAGCGCGGAAGCGGATGGTCTTTCCGCCAAAGGAAAAAACGCTGAACTCCCGGTCTTTCCCCAGCATTGCATATTCCTGCATAGGATCACCCTCCTTTTAGTTTTATTTTAGCATAATCCTTTAAGCGATGCAAGGGGATAAAAGTCAGCCAGCGCGGTTTGCGCTGGCTGGCAAAGTTGGGTTATCCTTCCTTCAGAAGCTGCTGCTTCTGGAACTGGAGGGTGTAGAGCTGATAGTAGCGCCCGTGCAGGTGCAGCAGCTCCTGATGGGTGCCCTGCTCCAGGATCTGACCGTGGGACAGGAGGATGATGTTGTCGGCGTGCTGGATGGTGCTCAGGCGGTGAGCGACGATCAGCATGGTGCCGATGTTCTTCATCTTCTCCAGGGAATCCTGGATCAGAATCTCCGTCTCCGTGTCAATGTTGGCGGTGGCCTCGTCCAGGATCATCACCGAGGGCTTGTGGATGATCGTCCGAGCAAAGGACAGCAGCTGGCGCTGGCCGGCGGAGAAGTTGTTGCCCCGCTCCCGCACCACCTCGTCCAGCCCGTGATCCAGGCGGCGGATGAAGGTATCGGCGTTGACGTAGCGGCAGGCCTCCCACACCTCTTCGTCGCTGACGCCCTCCTGGCGCAGCAGGATATTGCTGCGGATATCGCCGGAGAACAGGAACACATCCTGGAGCATCTGGCCGAAGTGGCTGCGCAGGGATGCAATTTTGATCTTGCGGATATCCACGCCGTCGATCAGGATCTGCCCCTTCTGGATGTCATAGTTCCGGCAGATCAGGGACAGGATGGTGGTCTTGCCCGCGCCGGTGGAGCCGACGAAGGCCACGGTCTGCTTGGGATAGACGTGGAAGGATACCCCCTTGAGCACCCACTCGTCCTCCTTGTAGGCAAACCACACGTCCTTGAACTCGATCTCGCCTTTGATCTCCTTCATCTCGATGGCGTCCGGCTCGTCCACGATCTCCGGCTTCATATCCAGAATGGTGAAGATCTTCTCCGCCGAGGCGAAGGACTGCTGAAGCATATCAAACTGCTCAGCCAGAGCCTGGATGGGGTTGAAGAACTTGGAGATGTATATGTAGAAGGACACCACGATCTCGCTGGTGATGGTCTGGCCCAGGAAAGCAGTGTCCTGGATGTAGCCCTTGCAGCCGATGTAGAACAGGAACAGATTGCTGGTGACAAACAGCATATACACCATGGGCCGGAATACGCCGAACACCAGGGTACGGCTGAACTTGGCCTTGGCCAGCTTGTGGCTCTTGACCAGGAATTCCTCCATCTTCACATCCTCCCGGTTAAAAACCTGGGTAATCTTGATGCCGGAGAGATTCTCGGACAGGTAGGTATTCACGTCGGTGCGGGTGTTGTTCACCCGGCGGTGCACCTCCCGGCTGAACTTCTGGAAGATCAGGGTGAAGATCACCAGAAAGGGCACAAAGCAAAGCACCATCAGCGTCAGCACATAGTTCAGCATCAGCATGCCTCCCAGCACGCCGAAGATGGCCATGGTGTTCCGCAGCAGGGTCACCAGGATGTTGGTGAACAGGTAGCTGATGGAGTTGGGGTCGTTGCTGACCCGGGTGACCAGCTTGCCCACGGGGATCTGGTTCAGCTGCTCATGGGACAGGCTCTCGATCCGGGTAAAGGTATCCAGGCGGATCTGGGTGAGGATCTTCTGCCCTACCTCCTGCAAAATCATCGACTGGAAATAGGTGCACGCCAGGGATACCCCCAGGATTCCCGCATAGATCGCCACCATGGAATAGAGCCTGGACAGCTGGAAATTCTGCGTCTTGATCAGGCCCTGAATGCGGCCGACCAGCAGCGGGGAGACCACATCATAGGCGATGGATATCAGCATCACCAGAAAAACCAGGATGAACTGCTTGGTATAGGGCTTGGCGTAGCTGAGCAGGCGGCGGATCAGGTAGCCGTCGGACATGGTCCGCTCGTGGGCAGGCGTCTTGATGCTGCGCTTGAGCGCCGCATAGGCAACGATGAACACCGCGGTAAACGCGCCGATCACCGCGCCCGCAATGATCAAAGGCAAATAATCACGCATTGACCTTGCCTCCTTCCTCCTCCAGCCGCTGCAGATCCACCATCCTGCGGTAGGCCGCATTGTTGGCGTACAATTCCTCATGGGTGCCGAAGCCCGCCATCTTGCCCTCGTCGATGAACAGCACCTTGTCCATCTGTTCGATGGTGGAGATGCGGTGAGCGATGAGAATGGTGGTTTTCCCCTGCCGGGTCTGGCGCAGATTGCTCAGGATCGCCCGCTCGGTCTTCGTATCCACAGCGGACACGGAATCATCCAGGATCAAAATGGGGGCATCCTTCATCAGGGCGCGCGCAATGGAAATACGCTGCTTCTGGCCGCCGGAGACGGTGACGCCCCGCTCGCCCAGCACCGTATCATAGCCCAGCTGGAACTGGGTGATGTTGCTGTCCACGTCCGCCTGGATGGCCGCCCGCTTCACCGCCCGCAGGTTCACTTCCCTGTCGCCGAAGGCGATGTTCCGGGCAATGGTATCGGAGAACAGGAAATTATCCTGGGGCACATAGGCGCAGTTTTCCCGGACGGAATGGATGGACACGTCGTTCACATCCTGCCCGTCGATAAAGATCGTGCCGTCGGGCACGTTGTAGGTGCGCAGGATCAGATCCACCAGGGTGGTCTTGCCCGCGCCGGTCTTGCCCACCAGGCCGATGCTCTCGCCGGGCAGGATCTTGAAGCTGACATGCTCCAGCTCGTTGAACTCGCCGTCGGGGTAGCGGAAGGTCAGGTCCCGGAATTCGATCTCGCCCTTTACGTCCGTCAGCTCCTTCACGCCGGGGCGGTCCTTCACCGTGATCTCCGCGTCCAGCAGCTCGCTGATGCGCTTCAGGGAGGCCTTGCCCCGGGAGGTCATGTCGATCAGCTCGGACACCGCCATGATCGGCCAGATGATCGCTGTGAAATAGCCAATGAACTCCATCAGCTGGCCCGCGTTGAAGGTCCCCTTGTACACCAGATATCCGCCGTAGCCCAGGATGATGCACATCACGCTCTCCACAAAGGAGTTGACCATAATGCGCATGAGCACAGAGGTTTTGGTAAAGTCGATGTTGGCGACCTCGTTTTCGTCGTTGAGCTTCTTGAAGGCCATCAGCTCTCTGGCTTCCTTTACAAAGGCCTTGATGACGGCAATGCCGGAAAAGCTCTCCTGGGAGAAATCGGACAGGTTGGAGAAGCATTCCTGCCGGTAGTCCCATTTTTTCGTCATGACCCGTCCCACCAGCGTGGCGCTGGCGAACAGAAACGCCATGGGGATCAGCGACAGCACCGTGAGCAGATGGTTCATGCGCCACATCTTCGTCATGGACAGCACGCCCAGAATCAGCGCGTCGAAGAACTGCATGAAGCCCCAGCCGTAGCACTCCTGCACGGTATCCAGATCGTTGGTAAACAGGCTCATCAGGTTGCCGACCTTGTTGACCTGGTAGTATTCCCGGCTCAGGTTCTTGGCATGGTTGAACATCTTGTCCCGCAGATCGGTCTCCACCTTGACGGCCGCGCCGAAGATGGACACCCGCCACAGGAAGCGGCCGAACACGATGGCCACCGCCACGATGAGCATGGGCTTGCAGATGCGATCCAGCAAAAACGCCATGTCAAAAGCGTACTCCACACCATCCACCATCACATAGCCCTGGTTCATGCCGTTGATGACCATCTGGTAGATCTCGGGGATCACCAGCTGTAAATAGTCCACCGTCCACAGCGCCAGCAGTCCCAGCAACAGATGGGGAGCATACTTCAGGTAATAGCGGTTGATGTGCTTTCCGAATATCATATTCTCCCTCCTTCTTTAATAAAGAGACACTTGTCTGAGTTTAGCACAAATTTTTGCATATTGCAACTGCCTTTTCCATCTTTTTTCTATCTTACAGGGAACCTCTCCCTTGGCTCCCCGGTGGGGGAGCTGGCAGGCCCAAGGGGCCTGACTGAGGGGGTGTGGTTCGTTGAATGGTAACAACTCAAAAATACCAACGGCACCCCCTTTGCCGCTATCGCGGCACTTCCCCCAAAGGGGGCAGCAAGTTGATGCTGCCTTAAGTTGATGAGATTGCCCTGAAAGGGGAGCCAAGGAGGAAATTCTTAAGATTTCTTAAACAGGCTTGACAGGAACTGTACTAATCGTTATACTAACCGTGTTAATACAGTTGCTAATGTAAGGAGGATGCCTATGCTGCTGCATTTGGATTACCGCGATTCCAGGCCGATCTATGTGCAGATCATGGATGCGCTGCGTCAGCAGATCGCGTCCGGGGTGCTTCGGCAGGAGGAAAAGCTGCCCAGCGTCCGGGAGCTGGCGGCGAGCCTGTCCATCAACCCGAATACCATTCAGCGGGCCTACCGCCAGCTGGAGATGGAGGGCTGGATCGCCACCGTACCGGGCAAGGGCTGCTTCGTCTGTGGGATCCCGGAGGGGAACCCCCAGGAGGAGCTGCGTCTGCTGCGGCAATTTGACGACGCCGCCCGGAATCTTCTGCGCCGGGGCTACACCCGGCAGGAGCTGACCCGCCGGCTGGAACAGGAGGATAACCATGCTTGAAATGAAAAATGTGACCAAGGCCTTCGGCGCCTTCAAGGCGCTGGATGATCTGAGCCTGCATGTGCCCAAGGGCTGCGTTTACGGTCTGGTGGGCCCCAACGGCGCGGGCAAGACCACGGTGATCCGCCATCTTGCCGGCATCTACCGGCCGGACAGCGGCACCGTCACCGTGGACGGCCAGGAAATGACCGGCGACCCCAACCTGAAGGAGCGCATCGGCTACATATCCGACGACGTGTTCTATTTCCCCGCCGCCACCATGGAGGACATGCACCGCTTCTACCGGGACATGTACAGCAAATTCGACGAGGCGCTGTATGAGAAGCTGAAAGAGATTTTCCCCCTCCCTGCCGGGCCGATCCGGCGGTTCTCCAAGGGCATGCAGAAGCAGGCGGCCTTCCACCTGACGCTGTGCATCCGGCCGGACGTGATGATCCTGGACGAGCCGGTGGACGGGCTGGACCCGGTGATGCGCCGCCAGGTGATGAGCCTGGTGCTCTCCGATGTGGCGGAGCGGGGCACCACCGTGCTGATCTCCAGCCACAATCTGCGGGAGCTGGAGGATGTATGCGACCACGTGGGCATTATGAACCACGGCAGAATGCTGCTGGAAAAGAGCCTGGCCGACATGCAAGGCGGCACCGTAAAGCTGCAGATCGTGGGCGAAGCGCCCCAGGGCTGCCAGGTGCTCCATGAGAGCCGCTCCGGGCGGCTGAATACCTTCATTCTCCGGGGCAGCTATCAGCAGGTGCAGGAGAAATGCCAGCGGATGAATCCCCCCTATTTCGACGTGCTGCCCCTGTCGCTGGAGGAGATCTTCATCTATGAATTGGGAGGTGTGAACTATGAAATCAAAGAAAACGTGCTATGATCCCGCCATCAGCCACGTCACGCTGAAGCGGTTCGCTCCCATCTGCCTTTTATATACCCTGGGGCTGGTGCTACTCATCGTGGGCAAGCTAAACGCCAACGGATACCAGGTCAATGCGGTGCTGGGCATCCAGGAGCTGTGTCCCTTTGCCGTTGTCTGCAATCTGGCCTACGCCCTGGTTCTTGCTCAGCTGCTCATGGGCGACCTGTATACCCCCCGGCTTGGCTACGCGCTGCACGCTCTGCCCATCACCCTGGGCGGCTGGTTCGGCACCCAGGTGATCCTGGGCATCCTCAGCGTGCTCCCCGGCATCCTGCTCTCCGCGGGATTTATGCTGACCGTGCTCACCAGATATCAGATCGTCATTCTCTATTGGATGGCTGCCGCCCTGCTCAGCTTCCTGTTCTTCTTCGGCCTCGCTCTGCTTTGCTCCGTGGCAGCGGGAAATCGGATCGGGATGCTGCTGCTCTACTGCATTGCAAACTTTTGGGGACTTTTCTACGGCTGGACAAGGATCCGCATTCTCTCCCCCCTGATCTACGGCATGTACCTGCCGGGGTATGATGCCCAGTTTGTCCCCCTCACGACCATGCTGAGCCGCGACCCCTTTCAAATTATCTACCAGGAGCAGCGGCCCAACTATACCGACGGCCCCGTGGCCTACTTTGGCTCCCTGGATGTGGATCATCTGAATTTCTCCAACAGTTATCTGTGGATCCTACTGGCCTTTGCCGCGGCGGGCTGTGTGTTCATCGGGCTTGCCATGTATCTGCTGCGCCGCCGCAGGCCGGAATGCGCCGGTGACCTGCTGGCTTTCCGGCCCATGGCGCCGGTGCTGCTGGTGCTGTGCTCCGTATTCACCGGCATTCTGTTCCACGTGATCTCGAATACCTTCGGCGGGCAGTTGGGATACCCTATGATGTTCATCGGCATGATCGTGGGTTATTATGCCATGCTCATGCTGCTGCGGCGGCAGACCCGGGTGTTTACAAAAAAGTCCATTCTTCCCCTGGCGCTGATATTGGTCATCACCCTGGCGGGGATCACCGCCACCGGCCTGAACCTGTTCGGCTTCACCTACAAGGTTCCTGAGGTGAACCAGGTGGAGCAGGTAGTGCTTGATGTCTGGGGCTGCGGCAACCCTCTGGAATTCTCCCGGCCGGAGGATATCGCCCTGGCCATCCAGGTGCAGGAGGAATGCCTGGGCACCCACAGGCAGGCGGAGCGGCAGCGTCCCCTGCTGGAGCGTATCTACGGTGACGAGGAAACCGCCCCGGGCCTGAACAAGGACGATGATGATTACACCGGTCGGGTTTCCATCGTATACACCCTGAAAAACGGCAAAACCCTCAGCCGGTTGTATTACCTCTTCCCCGGTTACGAATGCCTGGAGCCGCTGCGGCTTACCTTCTCCGCGCCGGAGTATGTATTCAGCCGCGGGGACAGCACCGGTACATTCCTGGATGAAAACGGGAAATTTGACCGGCAGCAGCTGATGGATATGCTCCAGGGCGTGCAGCTCACCTGCTGGCATGAGCAGATCGACGAGCTGTCCGGCGATTTGACCAGCCGCATTTCCGACGACGATGTCCCCGGCCTGATCGACGCCATTCTGGCGGACTGCGAAGCCGGCAACATCGCCCAGTCCTACATCTTCCACACCGACGAGAGCTACACCGACAGTCTCAGCGTATATTATGTGGACACGCGCATGAACCCCCTGGGCTACACCAGCAACTTCTTCATCAGCCTCTACTCCGCCAACGTCAACACCTTCAATTACCTCATCGCCCACGGCTACCACCCCCCGCTGGAGGCGGAATGATCTCCCGCGTGCCCATGGCTCCCCTGAAAGGGGAGCTTGGGTAGCGCAGCGCAAAAAGGAAACTCTGACGAGCCTCCGGCTTTGCCGGCCTCGTCAGAGTTTCCTTTTATTATGAGATCAGAGGATCAGATACGCAGGGTGTTGCGGAATTCGTTGGCACTCATGCCCTCCAGCTTTTTGAAGGTGCGGGCGAAGTGCGCTGTGTCGGCGTAGCCGACCATTTCGCCGATCTCGCCGATCTTCAGGCTGGGGTCGGACAACAGCACCTTGGCTTTCTGGATGCGAATGGCGTTGAGGATATCGTAGAAGCTCTTTTCCGTGTAGCGGTTGAGCAGCTTGGAAAGGTGCCACTGGGATACGTAGCAACAGTCCGCCACCGCCTGCAGGGTCAGCTTTTCCCGGTAGTGGGACTGCATGTAGGCGCAGGCCTGGTCTACAATGAAGCTGCCCGCGGTCTGGCTCTGCTCCTCTGCCTCCGCCTCGGGGGGAAGCTTTTCCAGGCGGCTGACCATGGTTTGCAGCGCGTCGTTGATCTCGTCCATCTTGGTGGGCTTGAGCAGGAACCGGCACACGCCCAGGCGGATGGCCTCCTGGGCATAGGCAAAGTCCCGGTAGCCGGTCATCACGGTCACCTGCATATTGGGGAACTCGCTGCGCAGGCCCGCCAGCATGGTAAGCCCATTCTGGCCGGGCATACGGATGTCGGTAAAGAGAATATGGGGGTGGAAGGCGCGGATGGCATCGGCCCCGGACGCGGCGTCGTTGGCGGTGGAAACCACCTGGCAGCCGTAGTCGGCCCATTTTACCACCTTGCGCAGGCCCTCTACAATAATGCGCTCATCATCAATCAGCACAACTCGGTACATGCATATCGCCCCCTAACAGGGCATTATACACCATAATCCCCGGAAAATCAACCCTTCACTGCACCGGCGGTGAGGCCCTTGATGATGTGCTTTTGCAGGCACATGTACACAATGAGCACCGGCACGACCACCAGCACCACGGAGGAGGCCATCAGGCCGTAGTTCACGCCCGCCTGAGAGCTGATCTCGTTGAGCAGGCCCGTGATGGCCCGCTCCTGGGGATAGCGCAGGAAGAAGGACTGGGTAAACAGGTCATTGTAGCTCCACAGGAACGCGAAGATGGCCACGGTGGCAAAGGAGGACTTGGCGGCAGGGACGATGATGCGGAAGAAGATCTGGAATACGTTGCAGCCGTCCAGGTACGCGCTCTCCTCCAGCTCGATGGGAACCGACTGGATAAAGCCTTTCAGTATCACGATGGCAAAGCACAGGTTGCCCGCGATCTGAGGCAGCGCAGTCGCCACCAGGCTCAGCCAGCGGTTGCCGGTACCGGCCACGCCCATGAGCACCTGCATCCGAAACACAGGGATGATGGTAGAGAACACGGGGAACATCATACCGGCCATCACCAGGCTCTGCAGGAAGCCCCGGCCGCGGAAGCGGTAGCGGCACAGGCCATAGGCGGCCAGACCAGCCAGGATGACCACCACGATGGTGACGGTGCCGGAGATCAGGATGGAGTTCAGGTAGGCGTTGCCAAAGTCGGAGCGCTCCATGGCCACCTTGTAGTTGTCCATGGTAAAGGCCTCTCCCAGGGGGATGGAGAAGGAATCGGTGAGGATCAGGCCCTTCTTGCGGAAGGAGTTGAGGATGACCCAGATAAAGGGGTACACAGTGGTCAGGCCCCAGAGGGTGAGCACGATATACGTCACGACCTTGCTGACGCTGAATTTCTTTTCGATCATATATCCGCCCTCCTTAGTAATCTTCCGTGGGCTTGAATACCCGGTTGGCGACATTGGACAGAATCACGCCAAGCACCACGATCAAAACGGCGATGGTGCTGCCGTAGTCTACGTTCATTTTGTTGAAGGTCTGGTCATACATGTAGGTGCCGGTGAGCCAGCCCTGATTGTTGGGCATACCCGCGCCGAACATGACCCAGGGCAGGTCAAAGACCTTCAGTGCGCCGGTGACGGCCAGCACCAGGCAGGTGCACAGCACGTTGCGCAGCATGGGAAGCGTGATGTAACGGATCTTTTTCAGGCCGGAAGCGCCGTCCAACGCGGCGGCCTCAAACAGGTCGCTGGAGATATTGTTCAGGCCGGTGATCAGAATGACGAAATAGAAGCCGACATACTGCCAGATGACCGGCAGGAACATGGTGGTCATATAGTGGGCCTGGTCCTTCCAGTCCAGCCACTTGACCACAAGCTTGCCGCTGGCCTTGACCTCCGATTCCAGGAGACCCATCTTCAGCAGCAGCTGGTTGACCATGCCGCCCTTGTACAGGAACATCAGATTGAACATCAGGCCCAGGGCGGTAGCGGAAATGACGATGGGGAAGAAATAGACGGTACGGAATACCTTGGAGCCGACCCGGATGGAATCCACCAGCAGCGCCAGGATCAGGGCGATGCCCACCTGGAACACAACGGTGCACACGGTGAGGATCACGGTGTTTTTCAGTGCGGTGCGCATGTTCGGGTCGGTGAGCATGCGTGCATAGTTCTCATACCAGGGATCATTGACGCCATCGGCCGCGCGCCCCAGTCCGCCGATATCCAGGAACGTATTGAAAATGTTTTGCAGGAAGGGATAATACAGATAGGCAATCAGAAAGGCAAATGCCGGGAGCAGGAAGAGCAGCAGCGGCGATTTTTTCTTATAAATCATGGAGCTCATGGCCGCACCATCCTTTTTGTTGAGATAAAGCGGGGGCCGCTGCCTTTGGCAGCAGCCCCCATTGAGGAAATAATGAGAAGTGAGATTAGTTGAGCTTCATTGCGGACTCAACAGCCTCGGCGGCGGTCATCTGGCCGGAAACGACCTTCTGAACGTTGGCGAACAGGTCGCCCTTGGCTTCGGCAGTGATGGTATCCTGCACAGCGCCGACCACGCCGGTGATGTTGGCGTTGCAGGCGGCAGCGGACTGCTGGATGGCATTCAGGCCGCTGGGGGTAGCGCCGTTCTTCAGAGCGGTGACCTCGGTGGTGACGAACTTGCTCAGGGTCTCATCGCTGGTCAGCTGGGAAACGAACTCAACAGCGGCAGCCTGCTTGGCGGGATCGTCCCAAGCCTTGCGGGTGATGAAGTAGCCCATGGAGATGCCGCCGATGGCATCGGTAGCGGGGCGCTCGCCCTTGCCGGGCACGCAGCAGACGACGTAGTCTTCCAGGTTGTCAGCGTGGTTCTCGGAGAAGTAGCCGCACTTCCAGGAGCCGTCGATCAGGAAAGCAGCTTCGCCTTCGCCGAACAGGGAAACGGTCTCAGCATCGGTAGCGGTCAGGGTGTTCTCGGGGAAGTAGCCAGCCTCGTACAGAGCCTTCAGGTCTTCTAGGGCAGCGATCCACTTCTGGGCGACGGCGTCGTCGACCAGCTTGCCGTTCTCGTCAACAGTGGGGACTTCCAGCTGGGTGGCCAGGGAGCCATTGTTCATAACGGCGAACTCGAACCAGTAGTGAGGAACCTCGAACAGGGAGCAGGCGATAGGGGTGTAGCCGGCTTCCTTGATGGTCTCGCAGTCAGCCAGGAACTGTTCCCAGGTGTAGTCGGGGCCGGGGACCTCAACGCCGCAGGCATCCAGGACGGCCTTGTTGACGAACATGTTCTCCCAGAAACCAGCGGAGGGAACAGCGTAGTGCTTGCCGTCAGCGGCGACAGCCATCATGGAATCCTTCATGTTGGCGGCGTAGTCGGGGTAGACGGAGCGGATCTCTTCGATGGAGACGACCTTGTTGTTGTTGACAAAGGGATCGGCGTCGGCGTTGGTGAAGAAGAACAGGACATCGGGCTCGGAGCCGGTCTCGAAGTCGGTCAGAACCTTGGCCTTCCACTGCTCATTGGAAGTGGCGGAGCCATCGTTGACCTTATTGCCAGTGGAAGCTTCGTAGGCAGCGACAGCGTCCTCGAAGTTCTTGCGGTTGCCATCATCGCCGCCGTAAGAGGTGACGACGTTCAGGGTGACGGAGTCGGCGTGTGCGCAGACGACAAAGCCCAGACACATGGCGACGACGAGCAGGAATGCAGTGATCTTTTTCATGATGTTCGCTCCTTTAATTTAATTGTGACATTTCACTCATGTCAGTGTCTGCATTATACAAAAAGTAAACAGTATGCACAATCCCCCCGCTTGTGGTTTCTTGTCCATCCTTGGCACCTTGCCTGAAAATGGCAAGTGCAGCGCCAATAATTCATCCATATTGCAGGCGTCCCTATTCACATTGCCCGAAAGAAGCGCTCTTCAGGGCAGCGGATTGAATGTATTTGCCAATCTCCCTTGCTGCCCCCTCTGGGGGTGGTGCGCCGCGCAGCGAATCGAGATAGCAATGAT
>ERZ857629.1108-NODE-1108-length-31983-cov-5.859308_pt1 | contig 31983 bp, 29 predicted proteins | sample MGYA00519700_ERZ857629 | MGnify/ENA primary metagenome ERZ857629 (study PRJEB31778, sample SAMEA3449351) | human gut metagenome | biome: human gut; feature: human-associated habitat; material: faeces | place: United Kingdom | collected 2010/2012 ... | reverse complement strand
TCAACTCGTATTATCAATAAAGCGTAAAGTGGTCAACTAAAATCGTTAAACCACACTGTATCCAACAATATAGATTTTTGTCAATAACACCCGTAAAAAACGCAAGTACTTTCAAGTGCCAACGCAAGTACTTTCGTTGGCTGTTGAAAGTACTTGCGATGGCCATCGTAAGTATGTTCATTTTTTAAGCCATTTTTTCTCATTTTTCAAGGCAACGATGACAAACACTACAATAATCAACATAAACAATCTGAAACTACAATAATCTGCGCAGACATAATGAAACAACATGATGAAACAAACATTCTGCACCAACAACAAGCACAGACAATCAGCGCCCCGAATCAGCAACCCCGAATCATCGGAAGAGAAAATTACGAGCGATATGCAGACATGATCAACTATCAGGAGAAAGTAGTATGAAAGTTTGATAAATAATCTTTAAATAAACATAATTTAACAACAAGAAAACTATAACGTCACAAATATTTTCCTAACTTTGCAACCTATTTATTGAAACAGAAATGAAACATCGTATTTTAAGCATGACAATGTCGCTTTGCCTCGGTTGCACGATCAGTGCGCAAAGCGCAGAAAAGGTTGTACCCATCAAGTATGGAAACATGGATAACTGGGTAATCAGAAACATCAAAGAATCGGGTATTATTGGTGGTAACAAGAAGGTGGTTTACGCCGTAGGCCCTTCGATGACTATCAACGGTAATACACCCTACACGAATAAGGGCGGTTCGCCTTGGGCCACCTCGAATGTGCTGGCACATGTGTCGGGCATCTATAAAACAAACAACTCGGTGTATCGTGACAAGCACGAGAATGGTTACTGCGCTAAGCTCGAGACACACATTGAGAAGGTGAAGGTACTGGGACTTATCAATATCAAAGTGCTTGCCGCAGGTTCGCTCTTCTTGGGCAACGTGAGAGAGCCTATCACAGGAACAAAGGATGGTCCAAAGGCTATCAACTGGGGTATCCCCTTCACACATCGTCCCAAGGCCGTGCGCTTCGATTATAAGACATTGTTGCCTAACGTAGCCAACCGCATCAAGCAGAATGGTTTTAGCAGTGCCTCAAAAGTGGCAGGACGTGACTATGCCATCGCTGTGCTCTATCTGCAAAAGCGCCATGAGGATGCTCAGGGCAATATCACAGCAAAGCGTGTGGGAACCATGGTGGTGAAATATAGCAAGAGCACCAATGGATGGGTAAACGATGCTACATACACCATCCATTATGGAGACATTCGCCATATGGCAGGCTATGACGCTTCGTTGATGGGTCTTCGTAGTTGCGATTATGCCCGCAAGGGCAAGAGTGTCATCATCAAGGAAACAGGATGGGCATCAGCCAACGAGACTCCTTCTCATCTCATCCTGCAGTTCTCTTCGAGTCATGGTGGTGCTTATATCGGCACTCCTGGCAATACGCTGTGGATAGACAACGTGGCACTGGTGTACTAAAAAATCTCGGCTTAACTAACTTATTTTTATTATATATACATTATTTATATATATGAAGCAGTCACTACTCACATGCCTCACATGGCTTCTCTTGCCTACACTTAGTATGGCAGGAGAGGAAGCCTCTATCTTCACCCAACCAGTCGTGAAGGAGGAAGCAGAGGTAAGAATAGGAGAAAAAGTGGTCGAAACTGAGGACGAAAAAGAGAGCGAAGAGGTCGGAAAGGACGAAGAGGACGATAAAAACGATAAGAGCGAAGAGGACGGAAAGGTGGAAGCAAAGAAGAACGAGAAGAAATCGTTCATTACACGACTGCTCGACTATTTCAACGATGCGAACAAGAAGAACGATAAGCGTTTTGACTTTAGCATCATCGGTGGTCCTCACTATGCCACAGACACGAAGTTGGGATTGGGATTGGTGGCAGCAGGTATCTATCGCTCCGACCCTTCCGACTCGTTGCTCTTGCCCTCCAACGTGTCGCTCTTCGGTGACGTGAGCACCGTGGGATTCTATCTGCTCGGAGTGAGAGGTACTCATATTTTCCCACGTGACCGCTATCGTGCAGTCTACACGCTCTACTTCTATTCATTCCCTTGTAAGTTTTGGGGAATGGGATTCGACATGGGCGACAACGACGACAACAAGAGCGATATGAAGCGATGGCAGGTACACGTAAAGGGAAGTTTCCTATGGAATCTTGGAAGCAACCTCTTTCTCGGCCCTTCTTTGGCTTACGATTACATCATCGGCAAGGACATGGAGCGCCCTGAACTCTTGGCAGGAATGGACCGACATACCGACAACTATGGCGTGGGATTCACCTTCATGTTGGATAATCGTGACAACCTCACCTATCCCCACCGAGGCTATTATGTGAACCTCACCCAGATGGTGCGCCCTCGCTTCATGGGCAACGACTATGCCTTCAGCACCACCGAACTTCAGATGAATGCCTATCAGCAACCTTGGCATGGAGCTGTACTGGCTGAAGATGTGCGCTCGACATTCAACTTTGGAAATCCTTCGTGGGGCATGATGGCGCAACTCGGTGGAAGCAATGCGATGCGTGGTTACTATGAGGGTAGATATCGTGACAAGCACATGATACAAGGCACCGTGGAATTGCGACAGCATGTATGGAAACGCAATTCTGTCACCGCTTGGGTGGGCGCTGGAACCGTGTTTCCTAAGTTCAGCCAGATGAGAAGCCGTAACATCTTGCCCAACTTCGGACTGGGCTACAGATGGGAGTTTAAGAAGAATGTAAACGTGCGCCTCGACTATGGCTTCGGCAAGAGTGGACAGAGTGGATTCCTCTTTAATATCAACGAGGCATTCTGAAAGAATATTTCAGGAGTTAAGGGAGTTAAGGGAGTTAAGGAGTTAAGACAACAGTCTTATTGCTTGAATTCAAACCCACAAAGGCATTTGTCTTAACTCCTCAGCGACCGAAGGGAGCGATAACTCCTTAACTCCTGAAAATAACTCCTGAAACTTACACTAATTCAAACAATACACAACATGAAATCTCTCAACAAACTGATATACATCTATGCCGTCGTGGCACTAACAGTACCCAATGTGGCACTCTGTTTCAGCGAGGGTCTGAATGTGTGGGCTTCCTTAGCCAACATCGTGCTGCCCTTTGCCGTCTATATGGCTCTGATGAGCTTGTGCCGCAAGGCAGGAAAGATGGTGTGGTGGCTCTTCTTGCTTATCTTCTTTGCAGCCTTCCAAATCGTACTGCTCTACCTCTTCGGCAAGGGCGTCATAGCCGTGGATATGTTCCTCAACTTAGTGACGACAAATCCTGGCGAGGCAATGGAGTTGCTCGACAATTTGATTCCTGGTGTGGCGAGTGTCTTCATCCTTTACTTGCCACTACTGACTTTGGGTGTGGTATCTATACGAAGCAAGAAGTCACCTTTTTTGTCGGATGGATTCAGAAAGCGTTGTCGTCAGTGGGCAGCAGGCATAGCCGTGGTAGGCTGTGGCTGTATGGCTATGGCCTATCTCTCTGATACACAGCACGACAAAGGCGAGCACGATGTAACATCCGAAGCCAACACGGCACAATATAGCGTGCTCGATGCCCTCTACCCCGTCAATGCCTTCTATAACCTCTACCTCGCCATCAAGCGCAACAATGCTTCCATCAATTACAAGGAGGCTTCAGCTAACTTCCGTTTCGAGGCTCAGGCAACGCATCCCGAAGACTCTTGCGAAGTGTATGTGATGGTGATAGGTGAGACGGCTCGTGCCATGAACTTCAGTCTCTATGGCTATCAGCGCGACACCAATCCACGGCTCAGCACGACCACTGGACTGGTGACATTCAGCGATGTCACCACCCAGTCGAACACCACCCATAAGAGTGTGCCCATGCTCCTCTCACAGGCTTCAGCCACCGACTTTGAGCGTCTCTTCCACGAGAAAGGAATCCTGCAGGCTTATCGCGAGGCAGGGTTTCATACCGTGTTTCTGAGCAATCAGCGCCCCAACCACTCCTTCATCGACTTCCTGGGCGAACAGGCCGACCAGTGGCTCTTCCTCAAGACGGGCGACGCCAACCAGACTGGCCGTGAGCTCGCTGGAGCCACCAGCAAGGATGGCAACTACTATGATGCCGACCTGTTGCCCATCCTCGACAAAATACTGAATCAGAAACGCAAGAAGGAATTCATCGTGCTCCACACCTATGGTTCTCACTTCAACTACATGGAGCGCTATCCCCGAGAGATGGCACATTTCCTGCCCGACACACATTGCGAGGCCAAGCAGGAGAATCGTCCCGACCTCATCAATGCTTACGACAACACCATTCGCTATACCGACTTTGTGCTCAGTGGCGTGATAGAACGCCTAAGGAAACATGGTGGTATGAGCGCCATGCTCTATACGAGCGATCACGGCGAAAACATCTTCGACGATGCCCACAAGCTCTTCTTGCATGCTTCACCCCGTGCTTCGGAGTATGAGTTGCGTGTACCCTTCTTGGTATGGACATCACAGAGTTTCCGTCTGCTCTTGCCTGAGGTAAGCCAAGCGCTAACTGTCAATAGCCACAAGCAAGCACAGAGTAGCCGTTCTGCCTTCCACACCATGCTCAACATCGGTGGCATCAGTACGCGCTATCTGCAAACACACATGTCACTGGCAAGTATGCAATACCAGCCAGCCCCATTGCTCTATCTCAACGACCATAATGAGGCTATCCCACAAGCTGAATGTGGATTTTAGTATATCAAAAACTTTCTCTTTTCCTTCTCTATATCAGTTTTTTGCTGTAATTTTGCACGCGAATAAGTCAATAACAGTAGAAAACAATGGACTCAACACGCAAAATCGAAAAAGTAAGTTTGCGCAACCTCCACATGGAGGACTACGACCAACTCGCCAAATCGTTCAAGCGCATCTATGCCGACTCGGACGTATTTTGGACTCGTTCTCAAATCAAGAAACTCATCACCATCTTCCCAGAAGGACAGGTTGTCATCATCGTTGACGACAAGATTGTGGGATGTGCTCTCTCCATCATCGTCAACTACAACATGGTGAAGGGCGACCACACCTATGCCCAAGTGACAGGTAACGAAACCTTCAACACCCACGACGCCAAAGGTAACATCCTCTATGGCATCGAGGTTTTCATCCACCCCGACTATCGTGGACTGCGCCTGGCACGACGTATGTACGAGTACCGCAAAGAGCTCTGCGAGAAGCTCAACCTCAAGGCCATCATGTTTGGAGGACGCATCCCCAACTATCACAAGTATGCCGACCAGATGCGCCCCAAGGAGTACATCGAGAAGGTGCGCAGTCGTGAAATCTACGACCCCGTGCTCACCTTCCAGCTATCCAACGACTTCCACGTGCGTCGTGTGATACGCAACTATCTGCCCAGCGATGAGGAGAGCGAACACTGTGCCACCCTGTTGCAGTGGGACAACATCTACTATCAGCCACCTACAGACTCCTATGTAGACCGCAAGCCCACCGTGCGCATCGGTCTCGTGCAGTGGCAGATGCGCCCTTATGCATCTGTCGACGACCTCTTCGAGCAGGTGGAGTTCTTCGTCGATTCGGTGAGCGACTATAAGAGCGACTTCATCCTCTTCCCCGAATACTTCAACGCCCCACTGATGGCTAAGTTCAACGATATGGGCGAGGCACAGAGCATACGCCAGATGGCACAATACACCGAGCAGATACGCGACCGGTTCCGTGAGCTTGCCATCAGCTATAACATCAATATCATTACGGGTAGTATGCCTTACGTCAAAGACGACGGTGCCCTCTACAACGTGGGCTTCCTGTGCCGTAGAGACGGAAGCGTGGATATGTACGAAAAGATTCATGTCACCCCCGACGAGCAGAAGTGCTGGGGTCTTACAGGCGGAAGCCGCATACAGACCTTCGACACCGACTGTGGCAAGATAGGTATCGTCATCTGTTACGACGTAGAGTTCCCCGAGCTCTCACGACTCATGGCGCAAGACGGTATGCAGATACTCTTCGTTCCCTTCATGACCGACACACAGAATGCTTATTCACGTGTGCGTGTATGTGCTCAGGCACGTGCCATCGAGAACGAGTGTTATGTTGCCATAGCGGGTAGTGTGGGCAACCTGCCTCGTGTGCACAACATGGACATACAGTATGCGCAGAGTGCCGTGTTCACACCTTGCGACTTCGCTTTCCCCAACGATGGTAAGCGCTCGGAAGCCACCCCTAACACCGAGATGATACTCGTCTCTGACGTCGACCTCAACTTGCTCAACGAGCTCCATACCTATGGAGCTGTGCGCAACCTGCGCGACCGACGAAAAGACCTCTACGAACTGAAGAAAAAATAACGATGTACAAGATAGACATTACAGAGCGTACACTCCACTTCAAACAGCCTGCTGGCACCTCACGGGGCGTCTACACCACCAGGCACAGCTTCTACCTCTCCCTCACCTCTGACGAGCATCCCCATGTCAGGGGCATAGGCGAATGTGCCACCCTGCCCGACCTGAGTTGCGATGCCAAGCCCGAATACGAGCTCACGCTTCGACAGGTATGCCAAATGGTGGAGCAGATGGGGCGCATCCCCTACGACATGATACGTGCCTACCCCAGCATCACCTTCGGACTGGAGACCGCCTTTGCCGACTTCTTCAGGCAAAGCCCCGCTATCGACGTACCAGCATGGGCTAAAGACTTAGGCGACCTCTACGACACTCCCTTCGCACGGGGCGAAGAGGGCATCACGATCAACGGACTGGTGTGGATGGGCACCTATGAAGAGATGCTTGCCCGACTGGAGGAGAAACTGAAGAGCGGATTCCACTGCGTGAAACTCAAGATAGGCGCCATCGACTTCTTCAAGGAGCTCGACCTCATCAAGCGTATCCGAAAAGTTTACAGCAAAGAGCAGGTAGAACTGCGTGTGGATGCCAATGGAGGATTCGACCCCGAAAATGCCATGAGCCGACTGGAAGCCTTGGCACAGTACGATATCCACTCCATCGAACAGCCCATACGCCAGCACCAGTGGCCCAAGATGGCAGCACTCTGCCAACAGTCGCCCCTGCCCATAGCCCTCGACGAGGAGCTCATCGGCGTGAACGTGCGCTCCATGAAGCAGGCATTGCTCGACACCATACGCCCTCAGTACATCGTCTTGAAACCCTCGCTCCACGGAGGCATCTATGGCTGTCAGGAGTGGATACAGTTGGCAAGCGAACGAGGCATCGGGAGCTGGATTACATCGGCCCTGGAGAGCAACGTGGGACTCAACGCCATCGCCCATTTCTGCGCCAAGACCTATGGTCCCGGGGTCTCCATGCCTCAGGGCTTAGGCACCGGTCAACTCTTCACCGACAACATCCCTATGCCTTTGGAAATCAGAGGAGAGAAGATCTTTATTAATGGTTGATTTCTCAGGAGTTAAAGAAGTTAAAGGAGTTAAAGGAGTTAAGACAACAGTCTTATTGCTTGAATTCAAACCCACAAAGGCATTTGTCTTAACTCCTCAGCGACCGAAGGGAGCGATAACTCCTTAACTCCCTTAACTCCTGAAAATAACTTCCTTAACTCCTGAAAAATTAAAATTCCCCTCATGGAACTAACAGAATTTCTTGCCGAATGGCACAACGACAACCCCCGCATTTTGGTACACACCAGCGGTTCGACGGGGAAGCCCAAACCCATGATGGTGGAGAAGAAGCGTATGCTCAACTCAGCCCGCATCACGTGCGACTTCTTAGGACTGAAGCCAGGCGACACCGCCCTGCTCTGCATGTCGCTCGACTATATAGCGGGCAAGATGATGGTGGTAAGGAGTCTGCAACGAGACCTACAACTCACCACCGTGCGTCCGAGCAGTCATCCCCTGGCCGACGAAACCCTGCCCAGCTTCACCTTTGCCGCCATGGTGCCCATGCAGGTGTACAACACCCTGAAAGTGCCCGAAGAGCGCGAACGGCTCATGCGTATCCGTCATCTCATCATCGGTGGAGGAGCCATCAGCGACGAGTTAGCTCAGATGATTAAGCCCCTGCCCAACGCCGTGTGGAGCACCTATGGCATGACCGAGACCCTGTCGCACATCGCCCTGCGTCGCCTCAATGGTCCTGATGCCAGCCTCTGGTATACCCCTTTCGATGGTGTGGAGGTGAGCCTCAATGCCGAGGGATGCCTTGTCATTGCCGCACCTCTCGTCTGCGAGAAACCCCTTGCCACCCACGACATAGCCGAGCTCAGCACCTATGCCCGCACGGGCAAGACGCTCTTTCGCATCAAGGGTCGCAAGGACAACGTGATCTGTAGTGGTGGTATTAAGATTCAGATAGAAGAAGTAGAAGAAGCCCTGCGCCCCTATCTGTCGGACCCCTTTATGATTGTAAAAAAGCAAGATGCCATGTTGGGCGAGATGGCTGTCTTGCTCACAGAGGGCAAAAACCTTACCCTCGTAGAAGAAAAATGCAGAAACACCCTACCCCCATATTGGGTACCACGGATGTTTCTGCATATTGATGCCCTGCCTCTCACCGAGACAGGGAAGCCCAAACGCTCAGGAGCGTTCTGAAATTATACGACCTACTCTCCACACCCTCTCACACCACGGTGTAAGAATATCATCTATTTCAACTGTCTGATTTCATCTTGGCTCAGGCCAGTAATTTCCATGATGGCATCTTCATCTATGCCTTTTGCCAGTATCTTCCAGGCAATCCCCAGGGCTTTCTGGTTCATACCTTTCGCCATACCCTGTGCAAGACCTTCTTGCTTCGCTGTATCAATGGAATTCTTGATATCCCGGTATGCTTTTTACTGGCTTTGTACTCTCTCATTTTTTCTTCTACTTCTTGTATAGTTGCAAAATTACGCTTTATCCTGAAACAACCAAACAAAAAGTGGGAAAACTGTGCGATAGGCATTATTAATTAATAATGAACAGCACCACTATATCCCCTTTTCTCTCAGGTATTTAGAGAGACGACGGTTATCTGTAACGATGCAAAATACGAATAATTCTCAGGAAATCAAAGAAAAGAATAACCTTTTTGTAGATTTGCCTGGAAATATTTGGTATTTTGGAAACTTCTGTATATTTTTGCAGGAAACAAGTGATATTCGTTATTTTGAAAGCAAATTAAAAAATAGAGTTGTATGACACCATCAAATATACAAGCGGCACAGAATGAAATTATTCGTCAGGTGCTTAATACACAAGATATCCATCTTTTGGATAGAATAAGAAACCTCTTTGCAAATAAAGAGGCAAATGAGGCGTGTATGGCTCAAGAAGAGCCTTGCATGACTAAAGAAGAAATTCTATCAGGTTTTGACAATGCCCTCCATGAGCTGAAATCCTATCGTGAAGGAAAGTTAGAGCTTAAACCATTGGAGGACGTGTTGAATGAGTTGTAAGATATATACGTTCCCTTCTTTTGATAGGGAAGCTAAACGATTGAACAAGCGCTATAAGTCGTTTAAATCCGATTTGAAAGAATTGATGAATGAGTTAAGTTTTTCCCCCTCTTTGGGTGCAGATTTAGGTGGTGGCTTGCGTAAGGTTCGTATGGCTATCAAATCGAAAGGAACCGGTAAAAGTGGCGGTGCCCGTATTATAACAGTTGTGTTGGCTGATATAGAGGATGGTCTCGGCTTGCTTTATATTTATGACAAATCGGAGCGGAGTACTTTAAAGGGGAAAGAATTGACAGATTTGTTGAAGAAGAATGGCTTAGTTTGATATGCTATTTCTGAAAGGAGTAAAATCTGAAGGAAAAGAAATAAAAGTATTCGCTCGATGGCGTCCCCCGCCGGATTTGTAATCCGGCGAGACGTCAAACTATTGAACAGCAACTTTCTTCACACTACCATCGCTGTACTTCACGATGTTCAAGCCCTTGGCTGGACCAGATAATCGCTGGCCATTTGCTGAATAGCGAGAGACTTCCTTGACATCGGTAGAGGTCGTAACCTTATCAATGCCAGTTGGATCGAACTCTACTATATTCTCGAAATAGCCAAAACTTGACGATTTATAAGCATCATAAGTTCCTTTTGGTACATAAACCGTACAATTCTTTGCGTCACATCCATTAAATATGCCTGTCCCTAATTCTGGCAAATTTTCTGGATATACATAAATGGAGGTCAAACCACTACAACCTACAAAAGCCCATTTGTCTATCGAAGTAACACCAGAAGGGATAGTCAAGCTTGTCAATCCACTGCAATCTTGAAAAGCCAAAATACCTATCGAAGTAACACCGGAAGGGATGGTCAAGCTTGTCAAACCACTGCAACCATAAAAAACAAAATTGCCTATCTTAGTAACACCAGAAGGGATGGTCAAGCTTGTCAACCCACTGCAACCAAAAAAAGCAAAATCGCCTATCGAAGTAACACTGGAAGGGATGGTCAAACTTGTCAACCCACTGCAACCTCTAAAAGCATCACTGCCTATCTTAGTAACACCATAAGGGATGGTCAAGCTTGTCAATCCACTGCAACCTGAAAAAGCCAAATTACCTATCTTAGTAACACCGGAAGGGATAATCAAGCTTGTCAATCCACTGCAACCTTCAAAAGTACTATAGCCTATCGAAGTAACACCGGAAGGGATGGTCAAGCTTGTCAAACCACTGCAACCATAAAAAGCATAATCGCCCAACTTAACATTAGAGGTATACCAGTAGGAATCGGAGTATGAAACATAAGCATCTCCACCTGCTACAATTTTTGCTTCAGACAAATCTAATACAGACAGTTTTCCGTCGGTTTTTTCCATATTAAAACCACAACCAGCCATCTCACGGATAAATTTCCAATCCGTGCCATTAATTTTACCAACAATCTTCAGATTGGTAATCAGATTCTTCTGGTTTTCACCAATCCTATCAGGTAAAGTACCAGCCTCATCCAACTTGATTGTTACTTGTCTGGTAATCAAGCCATCTACTATCTTCTCGAAATAGCCAAATTCAGACGACTTATAAGCATCATAAGTTCCTTTTGGTACATAAACCGTACAATTCTTTGCGTCACATCCATTAAATATGTCTGTCCCTAATTCTGGCAAATTTTCTGGATATACATAAATGGAGGTCAATCCACTGCAACCTCTAAAAGCCCATTCGCCTATCGAAGTAACACCGGAAGGAATGGTCAAGCTTGTCAATCCACTGCAATCTCTAAAAAGCCATTTGCCTATCGAAGTAACACCGGAAGGGATGGTCAAGCTTGTCAATCCACTGCAACCATAAAAAGCATAATCGCCTATCGAAGTAACACCGGAAGGGATGGTCAAGCTTTTCAACCCACTGCAACCTCTAAAAGTAGCATAGCCTATCGAAGTAACACTGGAAGGGATGGTCAAGCTTGTCAATCCACTACAATCTGAAAAAGCCCCCCCCGCCTATCTCAGTAACACTGGAAGGAATGGTCAAGCTTGTAAAACCACTGCAACCTGAAAAAGCCCATTCGCCTATCGAAGTAACACTGGAAGGGATGGTCAAGCTTGTCAATCCACTGCAACCACGAAAAGTCCAACCGCCTATCGAAGTAACACCGGAAGGGATGATCAAGCTTGTCAAACCACTGCAACCATCAAAAACATAATTGCCTATCGAAGTAACACCGGAAGGGATGGTCAAGCTTTTCAACCCACTGCAACTTTCAAAAGCAGCCCTACCTATCGAAGTAACACCGGAAGGGATGGTCAAGCTTGTCAAACCACTGCAACCTGAAAAAACATTATCGCCTATCGAAGTAACACCGGAAGGAATGGTCAAGCTTGTCAAACCACTGCAACCTGAAAAAGCCCATTCGCCTATCGAAGTAACACCGGAAGGAATGGTCAAGCTTGTCAAACCACTGCAACCTGAAAAAGCACCCCCGCCTATCTCAGTAACACTGGAAGGAATGGTCAAGCTTGTCAAACCACTGCAACCTGAAAAAGCCCATTCGCCTATCGAAGTAACACTGGAAGGGATGGTCAAGCTTGTCAATCCACTGCAACCATAAAAAACATAATCGCCCAACATATCATTAGAGGTATACAGGTTATCGACATCCCAAAAATAAGCATCTCCACCTTCTACAATTTTAGCTTCAGACAAATCTAATATAGACAGTTTTCCGTCTGTTTTTTTCCTATTAAAATCACGACCAGCCATCTCACGGATAAATTTCCAATCCGTGCCATTAACTTCACCAACAATCTTCAGATTGGTAATCAGATTCTTCTTGCTTGCACTAATCTTATTAGGTAAAGTACCAGCCTCATCCAGCTTGAGTGTTATTTGTTTGGTAATCAAGCCACCATCTGCAGCATGGATAGCCAAGTCTCCAAGCAACATAAATAATACTGTCAAAAACAGACCTTTAAAAGTAAATGTTCTCATATTCTTTTAGTTATTTTATTCCGCAGCACTATAGTTTATAATACTTTTAATATTCTGAGCAACAAAAAATGCACAGGGTCTTGCCATGTCGAAAAATTCAACGTATCTTCGTGTTGCAAAAAGAAACAAAAAATTCAACGATAGACATGGCAAAGTTATAAATAAAATCTGAGAAACCACTTCTTTTGGAGAATATTTTTCGGGTCGTGGAGCAATTTTGACTCCACATGGTCTTTCTGTAATCGGCTCAAGACTCGGTGTAAGGTGTTGATTGTTCGGGTATGAAGATGTCACTATTCAGGTTTCGCAAGTTCAGTAAGCTGCTTATTGGGCTGGCAAGATGCCTGCCCTCCCAGTGCATCCTTGCTTATTCGCTCCTACTGCATCTTTGCTTGTTTTATCCTACTGCATGGTATTGCTCATAAGCAACTGAAGCATTTGTCTCTTAACTTCCCTTTAAATTCTCTTAAATCCCCTCTAACTTCCCTCTAAATTTCCCCAAATGCGAAAGTTCGGTACATTATATTAAGGGAACTGTGGATAGTCGTCGAAGCGGGGCTTGCGCTTCTCAAGGAAGGCCTTGCCGCCCTCCTGCGCCTCGTCCATGGTGTAATAGAGCATGGTGGCATCGCCAGCCAACTCCTGGATGCCAGCCTGTCCGTCGAGCTCGGCATTGAGTCCTGCCTTGATCATGCGCAATGCCAAGGGCGAGCGTTCCATCATGATCTCTGCCCACTCCACACAGGTGTCCTCCAGCTCGGAGAGGGGCACCACCTTGTTGACCATGCCCATCTCTTCTGCCTCACGGGCGCTGTACTGGCGGCACAGGAACCATATCTCGCGGGCCTTCTTCTGTCCCACCATGCGTGCCAGGTAAGAGGCTCCGAAGCCTGCATCGAAGCTGCCCACCTTAGGACCAGTCTGTCCGAAGATGGCATTCTCGGAAGCAATGGTGAGATCGCACATCACGTGGAGCACATGACCGCCACCTATGGCATAGCCATTCACCATAGCGATGACGGGCTTGGGCAAACGGCGTATCTGCATCTGCACGTCGAGCACATTGAGGCGAGGCACTCCGTCGGTTCCGACATATCCTCCACGACCCTTGACGTGCATATCGCCTCCTGCACAGAATGCCTTATCGCCTGCTCCGGTGAGGATGACCACTCGTATGTTCTGACTCTCACGGCAATAGCTGAAGGCCTGCGACATCTCCCACGTGGTGAGGGGTGTGAAGGCATTGCGATAACGCTCTCGGTTGATGGTTATCTTGGCTATGTGATGATATTCTTCGAAGATGATTTCCTTGAAATCAAAACCTTCTATCTTTTTCCATTCTCTCATATCGTTGTATTTATGTTTAATGTTTAATTTTGAGGAGTTAAGGGAGTTAAGGAGTTATCGCTCCCTGCGGTCGCTGAGGAGTTAAGACAAATGCCTTTGTGGGTTTGAATTCAAGCAATAAGACTGTTGTCTTAACTCCTTAACTCCTTTAACTCCTTAACTTCTGAGTATTCTCCCCGAACATTCCCTCCACAGCCTCGTTGTCGGCATCGATGTCGGTGAACACCTCTAAGAGCATCGGGCGGTCGGACTCGGTGTGGATGAGCCAGTCGATGCCCTGTCGGAGTGAGGCCATATCGTCAGCATTCTGATAAGCCACTCTCTGTGCCTGGCAGATGTGATAAGCCGAGGTGACATGCTCTGCCATGACCAAACGCTCACGAGCTGCACTCTGCTTCAATCCCTGGAACTTTCCAAAGATGGCTCCTCCACCGTTGTTGAGCAGGAGGATGCGCAGACTGCCGTTGAGGTTCTGATTCCACAGGGCGTTCTGATCGTAGAAGAAGCTCAGGTCGCCCAGCACGCAGAATACTTTCTGCTGGCTTTTGGCATCGGGATGTCTATACTCTGAGAGCGCTATCGACAATCCTGCTGCTGCAGAGAGCGTGCCCTCGATGCCGTTGACGCCACGACAGCAATGCACATACTGGCAGGCGTAGATACCTGCCAAACGGATGGGCATGCTGTTGCCATAGAAGAGAAGACACTCGCTCGTGTCGCCCAGCACGGAGTGGGCAAGATACTCCTGTTGGAAGTATTTCACTGCCGCCATGCTGCTGTAGGGCGGTTCATAGTCGTAGGCGTGCCGCTTGGCCGCACGCAGAGCCCAGAACCACCGGTCCTTGAAGTTGCTCACATCGGCATCGTAGGCCTGGTCGTAATCGGTCATGGCAGAGGCCAGCTGGTCGGGGTCGCACTGGAAGATACGGTCTATGTGCATGAAGGTGTCCACCATCTCGCCGTCCTTGCTCACCCGCCACACCTTGGCTCCGCCTCCGCCCTGTTCCCTGCTGCGGGCTGCCCGTCGCAGGAACTGCTTGAGGCGCTTGCTCACTAACGTGCCGCCCACATAGAGGATGAAGTCGGGCATGAGGTCCTCGACATCGTAGGTCGCCATACGTCGCCGCATCACGGGCACCTCTATCTCTCCTTTCTCCAACCGGGCGAGCACCTCCTCGAAACTGCTTGCCAAGAGGTTGCTGGAGTAGTCGTGCGAGGCGGGGTCCTTGCTCGACGTGCCGAGAGCGGTGGGCTCGATGAGCGTCACTGCCCACGAGCTGATGTTCTTGATGCCATAGAGCGAGGTCGAGGGATAGTCTTGTCCTACGACGATCATCGGCTTGCGGGCGTTCAGGAAGTCGAGCAGGTCGCCATAGTGGAATCCGCCTCCGTAGAGACCGGTCTTCACATAGTCTACCCAGTGGGTATGGGGCAACTCCTTCTGGGTGAACTCGTAGAGGGGCTCGGCTATCTGGATATTAATATGCACGGGGCCTACCTTGCGATGCACACAGTCGAGGATGGCCTCGTGGACCTGGCGCTCGCAATACCATGCCTGCTCGTCGTGCATCTGGACGGAGGCGGGATGGTCTTTTATCAGAGGGGCTATCATCGGCAGATTGACACTTCGGTTCACCATCTGTCCGAAGACGTGGGCCTGGGGCAGGGTCTGGCCGTCCTGCTGTCCTATCCATGCCTCGGGACGGTCGGCAGAGATGACCACAAGGGGCAACTTCTGATAATAGGCCTCGGCTATAGCGGGATAGACATTGAGTAGGGCTGAGCCCGACGTGACGCACACCGCCACGGGGTCGGGACAGGAACTGAAGACGCTCTTCATCGCCATTCCTAAAGCCATGAAGCCTGCACTACGCTCATCGGTGACGGGATAGCACGTGATGCCCGCCAGCTCGTTGAAGTTGTGCACCAAAGGGGCATTCCTGCTTCCTGGACACACCACGATGCGTCTTACGCCGTGACTCTTGAGTACACTGGTCAGGATATTGACATTTTCGATATTGCTATACATTTTTTTATGAATGTTTAACTCCTGAGTATTCTCCTTAACTCCCTAAACTCAAACCAGCTCCATCATGGTCTGCATCTTGGCCTCGGTCTCCTTCCACTCCTTCTCCATCTCGCTCTCCTTCAGAAGGCCACCGCCTGCATAGAGCTGACAGAGGCCACCTGCCAGGATGTTCATGCATCGGAGCGACACAAAGAGATGCGTAGAGCCTGCAGGAGAGAGTGGACCTACAAAACCGCTGTAGTAACGGCGTGGCTCGTGCTCATGGCTAAGGATGAACTGGCGAGCCTCTGACTTGGGGATGCCACAAACGGCGGGCGTGGGATAGAGCGTCTCGAGCACCTTGCCCAACTGACCATTGTCGGGCAACCGAAAACGGATGTCGGTGCGGAGATGATAGAGATGGGCGGCTACCATCGTGTAGGGCCCTTCCAACTGATAGTCGTCGGTGAAGGTCTTGACGCATGCCTCGATGTAATCGGTGACATACTGCTGTTCGTATCGGTCTTTATGTGCCCACTCCACTCCCTCTACAGCCTTCGTGGAGAGGGGCGGGATGGCAGTAGTAGGCGCCTTCTGCGTGCCAGCTAACGACATGGTCTGAAAGGCATTGCCGTTGCCCTGGAGTAGGATTTCGGGCGTTGCCATCAGCCACATTCCCGAGGGCTCTGTATATACTAAAGCCACAAAGAGACGGGGATACAGGCGACAGGCCTTCTGGAAGAGTGCCTCTGCCGATAAACGGGTGTGCAGGGTGGACTTGCGTGCCAAGACGATCTTGCGAAACACGCCTTGCTCCAACTGCTCGTGAAAACATTCGAAGTCGCGAGCATAGGCCTCTGTACAGGGAGATTCCAGCACTCGCTCTCCTTCCTCGGCATCATCAACGCACTGAGCTTCTGGCACAAAGTCACGCACTTCGTCGGGACGAATGAGCACCACAGGACACTCGGCTGAAGGCTGGAAAGGGGCTATCACAAAGCCTTCCTTACCATTCAGTTCTGCCACAGAGGAGAGGATTTCGGGCTCTCCCACATGCTGTGCTACAAAGGTGGCATGATGCTCACAGGGCAAACGATAGTATGCAAAAGCCGTCATGTACTTATTCTTCGGACTTTTTGGGTTGTTCTTTTTTAGGGGTTATCACATAGTTGGTCACCTGCACGGTGCACACCGTGTCGCCCTGAGAGTTTCGGATATCCACCTGCCAGGTGTGCAGCACTCTTCCCTTATGCACCAATTTGGCATAAGCCGTAACGGTGTCGCCCTCAGAGACGGCTATAACATGAGTGCCACTCACATTGATGCCCACGGCAATGCGACCAGGACAGAGCGCCAACGAACCGATGCCTGCCACATTCTCTGCCAAAGCTAACGAGGCTCCACCACTCAGAAAGCCAAATGGCTGGCGATTGCGCTCGTCGACCTTCATCGTTGCCTGTATGGTATCTGGTTCGGGGGTAGAGATAAATTTCATGCCAAGCGTCTTAGACAAGCCGTCACGCTTGGATATCTGTTTCATTAATTGATCTATATTCATAACTTCGTTTTTCGATTATGGTTTCACCTTTTATTATAATAGGTATACACAAATGCTTGCCTTATTTTGATTGTTATGCTGAGGTGCAGCCTATCTTATGCAAAGATAGCGCTATTTTCTGATTCAACGAAGAGAAACCTTATCTTTTTGCATCGTTTGCACTTTATTTATATATTAAAAAGCATAAAATACTGCGTCAGTTAAAATATTATTCGTATTTTTGCAGCACGAATAATAAGATATATCTGAATATAATATGAACATTTTAGAGTTGAGCGAACAGGAAATTGTTCGCAGACAGAGTCTTCAGACATTGCGTGAGATGGGCATTGACCCATATCCAGCAGCAGAGTTTCCAACGAATGCTTTCAGCACAGACATCAAAGCTGAGTTCAAGGACGAGGAAGAGCCACGCCAAGTAGTCATCGCTGGCCGTATGATGGGCCGTCGTGTGATGGGCAAGGCCAGCTTCGCTGAGTTGCAAGACTCAAAAGGAAGAATACAGGTCTACATCGCACGAGACGAGATTTGTCACGACGAGAACAAAGACCTCTATAATACCGTCTTCAAGAAACTTCTCGACATCGGCGACTTCATCGGTGTGAAGGGTTTCGTTTTCCGCACACAGACAGGCGAGATTTCTGTTCACGCCAAGGAGTTGTGCTTGCTCTCTAAGAGCCTCAAGCCACTGCCTATCGTGAAATACAAGGATGGCGTGGCTTACGACAAATTCGACGACCCTGAGTTGCGCTATCGTCAGCGCTATGTTGACCTCATCGTCAACGATGGCGTGAAGGACACTTTCTTACAGCGTGCCACCGTACTCCGCACCTTGCGTAGTGTGCTCGACAATGCGGGCTATACAGAGGTAGAGACTCCTACCCTGCAGAGCATCGCTGGTGGTGCTTCGGCAAGACCATTCATTACACACTTCAATGCGCTCGACCAGGACATGTACATGCGTATCGCCACCGAGCTATACCTGAAGCGCCTCATCGTGGGTGGTTTTGAGGGTGTGTACGAAATCGGCAAGAACTTCCGTAACGAGGGTATGGACCGCAACCACAACCCTGAGTTCACCTGCATGGAGCTATATGTGCAATACAAGGACTACAACTGGATGATGTCATTCACTGAGAAGTTGCTCGAAACCATCTGTATCGCCGTTAACGGCAAGCCTGAGCGTGAGATTGACGGCAACATCATCAGCTTCAAGGCTCCATATCGCCGTCTGCCTATCCTCGATGCTATCAAGGAGAAGACAGGATTCGACTGCAATGGCAAGACCGAGGAAGAGATTCGTGCATTCTGCAAGGAGAAGGGCATGGATGTAGATGAGACCATGGGTAAGGGTAAGCTCATCGATGAGCTCTTCGGAGAGTTCTGCGAGGGCACCTTCATCCAGCCTACATTCATCACCGACTATCCTGTAGAGATGTCACCTCTGACCAAGATGCACCGTTCTAAGCCTGGACTCACCGAGCGTTTCGAGTTGATGGTAAATGGCAAGGAGCTTGCCAATGCTTACTCTGAGCTCAACGACCCTATCGACCAGGAAGAGCGCTTCATCGACCAGATGAAGCTTGCCGACAAGGGTGATGACGAGGCGATGATCATCGACCAGGACTTCCTCCGTGCCCTCCAGTACGGTATGCCTCCTACATCGGGCATCGGCATCGGTATCGACCGCCTCGTGATGCTCATGACAGGCAAGACCTTCATTCAGGAGGTGTTGTTCTTCCCACAAATGAAGCCAGAGAAGAAGATGCCACAGAGCACCATCAAGGAATGGGCTGAGATTGGTGTGCCTGAGGATTGGGCTTACGTATTGCGCAAGGCTGGATTCAACCTCATCTCTGATATCCGTGACGAGAAGGCTCAGGGACTCCAGCAGAAGATTGGCGAAATCAACAAGAAGTACAAACTCGGCTACGAGAAACCTTCTGTCGATGATATCCAGGGCTGGATTGACGCTGCAAATAAATAAAATCAAGTTTTTTTCGTTTCAAGATTTAGAGAATTTCAGAATTTTGTCTCTAATTCTCTAATTCTTGAAAAACTTGAGAACATTAAACACTTAACATTGTATAAAAAGTGTACACGTGCGGTAAAATAGCAATTATTGGCGGCGGTAGCTGGGCTACAGCAATAGCCAAGATAGTGGTGGGACACACTCATCACATAGGTTGGTATATGCGTCGCGACGACCGCATCGAGGACTTCAAGCGATTAGGGCACAACCCTGCTTATCTGATGTCAGCACGATTTAATGTAGATGAAATATTCTTCTCGTCAGACATCAATAAGATCGTACAAAACTACGACACGCTTGTGTTTGTCACACCCTCACCCTATCTCAAGAATCATCTCAAGAAGCTCAAGACACGCATCAGTGATAAGTTTATCATCACTGCTATCAAAGGCATCGTGCCCGACGAAAACCTCGCTTGCTCTGAGTATTTCCATCAGGTGTACGACGTGCCTTACGAGAACTTGGCGTGCATAGGAGGTCCCTCGCATGCTGAGGAAGTGGCACTCGAACGATTAAGCTATCTCACCGTGGGATGTAGCGATACGGAGAAAGCAAGCGCTTTCGCCAACGACTGTTTGGCAAGTGAGTTTATCAAGACCAAGACGTCGAGCGACGTCATAGGCATCGAGTACTCATCGGTACTGAAAAACGTATATGCCATTGCTGCAGGTATCTGCGGAGGACTGAAGTATGGAGACAACTTCCAGGCGGTGCTCATGTCGAACGCCGTACAGGAGATGCACAGATTCCTATCAGCCGTACACCCCATCGAAAGAAGTATGTACGACTCGGTATACCTGGGCGACCTGCTCGTAACAGGATATAGCAACTTCTCACGCAACCGAACCTTCGGCACCATGATAGGCAAAGGCTATAGCGTAAAGAGTGCACAGATAGAGATGGAGATGATCGCAGAGGGTTATTTCGGTACGAAGTGTATGAAGGAAATCAATAGACACATGCACGTCAATATGCCGATTCTCGATGCTGTATACAACATTTTGTACGAACGTATCAGCCCACAAATAGAAATCAAACTATTAACAGATTCATTCAGATAAAAAAATAAAATGAAAAGTATCAGCTTAAACATTACAAAGGCTGCATCCTTCCTCGCAGAAGGTGCAGTAAAGGCTTACGAGCCTAAGGTAAAGGCCGCTCAGGAAGCTCTTGAGAACGGCACTTGTGAAGGTAACGATTTCTTGGGATGGTTGCATTTGCCATCTTCTATCACTCCTGAGTTCCTCGACGAGATTCAGGCTGTTGCCAACACTTTGCGCGAAAAGTGTGAGGTTGTTGTGGTTGCAGGTATTGGTGGTAGCTACCTCGGTGCTCGCGCCGTTATTGAAGGGCTCGGCAACTCTTTCGCTTGGCTCGTGAACGACAAGAAGAACCCTACTATCCTCTTTGCTGGCAACAACATCGGTGAGGACTATCTCTACGAGTTGACCACCTACTTGAAGGATAAGAAATTCGGCGTTATCAACATCTCTAAGTCTGGTACTACCACAGAGACTGCACTCGCATTCCGTCTCTTGAAGAAGCAGTGCGAGGATCAGCGCGGCAAGGACGAGGCTAAGGATGTCATCGTGGCCGTTACCGACGCCAAGAAGGGTGCTGCCCGCACTTGCGCTGACAAGGAGGGTTACAAGAGCTTCATCATCCCAGACAATGTAGGTGGTCGCTTCTCTGTATTGACTCCAGTAGGTTTGTTACCTATTGCAGTAGCTGGCTTCGATGTAAAGCAGCTCGTTGCAGGTGCTGCTGACATGGAGAAGGCTTGCGACAAGGACGTGGCTTTCGATGAGAACCCTGCTGCTATCTATGCTGCTACACGTCAGGCTCTCTATACACAGGCTGGCAAGAAGATTGAGATTGTATGCAACTTCCAGCCAAAGCTTCACTACTTTGCTGAGTGGTGGAAGCAGCTCTATGGTGAGAGCGAGGGTAAGGACCTCAAGGGTATCTTCCCTGCTGCTTGCGACTTTACTACCGACCTTCACTCTATGGGTCAGTGGATTCAGGAGGGCGAGCGCTCTATCTTCGAGACTGTTATCAGCGTAGAGACTCCTAACGAGAAGTTGCTCTTCCCTCACGACGACGAGAACCTCGATGGCTTGAATTTCCTCGAGGGCAAGCGTGTTGACGAGGTGAACAAGATGGCTGAGCTCGGTACTCGCCTGGCTCACGTCGATGGTGGTGTGCCTAACATCTTGGTAAACGTGCCTGAACTGAACGCTTACTACCTGGGACAACTCATCTATTTCTTCGAGAAGGCATGCGGTATCAGTGGTCTGCTGGAAGAGGTTAACCCATTCAATCAGCCTGGTGTTGAGGCATACAAGAAGAATATGTTTGCACTGCTCAACAAGCCAGGATATGAGGCAGAAAGCAAGGCTATACAGGAGCGTCTGGCTAACGAAAAGTAATCTATTTTTTTAAGTAGTTAAAGGAGTTAAGGTGTTAAAGGAGTTAAGACAAGTGCTTTTCTTCTCGAAAACAGAGAGAACATAAGATTATAAACTATTGTCTTGACTCCATAAATTCTTCAACTCCTTAACTCCTTCATATTTATGAAAGAAATCATTTCTAAATACTTAAAAGAACACGGCTTTGGGGAGTTCTGCCCTAAAGCCGTGCTTTTTGATATGGACGGTGTACTTTACAATAGTATGCCCAACCATGCCGTGGCATGGCAAGAGTCTATGAAGCGCTTCGACATACACATGACGGCTGATGATGCCTATGCCACAGAGGGCGCTCGGGGTATAGACACCATTCGGATGATGGTAAAGAAACAAAAAGGCATAGACATCACGCTCGACGAAGCCCAAAAAATGTATGATGTCAAGACCGAAATATTCCACTCTATGCCCACGGCTGAAATCTTTCCTGGCGTTAAGGAGATCATGCAGAAGATAACGCTTGCTGGTATGAAAGTGGGGGTGGTGACGGGTAGTGGACAACGGCCGCTCATCATGAGACTTCTCAATGACTTCGGCGAATTTCTCGATGAAGAGCACATCGTGACGGCTTACGACGTAAAGCGTGGTAAACCCAATCCTGACCCTTATCTCATGGGGCTACAGAAGTCGGGCAATCTATGTCCCTGGCAAGGCATTGTCGTTGAGAATGCACCATTAGGTGTACAAGCTGGTGTTGCGGCCAACATCTTCACCGTTGCCATCAACTCTGGACCTCTGCCCGATGAAGAACTGTCTGACAAAGGCTGCAATCTTCTATATCATAAAATGACTGAGTTCTGTGCCGACTTCGAGGCTCTGCTTCAAGCAGCATCTTCACAAGGTTAATAGGCTTATATCTCTTATACTGGCGTGGGATTTCAAGCAGCATCCTCACAAGGTTAATAGGCTGTGAACTAACGCCCCATTCGCACTTCTCACAGAAGGGAGGAAAACTTGTATATCATCCGTCTATAGAGGTTTCCTGCAAAACATGAAGCAACTTGGAATAATCGCCCTTTGAGATGCGACGACCTCTGAGACTTCTCACCTGAGGATAATCTTCAAAATAAGACTCCTGAGTGGTATACCACTGATGATGTTTCACTTCACCAAGGGTTCGTATCTTTCGCTCTATTCCCGAGGCAAAACGGGGATTAACACGCGACAAATAGTATTTGCCGTCGTGCATTTCTATTGCCAACATCAAGTAAGTCTGTGGACCTCGTAATGTCTGCTTACTCTTTACACGATCACTCACCTTCCACCCTTTGGTAGAAGTTGCAATGCGAATATCCCAACCATATTTGCGATTCAAGTTGTCCATCATCCCACGAAACACAATGCCATGCGAAGAGGTATCGCGAAGCCCAGTATAGGCTATGGCATAATGTATCATCTCATGAAGCAACACGCTCTTGGCTTGATGATCAGTCATGTCGTAATAGGTTGTCATAGAGATGCGAAAATCGTAAAGCCTCACCCTCCCCCACCTCGAAGCACGCTTAAATGCCATTTGCCCCAAACGAGTTCTGGCACGACTCAATGCCATTACTGGCAATGGCAATTTGGCTTCGAAATAAGAGCTGTTGAATGTTTCAAACCATCTCTCCATCCATTCCACGGTTACTATCATGATTATTTCCGATTAGTGATTATTTACTCCTTGTTACTTTCTCCTTTGTTATTTTCTCTCCTTGTTATTTATTTTTTGTTCTTTATTCCTTTTGTTTTATTACTTTGTTTTATTCTTGATGCTTTATCAGAAATCTCGGCACAAAGGTACTACTTTTTCTGCATTTATACGAACCTAAGTACAAAAGAATCGATTCTGCAAAAAACACAAAAGTAAACCTGTGGGCAGTTCTTTACAGCACAAAAGTCCACTTTAAAGAGAGGAATATCAACAAAAATGCACCTATTAACGTGGAAAACTCTCAAAAGAGAAGAAAATTAACAAGAAAAATAAAAATAATTGCTTAAAGATTTGGTGGAACAAAATAAAAGCAGTACCTTTGCAATCGCTTTTGAAAAGCAAGGGTGGTTACCAGAGTGGCCAAATGGGGCAGACTGTAAATCTGCTGGCGATGCCTTCGGTGGTTCGAATCCATCACCACCCACTTTTCCCAACATAACTCGTAATTATAAGAGTCCAGATTTCTTTTAGAAATCTGGATTTTTTCGTTTATATGGAATTCTAAGTTAGCAAAGAGGATTGAGAAATAAGTAAAAACTTCTATGTTGCACAAATCGCCTATTCATAGACTCTGTGCTACATAGAAGTTTTTTTATTTTTAAGTTCTTGCTATCGTGAAGGTCCTCTTACTTCAAACTATCGCGATACCATTTGTAGAGTTTCTCTACACCATCCTCAATCTCCACCTTGTGAGTCCAGCCCAAAGAGTGTAATTTCTCTACATCTATCAGTTTGCGTGGAGTACCATCAGGCTTGCTGGCGTCGAACTCTACAGTTCCCTCAAAGCCTACTGCCTTTACCACAAGTTCTGACAATTCACGAATGGTAAGTTCTTTGCCCGTACCCACATTGATGTGACAATTACGAATCTCACCCAGAGAAGGAATGGCTCCACCACGACCCTCAGAGTTATTGCGGTCAACAGCGCCATCAGCCTTAGCACCATAGAAGACAGAAGAGTACTTCTCTATGCCGATGATATCACTGAAGTCTACGTTCAACAGCACATGCACACTGGCATCTGCCATATCCTCGCTCCACAAAAACTCACGCAAGGGCGTTCCTGTACCCCAAAGTACAACCTTATTGTCATAGATGCCATAGAACTCGAGAGCCTTGAGGATGCGCTCGTGAGAGTTGTTTCCATCGACATTGCCTTCGCCGATGATGGCACGCAACTTGTCGGTAGGGTTGATGGGGCGCTTGTTCATATCTACCTCTATGCTGTGCCAGTCGCCATCATGAATAAGCTTGGCAAGATATATCTTGCGCATCATGGCAGGCATCACATGACTATTCTCCAGATGGAAGTTGTCATTGGGACCATAGAGATTGGTAGGCATCACAGCGATATAGTTGGTGCCATACTGCAAGTTATAACTCTCACACATCTTCAGACCTGCTATCTTGGCGATGGCGTATTCCTCGTTGGTATACTCAAGAGGAGATGTAAGAAGTACGTCTTCCTTCATGGGCTGTGGCGCATCCTTAGGATAGATGCAAGTAGAACCCAAGAAGAGGAGCTTCTTCACGCCATGCGAATAGGCATTGCTGATGACGTTGCATTGCATCTTCATGTTCTGCATGATGAAGTCGGCACGATAGAGCGAATTGGCCATAATACCTCCCACGAAAGCTGCTGCCAAGACTACAGCATCTGGCTTCTCTTCGTCGAAGAATTTCTGTACGGCATACTGATCTGTAAGATCAAGTTCCTTATGCGATCTGCCTACAAGATTATGATAACCTCTCTGCTGAAGGTTATTCCATATTGCAGAACCCACAAGGCCGTGGTGTCCTGCAATATATATCTTAGAATCTTTACTTAATGACATTTTAAATTTATTTATTTATTATCAAGAATGAACTTCTTTTTTTTATTTATTCAAGAATGAGCTTCTTTCTATTCAAGAATTACGGGAATTAGAGATTTTCAATTATCACCAATGCCATGAACGTCACTTGCCCTAAAGACTTATTCAAGAATGAACTCCTTTTTATTCAAGAATTACAGGAATTGGGAATTTCAATTATCACCAACGTCATGAACGTCACTTGCCCTAATGATTTATTCAAGAATGAACTTCTTTTTATTCAAGAATTACGGGAATTAGAGATTTTCAATTATCACCAACGCCATGAACGTCACTTGCCCTAAAGACTTATTCAAGAATGAACTTCTTTTTATTCAAGAATTACAGGAATTGGGAATTTCTTTCGACATTCTATGATGCCATACATTTGGAAACCACTTATACTGCAAACTTGCAGTTCCAAAATTCAGCAAGAGTCCCAGTTTATGATTGCTGACATGCAAATAATTGATAAGTTGCGATTCATATTCTCCAATCAGTTCGGAGACCGCTTTCAATTCAACTCCTATCTTGTCATAACACAGGAAATCATAGTAAAAGTCATGTGCAAGAATTGTTCCATGAAAATTCAAAGAAATATGTGCCTCACGAATATAAGGCACATGATTTTCAATTAGCAATACCTCAAAAGCATCTTGATAGATTTTCTCTCTAAAACCACATCCCAATTCTTGATGTAGCTGAAGAGCCAACCTCATCAATTCACGACTTTCATTTGGATAAATCAAATCCATAATCCACAAATTCCTGTAATTCCAACGCAAGTTTAATTCCTTTTATCTTCAAAAGAGAGACGTCAAAGAGAACTCCTTAATTCTCTAATTCTTGATAAAATCAAACTTTCATTACTTGAATTCCTTTTATCTTCAAAAGAGAGACGTCAAAGAGAACTCCTTAATTCTCTAATTCTTGATAAAATCAAACTTTCATTACTTGAATTCCTTTTATCTTCAAGATAGAGACGTCAAAGAGAGCTCTTTAATTCTCTAATTCTTGATAAAATAAAACTTTCATTACTTGAATTCCTTTTATCTTCAAAAGAGAGACGTCAAAGAGAATTCCTTAATTCTCTAATTCTTGATAAAATAAAACTTTCATTACTTGAATTCCTTTTATCTTCAAAAGAGAGACGTCAAAGAGAACTCCTTAATTCTCTAATTCTTGATAAAATAAAACTTTCATTACTTGATGCAAGTTTATTTCTCTAATTCTTGATAATTCCGAAACACTGGACTACTTGACGATTCCTTTCTCCAAGTACTCTACGAGATTGCAACGCACACGTTCACCAGCATCCTCAGCAGCAACCTTGGCCATATCGCTCTCCACCATGATCTTCACCAACTCCTCAAAAGAGGTAGTGTTAGGATTCCAGTTGAGTTTAGCCTTTGCCTTGGTAGGATCACCCCAGAGGTTGACAACATCAGTAGGGCGATAGAAGTCAGGTGACACCTCTACAAGGGTCTTTCCAATCAACTCCTCAGGACCTTCCACGCAGATACCCTTCTCGTTATCTTCCTTACCTTCCCATTTCAGTTCGATGCCTACATAATGGAAAGCCAACTGAGCGAACTCACGCACAGAGTGCTGCTTACCAGTAGCGATAACAAAGTCTTCGGGCTTCTCTGCCTGAAGAATGAGCCACATACACTCCACATAGTCCTTTGCATAACCCCAGTCGCGCAAAGAGTCAAGATTACCAAGATAGAGTTTCTCCTGCTTGCCCTGCTTGATGCGAGCAGCAGCAAGTGTGATCTTGCGAGTAACGAAGGTTTCGCCACGGCGCTCACTCTCATGATTGAAGAGGATACCAGAGCAGCAGAACATATTGTAAGCCTCACGATACTCCTTAACAATCCAAAAACCATACTGCTTAGCCACTGCATAGGGAGAATATGGGTGGAATGGTGTATTCTCATTCTGTGGAACCTCCTCCACCTTGCCATAAAGCTCGGATGTGGAAGCCTGGTACATACGACAGGTCTTCTCCAGTCCGCACTGGCGGATAGCCTCAAGGATGCGGAGTACACCTGTAGCATCCACATCAGCAGTAAACTCAGGAGAGTCAAAACTTACCTGCACATGACTCTGAGCAGCCAAGTTGTAAACCTCGGTAGGCTTCACCTTATTCATTACCTGGATGATACTCATTGAGTCACCAAGGTCGGCATAATGTAGATGAAAGTTAGGCTTGCCTTCCAGATGAGCGATACGCTCACGATAGTCAACTGACGAACGGCGGATAGTGCCATGAACATCATAACCTTTCTCCAACAACAACTCTGCCAGGTACGAACCATCCTGTCCTGTAATACCCGTAATAAGGGCAACTTTTTTCTGTTCCATTTATTTCTTTTATTTAAATTTCGGTTTAATAAAACAGTACATACGTTATTAGGCTACAAAAATACGACTTTTTACGCAATTAATCAAGTTTTTACACAAAAATCAAACTTATATTCCTGAACATTCACAAGTTTAGGAGTTAAAGGAGTTAAGACGTATGTCTCTTATGGGGGGAAGTTAAGGAGTTAACTCCTTTACCTTGCGAAACTTTGAAACCTTAATTCTATTCTTCTTCTGATTTGCAAGTTTGCTCCTTAGGCCAGTTGACCAAAAAGAGTTTTTCTGTGGCGCGTGTGAAAGCCGTATAGAGCCAGTGTATATAGTCGGGAGTCAGCATATCATCGGTCATGAATCCCTGGTCTACATATACATGTGCCCACTGTCCTCCTTGCGCCTTATGGCAAGTCACAGCATAAGCATACTTGATTTGCAAAGCATTGAAATAAGCATCCTGTCGAATGGACTTCATACGTTCGGCCTTGAGCGGTACAAAGTGCTGATAGTCTGCCTCCACCTGTCTAAAGAGTTCTTCTTGTTGGTCGTGGGTAAGAGCAGGCGCTTCGCTCTGCAAAGTGTCGAGCAGAGCTGTAACCCTCATCTCATAGTTGTCATAGTCGGGCAGTTGTATGAGGAGTGTAGCAAACCGAAAACCATACAACTCCATATAGTTACTCACCCTCAACACCTTTGCCCTGTCACCATTAGCAAGAAAGGTAGGTGCCATACAGGTGCTTCCAGCCTCACTCTCCTTCCGTTCCTTTTCCGTCCAGAAGTAGTTATTCTTTACGATCATGAGCATATCGCCCGAAGAAAGTTCCTCCTCACGATCGAGCACCATATTGCGTATGCCTTGGTTATAGATATTGGCGCGCTTGTTACTACGCGTGATGACCATCGTTTCGTCAAGCCCCACATGATGATAACTATCACCAAGACTCTCCACCAGTTCGGCACCAGGCATCATCACGATGTCTGCAAAACCCTGAAATCGTATCAATGGCAGCCCTGTCACAGCATCGTGCGTTATCATCTGTCTGATGAGAGTGGCGTTATACAATATGCCCGAAGACTGGCTCTGTCGCAACACCTCGTTGAGATCGCACTCATAAACCTTCAGTCCGTAACCCTCCATCACCGATGCGCTGAGCGCTGGCGACTCCTCCTCGCCCACAGGAGGTAGCTGTGCCTTGTCACCAATGAGCAACAGACGGTCGTTGCAACCTTGATACACAAACCGCACCAGGTCATCGAGCAGACAACCACTCCCAAAGGACGTTGCCCCCAACCCCATATTGGCTATCATAGAAGCCTCGTCTACCATGAAGAGGGTGTCTTTGTAAAGATTGTCGTTGAGACTAAACTGCCCATCAACCCCCACAAAGGCCTTCTCACGATAGATGCGACGGTGGATGGTATATGCAGGAACACCACTATTGAGTGAGAACACCTTGGCAGCCCTACCCGTGGGAGCAAGGAGCATCACCCTCTGGCGCAACAGCAACATAGTACGCACGATGGCACCCGATAGCGAGGTCTTGCCCGTACCAGCGCTTCCTCGCAATATCATCACTGATTGTGGGTCGCGGTCGGTCAGAAACCTGACAAATGTATCGAGAGCCCGACCTTGCTCCTTTGTGGGCGCAAAGCCAAACTGTTGCAATATCTTATATTTTAGGGTTTCGATGTCCATAACTCAAAAAAAAATTGTATCTTTGCACCATGCAAAAGTAACAATACTTTTTGAAATGAGAAAGAAAATAAGCAACAATTCTATCTTGGCAGCCTGTGTGCTGACGCTTTTGATGCTCTGCCTTCTGAGCGTATGGCAACCCATCCACTTTCAGAAGGAGAAGGAGGCAAGAGAGACTGTCGTCAAGCAAAGACTCATCAAGATAAGAACTGCCGAAGAAAACTACAAGAAGCGACACGGCACTTATACGGGCGACTTCGCTACCCTTGTAAGAGGGCAATGGCTCGACCCAGAGATGCAATACATCCCCTTCTCGGACAAGAAGAAATTCTCACTCTCGGCAACAACCATCGTGGCCAAAAATGGCAAACAAATACCACTCATGGAATGTAGTACTACCTACGAAGAGTATCTGAATGGTCTCAATGAAGAAGCCATACAGGAAGAAAACAACAAAGCCCTCATGGCAGGACTCTTCCCTGGACTAAAAATAGGTGACATCACAACAAACAACGACAATGCAGGCAACTGGTAACAACAACCCAAAAAATATGCTTCAGGCACGAATCACCATACGTGCCAGCAAGAATGCCCTCAGCTTCTCTGTAGCCGAAGGCGAACGACAAGTGACATACGAGCCTTATGCCATGAAGAGTGGCGTATCGATGGCTGCTAACCTCCGTCAGGCTTTCAAGGACAGCGACCTGCTATTGCGTGGCTATCGCAAGGCGCGCCTCTTCATTGATGCTCCCATCCTTCTCGTACCCATCGACGAGTTCGATGAGAAAGAGAAAGAGGCTCTCTATCACTATTCCTTCGATGAGCACGAGAGCGACATCATCATGCACAGAGTGCAGCCACAGCTCAACGCCGTGGCGCTCTTCCCTCTCAACAAAGACCTGAAAATGGTGATGGAAGACAACTTTGCCGATGTACGCTTCACACCCATCCTACAACCCGTGTGGAACCACTTGCACCAACGCAACTTCGTGGGACTGCAGAAGAAATTGTATGCCTACTTCCACGATAATAAGCTCGAAATCTTCTGTTTCGATAAGAACCGCTTCAAGTTCTTCAATTCCTATGCCACGACCCATGCCAAAGATGCCATCTACTTCATCTTGTACGTATGGAAACAACTCTGCATGGACCAAAAGAAAGACGAGTTGCATGTGGTGGGCGATGTGCCAGACAAAGACTGGTTTATGCACAACATAAAACTATACATTCAGAGGGCTTATCTGCTCAACCCTGCTGCAGAGTTCAACAGGGCTCCGCTCACCGAAATCAAAAACATCCCATTCGACCTGCTGGCTCTATACCTCAGTAAGTAGTGAAGGAAAAAAGGAAAAAAAAGAAAAAAGATACATAAAATGCGCATCATAACAGGACAATATAAAGGAAGACATTTCGATGTACCCCGTACATTCAAGGCACGACCCACTACCGACTTTGCCAAAGAAAACATCTTCAATGTACTACAGGGTTACATCGACTTTGAAGACGCTGTAGCCCTCGACCTCTTTGCAGGCACTGGTAGCATATCGCTCGAACTCGTTTCACGCGGTTGCAGCCGAGTCATCAGTGTCGAAGCAGACAGAGATCATGCCAACTTCATCCACCAATGCTTCAAGAAGTTGAACGAAGAGCGCGACATTCTGATTCGTGGCGATGTATTCAGATTCCTGAAGAGCTGCCATCAGAAGTTCGACTTCATCTTTGCCGACCCACCCTATGCACTCAAAGAGCTGCCCGAGATTCCACAACTCATACTCGACGGCGACCTGCTCAACGAAGGCGGCATCTTTGTCTTCGAGCATGGCAAGAACTACGACTTCTCCGACCATCCCCGCTTTCTGGAACACAGAAGCTATGGCAGTGTCAACTTCTCACTATTTCGTTGACACTGTCAATAAGCAAATGACATAAAGAAGAGTTACTTGAACCTATAATAAGACACCCGATAGCGAGAAAGTATCTTGACACTTTCATCAAATGCTCTGTCAAATTTTGTTGGTTCCAGTATCTCGTTTACTCCTAATACGAAAGCGAACTGCTGTGCTTGCAAAGAATAATTGTGTACCATTTGGTATCTTTTATTTTTGAGGGGATATTCCATCACAACAGACTTTCGTTCATCTTTTCTTAAAGCAATAAAAGTTGTCTCGTTATCAGCTATCTTGAAGCCCACAATCTCATCGCCAGCCTTACCCTTATAAAAACTGATATCAGCTGTTTTCAAGGCAAATTTCATAGCAACAACAATTTGATTATCGTTCATATTATCAGCATCATAAACCAACAAATAAATACGAACGGTGTCTTTTAAGAATGTACAATAAGCCTCTTCATACTGATTAGTATATTTCTTAGGCAATTTGTCTATACGTTCGTCTGTCTTGTAGTCTCGAATCGTTCCATTGTCATAGGGACCAAACTCTAAAACAGTTTCATGGGACTGACCATAACACATCGTTGACATGAATGACATGAATGTCAGCAGGAAGATAAATAGTTGTTTCGCATCTCGAAAGTACATATAAAAAGTGTTTGAGAGAAGAATGAGGAAAGTTTACTGGTTATC
>ERZ857629.1107-NODE-1107-length-31991-cov-6.287888_pt1 | contig 31991 bp, 29 predicted proteins | sample MGYA00519700_ERZ857629 | MGnify/ENA primary metagenome ERZ857629 (study PRJEB31778, sample SAMEA3449351) | human gut metagenome | biome: human gut; feature: human-associated habitat; material: faeces | place: United Kingdom | collected 2010/2012 ... | reverse complement strand
TATACTGGTTAATATCAATTGCCTTTGGCTGCTGAGCCTCATGCTTGTGCTCTGTACCATCGTAAATGAAGAGGTTGTCCATCAAAGAACGACCCAAACGGCCCTTTGGCAACATACCCTTTACTGCATGACGCAGAATCTTGTCCATACCGTCAGGACGCTTACGCAACTCAGCAGGAGTGTTGAAGCGCTGACCACCAGGATAACCAGTGTAACGTGTGTAAACCTTATCAGTCTCCTTCTTGCCAGAGAATACCACCTTAGCGGCGTTGATAATGATTACGTTGTCACCACAATCTACGTGTGGAGTGAAAGTTGGCTTGTACTTACCGCGAAGCAACTTTGCCACCTTAGAGCAAAGACGACCAACAACTTGGTCTGTTGCGTCGATTACAACCCACTCTTTCTTAGCTGTCTCCTTGTTTACGGAGATAGTCTTGAAACTTAATGTGTCCATTTTAATTTTTAAATTACTACTAAAAAACGTTTTTAAATCTTTTTACTCACTTTTAGATAGGTGATTCACTAACCACAATTCCCGGCCACAGGAGATTGCTATTAACACACACTATCCTGGGGACTCTAAGTGTATCCCCGCAAATAATCGGACTGCAAAATTACACATTTTTATTTGATTATGTGTGAGTTATAATTCTCATAGCTTCTTTTTTACGAATATTTAACTTAATTTTAAATTTGACTCATCATTTCTCCCTCCTGTCACTGATTGAAACAACATACCAATCTCCATCAGGAATTGTGTAACTTTTGCAGTTGGAGGCTCCACTTACTGCATTACATGAAAATACCTGTTTATCACCATAATACATTGTATAGATACCTTGAGACCTATATTTATTGACTAGAGTTCCAGTATACACAATCTTCGTTATTAATGTTCTTCCTGAGATTCGTTTTGCAGTTACAACAACCTCAGGTAACATAACTTGTAAATTTTGGTCTTCCTGTTGAGTGTTAACTGATGGTGGGTCATCATGCATCGCATGATTAAAAATCCCAATCGACATCCCCAGCATTGCCCCTTGCAGGAAATCTCCCCCTGTAGCCCATGCAACAATGCCTCCCATAGTGGTTGTAGAAGCTACCATAAGTCTATAGTTCAAGTTAACGCTTTGTGCATAGGACCCCATACCTGAAGAAGCTGCTCCTGAAATCAATCCATTCCAGAAATTATCTCCATTTAAAGCATTGAATACACCACTAGACAAACCATGTGCACCAGCTCTCAACAGTTCATGTCCAAAAGAACCAGCGACACCAAATAGCTGTCCAATTCCATAAGTAGCGGCAGTACTAACTGTACCTAATAAAGCACCCTTCCATATGGGTTTGTCTGACATAGCAGCATTCATGGCACCCATCATTGCGCCCATTGCAGTTATTGCGATAAAATCATCAAGACAAATACATTACCACTCGGGTCGGCATATTTGAGAGGATTATTCAGACAATAACTATAGCTGTTATAGTTCTGACTATTGTCTCCTTCCTGTACGTATTTGTCCGGGCTTAGGAATCAGCCAAGTACCGGATCATAGACACGCCCATTCATATTGATGAGGTTGAACTCATTCAGCATCTCATGACTTCCATAACCCCTGATAAGGCCGATAGTATTGACTGATACAGTTTGCTTACCCCATGCATCATACTCTGCTGAGAATACCTTACTGCCGTTTTCATCAATAACAGACAATATACTACCTAAGTTGTCCTTAAACGACTGATATGCATGGACAGTTCCATTCTGTCGGATAACAATGACATCACCATCCAGATAATAGAATTTGCGAGCATCCCTATATAGCCAATGCCTCATCGCCTGTAGAAAAATGGGGCGAGATGATAAAGACAATAGGTGGCGTGCATATACGTTTGACTAAGGAACAGGCTGCAGCTCTTGCCGAAATTCATAAGTTCTCAGGCATTCCTACCTATTTTGTTGTAAATAAGGAAGGAAAGATAACCTATCAGAAGACAAGCTTTCCTGGAGTGGAAACGTTAAGGGAGCAACTGGTATCTGTCATGCGTTAACATTCGGTTCTGAACTGTTGAGATACCGTTTATGTATGGTTGAAATTGCCCTTTCTGGCAGTTTCAACCATACAGATCGAATTATTTAACAGGTACAAAACAACTAACGTCGCCCCACTGATTTTTCATAACGAGCGTATCCTTGCGAAATGAGATGTGTTGTACGATAGTGTTCCCCCAATAGTATAGGGACATACTATCACCTGCAAACTGGTAAGGTATTGCCACAATAGGATATTCATCTACATAATACAAACTATCCTTATCAATTTTTAACACAGTAACCTCATCACCACTTGGTGCCCAAAAACCAAATAATCGGGATTGCAGACTCTGTTGAGGCGAAGAGGCCATGCAAAGCAGCATAATAAAAGCTACTATTGAAATAAAACATATTTTTTTCATATTTTCTGTTCCTGCTTTAGTTTTCATTCCACCACATAATGCTGATTATACCTGCACAAACTGCGCCGAAGAAAAATATAGAAGAAATAACATGCCAAACGGCATTATTCTTATGACTTTCAAATTTATGGAAATAGCCTATATATTCCTCATTTTTTTGACCCAAGAAGTGGGTAAACAGTAAAGAGAGACCACAAGTGATTATAAGAAATATAAGAAAATGGGAATTCTGAATAGGAAGTATTTTCAATTTCTTGAAAACTGACAGAATAAGCATTTCATAAGGAACAAACATAAAAACTAATGTTCCTTCTGCACGCAAAATACTCATTCCTATATTTTTATCATAAAAAACGATTTTCATCGTTTTATACACATTTTTTATATAGTGCTCTAACGTTGGATTATTTTCCTGAATATAGCCAAACGGATTCCAAAAATATAGCCATTTGCATACACGATTGATAAAAGGTCCAAGTATTCGCATCGGGATGCGATAACTCCATCTTTCTGCACAATATAGAGAATATAATAGTCTTATTACAAATAGTTTCATATCTAATAAACGTAATCTTATAAATATTATTTAAAGAACTTGTGTGCAAAAAAGTCAAAAATAGATCAGAGAGCAATTCTCCTAATTCTCCTCCATAGTAATCACCAGCAATTCCGCCAGCAATTCCAAGAGGAACAGAACCTGCGCCAGAACCAGCTAATCCACCAAAAGCTGCACCGCCTATTAGGCCAGTATTCGATTATTCTAATTGGTCTTCTAGGACAAAGGAAAATAAAGGCCTATCACAAGAATGATTTTTAAAAGTCCTTATGTAAGATTCAGATTTATTACAACTATTTTGCACGTAATCATAAAATGACTCATTTGGAGTCCTATCATAATACCAATTATCATCTGAGTTCTCTATAGTAGAATTATTCATACTATATACATCACCACCTAAGATTGGAATCACTAAAAATTTGCATATTTGCACTATTTTAAGCGCTTCTTGGTATGGAAAAGCATAGCCTTCAATACCTAAATTTTTCAAGGAATAATATTCGGAAATATTATTATCTTGAATAATTGAAATTATATCATTCTGTTTCATTTTATGGGTCTAAATAATCTATGATTAATATCTCCGTTTTGGCTCTTTGATAAATTTAATCAAAAATATCATTTTTCAATATTTTACCTTTAACCCTATACTTTTTAGAAGGCCCCTCTCTAACGTAAGTAAAGCCGTCAGAGTCATTAATAATCGCTGGAAATTTCATATAATCATCTCTATCTACAAGACTGAGCCCATTTCCATCATATATAGAATTAATATCAGAATATTTAAAGCTACGAGGTGATTCTGTATTCACCATAAAATATAGTACTTTATTCCCTAAATTAACTTCTACAACAGAGTCAAGGGGGTTGCCATAGCTAAATATACACGCATTTTTTATCGCATCAAAAATTATTCGCTCATTCTTTCCTTGGTAAAGGGAGCTAATAGAATAATTACAGTCTCCTATCCCAATGTAATCTTTATTATGACACGTACTAAGAACTTTATAAAGATCATATAAACAATCCTTAGCAGAGTGCTGCGCATACATAGAAAAGAAACACATGTATGATAAGAGGATTATCGTTATATATCTTTTCATAATCAAATATTTTACTTATATGTACTTAAAAAATAAAAAACTAAAGATGTTAACATAAACATTACTCATTAATTTGGACATGAAGCCTTATGGTTACTCCCTTCCTAAGAGAATTTCTAATGAGATATCTTGCCCTTGTCAGCTGAATTTTATTTGTTCTTAAACCAATGCATCCCTCGGTTCCATTCGAACGGGCTGGATGAATTCTAATATTTACACGATTTCGCCCTGCACGTTTATCATAGAAAGGATCTGGAGAGACATTGGCAGTAAATCCAACGCCATGACTGGAAAACTTTGCTTCGTTTCTATCATTAATAGCTACAACACTCCAATCACCACTTGGTATAGAGAAACAAGCACGGTTTGCAGCTCCACTAACTGCAGGACATGAAAATACTTCCTTATTGTCATTATACATCATATACGTTCCTGCAGTCCTATATTTATTAACAAAAGACGCAATATACACGATTCCGTGAATTCAACAAGCAAGTGCAAATTTACTTAGGGTCTGCTGAATTATTATCTTTTCACAGACAGAGGGTAGCAGACGTAGACGTTTCAACATCTTCATTTTAATTTCTGCAGAACACTCATCTGAAATCCAGCAACACCCCATACTTTCAAAAGTGTTATTGATTATCAACAAGTTATCTATTTAAAAATCCCTTGTAGAGGAGTTTTGCAGAGGTCTTTTAAACCGAAACCTGTTCATCTTACACGAACATATTTCCCCACACCTTCATCATTTTTTGTAAAAAGTGTATCATTTAGAATACTTATTATATCTTTTTGAGGTGCAATTCCATCAAAATACCAGGTAAGAGTATCTTTATTAAGTGTATATCGAACAGAGGGTTGCCCGTCTTCATCAACAAAGTATATTCTATCCCGAGTTATTCGTAACCAAACAACCCCATCTAGACTCCAGTATCCATACAGGCTCTCTTTCTTAACAATGGCACTTTTATTCTCATTTAAGTGTGGATTGGTGCTTGCAATACAGCAAGCAAACAATATCACGAACACTGAAATTACAATTGCTTTCATTTCTTTATATTTTTATAAATTGTTCATTATTGTGGTATCTCTATATGGAAAACAGGATCTTTCGTTTTAGTCCAAGGATCTAAAACACGAGATATTTTTACGTTATTTATAAGACTCTTATGGAATGCTCTAGGATTAGAAACGGAACTTGGTGAGATATCTATTACATTAAGTTTGTTAAAATCGGCACAATGTTTAGAAACCCTACCAGGTCCCTGTCTATACACCTCTTTTAGCATTGCTTCTTTATCTGGGTACAAACTCTCTACTGCTTGGCCTGCAGGAGCATATTTGCAATAATTTTTATGTTTTAAGTTGTAGTACATTGCGCTGACCTGTTCCTGAGGAGTTCGCGCTGTACTTGTAATTGTAAGAGAGTGTATCCCTGCTTCCACCATACTCATTCTAATTATCGATAGAGAATATGCAGAAACTCGGGTTCTGAAAGATGCTTGTGCAAAATTAATAATATAAGCAGAGGGAGCTGACGCTACTACCACAACCTCGTTTAGTTCTATTGTGCCGTCAGAAAGAACTCTGTATGTCTTGTTATCATCCCCATCATGCATTGAATGGTTAAACAAACCTATACTCATCCCCTGCAAAGCCCCTTGCAGGAAATCTCCGCCTGTAGCCCATGCAACGATTCCACCCATTGCCGTAGTGGAAGCTACCATAAGTCCAGAGTTTAAGTTTATGCTTTGTGCATAAGACCCTATTCCTGAAGAAGCTGCTCCAGAAATCAATCCATTCCAGAAATTATCACCATTCAGAACATTGAATACACCACTAGACAAACCATGTGCACCAGCTCTCAACAGTTCATGGCCAAAAGTTCCAACGCCATTAAAAATTGAGCCTATTCCATAAGTAGCGGCGGCACTAACTCCACCTAATAAGGCTCCTCTCCATATTGGCTTATCTGACATAACTGCATTCATGGTACCCATAATCGCCCCCATTGCAGTTATTGCGATAAAATCATCAAGGACAAATACATTACCACTCGGGTCGGCATATTTGAGAGGATTATTCAGACAATAACTATAGCTGTTATAGTTCTGGCTGTTGTCTCCTTCCTGTACGTATTTATCAGGGCTTAGGAATCTGCCGAGTACCGGATCATAGACACGCCCATTCATATTTATGAGGCAGAACTCGTTCAGCATCTCATGACTTCCATAACCCCTGATAAGGCCGATAGAACTCTGAATGACATGGCAAAAGTACAAATAAAATCTGAGAAACCCACTCTTTTTAAAGGAATCTTTTCGATTATGGAGCAATTTGATGCACTTTTAGCTTAAACCACACCCCTAAAAAAACATAGAGCCCCTAAAAAATGAACATACTTGCGATAGCCGATGAAAGTACTTGCGATGGCTGTTGAAAGTACTTTCAATGCCCAACGCAAGTACTTGCGTTTTTGGAGGGTATGTGGAGGGTCATACAAAAAAAATGGTCCGCATCCGAGATGCGAACCATACCTTATTATATTATATAGCCAACCGATTATCTGATGAACAACAGTTCACGATACTTAGGCAATGTCCAAAGTTCGTCGGCCACGAGAAGTTCGAGCTTATCAATCTGATAACGTATCTCCTCCATCTTGGGCGCCACAGTGTCGTGGTAAGCCACGGCTTTCTCGCGCTCGCTCTCTATCTTGTTGGCCACCTTACGAGCATTAACCAGCGCTTCAACACCTGTCTCGATAACCTGTGTGCGCTCAGCGATCTCGCGGATAATCTTCACGTTGCGAGCAGTGAGTTTCTGTCCTTCCTCGCCACCAAAGATATTAATCATGCCTTCCACATTCTTGGCCAGACGGCTCTGATAGTGAGTGGCTACAGGTATGATGTGGTTCATTGTCAAGTCGCCCATCACGCGCGCCTCTATCTGAATCTTCTTGGTGTAGATTTCCCATTTCACCTCGTTGCGTGCCTTCAGCTCGCTTTCGCTCATCACATTAGTCTTGGCAAACATATCGATGCTGTCTTTATCGAGATAGCGGTCGAAAACAACAGGGCAAGAAGCCTCGCAGTCTAAGCCACGCTTCTGTGCTTCTTCTTTCCACTCATCGCTATAGCCATTGCCGTCAAAGCGGATAGGTTTACAAGTCTTGATATCCTCGCGCACAACATCGATGATAGCTGAAGTCTTATCCTCGCCCTTGGCGATGAGCGCATCCACACGACACTTGAAGTTCTGCAGAGCCTCAGCTACAGCAGCATTCAGCACGATGAGCGACGATGCACAGTTGGCCTCGCTGCCCACGGCACGGAACTCGAAACGATTGCCCGTGAAGGCGAAAGGCGAAGTGCGGTTGCGGTCGGTGTTGTCAATCATCAACTCAGGAATCTCAGGAATATCGAGTTTCACTCCCTTCTTGCCAGCCAGCGCGAAGAGTTCATCCTTGTCAGCTTTCTCGATATGGTCGAGCAGATCGGTGAGCTGCTTACCCAAAAAAGAAGATATGATGGCAGGAGGCGCCTCATTGGCGCCCAGGCGATGCGCATTGGTAGCACTCATGATGGAAGCCTTGAGCAAACCATTATGCTTATATACACCCATCAAGGTTTCTACGATAAACACCACGAAGCGAAGGTTGTCTTCAGGTGTCTTGCCAGCAGCATGGAGCAGCACACCTGTATCTGTGCAAAGACTCCAGTTGTTGTGCTTACCCGAACCGTTGACACCAGCGAAAGGCTTCTCATGCAGCAACACACGGAAACTGTGCTTATGAGCCACACGCTTCATCAGACTCATGAGGAGCATATTGTGGTCGACAGCCAAATTGCACTCCTCATAGATAGGAGCCAACTCAAACTGGTTGGGTGCCACCTCGTTGTGACGAGTCTTGCAAGGAATACCCAATTCGAGAGCCTGAATCTCCAGGTCTTTCATGAAAGCCTGTACGCGCTCAGGAATCGTACCGAAGTAATGGTCGTCCATCTGCTGGTTCTTAGCAGAGTCGTGTCCCATGAGCGTTCTACCAGTAAGCATCAAGTCGGGGCGAGCCGAATAAAGACTCTCGTCTACAAGGAAGTATTCCTGCTCCCAACCCAGGTTGGTCTGCACCTTCTTGACCTGTGGATAGAAATAATGACACACGTCGGTAGCCGCCTCACTCAGCGTATGGAGCGAACGCAACAGCGGAGCCTTGTAGTCCAAAGCCTCACCCGTGTAAGAGATAAAGATAGTAGGAATACACAGCGTGTCGTCGATGATGAAGACAGGCGAAGTAGGATCCCAAGCCGAATAGCCTCGAGCCTCGAAGGTGTTGCGAATACCGCCATTAGGGAACGAGCTGGCATCCGGTTCCTGCTGTACGAGCAGTTTGCCGGAGAACTCTTCTATCATACCGCCCTTACCATCATGCTCCACGAAGGCATCATGCTTCTCTGCAGTACCCTCAGTGAGGGGCTGAAACCAGTGTGTATAATGAGTCACGCCGTTCTCTTCTGCCCACAGTTTCATGCCGGCAGCCACAGCGTCGGCGATGGAACGGTCCAGACGAGTTCCATTATCTATCACGTCGATGAGTTTCTCGTAGACATCAGACGGAAGATACTTATACATCTTCTGGCGGTTGAATACATACTTTGCGAAATACTCCGAAGGTCTTGTCTTAGGAGTTTCCACCTCTACAGGTCTTTTCTTGAAGGCCTCGGCTACAACCTCAAATCTCAAATTAGCCATTCTTTTATTGTTTGTTTATTGTTTGCGGTGCAAAATTACAAAAATATTGGCAAATGACTATCATATTGACGATTTTTAATGATAAAAACCAAGTATTTTTCTCTTATACCTCCTCGCAGACTATTAAATCGCTCTATCAACTTGCGACGATGCAACTACAGATATTCGCAGTTCATATATACTATCCATTTGCATTAAAAGTAAAAAAACGCATGAAGGATAAGAATAACATGAAATTCATAGAAAGCAAACGAGGACGTGCCAAACTACATGACACGTCCTCGAAGGATAATAGATATTCTTTAAGAAAGAGAGAGATTACTTTCTTGGCAAGATGACACGGAAACCAATGGTCTTCAACCAAAGTCTACCACCATACTCATCGGTATCGGTCTTCATGAATGCTGTCAGCATATTGCTATCAATGATAGACACCTTGTAAGGCTTGCGATAGTCGCTACCACGAACGATGACATACTTATTCTCATCACGAGGCTCAGGCAAGCCCCATGGGTCGGTTTCCTCGGCATCAGTAAGATACTTGTACGTGCTATACCACTCTGTGGTGTAAACATAGAGGTTACCCACCATGTCGTAAAGTCCCAAGCTGTTAGGCTTCTTCTGACCTACGAGGTGAAGCGCAGGCACATTGTTGATCTTAGAAGTTTCTGCATACCAGCATACCTCATCGCAGTCGTTGCTTCCAGGATAAGTATATGGATCTTGGTTAGGACCGCCCTTGGCAGCATATTCCCATTCTGCCGAAGTAGGCAAGCGATAACCATTGGCATTGCGGTTGATGGTAATGCCTGTAGCATCGAGCAACTCCTTGCCCTGATAAGTAGTACCAGTGAAGGTATAGACTGGTGTCAGTCCCTCCAGCTCACTCAACTTGTTGCAGTACATACAAGCCTCAAACCATGTCACGTTGTTCACAGGATAAAGGTCGTTGCTGGTGTATTCCAGAGCTGGATTATAACCCATGATTTGCTTGTATTCACGCTGCGTAACGAGATACTTACCCATCTTAAAGGCAGAGATATTCACCTTGTGTGCATTCTCCTTCTTATAGCCTGTACCCAGATCCTCTCCGATAATGAACGAGCCAGCAGGAACATCCACCATATCAAATGTACGGAATCCATCCACTTCCTCGGTAGTGCCACCACCAGTGCCACCACCTCCAGTAGAAGGTTCCTTCACTGTTACTACCACGTAATAAACGTTTATTCCGCCATCAGGACCCGTAACCGTATACTTCACGACATTGTTTTTGAAGTCTTGCACCACCTCGCTGTTAGGCTCCACAGTGGCACCAGCCGAAAGCACGATAGTAGGCTTCAGTGCCGACGCATCAGTGCCATAAGGCATTGCCACAGTGATGACGCCAGCCTCCATATCGATAGTAGAAGACACCTGGTTAGGAATCAAGAAAGCCTTGATGGTAGGCACTTGCTTCACCACCTCTACCTTCTTAGGAGTCTGCAGCACCATCATGGTGAAGGTGTTTACCAATCTGTCACCATCCCATGCCGTAATATCCACCAAGGTCTGTCGCGGAGTCTCAGTAGCATTCTTAGCCACAGAGAGTGAGAGGCGGTTCTTGCTGCAGTTGGCAAGACACCACACATGGTCGTCGGCAGGCACCGAAGTCTTAAAGGTGAGTTTGCTAACGTCAATGCCCTGCACATCGCTGAGGGTAATGGCACTTGTCGTAACGCCGCCCTCATTAACCACCAAAACACGAGCCTCCTCGTCGAAACTACTGATGCCACTGGGCTCTGAGGAGAACTGAGCCTTCAAGTTGAGATTGGCATAACTATCCACATCACTATCGCTGCTGCACGATGCAGAGAAAAACATCACCCCCAACATGGCGAGCGACACGAAGAAACGATTTAAATACTTCATATCTATATTTTTATTTTTGTTGTTTTTTGTTTACTTATCACTGAGCATTACGAACCACACGGAAGCCTACACCCATCATAGGTTCGCCGTAGCTACCAGTCTTGATGTAATAGGTCTTACAGTCGCTAACCATGCTGCCATAGTAGCCGCCACGATAGATTTTCTCATCGAAGCCCTGTGCATAAGCTGGCCCCACAGGGTTCTTGGTGAGCGAGGTGGGATACTGATCTTTCTTCGTCTCCCAGTCGTAGCACCATTCAGCCACATTACCCGCCATGTCGTATAAGCCTAAAGCATTAGGCTTTTTGCCAGCCACGGTGTGTATCGCTCTGTTGGAGTTGTCTCTTGTCCAGCCCAGTTCATCGATGTTATCACCACCAGGATAAAGGGTGAGCGATGACACGCCCTGCTTGCCACCCTTGGCAGCATACTCCCACTCTGCAGAAGTAGGCAGACGATAACCATTGGCAGTCATGTCTGCCTCGTAGAGTGGATATTGCTGTGCTGGCGACCAGCCCCATGGGTCTTCTATCATCAGGGTACCTGTCTGCTTGTAAACGGGGGTGAGTCCGTCGCGCTCACTCAACTTGTTACAGAACTCCACAGCCTTAGCCCAGTTCACACGCTCGCAAGGATAATCATCGCCCTTAGACACTGTGGTTCCCATTACCTCGGCATAGAGCTTCTCTGTGGTCTCTGTAGTAGCCATATAGAAAGCGTCGAGTTCGCAGTCGAATGCATAAGAGTAGTAGTTAGGATATTCCTCATTATCAGGGACGCCAGCAAACTTGAATGTACCTCCGTCAACCAGCACCATGCTCACCGACCCTTTGAATCCAGCCTGTCTCACCTCGAGAGAAAGCGGATTAGTTGTAAGCTGTTCCCCATTCTTCTGTACCACGCTGAGTGTGACCGTAGTCTTACGCGCATTGGGCGACAGATTCTTGGCAGTCTTCAGCACGATGTTGCCATTCTCGTAGGTAGCAGTAAGCCATGTCGTCTTCTCTGTGGTCACGAGTTTATAGTCGAGTTCTGCCTCATCCTCGTTCTCTACAGTCACAGGCACCGTGATCATTTGTTCTGTCATAGGCAACGACAAGATGTTGGCATTCAACTCTACACCATCGGGCAGTGTGAGCGCCTCACCATTGACGGTCAACACAACAACTGGAATCTCCATGTTGCCCTGTAGCACTGTCACAGCCAGTGTGCGCACCTCAGCTCCATCAGCCTGTCCCTGCACGAGGACAGTCGTGCTTCTGCCTTCACGAAGATGAGTTTTGGCAATATTGAGCACAAGGTTAGCCCCATCAATGGCAGGGTTACACCAATCTGCCTCACACGAGGCAGAATAAGTAGCCTCAATCGTTTCATTCGTCGTGCTGCAAACCAGAGGGATGGTAAGGGTTCCACCCTTTCCGTTGACCTTAACCGAGGCTGGCGAAACACTTGCCTCTGCTGGCAATACAGCTCCCTCGCTGCTGAGCGACACACCTGCTCTTACAGGGTCATCATCGTCGCTGCATGAAGATAACATGATGGCGCAAAAAGCGAACATCAACAAATGTGATAAAAGTTTGACTGCTTTCATAACTTTTCTATGCTTTATATATTTTTCTTTTGGGTTCAGTTACTAAATGGATAATACACTGGTTCTCGATGCAAGACAAACCACATGTCAGGGTCGTTGTTGTCGACAAACTTCAGTCGCTTGGGATTTTTATGATCATCGGGTGTGATGGTGAAAGTACGTTTCTCTACATTGCCGAGCATCGTGATAATGTAGTTGAACTTAAAGTTTTTGTAGTGCTCACTTCCCTCCGAACTTCCCTGTTTCGAAAAGATGAGCGATATCTGGTCGTCGCCTATCAGTTCGTAAGAAAGACAGAGATAACCCGAACCATGCTTTGTGCATCTGAACGAGAAAGCCAAGTCGTTGCTCAAGAAGTCGGTTACCCACTCCGTATTACAATACAACAGTTTGTCGCCCACAGCAGCCATTGCCTGCTCAGCAGGCGTCCAGAGTTCTCTTGCCTTCTCGCTCATGTCGGCACATGCAAAATACCATCTTGAAGTGATGATGAGTTCGTTGACAGAAGGATAAGATGGATAGAACTGCGCATCAACATTATTGGATGCCACCCATGCACCCTCATCCCCCTTGAGCGGATCGAAGACGAGTCCTTCGATAGACACTCCGTCCATGGTGAGTGGTTCGTAGAACTTGACTCCCGTCATAGTAATGATAAAAGGTGTATTCTGAGTCACTTGCCATGCGCCATCAGTGTCAAAGTCGTACACCGCCATGTGTTTTCCTGTCATGCGTGCTTCATAGACCTTTCCGTTGAGATGATACTGCAAGCGATAATAGTTGTTTACAAAAGCTATCTGCTCCTTGATGGCAGTGAGATACTCTTGCCATGTGATGGCAGGTGTCAGCGGTATGAGACGAGCCTTAGAGCCTGTCTTGCGTCCTTTGAGCACCACCTCGTCAGCCGTAGCCTTGAGCACCACAAATTCAAAGTCTCCTCCAAAGCCTTCGCCCTTACCTCCTCCGTTGGCTTCCTCGGGCGTAGAAAAGGCATGAAACACCTGGTTGTACGTATTGAATGAGATGACACATCCTGCACTCTGTGTGAGTTCATACTCGCTGGTGGCAGTCACGTCAGCTCCCGCCTTCTCGCTGGCAAAGGTTACCTTTCCATCCTGTGCAAATTTCACCAATACGTTAAACCCTCCATACGTTCTGTCGGCCGAAGGGTAATACTCCATGAGCCATCCGTTGCGAGGCTGTGCCAACACCTCCTTCACGCGTGCCATCTCTTCGTCCATTCGCTCTGCAGGCTTCTGTCCGAAGACGAGCTCTTCCTTCTGTTGGCACGAGCAGAGCGTCATGCAGATGGTCAATATCAAAAACAAATACTTCTTCATAACTAAAAATCATTACTAACGTCTACACTCGACAAGTTGGCAGAACGCCTCTGCACGATTTCGCGCAACCTGTCAATATCTATAGCCCACGATTCAGCGAGATAGTCTCTCACGATCTTAAACTTGCGATTGATTTTGGCTTTACCCGCATCGCCGGCATCAGCCAGCACGCTGTTCCACCAAGCCGCATCATGAGTCACATAGTTGGCTATGAGCTCCACGAAATCCTCGTCAGGAGTATTGCTGGCATAGGCAGTGACATATCCTCGCTGATGAGCCTCCTTGGTATCAAGGTTGATCCATGATGGTCCTTGATAATCGGTCGATATCTGCTTGAAATCAGTGGAGTAGTTTTTGGTTTGATGCAAGATGTGTGCAAACTCGTGATGCATCGTTCCGAAGAACCACTCGTTGAGGAAGTCGATGGACAGATTTTCGGGGTCGAGTCCGTTGACATTATAGAACGTAATCTTCATACCACCTTCTGCCGTACCAAGCACCACAGAGCCTTGCTCATTGTATGCCTTCGACCCTATCAACTGTATGATTTTAGGGCAATAGGTTCTGAAGAATTTCCCGTCGTCATTCATGAGTTCCACATAACTATCTACCCATAGATACTTCACCAGCTTGGCCATTGCCACAGCCTTGTCCTTATCAGCAGGAACCAGGTTGTAGGTATTGTCAGACTCTCGGTCTACATATTTATAGTTAAACTGTATGTTGTAAGGCTGCGTATAGTTGAGATAGAGCCATGTTTCAAATCCATCCCTCTCAGGCGCCTTCACGTCATCAGCAAAGATACTGTTGCTCGACAGATCGTCTTCGCTGCACGAAGAGAAGCAGATCTGAGTAGCCGACAGGAGTAAGAGAGAGAAGCCTCCTGTCAGTACTCGTCTATATATTGTATTCAATGTTTTCATCATTATATATATCTTAGTATGATTCATTATGATACACCTTCGCTATCATTAGTTTCTTGGGTTAGCCTCGAGTCCTGCAGCTATCACCTCTTGGGGCAGCTGTATGGCTCTCCGAGGGTCGTCCACCTTGAGCACGTCTTCTGTGTTGCCCGATCTCACGTGTCCGATCTCTATACCCCATCGTTTCACGTCGTACCATCTCAATCCCTCATGCACAGATAGCACACGGCGCATGTGCAAGACACACTGTATGAGCGGTTCGGCATCATCGTAATCAGGCAGAGAAAATCCTCTTGGGTTCAACTTCTTCTTGATGGTGCGGTCGTCTTCGCTTCTCAGTGGCACTCGCATATAGGTGCAAGCATTGTAGTAAGCCACGATTTTTTCGCGCGTTCCTTTCACGCCAGCGAGAGCTTTCATGATGCAGCAGAGGTCTGCTGCAGCCTTGTCGGGCTGATTGTCCATGACATAAGCCTCGGCTCTGTCTACGAGCAGCTCGTCGGTAGAGAAAGCCACATTCACTAAGTGCAGATAACCAATTCCAGAAGTTTTGTCGAAATATTCAAAGTAGCCATTAAACTTAGGCAGCACATACTTTTGTTCAAATCCCCAGATGCCGTTACCCATATATAGCTGTGCATACGAGCCCCATGGTCCAGGAAGAATCTCCTTAGTAATGACGCTCTGTGCACATCCATATCTACGTCCGATGTTGTAAGGTCCGCAGATATAAGGCCATGAAGAGATGGCAGTCTGTAGCATGAGGTTACATTCCTCTTTGGCAGAAATATAGGCATTGGTACGAGCATCCCAGTCGGTATCGAGTTGAGAGAACTGCTTCCAAGGCCTTAGCTTTGACGCAGGTTCGTCGCCGAGTACAAGGTTAGCATACAGGATAGTCTTCTTCCATTGCTGCGCATAGAGATAGAATCTTGCAGCAAAGGCATAAGCAGCTTTCTTATTGAAATGATACTTCGGCACAGTGTATGCCTGGTCATCGATGAGTGGCAGGCCCTCCTTGATGTCTTGCTCTATGCAAGCATACGTCTGAGCCAGCGTACCTCGCTGGTCGTTGGGATTGATCTCGTTCATGGTGCGTCGCATGTATGGCACTCCCAACTGCTGTTCGGCAGTAGCCGGACTATATGCCTGGCAAAAGATGTTGGCCAAGCAGAAATGTGCATAGGCTCTGCAGAGCAATGCCTCTCCTCGTTGCGGATTGAGCGACTTGGGGTTTCCCAGTTTCTCGATGGCTTCGAGAGCTTGGTTGGCAGACGTGATGGCCGAGTAGTGGCCCTGCCATAGGTTTTTCACCGCATCCGCCTCCTCTGTGGTTTGGTCATTCCACAGATAAGCGTCCTTCGTGTTCTGCCCATATATATCATATTGCGCTCCGTTGTCTCGCACATTGTCCGATGATAGTTCGGCTATCATCACGGGACTATTCACCGAATAGGCCGACACCAACATCTTGCTTATCTTGTCGGCGTTGTCGATATCCATGCGATTGTCGGGCACTGTATCGAGATAGCTGTCACACGATGCGAACAGCGTCACCGTCAATATGCTTATCAATATCTTCTTCATTTTTGCTTTGTTGTTTTTGTGTTCGTTTATTCGTTTATAATCCCATGCGTAGGGTCAGCGTAAACTGTCGAGGCATTGGCGTAGCCACACCACCCGTATTCATAAACTCAGGATCTTGTCCGTTCAGCTTACTATCGCTATACAGCAAGAAGAGGTTGGTGGCTTGCAACTTCAGTGCGAGGTTGGTGAGTCCCCATTTGCCTATCCACTTGAGTGGGAACTGATAGTCGAGGCTGATTTCCTTCATGCGTATGAAGTCGCCCTTGGCACATCGCTCGGTAGAGTAGTTGTAGGCATTGTATGCCTTGCTGAGATAAGGATCCTGCTGGTTGGCACGTCTATCAGCGATAACAGGCACGTTGGTGTACTTCTCATCACCAGCCTTTGTCCATCTGTTGATAAACTCTTGTGGCATAGCGTCGAGGTCGCTATACTGGCTGTGGAAGACAGGGTCGAGTCTCACCACGTTGCCAAACGAATAGGTCATAAAGACGCTGAGCGCCAGGTTTTTGTATCTGAAGGTATTGCTCAAGCTTCCGTTGATCGGTGGGTCAGTAGGTCCTTCGTATACGAGGTGTCCTTTCTTGACTTGCTCTTGGAAGTTGATGTTGCTGGTGGTGAGTTCTCCGTCCTCATTGATAAAGGTGGGATAACCACTCTCGTTGAGTCCACGGAAGTCGAAAGAGAAGAGCGAGCGCACAGGGTAGCCTTCGAGAGCAAAACCGCTGCCTGTCACCATCGAGATGACAGAGAGGTTAGACTTCAGGTCGGTAACTTTGTTACGTGCATCCGAGAACACGAAGTCGGTGTTCCAACTGAAGTCTTTGAGCTTGATGTTCACGGTAGATAGCGACACCTCCACACCATGGCTTCTCATCGATGCCACATTGGGGTAGTTGGTGATCGACGTTCCCAGTCCCTTGCCGTAGAAGACACCTATCAGGTCGTAGTTGTTACGCTTATACCAATCTACAGAGAGGTTGATGCGATTGTTCAGAAATCCTGTCTCCACTCCGATGTTAAACTCGTGCTTCTTCTCGTAGGTCAGGTCACGGTTTTCGTCGAAGACCACCTGTGCTCCCGTCTCGCTGACATCGGCAAAAGGTCTCCAGGCATTAAACGCCTGTATGATGGCCAGTGAGTTACTTACCGACGAAGGACCTCTGTCGGCAGTAAGCGAGTAACTGGCCTTGAGGGTCAGGTTCGACACGATGGGGCGTATTTTCTGCCAGAACTTTTCCTCGTGTGCATTCCATGCTGCCGACACGTTCCATGTAGGCAACCAGCGTGCCTTTCTACTGCGCCCCAACTTGTTGGAGCCTTCATAACGAATGGTTCCGTTGAGCGTGTAGCGACCACCGTAAGAGTAGGTGGCGGTGCTGAAGAATGACACGTCGCGCGTCTTGGTGTTGTTTACCGTGTAGTAAGCAGCGTTCTCCTCCTGTCCTTGCTTAAAGAACAAATAGCTTGGGCTTCCCAACATGCCATAGCCATACTGCATGCCCACACCATTAAACCAAGTGCGTTCACGGTCTACGGCGTTGAGCTCCATACCTCCATAGTAGTTCACGATGTGTTTATCTTTGAACACATTGTTGTAACTGAAGGAAGCACGCATATCGTAGCTCTCCATCGAGTACTTCGTCTCGCGAAAGAAACCACCCGTAGGGAGCACCGACACAGGGAGCGAGTTAGGGTTGTTGGGGTCAGTATATAGCCATGGGTTGGCCTGTCGCATGGTGGCATCATCCATCGCACGGAAGGCCCATGCTTGGTTAGAGTAGTCGGTAATCTTGTGCTGCTGAACGGTGCTCGATGTCTTGTAAGCACCGAGCAGCGAGAACTCGCCCTTGCTGAAAGGCTTCCACTTAAATTCACCCTGGAATCGGATGTCGGTCACCTTCAGGTCCATGTAGTTATTGTCAAGCTCATGTAGAATGTTAAAGGGAGCATAGTTGCGCACGTAGAAGTCGTGCGCATCGAGTGTGCGCGAGGTATTGATGGCATAAGAATAAGGGTTGATGTCGAAGTCGCGCTTCACCTCTCCGCTCACAGGGTCGGCATTAGAGGAGAGCGTTCCTGGCGCCCGCTGCTTGCGGTAGCTGGCATTGGCAATGAGGTTGAGCTTCAGCGTCTTGGTGATGTTGTAAAGCGAGTTGAGGTTGGCAGTGTAGCGGTTCACCTTGCTCTGCTTGGTCCATCCTGGGTCGCTCATCACGCTCAACGAGGTGTAGTATTGCGCCTTGTCGGTACCGCTCGACATGCTGATGGCATGATTCTGCGAGATACTATTGTTGAAGAGCACGTCAAACCAGTCGGTGTTTCTGTATTCAGCCTGCTGCAGATAGCTGGCACGTGCCTCAGGCGTATTCTCCAGTGCAAACTTACCTGTCACGGGATCTACATCGTTGAGCAAATGATACATCTTGCCATACACACCGCTGTTAGAGGCACGGTATGTATCGCTCATGTTGAGATAACCACTCTTCTCCAGTTCACGGTACACGTCCATCTGCTCTTGCGAGTTCATGATGTTAAACTGTCTATAAGATGGCTTCAGGCGCATTGTAAACTGCCCGTGTAACTGATGCGGTTGGTGCCAGAGCGTCCTTTCTTGGTGGTCACGACGATAACGCCCGCCATGGCCTTAGCACCATAAATAGAGGTTGCCGAACCATCTTTGAGCACCTGGAAGCTCTCGATGTCGTCGGCATTGAGTCCTGCTATGGCATTCGATATCAGAGTTTCGGCATCACCCGAAGACAGGTTGTCGGCATCCACCTCAGTCACGTCTTCCATGATTACTCCGTCCACCACCCACAGAGGCTTAGAGGAACCAAAGATTGACGTAGCACCACGCACACGAATCTTTGGTGCCGTACCAAACGTACCACTCACATTCTGCACCGACACACCTGCCGCACGTCCTTCGAGCGAACGGCTGATGTCTGCCACACCGTCAAGCTTGGCATCAGCAGCGCTGATCTTGGTCGAAGCACCTGTAAACAGTCGCTTGTCCATGGTCTGCATACCTGTCACCACCACGTCGCTGAGCGTGTTGTTGTCGTCTTCGAGAATGATGTTAGTAGCCTTATCCGACGCTTTGCGTCTATAAGTCTTCATACCGATATAAGAGTATTCGAGCACCGCACCCTCTGCCACATTGTGCAGTTCAAACTGTCCGTCGATGTCGGTCACAGCCACATTCTTCGTGCCCACCTCTTTCACGCTGGCACCGATGAGTGGCTCGCCGTGCGAGTCAAACAGCTTGCCCCTAATGGTGCGTCCATTGCCATGCGCCTTGCCCTTTTCAGACGAAGCACGATTAATCTGAATAAACTTTCCGTTGGTAGTTGCCGAGAAGGGCAACCCAGCCAACAGGCGGTTGACCGCTGCAGGCGGAGTAAGGTTTTGGATTGTCGCAGAAATTTTATAAGGCGACAATTCACCCGAATTGTAGTTGATTTTGTAGTAACCCGACTGCTTCTCCACTTCGAGCAAAGCCGTAGTGAGCGGCGTGTTACTGCACTTCAAAGATACTTTGTTGCCCTGCGCATACGCTCCTAATGGCAAAACCAGTAGCCATACGAACATACACCAGTGGACAATAAAGGAAGTCTCTCTTTTCATGACCATACTTTTGATTTAACATTAATTATTTTCACTCTTATACCATTAAGACAGCTAAAACTTAAAAATGGTAGTAAAAATATTAATTTTTTATCAAAAAAGTTAGAAAAGAGCTATTTTCGTAACAAAATATGTTGTTTTTATGCGATTATCTTACAACAACTTTATTTCACAATCGCTTGATTCTTATTTCACAATTACCTCATTCTTTCCCACCACGATGTTAAGCCCATCCATCTGGTTGAGGTTTTCCACCACCTCAGCCAACGACTGCTTACGCTCTGCCACGAAGTGCAGTTCCATGCCCATGATGTCGGTGTTCTCAAACACCACCGTCTTATTATACCATCGACCTATCTCTGCCATGATCTTATGCAGCGACACATGATCGAAGTAGAAGAGCCCCTCCTTACGCTGCGTGTAAGGATAAGTCTCCTCGTGCCTAATATCCCACTGGTTGCGTCCATGACAGATGGCCATTTCTCCTGGTTTGATGTACTTCACCTCCGACAAGAATCCAGTGCTCACAGCCACACTTCCGCTTATCAGCACCACGTTGGCATCCTTCTTGTCATAAGCTCTCACGTTGAACACCGTTCCCAGCACGGTAGTAGTAAAATAATCGTTCTCCACCACGAAGGGATGGTTCTTGTCTTTCGTCACCTCAAAGTAAGCCTCACCCTGTAGTCTCACCACGCGTTTGCCGTTTCCAAAGCAAGAAGGGAAGTCGAGCCTACTCTCAGCGTTGAGCCACACCTTGGTACCATCGGGCAAGACGAAGTGGCAGTCCTTGCCACGCGGAGTAGCCATCGTGAGCTGTTCGCCACGTGCCGCTTGCATAGGCTTCTTCCGGGCAAAGGAGATACTGTCGGCGTCCACCACGCCTTTGTCCTCGCCTCGCTCATCGGTAAGCGTCACGCGATGAGTGGTCTGCGGAGTCGACACCATCGCCACACGTTCGGGCAGTTCGGGTGCTGGCGTCTGTAGCAAGAAGACACAAACCCAGCATGCAGCCACTGCAGCCACTGCACACATTATATAATATAGGGGGCGTCGCGATGCCGCCGAAGCCTCCTGGCTGTCGTCATCGTTCTGCGCATCATCATTGTCATCGTTATCCTTCAAGGCATCATCAGCAAGCGAGCACTCATCGTCCTTCATCTTGCAACTTATCTTCTCCCATTCTGCATCAATATCGGGCACAGGAAAGTGGGAGCGCAGCAAAGCGTTCCTGATGTCGTCCATCTCCTCCTCAGTAGGCAGCAGCTGGTCCAAATCGTCTCCCTGTATATCTTTTAGTTCATCCATTAGCAAAAGTGTTCTTACATATAAAAGACCATTAATTGCTCAAATTGGTACTATTTTTTATGTTTATTGATGTTAAAGTGCGTTCTCAGCAATGTCATCGCTTTCACGAGTTGCTTCTTGATGCCTTCAGTGCTAATGCCCAGTTCCTCAGCCACATCCTTATAAGATCGGTGCTGATAATAAAACTGTTCCAGAATATAACGAGTACGGGGATTCATGGTTGATATCACCTTCTCCATCTCTACGATGCGCTCCTCCTTAACTTTCCATTCCTCGGCAGTATCTGCCGACAGGCGAACCTTACTGCCATCCACCTGCACGAAAGTTAGATTCTTACTCCTTTCGTTGAGACATTTATTGCGTATACTGGTGAATATATAGCTATTCAGTTTCTGTTCATCGATATTCACCCTGTTTTTCCATACAGCAAGAAACACCTCTCCGATAATATCCTTGGCAACCTCGGATTCATCGACTACACTTAGCGCATAATAATAATATCGTGAATAGTTTTCACGAAAGATTTGCTCTAAATATTCTGCTGTAATTTTCTCTCCTGACATAAATTTCTGCAAAATTAACCATTTTATCGCAAACAGAGAAACATTCTGCCGAAAATCTTGCTATAGAGCATGATAAGATGCCGCGCCTGTAAACATTAAACACTTAACTTAACACTACCACACCCCTGCCAGCAAACATTAATTCCTCCTCCCCCGCAAGAAAACCTCAGAATAAAAACTTTACGCTAAGAAACAAAATAAATTTGAATCTTTTCGCTTAATCAGATTTTTGCAGTATCTTTGCAAAAGACAAAAATAAAGCAAAAGATATGACACAACAACACTTGCCCTACCGTATCATAGCGCTCGACCTGGATGGGACACTCACCAACCACGACAAGGAGATAACGCCCCTGACCCTCAGAACACTACTTGCAGCGCAAGAAAAGGGCGCCATCATCGTACTCGCCTCAGGACGTCCCACCTATGGCATTGCTCCCCTCGCCCAAGAACTACACCTCGACACACACGGCGGATTCATTCTGTCGTACAACGGAGGTAAGATAGTAGACTGGAGCACACAGCAGGAATGTTTCTCGCAACATCTGCCACAACCCGCCATCCCCGTCATCTACGAGTACGCCAAACTCTCAGGACACGCCCTCTTGGGCTATGCCGGCAACGAGATTATCACCGAAGCCCCCGACGACCCCTATGTCAAGGAAGAGTCACGCATCAACAAGATGGACATCCGACACGTTGACAACCTGTTGCAACACATAGAGCCCAACCCCACCAAACTGCTCATGACAGGCGACCCCGCACAGATGATACAGGCAGAAGAAGACCTCAGCCAGCGACTCAGCCCCTATGGTATGGACGTGTTTCGCTCTGCGCCCTTCTTCCTCGAACTCGTACCAAAAGGCATCGACAAGGCACAGTCGCTCCTGCGACTCTTAGCGAAGGTCAACCTCACCCCTGCCGACATGATAGCCTTTGGCGATGGATACAACGACCTCAGCATGCTGCAGCTGGCAGGCATGGGCGTCGCCATGGCCAATGCAGCCCCAGAAGTAAGAGCGCAAGCCGACTACATCACCCTCTCTAATGAGGAAGACGGTGTGGCAGCAGCTCTCACACACTTCGGGATGTAGAGTACTGCCTCCGCAGCTCACACGCAGGAATGTACTGGGGAGGCAATGTTTATGTTTGGTGTTTACTGGGGAGGGCGCGACATTTTGCCCGCCCATAAACACCAAGAAAAGGTATTGTAAAAATATATTTAGCAGGATGATGACGGGCGGGCAAGAAGCCACGCCCTCCCCAGTGCAAGCCCCCCGTAAGCAACTCAAGAGCCTGCCAAGTAAACACTAAACACTAAATATAATTATGTTACAGCTTGACAATTTCTACAAAGCTCGCTTCGTGCTGAGCAAAGTGATAAGAAAGACTGAGCTGGTTCACACCCCACGAATCAACCCAGAGAGTGACGTCTATCTGAAACCCGAGTGTCTACAGATGACAGGATCATTTAAGGTGCGAGGAGCCTACTACAAGATATCGCAACTCACCCCCGAAGAACAACAGAAGGGAGTGATAGCCTGCTCCGCAGGCAACCACGCACAGGGCGTTGCATTAGGCGCCACAGCCATAGGCGTGAAGAGCCTTATCTGCTTGCCCGAGGGTGCCCCCATCTCTAAGGTAGAAGCCACCAAGCGCTTAGGAGCCGAGGTATGCCTCGTGCCAGGCGTCTACGACGATGCCTATCAGAAAGCCCTCGAGTTGCGCGACCAACACGGCTATACCTTCGTCCACCCCTTCGACGATGAGAACGTCATAGCCGGACAAGGCACCATAGGCCTCGAGCTCCTCGACCAGTTGCCCGACGTCGAAGCCGTCGTTGTCCCCGTAGGCGGTGGCGGACTCATCTCAGGCATCGCCTTCGCCATCAAGTCGCTCAACCCCAAGGTCAAGATCTATGGTGTACAGGCTGAAGGAGCAGCCAGCATGGTGCAAAGCCTTCACGACCACAAGCAAGAGAAACTCCCCTCCGTAGCCACCGTGGCCGATGGCATCGCTGTGAAGGAGCCAGGAAAGCTCACCTTCGAGACTTGCTCCAAGTACGTCGACGAGATTGTCACCGTGAGCGAAGACGAGATATGCGCAGCCATCCTCAAACTCATCGAGAGCGAGAAGATGGTAGCCGAGGGTGCAGGAGCAGCCAGTGTGGCAGCAGTGATGTACAACAAGGTGCCCATCAAGGGCAAGAAGACCATCTGCATCGTTAGTGGCGGCAACATCGATGTGACTATCCTCAATCGCGTCATCACCCGTGGACTCGCCAAGAGCGGACGCCTCTGCACCATCGAGATGGAGCTCGACGACAAGCCTGGCGAACTCGTAGAGGTATGCTCCGTCATCGCCAGTTTGGGTGGCAACATCACAGGCGTTCACCACGATCGCTCTGCCAACCGACAGAAAGTCAACTCATGCGTGCTACGCCTCACCATGGAGACCCGCGACGCCTCCCACGTCAAGGAGATCAAGGGTGCCCTCGAAGCCAAGGGGTTTCATCTATACATCGTCTAAAAAAGAGCATCGCACCCTGCAACAGCAGCGACACGACAGCCCCCAGCAAGAGAATATCTATATTATTAATTTCTAAAAAATCATATCAATATGAACGCAATTCACACAGACAACGCGCCTGCCGCTATCGGACCCTATAGCCAGGCCATCGAAGTAAACGGATTTGTATTTGCCTCAGGACAGATACCCATCGACCCCACCACAGGTCAGTTTGTAGAAGGCGGCATCAAGGAGCAGACCCGTCAGAGCCTCACCAATGCCCAGAACATCCTCAAGGCGGCAGGTACCGACCTCAGCCACGTCGTAAAGACCACAGTCTACCTCAACAGCATGGACGACTTTGCCGCCATGAACGAGGTTTACGCCGAGTTCTTCAGCAAGCCCTATCCAGCCCGCTCTGCCGTAGCCGTAGAGAAGTTGCCTAAGGGTGCCCTCGTCGAGATAGAAGTCTTAGCAGCTAAGTAATCCCTCAGCTCACAAGCAGCACATAGGTACATACAAAAAGCCTCATGTTCACTCAACGAAACATGAGGCTTTTTTATCTTCATCAGTCACAAACTAAGCCCGCACTGGGGAGGGAGTCTTAAAGTTTAGTGTTTACTGGGGAGCCCGCCATAAGCAACTCAAGAGTTTCCCTACCCGTAAACATTAAACATTAAAAAATTACCACTCCTCCTCCCAAAGCTTCACATCCATGCCATTCTCATACGGTTTAGCTTCTATCTGTTCTTGATTTTCAATTTTATCCTGGCCATTCAAGTCACTATTAGGACTGGCAGCTATCACATTCACCATATCCATCTTTACTATTTCAATAGTAGGATTCGTGTAATTTTTCATATCCATTTTTAATTCATTAAAAGATTAGTTTTTCAGTATAGAGTATTATTTACGAATTATTTTCTTACCATTTTCGATGACGATACCCTTATAGTACTTATCCACACGTTGTCCTGCCAGATTATAGACGACTGATGTCGTGCCCATATTATTAGCATCGATATGCCCGATGCCAGTATCTACATCATCGAAAGCAAAGAAATTCTTGGCACTGCCAGCAGAAGTCAATTTTAAGTATCCCTTCTTTGCTGGAATAACCACACCATCAGTAACCAGTTTAAAACCAGAAACACCCCTCAACGTAGCAAAAGCATAGATCTCACTATCGACAGCTTTCACTGTCCCGTCCGAAGCTCTCAAGTCTGTCTTGTACGAATGATCAGCCACTGTTGCTGGTGTCAGCGAATATTCCTTGTTAGGCACCCCTTGCACAAGAACAGCCATCCCCGTAGGAACTGCTCCAACAAAAGGCCTATAGACAACCCCTGTTTGTTCCTGGTTCACCGCCACCTCGTACACCGTCAAACCTAATTTGCAATAGTCTACGGGATAATCTGCAGCGTAGGTTGCAAAGCCCGATGCTGCAGTTGTAAGACTCTCCTGTTGTTGGGTGTAATTGACGGTTATAGACTTTATATATAAAGTGTTATTTGGCTTAAATACAACAGACTGCGACATACCACTCCATTTTCCGTTTTCAATATATCCATTATTAGCTTGTAATGAAGACGAAGGAATAGCACCTTTCATAGTAATAGAAGTAATATAGTAGCCTTCAGCCACAGAAATCGTAAAAACACTATAGCTGTATGCACGAAAATCATAGATACCATCAGTATTTTTCAACCAGCGAAAGCCCTCACCTTCTGCTTTATCTGTCGTAAGAGTTACTTTGCCAGCGGTCCAGATTGTCTTATTGGTGATATAATAAATATTGCTGGGGGTACACCTCGACCCATAGTCATTTACAGTTTGAGTAAAGTCGAAAAAGCCCTCCTTGTTTACATGGATAGTATAAGAAGCAGAAGAAGGATGATAAGTATTATTACCAGCGAAAGAAGCCTTAATCTCTGAATCACCCTCACGAAGGACTGTCACCTCACCAGTTTTTTCGTTTACACTTGCCACAGAAAGATTGCTACTGGTGTATTGGATGGTTGCGCCTTTGATGGTTGGGGTTAACGTTGCAAGCAAAGTGAATTTATCTCCTGCATTTTTGAAAAAAGTATGATTATCAATAGCCGAACCAAAAGACACAGAAGAAGCCATTAATCCACCAGATTGCTTCTTATAAATTTGAACCGTTGACTTACTATTTTTTTCATATGCAGAAAACAGTTTGTTTCGATTATTGTAAGCTATTTGATTGTAAGAGTCTTTTCCAGGAAAACGAATGAAAGCATTGCTATTAGAGATGGTAATAATTACTCTTCTATCCGAGTATCTTTCTCCAGTTTTTAAAGTTGCACTTTTTCCATCTGCGTAAAGATAATCATCTGTTCCGACTTTTAGATACCAATTCTTATTATAGCTTTCCAATGTTATTTCCTGCACAGAAGTTGTACTGTTAAAACAACCATCTTTGATTGTAATAGAAGTTGCTCCTCGGTTGTTTGTGTTTTGAGTTGTACTTAAGGCTTGATTATTTGCTTCATTTACAATGGCGATGACATCTCCATCTTGTAGTTCTGAAATGTTAGTGACTTTTTTAAAAGTTTGTCCAAATATTGTTCCCTCATGGATAATCAGCAAAAGGGAGATTACACAGAATTTGATGATTTGATTCATTTTTATTAGGTTTTGTGTTATTAGTTTTGTAAGTTTTAAGTAGTTTCTATAGAAAATCTGAGCTACTTCCCAAAAGCAGCTCAGATTTTATTCCTCTCCTGCCTCTCGGCAGGCTTTTATTTTTTATCATACGCATGCACAGGATAGTCGATGGTGTAATGTAATCCTCGACTTTCTTTTCTTTCTATAGCCATGCGCGTGATGAGATAGCCTACATTAATCATATTGCGTAGCTCGCATAGTTCCTTGCTCACCTTAACTCGCTTGAAGAGGTTTTCGGTCTCTTCGTATAAGAGGTCGAGGCGGTCCCAGGCTCTCTTGAGGCGCAAGTCGCTCCTGACGATGCCTACGTAATTGCTCATACACTCGCCCACCTCCTTGACACTCTGCGTGATGAGTACCTTCTCCTCGTTGGTGAGGGTGCCTTCGTCATTCCATGCGGGCACCTTGTCGTTGAAATCGTATTCGTCGACATGCTCTATGCTGTGCTGGGCTGCTGTGTCGGCATAGACGACAGCCTCAATGAGTGAGTTGCTCGCCAAGCGGTTGCCACCATGAAGCCCTGTGCAGGAACACTCACCTAAGGCATAGAGGCGGTTGATGCTGGAACAGCCGTTGAGGTCGACCTTGATGCCGCCACACATGTAATGGGCTGCTGGGCGCACGGGGATGTAGTCTTTGGTGATGTCGATGCCGATACTCAGGCACTTGGCATAGATATTGGGGAAGTGATGCTTCGTCTCTTCGGGGTTTTTGTGGGTGACGTCGAGACAGACGTGGTCGAGACCGTGCATTTTCATCTCCTTGTCGATGGCTCGAGCCACGATGTCGCGAGGGGCAAGACTGAGACGCTTGTCGTATTTCTCCATGAAGCTTGTGCCGTCGGGGAGGCGCAGGATGCCACCATAGCCGCGCATTGCCTCTGTGATGAGGAAAGCGGGATGGGTCTCGCCTGGATGATAGAGGGCTGTGGGGTGGAACTGCACAAACTCCATGTCGGCTACGGTACCCTTGGCACGATAGACCATGGCCTCGCCATCGCCTGTAGCTATGACGGGATTGGTGGTGGTCTGATATACGGCACCACAACCGCCAGTACACATCACGGTGACCTTGCTGAGATAGGTGTCTACCTTCTGCGTGTCGGGGTTGAGGACATAGGCGCCATAGCAGTTGATGTAGGGTGTGCGACGGGTGACGCGCGCGCCTAAATGGTGCTGTGTGATAATCTCGACGGCAAAGTGATTCTCCTTGATGTCGATGTGGGGATTGTTGCGCACAGCTTCCATGAGGCCGCGCTGTATCTCGGCTCCAGTGTCGTCGGCATGGTGGAGGATGCGAAACTCGCTGTGACCACCCTCTCGATGGAGGTCGAACTGACCGTCTTGCTGCTTATCGAAGTTGACACCCCACTGCACTAACTCTTGTATCTGGGCTGGCGCTTTGGTGACGACTTGCTTCACAGCACGATAGTCGCTGATGTAATCGCCAGCTATCATAGTGTCCTGAATGTGCTTGTCGAAATTGTCGACTGCGAGATTGGTGACCGAGGCTACGCCTCCTTGTGCAAATGACGTGTTGGCTTCGTCGAGAGAGGTCTTGCATATCATGCACACTTTTCCCTTATGTGCCCTTGCTACTTTGAGGGCGTAACTCATACCGGCAACTCCTGCACCGATAATCAGAAAATCATACTTATAAACCATTGGGCTTGCTTTATAACGAATTTGTGGATTGTATCCTTTAATGAGTGCAAAAGTAATAATTTATCTTTAAAACGAGTAGGAAAAGACTTATTTTTTGTAATTTTGCATCGATTTTTTGTATTATATGGAATGAACTTTACTTATGGCTGATAGAACTTTTCATAAACGCTTGACGCTGCCTGCTAAATGTGGGATGGGGGTCTTTGGGGCGCTGGCTCTGTATTTCTTCTGGATAAAATTGGCTATCATTGCTATCTTCGTGGTGATTGTCATCGTTGGGATGATGGAGCGTATTCTGCATACGTCGTACACCTTCAAGCGGGTGAAGCCGATAGACAGGGAGGAGGAGATGGAATTTCTGGTCATCGACGAGGGGCGATTTGCGAGTAACAAAAATGTGCCTGTCTGCGACATCGTGGAGATGTATCGGGCAAAGACGTTTTGTGGGCTCGACTGGTGCCTGGTAATAGAGTATGGGCATGGCAATATAGTGACAGTGGTGCCCGATAATGAGGAGGCTTTTGTTAACGAAATCAGAAAAAGACAATGAATAGGTTGAGATATGGTGTGCTGGCTTGGCTGGCAATGATGATGATGGGCATGCCGATGATGGCGCAACGGGTGCTCGATGATGAGGTGGTGGAGACTAAGGTAGAGATGCTCGACGCAGACTCCTTAGAGGGGGACACGTTGCCAACAGACTCGCTGACGACAGACTCGCTACCGACAGACTCCTTGCGCCTGCCCTGGCCTGAATCGATGAGGATGGCGCTCGATAGGCTGCTGAAGGATGATATGTTTGAGACGTCGCAAGTAGCGATGATGGTGTGGGACTTACAGGCTGACTCGTGTGTGTATCGGCACAGGGAGAGGCAACTGATGCGTCCTGCCAGTACGATGAAGTTGCTCACTGCCATCACTGCGCTCGACAAACTGGGCGGGTCTTACCAGTTTAAGACCCAGCTGAGATATACGGGTAAGATAGTGGACAGGGTGCTGATGGGAGATGTGTATTGCGTGGGTGGTATGGACCCTAAGTTTAACAACGACGACATGAAGGCTTTTGTGAACAGTCTGCTCGACATGGGGGTGGACACGATCAGGGGCGCGGTGTATGCCGACCGCTCGATGAAGGACGACGACTTGCTGGGCGAGGGATGGTGTTGGGATGATGATAACCCGGTGCTTTCTCCCTTGGTCTTTGCTCGCAAGGATGGGTTTATGGAGCGATTGGTAGACAGGATGCGAGAGGCGGGCATCGTGCTCGAGGTGGACTCGCCGATGGTGAAGCGCTGCCCAGAGGCTTCGTTCTCGGTGTGTACGCGATTTCACACGATGGACCAGATATTGCACAGGATGATGAAGGAGAGTGATAATCTGTATGCGGAGTGTATGTACTATCAGATAGCTGCATCAACGGGCTATCGCCCTGCCAGTGCGAAGAGCGCAAGGGGTGTGGAGAAGATGCTCTTGAGAAAGTTGGGACTGGATGCTTCGAGATGTAGGTTGGCGGATGGTTCAGGACTGTCGCTATACAACTATCTCAGTGCGGAGCAAGAGTGCTTGCTGCTGCGATATGCCTACCGCAACGAGAATATTTATCCGCACTTGAGAGCGTCGCTCCCTATCGCGGGCGTCGACGGGACGCTGCGCAAGCGCATGAGGAGGTCGCTGGCGAGTGGCAACGTGAGGGCCAAGACAGGTACGCTCACGGGCATCATCACGCTGGCGGGGTTCTGCACTGCGGCGAATGGTCATGATCTCTGCTTCGTCGTGCTGAACAATGGGGTGATGCACGGAGAGAACGCGCGGCGTTTCCAGGACAGGGTGTGCGGCGTGCTGTGCAGGCCTTAAGGGGACTTATCCCTTTTTTCTTTCAACGACTATATATATAAATAACTCAACTTTCGCAAATGGGGAAGTTAAAGAAGTTAGAGAAGTTAAAACCATATGCTTTGTGGAGAAAAATCAAGCTATCAATGCTGTTGTCTCTTAACTTCTCTAACGACCAAAGGGAGTGATAACTTCTTTAACTACTATAACTTCCGTACATACGAAACTTCAGTGAATAATTATGTTTGCTTCTACGATAGTTTCATGGTTTGGTGAGTGTGGCAGGGATTTGCCCTGGCGCCACACAAAGGATGCCTATGCCATCTGGCTGAGCGAGGTGATTCTGCAACAGACGCGCATCGTGCAGGGACAGGCTTACTGGGAAAGAATGATGGAGCGATGGCCCTCGGTGGAGGCGCTGGCTGCGGCAAGCGAGGACGAGGTGCTGAGGATGTGGCAGGGACTGGGCTACTACTCGAGGGCGAGAAATCTGCATGAGGCGGCTCGACAGGTCGTGGCGATGGGGCGATTTCCTGACTCGCTGAAGGGCATCAAGGCTCTGAAGGGTGTGGGCGACTATACGGCGGCGGCGATAGCGTGCTTTGCCTTTGGTGTGCCTGCTGCTGTGGTGGATGGTAATGTGTACAGGGTGCTGGCGCGCTACTTCGATATTGATGTGCCGATCAACTCGTCGCAGGGGAAGAGAGTGTTTGCAGAGCTGGCGCAGTCGCTCTTGCCGCAGTCGGAGGCGGTGGCTTACAACCAGGGCATCATGGACTTTGGCGCGATGGTGTGTACGCCGATGGCACCAAGGTGTGCCGAATGTCCGCTCATGGTGTCGTGTGCGGCTTTTCGTTCGGGAAGGGTGGATTTGCTACCCGTGAAACTGAAGACTGTCAAAGTGAGAGAGCGCCACTTGGCGTATGTCTTTGTGAGATGTTGGGAGCGGGGCGATGGCGTGCCCATGACGGCGATTCACAGGAGGAGCAAAGGCGACATCTGGCAGGGGCTATGGGAACCGTTTAATGCGTCGGTAGCTGATGAGAGGGCTTCGTCGCCTGAGGAGATAGCGCGGATGTTGTACTCGAAGTGCTCGGAAGTGGATGGTGCGGAGGTGCTGCTGCGACAAGGCGAAGGCTTATCGGCAGATATGGATTTCCCGGCTGGTAAATGCAATAGTAAGCTGCCTGTGCTACGGCTTTTGGCTAAGGGGGTGAAGCATGTGTTGACACATCGCATCTTGTTGGTCGACTTTTATATACTTGATGTGACATCACGGCCTGCATTGCCTGATGGGTACGTGTGGGTTAGCGAGGAGGAATTGGAGCGTTATGCGATGCCTAAGGTAATCGTGAAATACGTACCTCGGATTAGTGACTGAAGTTTCGCATGTACGGAAGTTATAGTAGTCAAAGAAGTTTAATATAATGTATAATGTTTAGTGCTTAATGCTTACGTGCGGGGAAGCTCGCAAACACTAAACACTAAACATTAAACACTACACAGAGTTGCTTAGGCTTAATAATCAAAGTTCGCATGTACGGAAGTTATAGTAGTTAAATAAG